>Ga0058701_10005377_pt1 | contig 10610 bp, 8 predicted proteins | sample AgamicOrMae_FD_97039 | JGI IMG/M metagenome (GOLD analysis project Ga0058701, IMG submission 97039) | Agave microbial communities from Guanajuato, Mexico - Or.Ma.e | ecosystem: Host-associated > Plants > Phyllosphere > Phylloplane/Leaf | place: Guanajuato, Mexico | collected 2012-06-04 | reverse complement strand
TATGCGACACCATGCGCTGTATTTATTGTAAGCATGTCCCCCCTATGGAGCACTGCTCCCCGGGGACTACTGAATTACTGTTAAATAAAAAAAAAAAAGGCCGTGGGAGCGATTCGCCAAGCGCGTGACATCTTGGCATCACTCCTCACTACAGTCCACCTCAATCATACCTACACAAGGCCGCGGTCGAAAACAGTCGTCTGATAGTGCTCTCTCTTTCTCGCTCACAAAAGTCCTATGAGACGGACAGAGACGAAGACATTCGGACTGTTTCCGAACGTCGCCTTTCCGAACGCACACCAAGCTGAAAGTACTTGGTTTTACGTAAGTTATCCAAGGACCAAGAACATATATACACGCAGTTAGGTGTGCGCAACTCATGCATTACCGTTCGTTCCACAACTGAAAAGGGGCGGCCATAATGTAAACATATAGCAACATACAGGGTTAAGGGTTAAATAAATTCATAAGTAGGACGATGATCATCTTAGGCGTGAACGGAGCTCACTACACCTCGAGTTGTTAGGCAGTTATATCAGTCCCCGACGTTAGTACAGGTGTGAACGACAATAATTTACAAGGGAGCAGATGACCTGCAACGAAATTCGCTTTAAGATGAAATTGATATATTAGTGTGATGGGTTAGCTGGGACGTGCACAAGACCGCTTGGAAGATCCTCCTGAAATGATAAAGAGTAACGCTAGCTGTAGATGGCTGTAGATATTTTTTCAAAGAAATGAATAAAGGGTTTTTATCTCGGACTCGATTTTTAGGAAGCACATGAAAGGGAAGTAGGTAAGAGGGAAAGTCAGGTTCTCTTATTTAAATATGATGGAATCGCAAAAACTGGCAACACTGTCCAAGCTTTATAAAAACCTAAGCCGATTAAAATAAATATATAAATTTAAATGAATTTCTTTTTTTGAAAAAAAAGGCATTTCAAAGTATATACAGAAGACATTAACTACCGCTATACCGGGCAACTTTGTAAGCTAAGTACTTCTCGGCTTCAACTAGTTAACTACTATTGACATTGTGTACGAAGCAGTACTAATCCAAACAAAAGATCTCTACAAGTTGCATACATTTTCAAAAACAATCTATTATTTTTAATCCATAGCCAGAGAGTGCGTTTTCGTGCGCAACCAAAATATCCGACAAGTACACATTTAGTCCATGCTTTTCCCGTCACGCTAAGACAAAGACAAGGATGCGTTCGAAAACATTGACCGGGCCAGCTGATTTCTTCAGCTTCCGGATCTTGTAATCGAACGTACTGTTCAGTCTGGACCAAAAGCCCCTTCCCATTTGAAGGGGACGGGCTTTCTGAGGCGACTAGCAACAAATGAGTTCAGCAGAGATGAACTAAGATAGAAGCTGCCGCACTACGCATGCACCAAGCTTCCTGAGCAACGCACAGTGATTGAAGACATAGAAGCGACGTTGAAGGCTCTCAACAGGGTGGCCAGCGACTGTATTCCAGCTCTAGGTTTTTACAGTGATTTTTCCCACTTCCGCTAATCTATTTTTTTTTCGATCAGAGCCAGGTGACAACCAAACATTCGATGTTATTCTCGTGATCAGTTTTAGAAAAACAGGAGGGAACGTCCAGAAAAAAGGCAAACTAACAAACGATTTACAATACACAAGTCATCGAAGAAAGAGTCCTATATTTAGGAAGTAGATTTTAAATTGTAGTTTGATCTCCAACAATCTTATGTTTTTGAGATAAAATGCCAACTAGCATCCACGATTGGTGAAAAAGTATGGTATCTTCCGATTTCCTAGAAGATAATCCGTTTTTTTTGTTTTTTTCCCCCGATTAAATCTGAAGTTTTCCCAGTTACCCAGATGACTCATTAAAAATTGCTGGCGAAAACTTTGGTTTACAGTATTCAAAAAATTCTAATATACACGGAAGCAATTTTCTGATTTTCGGCGTTTTTGAATTAAAAAATTTAAAATTCCCGGCCTGTAGAAATTTTTTCGATCATGTTCCGGTGCAAAAAATCTATTCCTCATTCTTTCTGGGTTGGTAGACATCCCTGAAAAAAATCCAGGACTTCGGTTCTAGTTCCAGATTTTTTTTTCCAAGGTTTAGACTGAGGTCGTGGCTATTCGCCCGTCGGCGCAAATACATGGAGACTTGAACGCCCGTAATGCATTTTAAATGGGAGGTGACGAATGCAAGGAACCCAACCTAATACATTTTCTATGGGGCAGGCGGGCGAATAACCACTTTGTTTCAAGGTTTTCAAGGATTCGAGGTTCGCTGGCCACCCGGGACGGACAAACGCGCGTGCGCTAGGAGCGGAGCGGCCATGCCGGGGAGGAGAGAGGGGTGTGACGCGTACCCAGTAGTGAAGGGCGGGACCTGGTGTCCGGCGGGCAGGTACGCTGGCTGGGTGGTCGTCACATACACCGCCGGCCTCCGATACAAGTCCGCCTGATGGTAGAGGGGCTGGCCCGCCGCGGCCGCTGCAACGGCCGCCGCGCCCGCCACGGCGCTGGCCGGCCCGCCAGCCAGCTGCTGCTGTTGCTGCGGCTGTTGCAGCTGGGGGGACAGGCGGCTGTGCGCCCCGGGCTGCGGCGACAGGTGCCGACTGAAACACCCCACGCGGTCAATTCGCTAGCCAACACTTATTTCCTTTCACTAAACCGCTCCTCCTTTCGATCACTGTCCAGGGAATGCTGAAAAATTTGCATTAAAAGGAACCAGCAACAATTTTGCGCTTGAAATTTTGCAGAATGTTAAATTGAATTTTTGATTAACCCACTAACGCCCAGCGATGCCCTTCGGGAACAGAAAAAAATATTTTATAGGATCTCTTTCGTTCAGTATTGTGAAATTTCAAAAAATATCACCTCTCTGAAACCTGACATTAAACAATTTAGGCATTTTCCAATGCTGAAAATTGCGTAATTGAATGGAAAAAATCCTCCGAATTTCTCTTAAGCTAAATTCAACTCCAAATGCTTTGGGCTGTAATGGGTTAAAGCAGAGTTCGATACTTCCATGCAGGGAGGTGAAAAACTGCTGTGAGGTCATGACTGAGAAACCCAGTGCTGTTAGGTCATAACTTTCCACCTAAAATTTTTTAGCTCTTTCGGAATTCTAAATTCGACGCTCACGAATAAATTTTTCGGCATTTTTTTCTACCTCGTAAAAAATGTACATGTCAAAGTAGGCTTTCAACATGAAACATGCACTGAAATTAACCAGTGGGCGTAGAAATTAAAAAAAAGTCTAAAAGCACTAAAATTTTCGGCCTAAAAGTTATGACCTTACAGAACTGGGTTCCTCAGTTAAGGCCTTAGAACAGTGGGATTTTCAGATAATACCTTTCTGCATGGAGGTACAGATTTAATATATTTGAAACAAAAAGCTCTAACTTAATTTTTTTTGTGAATTCCAGAAAATTCTAGAAAAAAAATGAATGGATATGATAAGAACTATATAGTACCGCAGAATAACTTCATTTTAAAGCCTGATTTGGTTAAAACGAACGCAAGCAAGAAAAGGTGAGGAGGTGCGCGAAAAACACAATAAGTTTCCAAGTTTTCTTGCTGAACCACTGCAGAAGGCAAAAAGGGACTATTACTCATTTTCCAGGCGTTTTTCAAGGGTGATTCAGGGTATCTTATTAACATCCTGCAATATCGGGCGCTTGTACCGGGGAGATATTAAAGGGATTCGGTGGCTAGAAAGATGAACACAGGCTGGCGACGATCTCACTTCGGGTCCGCTAACAGAAATTTCAAACGCTCCAGACGATTATTGCGATAATAAAATCTGCACGGCATAAATAATTCGCAAAAACGCTGTAACGTCACATTAGTAAACACGATGTCTGCTGTGGATTCAAGCGATGACGCTCACCTATAGCTCTGGTGCAGCGAGGCCGTGGACCACGTCTTGGCCAGGAGGTCTCGGGGAACGGCGACGGGCTCGCCCCGGTTGTTGTGGGCGGACGGCGGCTGGCCGTACTCCTTGGCGTAGTCGCGGTGGGACACGACGGGTACCACGGCTGCGGCAGCGGCAGCGGCGGCCGCAGCGGCTGCCGCCGCCGCAGCGTCGCGCTTGTGCCGGTTCGGGTAGGCCGCCATCGTAGGCACCAGGAAGTCCCGGCCGGAGTGCGCCGCTGGCGGAGCCCACGACACACGCTTCTCCCCGCTGAAACCAAACACAAGTTCACTAAATCTATACAAGAAACTTTTTACTTAAGGATATTACGGCGCAATGGGCTAAAATAAGATAAGGACTTGATATTTTCAGGATCAAAATGTATTTGTCTATCTCATAGCGAAGTCTAAGAAAGTTCGACCGTCCCGTTTTTACGTAATTAGATTTTAAAGTTGAGAAAAAATGTATTGTTAAAAACTTCAAAAAACAGCTGCATTTTGTGAAAGAGTGAGTCAAATCAGCAACATAATGATTTTTTAACGTAAGAAATAAGCTTATATTATCGTGAAAATAAAATACGAAGAAAAGATCGAGAAAATGATTGTCAAAAGCGATTATTATCCCAATTTTCAGATTTTTAACACGCGTTTTGAATTTTTTGATGAACTTTGTCGGAAGCGCTGGAATATCCTTAATTTTTTTTATATATATATATATATAAAAAATAAAACTAAAAAAGATTTGATAATTCCGGTAATAATAAAAAAAGACTAAATAAAACGTGGTTTTGTTTTGAAGAGATGCATGATTTAAAAGAAAATATATGTATAAAAAATGAAACTAAAAACGATTTGATAATACCGGGATTAACAAAAAAACACTAAATAAAACGTGGTCTTGTTTTGTAAAAATACATACATTTAAAAAAATATGTATAAAAAATGCAACTGAAAAAGATTTGATAATACCGATAATAATACAAAAACCTAAATAAAGCGTTTTTTTTTTTTTGGTAAACTGCATGATTTTTTTAGAAAAATATATGTATCAATAATGAAAAAAAGAAAGATTTGATAATTCCGGCAATAAGAAAAAACTAAATAAAACGTGGTTTTGTTTTGAAGAAATGCACGATTCAAAAGAATTTTTTTTAATAAAAAATGAAACTAAAAACGATTTGATAATACCGGTATTAATAAAAAACACTAAATAAAACGTGGTTTTGTTTTGTAAAAATACATAAATTAAAAAAAATATGTATAAAAAATGCAACTGAAAAAGATTTGATAATGCCGATAATAATACAAAAACCTAAATAAAGCGTGTTTTTTTGTTTTTTTTGTAAAAATGCATGATTTTTTTAGAAAAATGTATGTATCGATAATGAAACTAGGAAAGATTTGATAACACCGGTAATAATAAACAAAACCTTACTAAAACGCGGTAAAATAAGAGTGTTGTAAAAGCTGAAAGTGAGAAAAGGACACATACCCTGCATAAACTATGTGCTGTTCAGGAACAGTGGCTGAAGCCGAGCTGACGTAATGGTAAGCCGGTGCGGAGCTGACGGCCACAGCGGCGGACATCTCCTTGCAGTTGCCATGGCAACCGCCGTGCAGCATCTGCTGCTGTTGCTGCTGATGGGACACGGCCTGCTGCTGCTGATGGCTGTGGTGTTGGTGTTGCTGATGCTGCTGCTGGATGATGTATTCCCTGGGCGTGTGGCCGTGACTGTGGCCGTGCGCGTGGCTGTGCTGGTGACTAGCATGATAGTCCGGCGCGGCGATGGTGGCCACCGAGCTGGACAGCCCGGGCTCCGCTTTCGGCGGCAGCCCCGAGCCCAGCAGGCACTCCGACTGCGCCTTGGCCAGGAGACGCTTCTTCTGCGAGTGCGACGACGTCCCCGAAGAGTAGTTGCTGCTCACACACAAAAAAACACCGATTCAGACCTCGCAGAAACCGTTACCTTCGGTCGTTTCGAATGAGGCCCATTTAACCAAACCCAGTCGGGCGGAGTATGGCACCCAGCTTAACCCGTCGATCCTAACCCCGATTCCTCATCAGCGGCGGAGACTTCGCGACGTTTAACCCCCTACCGCCCAGCGATGCCGTTCGGAAACAGAAAAATTTATTTTAGAGGATCTTTTCAGCTCAGTATTGTCACAATTTAAAAAGTATCGCCCCTCTGGAACATAACATTTAATAACTTAGGCGTTTTTCAAAGCTTAAAATTTCGTATTTTGATGGAAAAAATCCTACCAATTCCTCTTAAGCTAAATTTCACTCCAAATACTTTGGGCTGTTATGGGTTAAGTAAAGGGTCGTGAACATATGACGTAACGCTAAATAGGCTACATTTTGCCCCTCCCCTTGCCATTGCATAACGCTTATTCCCAACAGGTAACGTCTTGCTAGAAATCTGTACACAGAATATCAGGATATCAAGGATATCAGCTGGATAGAAGGGGTCTCGAGAAAATTGACCAGATTTCTAATAAATATCTGACAGATTTCGGCAGAATATCAAAAATATCTTCTCGTTTTACCTGGATATTAGTCAAATACCAGTAGACTGTGATCAAAGAATAATAAACTTGAAAAATCGCTGAAAACAGCCATGTTTCAATCGAATTCAACAGCTGGGTTTCAAGGATATCAACCGGATATCCATGTATTTTGTACACCGGATATCATGAGTTGTCACCCCTTGCTAATTCCTATACCCGGTATCTGGGGTGTAACGCAAACGTGAACCCCTCTCCAGCATAGCGTTACGTAACGACTCAATGCTATTCGCAAGTACTGGACAAGCTCACCTGTGAGACGGCTCGTGTTTGACTTGGTGGATGACCTGCTGTTGCTGCGGCACCTGGTAGATGTGCTGCTGTTTGAAGGGGAACTGTTGCTGGAGAAGCGCCGAGTGCTTGGCCGGGCTGCGGTGCTCCTCGCCATCGCTGTCGGCCACCGTGACGCACGAGATGACGTTGGCGCAGTGGCGGGAGCCGCCGTTGGGCAGGCGGCCGCCGTGGAGGGCGCCGTGGGCGGGCGGGGCGGCTGGGGCCACGGCGGGCGGCGCGGCGCACGCGGCCGGCGCCACGCCGCTCTTGCAAGGCGCCTCGTCCTCGCTGTCGCTGATGGTGATGACCGACACGGCCGGCGACGGCGTGTCCACGATGGTGATCGTGTGCTGACGCCCGTTCGCGTTCGACGCCACGGCAACCTGACACAGGTTATCAGAATTCAATTCCCACAGGTCTTGCTGACGGTAGCCCAAATTCGTGAAAAATTATCTAAGCTGATCCGGATTTTTCCTCTCGAAGATTTCAGTAAGAAAGAGTTATAAAGTTTCTGGAAAAGGGATGATTAACGAAGGTCGTTTAAGACAAGTTACCTGCTGCTGTTGAGGCTGTTGTTGCTGGTGTTGGTGCTGCTGTTGCCAGTGGTTCCCGTGGAACGGTGACAGCCGTCTCGCCGATCGCCCATTACTGCATTCCACTGCAATTCACACAATCGCGTTACAACTCGTTCGTCGAGGGACGGAGCAATGATGCCAAAATTTGTGGTATTTCATAAAATCGAAAATAACCCTTTATGCGTTGAAAGTTTCCACTCCCACTGACCAATCGCTCACTTTTAGTTCAAATTCCAATCATAAATTACTTCGTATAAAGTTCCAACTCAATTGCTTCAGGGTTGTCACAAGATCTGACTTTCGAAATTTCCTGACTTTTCCCCGACTTTTCCTGACCAAATGCGATCATTTTATCTACGATTCGCCTGTCGAGCTCCGAAAAAAGTTTGAGAATACCAGTGTCTCCGTTTAACGACGCAGCGTCTCGATCACAACCAGTTTTTAATATATTTAGGTCAAAGAAAAATTTACTGACTTTGCATGTTTATGCCTGACTTTTCCTGGCCGACTATTTTTTTTACTGACTTTTTCCTGACCTGTGACATCCCTGTGCTTCCCCGTGAATCGAGTGAACGGTGCGGAGGCAGTGATTTACCTGACGGCGGTGTGCTTTCCTTGACCCTCTTCTTGACCGGGCTGAGCTGCGTCTGTTCCTTCTTGCCGTCGTGGCGGCTGTGCGTGGAGCCGGGGACTGTCAGCAGCTGACTGTGGCTGTGGTGCTGGCCGTGCTGCTGATGACTGTGCTGCTGATGTTGCTGCTGCTGCTGAATCAGCGGCTGATGCTGACTACTGCTCGTCTTCGACATGCCTCGTTTGCTGCCACCGCTACTCACCCCGACATTGGTCCAGCTGCTGTCTATCAAGCTGGGATCACCGGCAGTGTACACTTCAGCGGTCACATCCAGCGGGAACATCGACCGTTGATCCTGGAAAGGATAGCACCGGTGAAAATTCGCCGCCCACCGGAAACGATCAACCGTATTTCCCCGTGTAAAACGCGAACTTTTTTTCTACAATTTTAAGGTTTAAAAAATCGGGGTGCGCACTATACGCGGGTACTCTTGTACCAGAAAACACGGGGAGTTTTTCTTGCATCACGCGTTGAAAACCTGGGTGCGTCTTGAACACGGGACGCACTATACACGAGGAAATACGGTACTTCTGGTACGGAAATACGGCACTACAACGGCACGGAACTTCCCGCGACTTCCGATCGTTGAAAACCATTGTGGGGTTGTTGCGCACAAGCCAAAAGGGAAAAACCGATATTTTTCGGGTCGAGATTTTTAGAGGCAGAAATATCACGATTGGTATACTTAATGCGGTAAATGCCTCAAAAGGTACCTTGCTTTAGTAAATCTAGGTTTACAAGGTACCTGGCTTATGCTGACACATGATACCAGGCTTGGAAACCTCTATTAGCGATATGATATTAGATTTATCTGCATTCCGAAAAAAAATCTCACATTGAACGACATTTGGACTTTAAACATTTACCACGATTTAAAGGGGTGAAAAAAGGGTGTTGCTATTGACCCGACATGCATTAAAATAGCGAGAATCGAGCGCACGTAACCCAACCTAATACATTTTAAATGGGGCAGTCGGATCAATAGACACTCCCCAAAAAAATACTGCAAGGAAAAAAAAAAGAAAAAAAAATCTTGGTTGTAAATGCGAGATTTCTTGATAACTCCATGACTTTTCCAGACAAAAAAAATTCCCAGGTTTTCCCACGAACGTTAAGGAGCGTGATTGCAAGGGATGTACTTACGCTTGCTTGCAAGATCGCACTGGAATCGACGATGAGAGATCGTCCCCAAGCATCGCCCGCGTCGGACAAGAGCGGCTGCTGGATCGTGCCCTGGTGAGCTGGTAACTGCTGCCACGACGGGACGATGGCCATCTGCCTGTTGGTGGGCCACGTGGTCTGGACGGCGTTCGTCAAGAGCATCTGGCGCCCGCTGGGCTCCATCACGGACACCGGCACGGGCACGTACTGCTGCTGCCCGCCGACCTGCGCACAACCAACACACTCACTATTTGCACCGCACAATTTGTTCCATACCCAATCGGGAAAGTCTAACCTAGCTCAACCCCAGAAAAAGCATTCCCGTAACTCCGCAAATCGTGTCGCATTCAAGTGACTATTATTATTCACAACATACCCGAGAAACTAACAAGGGGAGTACTACAACTGGCCGCCCCAGATTTTCTAGAAATTTTCAGGACTGCAAGATAGCGGTATGGAAAGATACCCAAGCCTCAAACTTGCTGCCGAAATTCAGTTTTACTACCTTAAAAATAGCATCCACAACAATAAATATTTTTTTGATGTAATTTAAAACCAATAATCTTTCCATGTAGAACACTTCAAAGTAGCGCCTAAGACTGCAATTTTGAGGATTTAGCGATATTTCCAGCCGTTTCCAAGATACTGGCAATTTTTCATGTTTTTACACGGCTGTTCAATTTTCAACGCTGTTTTTAAGGTAATAAAATGCATTCTGGCAGCAAGTTTTGGGCTTGGGTATTTTTTCATATAACTATCTTAAAATTCTGAAAGTTTCAAGAAAATCGGAGGCGGCAAGTTAAGGTATACAGTTATCTCTGATGGTGGGAGTCTAAGCGAAATTTGGCAACACTGCTACCAAAATGCTGTCAGAAACCTACCTGTTGTGATATGATCGGCGGCTGGATTTGTAACTGCGGCGGTGGTTGCTGAGCCACGACTGTCAAGTGTTTCGTAGGAGACGCCATGCTCTGGTAGCCAGGTGGGCAAAGAATTGAAGAAACCAGCTGGTGACTTGGGTACTGGCGCCTTCCGTTGTAAAGTTGGTACTGCGAAAGGAAAGCGGACTTCTCGGATCACGAACCCAGAAAGTCGACACTAAACCGGTCCTCCCGAGGACGAAAGCCGATACTTAATTCGATAAGCCATGTTTAAACTAAGAGTAATTTTGAGTACGTTATGCACGTGGAGGGGTAGAATTCTCGCGTATAATTTAGGAGACGTGCGATAATGCGTTTCGGATCGCAACATTCACTTCAATCCAAACTCAAAGTAACATTTAGGTTAAGAAGGCAGCTTAAGGGCATACACAAACCAAATGAACTCCTAAGCTCTCAATTTCGTCCTGAAATACCCAAGAGTACGCTAACTTCACGCGTCAAAAAATGACGTATGGTTAAAAAATGGGGCCGAAGACGACCTAATACTTCCATGTTCGTTTTGATGTGTCCAACAGATTTAGAGGCACAGGGGTTCGAAATATCTAGAAAACCCCCCCCCC
>Ga0058701_10005376_pt1 | contig 10610 bp, 9 predicted proteins | sample AgamicOrMae_FD_97039 | JGI IMG/M metagenome (GOLD analysis project Ga0058701, IMG submission 97039) | Agave microbial communities from Guanajuato, Mexico - Or.Ma.e | ecosystem: Host-associated > Plants > Phyllosphere > Phylloplane/Leaf | place: Guanajuato, Mexico | collected 2012-06-04 | reverse complement strand
TGCATAACCTTTGAACAACATGAAATGTTTTATACTGAAAATATTTTCATTTAGACGATAAACTTACCTGAAATACAGGATAATCGTTGAGGCAGAGATTATCCCAACGTACTGGGCTTTCGAAACGTACTGCCAAGCTTTGCAAAAGCTCACGCCCTAACCCAAACCAACTTAACAAACAAGAAAAACGCCTAAATAAACAATCACAAGAATAAACAGCCAGTAATTCTTCTTCACGGTAGATTCAAGAATTAAACGAAACTATATTTGACGCATCCAAAGATAATCCCATCAAATTGGGGCCAACTGAAACCCCATGAAGAACAGTTCATAGGTAGGCTATTTCGTTACTTGATGCGTTCTACACAACAGTTAATTCTTTATTATGGTAAAAAATTAAGAAAACTGTCACCTTATAACACCATCTTGACAGAGAAAGTCAGCAAAGGCAGCAAAGTTGCCAAAAGTAAACAGAAATAATTGCTAAATATGGCAGGGAGTGTCTCCGGCAGTACCAACGTAACACTGAAACACTAGCTACCCAAGTTGCTGAAATTAACGCAACAGTTGTCTCAATATTACATATTTTGCAAAAAATACAGTGTTAATGTCAGTATTTAAAGGAAAAATTGACCTAGCAACGGCAAACAACTCTCTTTCACCCGATATGTCTTGCAGTTCATCCATACATTCTAGGTTGGCCATTCTGAATGTGCCCGTCGTCTGCTTGTAAAACCGTATCACGTATTTTCTGAAACAAACAAAATAGGGGCAACGGCGACGATTTGCTGCCATCTAGTCGTAATCAGGGATTTTTTCCCGAATTTTTGATGTATAGAACGTCTTAATCTGTCAAGTATCTTCGGAGAGACGACATTTTTACACATACATAATACATACGGAGTGGACCGAAACTATAAAGCCCTTCTCCGAAGGAGGCGTGCTTAAAAAGCAAGGCTCGGTCCCTCCAATAACAATTGATCAAATAAAATTACGTGTTCCAAAAATCGATCAAAAGAGCTTATTCGATTCAAAAATCAATCAAGTGCTATTCTTATGTGTTGCATTTGATCGATGTTTGAAACGTACACTGTTAGAGCGATCCCAACCAACAAAAAAAAAGTCAATCGGGCTAAATTGTCAGTTTGGAGACTTGATCAACTGCTAGGCCTGTCATAGAATACCTAGAGTCCATTTTGATCGATTTTTGAAGCATGCATTTTTCACTTGATCAACTCGTGATTGGATGGATCGAAGAGTGAGCTATGCACAGACACAGTCCCTATTTTCTACCTCAAGATACTGGTAAATATGCCGTTAAATTTCACTGGAAGGTCTCTAAAAATGGTGCAAGTAATCACGATGCGATGTTTATCGTCAGTAGATTTTGAAAATCAGATGTTCCAGGCATTTACTTGCAACCCCAAGTGAATGCACACTTCTTTTTCTAACCTTGAGCTCTATGAAGAGACTTTCAACATACCTTTCCTGTTCAAATTTTTAGAGAGTTTTTAGGAAAAAGAAATATGTTATTAAATGATCTACAGTATTCGAATTCAAACACCATGTCCTAGGATTTGTTCATGATTGAACTTTCGTTCTTGAATTGGAAAAGAGAGGACTTCAGTATGTACAAGTGTTGCTGACTTCGAGAGATTCTGACCGAATTCGGAAACCAGCTATTGTTGATTCTTTTGTACAAGGTGAACCACTGCATCGAGATGAGGACCCAATCTTTCGCCAAATTGGAACAAAATCTATGATCCATGGTCCGTGCGGCCCACACAACTTAAACTCTTTTTGAATGGGATGTGACAAAGGCCTTCTCCGAAAGGTTCTGTGAGGAAATTTTCATGAATATAAACGAGTATCCGCTGTACGAGAGCAGAGTTCTAAAAACATTTTTTACGCAGAACTTCGATGGGTTATTGCGCCGAACAAAAAATATCTCCATAAAAAGCTTCGAACGCATATTAATGTTGGCATCTGTTCAACAACTCAACGTGTCCAATATCTCTGAATCATGTTTACAAAGACCACGTTTGCGCGACTGCACGCTTGCAATTTCCAAATCACCCACAAAATCACAATTATGAAGATGACTAACTCATTAACTGTAGATATGAGAGTGCGCCACAGGCAATCGGCGTCCACACGAAAGACCCAAGTGTACGACGAATTTCTCACGATCGTGTGGTTACCCATCCATTGCCCCAACAGCAACTGATGAATTTTCAGACGATATCAACTCATAAATATAAAATTAATCAATAGCTTTTTATCATGAACCAATGTCAAGCGTACTGCTATCAAAACTATTGTCACCGAACTTACGGTTAGTGTAGAAATACAATCAATGGGAAGCATGACAAAGGTGAATAAAATACGTGAATTTTCAATGTCAGTCCTGAGGACATGGATAGGTCCAGCATATGTCTTCTATTACTTCGCGTGAAGGGGCCGAGTAATTACAATCACTCTTAAACTGTGGACAGCACCCCGCATAGAACTTTTTTTTCCAGAAGCGGCCACTAAAATGAATTTAACTAAAAATGATCAAGAGTTGATCCACTGCTACAAAGGTTTCAACATTCCAAATGCCAGAACAACGGAATTCTTGCCGTTTTGTGCGTAAACGTCGATGAATGCCTTGCTATGGAACACTTTCAAAGCGTTCCTGCCAGAAGATTATCTGTGTCTCTGATGAAGAAAGCAGCTTCAGGATGGTTTTGTGTAGCATCCACGACACGTTATAGTCACTTGGTGGCAACTGCATGTTATCTAATCCTCATCTTTATCGACAAACGCATCGTCTTATTGTTAACACTGAAGAAACTTAAAAAAACCTCGACGTAATTCAGTACCGTATCGACTGCGCAAAATCGTTCTCCCTCTGTGTTAACTAAGGCGCAGAGTATGCTTTTGCGTTGATGGACCTATTTGAACGGGGAGTAAGACTCGTCCCAACTAAATCCTCCTCCTCAAACTCCGAGGGGAAAACAATAGTCTGACATTTAGACTGGCACAGCAGCAAAGCTCCTCAAGGTAAAACTGCACACTCTGCATTCAAGTTTCCAGTTCCATTGCTTGAGACATGCCTCCCCGATGAAACAAACCTCCAAACATGCTGATGCTACCAGAAAGGTCGCTCACTTATCATTTGGGATGAGGTTTCATGCTCTGTCCTTCGGTTCCATGCTCTTCCATTCGCTATGACCAGGAGAGAATGCCCCATCAAATTCATTTCATATGACATGTGTTACAAAGCAGAGGAACGAAGTTGGATTTCATCTACCCATACTTTTTTCTTATTCCTTTTTTTCCCAAAATGACAGTTATATAATACTTTCTTGCAGGTTAAATTATTCGCTAATACACAAAAATTCCGATATCTGAAAATCCTGAATAATAGTGGTTGAGTTTTACTTCCGACATTTGTATGCAAAGAAACGCTCTAAAATTTCCATCAATAAATTCGTGGTATTCATCCTGCCTTGATCTTCTCTGATCTTTAAACCACAATTACGCAGGGGTCTTACGTAATTGCAATTACTGGACTTTTCTTCAGCTGGAAAACGCTTTGCACGCGAAGCGATTGTAGCTGAAGAAAAAGAAATTACGACGAGAGAATATATCATTTTTGTATCCACACACGAGCCCACAAAAAAAAAATCAAAAATAAAATAAAGACGACTGTTGATTCAAAATTGCAACGCTTGCCCTTTACAGTCCCATTGCGATGTTATCGGAACTCCAGCGATTCCTGGAAAACAAACCACTGATTCAATATTGAAAAGCACCGGATAATAGAGTGCAATCGCAGCAATACTCTTCCTTTTCGATCCTTTTTATTATCTCAAAACCGCAGTACTTGATTGAACATTGCGGTTCCGGAAAAACGAGGCAAAAGAATTTCTGGGAAATCATGAATTAAGTCTTCCAGCCGGAAGACACAGTAACCCCACCAATCGCAAATTATCCCAAATGTCCCTTTTCTTTCGTTTGATTACAAAGTCGACAGACTTCGTCGACGAAAGCAGTGAGACCTGCGACCAATCTTCCGAAAGAATGTGAACATTGAAAGGAGTACAGAGTCAGGAATGTCTTTAGTGCGAAACACCACGGTAGCTGGAATTTTTCTAGTTTATCGAGGAATCCTCGAGCAACCACTTCTTTCAGGGTGCTGGAATTTCTTAGAATGTTGCTAATAGGCGTCGGCTTGATTGCCAAACCACTCAAGAGCGTCTTCACGATAAATATCTATCCCTGTCGGAATTTCCCACTGTGGGGTTTTTCACCCGAATAGCTCGCTAACTCGCTAACGACGAGGAATTTCGACAACAGACCAACGCCACCTTGAAGTAACTGCTGTGTTCAGTTTTAGTTTGGCTTCAGCCAACCTAAGAATATAACAACACTGCAATACGTTATGTAATAATACTACAATAGAATATAATTAGAATACTACGATACCCGGTGAAACGCTTCATTCAAGTAATAAGTAATAATGTGAATGTGTTTCGGATTACTGTCATTTCCATGTACGGGAAAGGAGTGACTAAAGGGTGCCTTTAAAGCCGATCGACTTCAAACTCGAATTCAAGATGGTGTTGGTTTGCTAGTCAAAGTTGTCAGTCGTCATCGCGCTGAAATGGCCCACTTCTCAAAATTAAGGCAAGGCATTCATTCAATGTTTAACCATATTTTCGAATTACTTCTAGGAAATTCGCGAAATGAAAGGTAATGTTCGCGTAAAATAATTCAACGTGGACATTGTCTTAAATAAAAAAAGACCAAAATCTTGTCGACAATAATATCTTTAATACTACCGTTAAATCATCAACCTTTTCTTCTCTCTCTCTCTGAGATACCTGTTATTTTAACGAATATTTGAGCCTAAATCTCATATACCCTGAATCAGGAGAGAGGAACTGTTTCACTGGATCATGCTAATCCAGATTTTCAGAAAAATTAACGTGAGTAACTTCATTGTCAACTGAAAATCGAAAACATGTTGTTTTGCAAGAGTAAAAGAAACTGCTTTTCCGCGGGAATGTCCTGAAATACCCTTTCGCTAAGGCTGAACCGGTAATCTCACACACACAGCAGTAGAAGCTACGATCAAGTTTAGGTCGTCCTATACCTGTTTTAGACATTAAGGTAAAACGAGGGAGGAGTGTACATAGGTTAGTCCTGAAGATGTACCCCGATAAATAATCATATCAATTAAAAGCACTTAGGTTTATCTTGAAAAATATGCTCTCCCCCTGTTTCGCCTTCAAACCTAAATCAGGAATGGAACTACCTGAAACGAGAGTTAGTTTTCACCGTGTAAATACAGTCCATCGGTCACTGTAGCTACTCTCCACAAACCATAAAACATGCTCATCTTTTCCCGCAGTAATCTTCATGCATCTTAATTACACATTTTCACCCGAATTCTCAATACCTTTACGGTTTTTTTAACAGGTAGATCATTGGCCTCTCATTACGAGAAAATGCGTCATCAATGAGGCTTATTACATAACTAGAAGCGTCAACGTAACCTTCGAAATTGTTGAATAACAAGAGGGTAAAGGTTAAAAAACCCTCTTAAACGATAAAGTTGCGTAGAGCTGCCGGATTCGATCGGCTGTAGCAGGCGCTCCAACATTTACTCAATAATATCGGGCATTTCGGTAAAAGCAATAACATCATGATGGTTTTACTTACAGGCTTGTCAAGGTAAGACATAACGCTTCGGAGTTTGTCAGCCCTACCACGAACAAATCACATGACACTCAAGCATTACTTGAACAGTTCATCTAAGTCAAAGATCTCCACCTAGATGAGGTATATTGCGCTAAACTGAATTTCTTTTCGAATGACATTTTAATCAAATTCTTGAGGTCATTTTTTGTTGGCGAACCTCACAATATCGGCTATACGCAAAAACACGGAAACTGGGTCAGATGCAGTCGCTCTAACTTAATCCGATTACTTAAGCAACTAAATTTGAGCAGATTGGGTTCTTCTGTCTACCTGTCATAACTTCACCCTTCTGGTTACGAACTTTGTCAAGGAAACTCTTAAACGGCAGAAGACAGCTTATTTAATACTTTTAAGAGGTCAAATTGCCCACTACTTAGAGTTAAGCGTCCATAAAGCTCCAAAGACTACTATAACTATGACGAATACTTATACTATAAACTCATATAGGAATTATGTTATGGTCAATAATCTTATAGCTGCTAAGAAAGACGAACCCATCCACAATGCACGTCGAAATGCGACTTCGACAATGCGATTCACTCTCCCCAAGTTATCAGCTTCGTGCACACCAGCAAGTGCTCCCCTAGGGGGTCTGTGGATGCCGACAACATCCACATTAGTGTTAGGGCCGCACTAGTAACATTGTTGAAACGATATCCATTCATAGAATGGCGTGGTTCCGCGAAACCAGGCCTCAGGTTGCTGTATTCTGAATATGTTGTGGGATTGAACGTACGCCGGGCCACAGCACTGACATAAAATTTCACCCAAAGAGATAAGCGCTCCGAATGTATGGGAGTGCATTTCGGCTTTTGGGAGTATTTTTGCGAACGATTTAGAGGATTACTTTGCCCTTCATTTCAGGTCGAGTTGCTACCCGTGAGAGATAGTCGTTCCTCCGGCAAATATTGATTATAATAAAAATGTACGCTGTACGCTGTTGAGTACCCTCTGAATTACGCGAAGACGATTTAATCCGATGTAACTTCCGATGTTGATTTAATCCGATGTAACTTCCGATGTTACCTTAACGTGTTAATGTAACTCCGATGTTAATGTTGCAATTCGAAAGAAGGCTAGGTCGGGTACGCAAGATCTAAAACATTTTCTTCAAACAGCCAGCCTCTTCTTAACATTTTCTCACGAGCTAAAAAACATATGGGAAAATATTGATTTTTAAAGATGATGTAAGAGAGAAATTATTGCTTTTTTTCCTAATAGCACAATTGAACACTGGATCCTGAAAGCCCGTTGAAGCCAGCATTGAAAGGTTGAATATCCCCAAATCTTGTGTTCCCTCTTCAATGCCACTCACTGATTGGGGAGATAGAAGAAGCTGGGCGGGCAGTGAAGCGACTGAATTCTTGAGGCATCAACCCTGCAAAAACCAGTTCGGTAGAGCTCTTTTACGCGTGGGCTCATCAGGATATGATGAACCAATCTTCTTTATATTAACCAAATGATGACAATATATATGGAAACGCAAATGTTTGAACAGGCTCCGACTTCTTGAAAAATCACGGGAGGACTTCAAAAACCACTTCGAATTCAATTTCAGCAACAATTTTTGAAAGAAAAACATATTAGGTCTTTGGTGTGCCGCTAATTACATCAAGAAAATTTTATCCGGTAATTTAAGAGAAGCTCTATTGCTGTTTCTCTAACATGCTTTTGTTCCGGGCACATGCATCATTTCAATAACTTAGCAGCTCCGCTTTCGTTGGATGTTATCGCATCATATTTCACCAAGACTTGGAAGATAAAGACATGTGCTCCACATCCGGGGAAATTATGAGTTTAGGCACGATAATGAGGCATTACTGTTAAAACATGGGGGTTATTTGATACTCTCAATCAAGGATCAACCATTTAAAATGGCTGATTTAAACAATCGATCGAGTAAAAGTTTGTAGATGAAGGATGAACGAACTGCCATAGCTAACCAGAACAGTTGGTTGACTGTTGAAACGCACATATTCCTCTAACATACTGCACAATCCAGTGCTTTAGGTCGCATGTAAAAATCAGACATGTAAAACCGCCGCAAAATGTAAGGAATGTAAATCAAAAGAGACAATAGCAGAACATGTATTCTGATTCTCAATGCAAGAAACCATAGTCTAGTGTTCTAAGTTGGTCGGAGTGACCGATATTCCCATTCCTATATTTCAACAGGCTGTAAAAATACCTGCGCACTGTGCCTCTTGACGCGCATTCTCAGCCATTCGTCTCGTGAAACCAGAAACTCAGTGTCGCTCCATTAAGTTGTCATTATGGTAGAGTTCATGTGTCAGATGCGAATAATGATACGTGTAGGAAATATGAAGACTTAAGGGGTGAGATGAAAGTAGATGGATTGAGAACATTGAGCAAAGGAAAATGATAGCGTGGAACAGGTGCTGGTGTCGCGAGATCGGACAAAGAAGATGATTTCAAAGAATGGAGATACAGCGTACATGAATTGTTAAAAAAAAATGGTTTTTGACCAGTTCTTCGCGATGTACATCTAATTTTATGCGTCATTTTGTGATATCCCGCAATAAAGTCCGATACTTTCCACAAAATAACTTTCATTTTGCGAGGGCATGTACCGTCGACATGCTTTGATTAAAAAATTCGAGACTATTAAGACACGAATGAACTGAAATGGATAGAGATGAGGTCAGTACCTGATCAACGTCTGGCTGAATCAAATAGCAACCGTTCGAGAAGACCGGGAGAAACTTCTAAGCCACGGCGAGGTCGCAGTGCAGAGGCCCTTATTGTAGAAATGTCATCAGGGATTGATGAGCTATCTAGGAAAAGAAAATCAAGTCAGAGTAATTCAAACTCTTCATCTTCAAAGAGCTGATGACCCTTATGATTTTTGAGGTAGTGGTTCCGCTCTACTTTCATTATTTTCGGCCCCAGAAGATAACAGAGCCTCTTGCGTTACGCACTTTGTTTTACTGTGATCGTTTTGCGCCACCCCTCCGCGAGACAAATCGCTCCGTTCACAGCAAAAAGGCGAAGAAAAAAAGGAAGATTTACACCGCATGCAGTGTGTACGCTATCCAGGGCCTTCTCCGCCGACAAGTGACGTATGGAGGGAAACACAAATCGCTTCGGGTAAAGCCTTCGGAAAATCCGCGTTATGTTATTCGGCGGGTCACCGTCGCTCAATTTTTAGGTTAGCTATGCTACACTGGATTTGTAGGCCACGACGGAGTTGCTGGGAAAGGAAGAACGTGACGAGCGGAATTGAGCAACTCTGAGGCGGAACAGATATTCTGGAGGTAACACACAGCCTATTTCAAAGACAAAATGTTCCATCTCTTGGGTTTTACCTATCGTAGGCTCACCGAGCGTTCCGAAGTATACACGACACGTAATGCAATCGAACACGCAAAAAAAAGTTTTGATACGTATCATATAAAGTAACAACATATACCCATTTAGCACCCGAATGTTACAGAAAGGACAATGTGCATGTATCATACCATTGTCATTCATGCATCTTACATTGATCATACGATAGGCATCATACCGGCACCTCCATGGAGGACTCGACCAGTTCTCAAACCTCTGTTTTAAACTGCACTAGTTCGACGTGTTCAAACTGCTGTTTTTCGTTGCAAATGCCTCTTTTACTATTCGTCCGAAATTAATGACAATGACGGAACATTTTCCATGGCCTCCAGCATACATCCTCAATGAATTTTTACTTCAATCACACGAAAAACAATCACACGGCAAGAGCTGAAAATGGGAAATTGGTACGCTCTCGAAACAGGTCTGCTTTAAAAGTCAGCTTTTAGAACTGGTCGAGTCTTCCATGGAGGTTTATTCACATGAATCATATGATTCTCGTTGTGCGGAGAGGTTGCCAATTCGATAGTGTATGATTCACATACACATCGTCCTTTTGTATGAATACCATACATGTAAACCAGACCGCTTGCAGGATTCAATTGATGCCTCTTGTATGCAAAATATAAAGGTTTACAAAGGGTATAAGCAATCTAAATGGTGATTGATATTCCGCTGTGCAGCATTGAGAATAAAAGATACAAACACAAATTTCCAAAAACTAACAGCCACTAGATTGGAACGCGACACAACTTTCGATCACTGTGCTCGATGGCTTGTGTATCTGCGATACTTGCTCACAACGCCTTCCTTCATGTGAAGATCGGCTTTTCATAACAATGAGTTTTTTGTTCACTGGCATGTGAGATCGATTTTCGTAAAGTTTGACCCTGTATCTGGAAAAGTTTCGAAAAGCGTGGGTAGAATTCTCTTGGATTAAATATTTACTTTTTCATTTGAATCAACGCGAAGGAAGAATGCCTGAACGTTTTCGTGTTTTATTCGACGCTACACACACACACACACACCCAGTCAGAACTGATCGAAGTCCATCAATGCCGGAGGCGCAGAAGCACGTCCTGATACGAGAATACCATAGTAAGCTCCTGCTCTCATTAGCCGGTCCCTCAGGTGATTGGATTGAAGCAACCAATCACGGGTCTCAACGTATTTGGGAAGTATGGGAAAAGGCTTTGTCTTTCTTGACCAATCAAATGCGCACACACTCGGACAGATATGCTGCATTTCTTTCAAAGAATTTCCTTCCGAACATACACAAGAATATAGTAGAATGCATGGAAGAAGAAAACTTGGACATGCACCCAACACTCGAGATCTTGAACAAAAATTCACAACCAAATAAAAGAAAATTATGTTACTGTTGAACAAGGTCTCCTCAACGTTCAATGAGGAAAAAACCCGGAAAAAAGTCAATGTGCTTTGGTATTCAAATTTGATACTTTATTAGAAATAACCCGCAAACAGGACAGCTGTGCTAATGAGTCGCACCT
>Ga0058701_10005375_pt1 | contig 10611 bp, 1 predicted proteins | sample AgamicOrMae_FD_97039 | JGI IMG/M metagenome (GOLD analysis project Ga0058701, IMG submission 97039) | Agave microbial communities from Guanajuato, Mexico - Or.Ma.e | ecosystem: Host-associated > Plants > Phyllosphere > Phylloplane/Leaf | place: Guanajuato, Mexico | collected 2012-06-04 | reverse complement strand
TTGGTGATCTGAGGCTATGGCACTTAGTTAGAATGAAGTTCTAGCTTTCCGTAGAGCCGTCTACCACCTCGATAGGTGCGGAAACAACGAAATGCATACAGGATCGAAAAGGGCACACAGCGATTTAGCGCTCGGGGCTGCTCCTCCATACGCACTACTCACTACTCTCATGCTGAAAGTTCACTCACGATGACAAAGGGCACACCCTAAAACTCCTCTTGTAATAGCTGCATTACCATTTTCATCAACTCGTAAAAGCACTATAATGTACTCCCACGGCAAAACGCGAGGTAACTAGCTACTAAAGTCAAAATCTTGTCTCTACACTACTGATTTAATCGCCTCATGAAACGCTATTCCGTGTCGACCGTTGAAATTCCGATTCCAAAGATATTCTTTTCTCCGAATTTTAATCTCGGTTCTAAATTACGAATCAATAGGTGGTCAGGAAACTTGAAAATTAATTACACTGAATCTTTGAATGCAAGCAGAAGTGGGCGGAGGGCGATGCGCCAAAAACGGTTCCTAAAGATGGGTCACCAGTTGACGAAATAAAAATGAGCTCCATTGAGTCAAATGATGCTGTGGACGTTATGAAGGAATGATGTAGGCTCCAGATTCTGGGTCGAGATAAATTAGTATATTAATTAAAAATTTAAACTTCGTCGAGGACCCAACGGGGCCGCTTGTTTGAAGCCCAATATTCACGTTGGTTGAAACAAAAGATGTGCAACTGATTGTGAGTGATGATACGTTTGAAAACGCTGACTTTTCCTTCGCGTCGTAGAGGTTATGTTATTGTTGGGTATGCTTATGGTTGAAAGTGTTACGTTAGTGTGAGGTGGGTTAGGTTAGGTTGTGTGGTTTTAGTTCACGATCACGCATGTTTAATTCACACAAATTCCATCAGGTTTCAACAATTAGAGATATTCCGAAAGCTTTTGAGATTTTATCAATTAGTTGACCAAAGTATACTGCGTATGCGATTTATCCAAACAGCACCAAAAATATACCATTGAATATTGCACATAAGAGCATATATTATTAATGACTTGGATTATGAAAACCACTCACCCAAGGGTCAGATAGTTCACTAACATAACTCAGAAGTCGTTGTTAAGTAAACGTTAGGATTGAAAGCCTCCAGACAGCGATTCCGAGGTGATGCGTCACCTCCAAGTCCGGTTAAAAAATATTTTCAAGACGAAAATCTTGTATCAAGTTTACAAGCAAGTTCCCATAACCGTGCCATACCCCAGATCAGGATACGGAAACACTGACCAACCTTAATAAAGACTTCACACCTGTCCAACTCGCTATAATTTTTTCCTCACTTTGACGTCCCTCCCGCCCTTCAATTTTCGGGCGCCCCAAAAAAGACAATATCATTAACATTTAACATACAAGCTCATCAATCGAACCCCTTCATTCTACGGATCGGCTCTACTCCGCAAAGTGAAAGTTTATAATAGATAATTGGGGCCAAAATGTACACGGGGGTCTTGCCCACCTATTATTATATTGTGACAAGCGAAGCGATCGGCCAGTGCTCCTTTTCTCCGAAAACTTTTTTCTTTGTCTTCGTGGAGAAAGGAAATCTCTCACTTGACGGACTTCCAGATGCAAAGCGGAGTCTGCATCGGCGGCTCACTTTGAAGTCAGGTGAGATTTAAGACTAAATGCCGAGCAGATTAACAGTTTGCCAAAGTCTGTTTACAGACTTACGCAAAAGAAAGTAAACATGCTTATGTCACAGTTCGTCAACATACTGAAGCTGGAACTGGTTATAGATAGGTTAAATAATGTAGTTACGCTAAACCAAGTTAATAATACCTTTTCAAGTCCCTTGCGTTGGAATTTTGGACTATTCAAAACTTCACCCCAGACAAGACGCCCATTTCTATGCTAACGTGAACATTTAAAAAATAGGCCGCTGGAAGGTACTTAAAATTAAAATGTTTCGGGATTTAAACCATTGTTAATTCATCTTCAATTAAATGATTGAAACTCATATTTGTTGCGCATGTTTACAGACTTTGGCAAAGTGGGAATTGGGTGAACTGCTCGGGTCTTATGAGAAATTTTCTCAACAGCTTTAAAAAGGTTTTAGTACCTCATTTGATTTTCCCTTGTTGATATTTTTTGTCCTATAATTTGCCCGCTACACAACTTGCGTTGAGTAACTCATTTTTGAAAGCAGGCCTGCTTGGCTCTTTAGTTCGTCGGTTCGGATCTTAAGTGTCATTGATTCGACATGATACTAATTTTACTCATAAAAATTGTATGACACCATTTCATTCATGAATAGAATTTGTTTTGTTTCCTTCCATATCGGACATAAAAATAATATCTGTTATGGGCAGGATTAAATCTTTTTAGGATATGCATCCATAGAACGGATATTATACATTGCGGTTAGGTTTCAGGATAGGCCTATTAATAGCCATATCAAACGAGAAGGATCAGTGATATCTTTTCATTTGATCAAGCTATTCATAGGTCTATCCTGAAAATAGCGAAAAAATGTACCGTAACATCCGTAACAGGTATGATAGGACTACTGAACAGCAATATATATTAGTGAAGGTCAATTCATTAATGAACTTTCTTCCGGCTGTCCAGTTTTGTTCAGTAACCCAAAGAATATCGGGTTACAATTGGGAGAAAGGAATGTGTTGTAAACGGTACTTCACTACAAAAGCGCAAGTACGGTACTATACCGCACATTGTGCGCATAAAAGCGCAAAATGTGGTGTCATTACTTATTTAATGACAAACATGATTTACAGGAGTCCAGTCGCTTCTAGCAGCACTTAACACAATATGATCACAACGCGGCTTTTTTATTACGTCGCCGTAAATAACACTAACTTCTCCACGATTGGCGCTAGACATGAAACAATGCTTAATTTGCGAAAAACTTTATGGGACGCTTGGTTCGCGTAAATACCGTAAGATATTGTACCGCGTCGGGTCAACATTGTATCTCAGCTGGGTCGTGGGTCAAGGATGATTTAAAATGACCCCTCCCGCTATGGGAAGCGCAAGTGCCCATCAAACTGCTCCCTAACATAGTCTAATGGGATTAGAATAGGTCCAACACAGACATGAAGAATGTCTGTTTAGTGTAATCTTGTAACTGTTTCGGGTGATCCTGTATGATTATAAGCCTGTAAATGTTTTCGGGGATCCTTCATGGAGAGTATATCTCTTTTGGGGTATAAGGTGTCGACAAGTTGTCTATCGTGGAAGAAAAGCCGTGTAAGTTTCCAGAGACTAAGTATCGAGCTAAAGGCCGTGACAGCGTAAAGAAATACCTCGATAGTTTTCCAGAAGGGCTAAAAGACAGGTAGATGCCAGAGACAATGTAACATGAGGCTACAAGGTAGAGAGCGAGAGCAGATTTGAGGTCGCGATTCAACAGGGTTGGAAAGTGGGCGAGTTTCCAGGGACTATTTGTGCTCAAAAGCAGTAAGCGGCTCGCGATGTTTGTTTACGCATCCTGATAGGTCAACTCCCGACAAGCAAACTGGTTAACCAAAGCGCGCCATTTTCATTCAAACTAAGAGAGAGTGATTTGCGTGGATTCCGTAGACAAACAATTGATCGCCTCATTTGTTGTTGCATTTCTCTGCCCGTCGGATGACACCGGGTTACAGCGAAGCGCTCGCCCACGCGCGTAGCGCCGCGCCGCTACTCTAAGGTTTCTAGCGGTTTCATTTTCTACCTTTACTTCTACCTTGGCTCAGACTGCTTTTATTTCATTAGAATGGTTTGCGAAATGCAAACGCATATCCCTGGATAAAGAAGATCAGGGTGGTTTCGAGCGGTTATGTCAGTGATTGAGAGATTTTTTTAGCACTGGAATAAGTCGGTTCGAAGACCCCAAACCGGGTTTGTCTATGAGCCTGCCACCTGTGCGAAAGCCGAGTGCTCACTGACCATCTCTGCAGGAAGTCCTTGTTCGATCCTCGGAGCCGCGAGTGGGCGTATATCTTCCAATGAACTTAATTAGCAGCTATTCTTTCAAGATTTTGATCAGCGTAGTTCGTTCGCACGCCCAAAAGGTGCGTCTTGTTCCGCTGCAGCTGCAAGTCGCACCGCTGCAAAGGTGCCCCTCTGAAGCCACGTACACAAACTGTGTTCCAACATATACACAATATACACTACCAATCCATTATTTTTTAATTTCAGGAGTTATACAAAACCTATAGTGTTCGTAGAGAACAAAAATCTTTCTTACATATAGAGACTTTGACGCACGCGCACAGATAATGCAGGGGTGAAAAGTTCGTGGATAGATAGGATGGTCGCATTTGTAAAGCGAGACTCATACGCAGAGGGAGGCTACAAAAATGCATCTGCAGGTCAATAATTATAAGCACGCATTTACATAGGTAGACTTGCACAGTTGCGAAGGCCCAGATGAAAAGACTGCCTGGTGATAACACAATACTGTAAGCTATATTTCTAAACGTATTAACTACCTTAATTGTTCGCAGTATTTGCATCCTGGAAGCTAACAACGGCCCTTAGGCTACACGTCGATTTATGAATGGATCCGATCTGGGATAAGGCGGAAGGCCATTGGTCCGTCTAATTTATCTTGAATGGATTGGGATTGGCCGAAAGGTTCTCCGATAGACCTACTTGGACGCATCCTGAGTGGCAGCGGGCCGCGCGCACCATTGTGCGTTGGGGTCCTGACTGTGGCGGCCTCTAGCGGCCCCTGGCGGCCAAATAGATACGAGGGCGGAGGCTCGTTTTTCAATGGCGGGACGTTTAATCTTGTCAAAAATCGGGTCAAGCGATAACGTCAATCTTTAATTAAGGTATGATAATTCTCATGTGAATATCTAGGTATTGGAGTTTTAACAATATGCTTTGCATCTTAATTTCATCTTCGGGTACCTCAAAAAATATATATTTTGTGTAGGGGAAATCTTATGCTTCTATAGCCAAATCGATACCTCCATGCAAAAACCGTCCAATTAATTAAAAAATAGGGGAAATGTTGCGCTCTACCATACCGTTGCCTCCAAACAAAAACCCATCCTGCTTTTTTTTATCTTTTCTTTTTTATTTCAAAATTACTTCAACAGTTCACATGCGAACTCTTTCACCAACCTTAATAGCAACATGGAAGGATTGACCAAATCCAACTAAACTTTGCGAATCAACTCTAAACTGACCCTCGACTAATTTTCCTTTATTGAGTCTCTTCTTGTTTGTGACCCTACCCTATCTTATCAGTAGAAGCATGAGACTAGGGCTCTCATGGTAGATGTAAGATTAGCCGAAATCAGGCTAAGGAGGGCAAAGTAATTATAGAAGCACAGTTAATGTTACGTTAGGGTACCGGGTAAGCAGGGTCATAAGTGTTTAGAGTTGGGTTAAATGAACGTGCGCTTGGATAAATAAGGTACGAGTAGTTTCTTTTAGGCTAGGTCAGAATCTCACCCTAATCTACCAAATCTGTGACACTATAGTTATAGGCCCGAATAAAGAAGTAAATATTTTGCACTTCGGACCATAGTCGTAGATATCTCCTAATCGATTTTTTCCCATAGAGATCCCATTATTTGTGGCCAATCTGGGAGACGCTCCTAAGACATTTAATACTGTACCTCTATGAAGTATCAATCAAAGTTGCAACAAACATTCCTGTACCAAGGCTAGAGTAACGCCTTGCGACAGACGAGAGCCAATGACAAGTGAGAAAGTACAACGCATACCTTTCTGATCAAAGTGCGAGATCTGCGCTAAACGAAATAGGTTCCAATTCAAACAATGGTTTCATGTGACTAACAAGTTACATACATTCGAATCCTAGGTATCGAGTACCATGGATTCTTTTAATGTCATTCTACACAAGGCCTTTGAGTAAGTCCGAGTACTATATTTTATTTGAAATTGTTAAAGGCGCGTTCGTTGTTCCTTGCATTTTGTTTTGGATGTGAAACTAAAACGGGGGTAGTCGTATTTTGGTTATTTTTTCAAGATAGGCCTCTGATCAGCCATATCATTCGAAAGGTCTCGGCGAGAGCTTCCCGTTGATGTGGCTGAACATAGAACTGTGTTGAAAAATTACCTAAATACATACTACCCCCGTTTTAGTTTCACACCCAAAACAGTTATAGCATCCCTCAAAACGGGTGTTTTGTTAATACTGTGAATTTCACCCTAACACTCACCTTTATAATAAAATGGTAATATGTTACAGGGGATCTAAGATAAGGGGAAGCAACGAGTTCTTTGACACGGAGCTATCTGCAAAACTTCTACCAACCTTTGCGGACCAAATATAAATATAGTCACTCGGTAATCAGCAGCAAAAATGAACGGATCGTTGCGCCATTTGAAATATTACTTTTACCGTTTGAAGCAAGTCTGAGTTGAAATAAAGGTGGCAACAGAGGTATAGTGACGCCCTCTATCAGGTTTCTTATCATTGAAGCAGTTATTCGATTGGACCACATTTTTTCAGAGAAAATTGTTCAAGGATGATCTTTCGAGCGCGAGAAATAAATCTTTCTTGTAGGCGGAAGCCAGCGCAATAATCAGCAAAAATCGAGGCAAGTCACAGTGTGAAGCGGCTCGGGTCAAAGTAGCTGTCAACGCGTAAATTATGGAAATCACACTTCGAGTCGCTTCGGCGCGCTTCGCGGCGCTTCGGTCGCTTCGGGCCGCTTTGCGCTCGCTTCGCGCCTCAAGCGCGCCTACGCTTTTGTTCGAACTGATTCATGGCAAAAACCTTCTCAACACCACAACTTTCAAGTTCTCTGTCATCCTAAGTGAACTTGTCACCGAATGAAGGAACTTGCTTCTCGGTAAAGTTACCCTCAATTGAAATTTCACTTGAGATATGCCGCTATAACGAAATTTTGTGTCTTACTGTTAAAAATGCCCGTTTCGGGTTGTCCTAAACCTAATAATCGATATGATAGTAAAATGTCTTTTGGGTGGACAACATTCAAAAAGTCAATACTACACTGCTAGTTAGGTAAAGATACATTTACGAACAATATGGGGTAGACCTGCGTTTTTCTTTTCTTCATAATTGTTTGAAAATAAACACTTAATTTAACACATAAACTTTGGTTAGGGTAGAAATTAAGTGTTTAATCGGCAAGTAAAAACTCACTGTTTAAAATGGAGCCGAAGAAACATTAATGAGCTAAACTTCTCTGAACTTTCCTGGGAGCAAACACTTGCACGGGAATAAAAATGTTCCGCGCGTGACATCAAGTACTCTTTTAAACGCGGTAAAGTTAGGTCTAGTGGCGCCACATCAAATAGCCGAATTTTGAGCTGAGGAGGTATAAAATACGATTTTTCCGAACCTTTCAAACAAATGGATATGAGAGGAGTTGCTTAATTACTCGAGCATATGTTGCTCAAAGCTAACACTTGTCTTTGTGGTGTTGTACAAAAGATGACGTAGAATATGACAGCCGCCAGTGTATGTTATTATGTTACATGTAGTGTGTTGGTTGTGTGTTACCCTTCCCTGCCAAGCCATGATGAGTTTCGCCCGTCAAGGATAATTTAAAGCCCTTGTGTAACTGTGGGGTGAAGGAGGACTTGAAACAAATCATGAAGTCAAAGTAGAATACTAACATGTAACTCTCTTAATATTGTTGCCGCCACTTGAAAGGTGTATTACTGGCGATATGACATCACATGTCCCTGCGTTCCAAGCACGGTGGTCTATTTTTATATTTTTCCGTCAGAAATATGAGATGTCAAAGTGATGAAACATGTAAAAACGATTGAATTTTGAATTATACCTCTACATTAAAATCGGCAGTAGAGACCGCTGAATTGATTTAAGATTTCCGGAGAAGCCCGAAACGAATAGGACGAGATCGGGCATTTCCGTAGGAGTGTGTCTTTAAAGCGTGTGTTTTCTACTCTGAAATCAAGAACAAGTACTCCCCTTAGAACACTGAAGAAAGTAGTATTACACAGTAGATTCAGAAGAAGAGATTCACAATGCCACGGGTGGCGAAGATAGCCGAACTTCTGGGCGAGATCGGCCTTCTTCGCATATTTCCAAGAACAAAGATGTTCCGTGCCATACCAAATGCCTAGTATAGAAGTAGGTTGACGTGACGTTGTCGAACATATTTTCGGCTGATCGAGAAGCCGCCCGATTGGCTGATATCGCGTTGAGCGATTAGTCTGTTTGTAAACACGAAGTTTAAAAATCGAACATTCCAAAATACTGATAATCCGTCAAAGTGCATTTCGCTTGTCAGCATTTCCCTTTCACAGAAGGAGGCGTTAGGTGAAATTAGCACACTGTAAAAAGTAGGATACTTTTAAGAAGGTTAATGTGACATTGAACGGATGTTATCTGGATGAAGAGGATGCTGTGCAGTTCTTCAGAAGGTCGTCTAGGAATTTTCTCCTCAAGAATATCATGTTACAGGAGCCGATGCGACATTGATAGTATTTTCTCGATTTAGTGGGTTTTCTATTCGTCTACTTCAGCTTCCTGACTATATCTTATAAGGTCACTAATTTTGATTGTTGTTTTGCTTTTACTTTTTTTTGTGAAATAAGTTTTGAACTTTTTTCATCTGCATTAATTTCAATAACTAGTCCGCTTGAAACGCGGTGAACTTAAAGTACCTAATTTTAATTGCTCAAACAAGAGCTTGATAGGAAATACACAACGCTTCGTCTGTTTCCAAGATGAATCTTCCAAAGGCCATATCAATGTAAAGGTTTCATCAAAAGCTTTTCATAGATACCGTGCGGCTTCAAAGAGAACTATCTTGAACATGGGGGAAATGTTTTGTTTTGGCATGTAAACAAAAAATAATATGCCCGCATCTTTTGATGACCTCACAATAAATCGCAGCACGAATGTCAATCAAAAGATCTCGTCATAGGCATCAGACTGATATCGACTTTGGTCGAAACGCAAAATTTCCCCGGGGAGAACCGGGGTTCCCCGTGGAAAAGAGCAGAATTCATGGCTAATTGTATGGTTATTTTTTGTTAATTTATTTCAAGGAAAAAAATTGAAGTCGCACGGCTACAATAGAGGTTACAAAACCTGTGCAATGTGGAAGTTACAAAAAAATATGTTCATACATGTATGATTTTTCCTCATAGTTTGGATTTGGTGGTGCATGAGCAGAAGTGGGTTAACGTCGAGCAGGTAGGCCTGCATACCTGCACCGAGTACCTACGAGTAGGTCACTCAAACAACTCATTGAAACTTTACGCGTTTTAACTTGATTACCTTTTCTCTGCATTACGTGTTTCTCTGACCTTTGCGGAATCAACAGATACTTGAAGAGAATCAATTCACAGTAATAATAATGAAGCTGCCTACACGTTTGGGCCGACTGCACTTGCGTTCGTTTCCGCGTTGCAGCTTTCTTTGGGGGAAGTTCAATTTTATTATTTGGTGGAAGTTCAGTTTAATTCTTTGATGGATGTCTCTTTATGAGCTTTTTATCGGATCTTCCGAATGACATTCTTCGGCGAAAGTTCTTTTGTGTTCGCTGGCGGAAATTTGTTAAGTCCTCGACCAATCAAAAATACCCAAAAATCTTAATAAATGCTCTTACATCCTTTTCGGGTGATTACTCGTTGATGTACAGTGATGTTCATAAAAGATGAGCCAAACAAAATCTAGTGACTTTTTTTGTAAGCTAATGTGTGTTCGTTGCATTGCCTAGGGAGGGCAGAGGGAGGGTGTAGAGGCAAGGGGAGGTGCCCACCTTTCCCCCGGAACCTTCCCCAACCCACCCCCAGCACTGTTGCCAACCCAAATTAGTTCACAAAAAAGTCACTAGATTTTGTTTGGCTCATCACCTATGGACATCACTGTACCTTTTTCCAATACCCTAAAGAGAAGTTACGCTTTGACAGAGAAATACAGTCTGCGCTATTAAATGAATAGAGAGCAGTGAGTGGGCCCGCGGCCGTTGCAGAAGTGCATTACGAGGGACAAGAGTTGGTTGGAACTACTCGAATGATCTCAATGCTTTTACTTACATAAATGACATAAGCCTTCAATTAGCTTTCGGTTATGTTTGAATGTAGATAAATACCGGTACTTGCGCAACACTTTTTCAGCGATGAAAACAAAAGAATCGCAAGAAATGTCGCTTGCACATAACGCTGCAGAGAAAAAGTTGTACGGGACGAGTTAGCCTTCAGAAGGAAATTTCTTGGCCCGTCTGGAATGTGCTCTCAATAACTACATAAAAAAGTTATACTTTTAAAATATGTACCAGTGGGTATATCCTACTCCAACAAATGTGCTGAACAGCGATATTCTTAACGTATTTCAGAAAAATAATGTGCGCATATACACCTGGGCCTAACACAAATTATTTTTCTCGTAAGCATGAAAATAGCCCGTAATCTCTCCCCGAAAAATTTGACATCTGAAAACAACTTAAGCTATTGAAAAGCAGTGCACATAGTACCGGTATCTCTTCAGGTAACAAAAAATAATACTCCCCCCAGTAAAAATCTCAGCGTTTGCACGTCGCCTGCACGTCATTTACACGCCTGCACACCGCTTGCAACACGGCTGCACGGTCGAGAACGCCTGCACCACGCCTGTTACTGTGAGGTGGATAG
>Ga0058701_10005374_pt1 | contig 10612 bp, 5 predicted proteins | sample AgamicOrMae_FD_97039 | JGI IMG/M metagenome (GOLD analysis project Ga0058701, IMG submission 97039) | Agave microbial communities from Guanajuato, Mexico - Or.Ma.e | ecosystem: Host-associated > Plants > Phyllosphere > Phylloplane/Leaf | place: Guanajuato, Mexico | collected 2012-06-04 | reverse complement strand
TTATGAGGCTGCCCGCGGCATTTAATCGCGGATCGGATTTAAACCGCGAACCCCAACCGAGTCTCGACACCATCACTGGCAACGTAGCAACGCTAACCACTCGGCCACCGAGAAGACGTTTGTCAGCGGTGTTCGGAGGCGTACTTAATTGACGACGCCTCCGAGAAAGAAAGAAAGAAACATGCAGCGGGAACTAAGAATCGAACCCGCGTCGCGAGTTGGATAGGCGGACACGCTGACCAATCAGCCACGACGCCTTGTTAACGCTGGGCACAAACCTACGCAATAAGAACAAAACCTGGTCTTTTCAAGGGTGGTAACGAGTCTCCCCACCACATATTTGCTGCGGCTCTGACAAAAGTCCCGACAACTACCAAGGCAGCGATTTTTCAGGCCCGTCAACCTGGCTTTCATGACGTGGGGACATTTAATGTTGCCTTGCTACGGAAAGGGCCCCAGCAAGTGTCGATATAAGATCAAAATATCTAGAGAAACATTCGGTTTCTTTGGTAAAGAACGAGAATTTTTTTGCGAGGCAGTGGCCCTTAGTTCTGCGTGTCTTATTATTAGTTTTTTTAGCTGAGCGCGATGTTACGCTGTATGGTACTGCCTGCTGAGTCCACGTTTCAGTAGCATAGGTTGAAATCATGATTATCAGGTTCTGGTGTTGTTTTTGTAGGTTCCTTTTTAAAAGACCATTATATCGACTGGTGGATGAAGAGCAATAATTTTGTATATTATTGTTGAAGATTAAATTCTTCTTTCTAGAAGCACAGTAACAACTAGCCCCTCACTGAGTTCGTTCCGCGCCTTGTTTTCGGCATGAAGCAGGTAACACAAAGGCAGACCGTTTTTTGGTTATTTTTAAAGATAAATATATCAATAACCATTACAATGAAAAGGTACCCATTGATATGGTTATTCATGAGTATTTTTGAAAATAACTAAATTACGCTCTTCCCCTGTTATATCTTCATACCTAAACAGGGGTTAGTTTTTACTATGAAGTTAGATCCAGGTCTTGTAGGTGGTGTATATGGCATTTGTTTAATACAGCCCTCTTCAAGAAAGCTATTACCTCCAAAACAAATTGATGGATGATTAGTGTCAGATACTCCAGCGAGTCCGATTTTTTTCTGAGTAAGCTTCACCGCATGTTAGTCTGTATATAGCTCGCAAGATGTCATGAGAAGCGCCTGGTTTCCTCTGGTGCGAGTTCGGGTTTCTCCCGACTCTAACCGGAGATTCCCGATGGGAGGAGGTACTGTGCGGTGAGGGTAACGGGAGCCGGATTAAGGAGTAGCTTGAAGGAGCAGCCGGCGAGGATGCCAAGGAGTAGAAATCAACGTAATGAGGCAGGGCAATTCTTCTAGACGCCGAATCCGATTTTATTTTCAGGTTGTGCTCCCGTTAAGGCTGACAAGTGAATCGTACGCCTTTCCTTTTCTGGCTGGATTCGGAGCAATGCAGGAACCATACAGAGTTCCTAAATCCGACGCCTACAACAAATGCTTTGTCTTAACTTCCCCTACATAATGGTGGAACGTTTTCGACCCATACAGTTTACACCCATTATAGCTTATAGGTTCCACCCGATAAAAGGCGAAAATTTGATGCCAATCTATCGACTGCCATTGAGTACAACTTAGTGGTCAAGAAATAAGTTATGGAAATCTTGCCAGAAATGTGGAATAACGTGTTTATTTGTTTTAAAGATAATACTCCTAGAACGCGTCTCATTAACAGTATTTGTAAATTTTTAAATTGCAATTTGCCAAAAGTTGGTGACGCCATCCTGGCAGAAGGGCATTATGAGCACACAGGCCAATTCAACCGATGGATCGCCGAAGTCACAAAACTCGTGCGCTTTTACAATATCTGGGGATAAGCATTGCGGCGGGCACGGGTAGGCGCTAGTCAACCACGCCTCACAAGTCACTGAATTTCTGAAAAAGGTGCGCACGTGCTCACACGTCAGTGAAAGGTAAGCTAAGCATCTGGTCGGAGAATCGGATTAGAAAAGAAACGCAGCGGGCGTAAGGACTGCAATCTCCAATATGAAAAGCTGTCAACACATCGGATGAAATGACATTGAAAACGAAGGGAGATACAAATGGGACAAAACACGACATGGGCCCCGCCTCGTCTCAACCCAGAAGGGTGGCAAACGCACTGATCAAACTCGCTGAGCAAGAAAAGAATTCAGATCACGACCATGTTCAATCAAGATTACCAGTTCTAGCAGTTCCTATTACACGATCTATGAAAATGTACTGCACTCTTAATTTTCATGGTTGAATTTTCCACCTTTTGATTCAACCCCTATGACGCTAAGCCGAGCGGGGCGATAGCGGAGCGAGGCAAAAGCCACATAATCTAACTTAACTTGACCTAGGGTTACCTAATTAAACGGTCGCCAAGCGGAGCGATGGCGAAGCGAGGCCCAAGTGACTTTAACTAATCTCGGTAAACGGCAAGGGATTCGGTTATGATAGGTTAAGTGGGGTTGGATGCCTGTTGCATCGCTCCGCTGTCGTTCCGCTCGATATGACGACGAAAGGTTGAACCGAAATGTTTAAGTTGCTACCTTAAAAAATTAGTGTGTGTACACTAGTCTGAAGGTTCTCCACCAATTTTGGCAACAGAAGTGTTCATTACATTGAATTGATTTCTGCTCCTAGTCTGTCCACGAAACCGTCACATTTAATATGCGATTTTTGGATCGATTTTTTTAATCAATATTTTTTTGAAAGTTAAATTTATTGGCAAGGGACGAAATTCCATGCCCGGCTCGCCCCAACAAAATCTCGAGGCTTAAATCATTCGGGGTATCTCGGACAGCCGTTGACAATCCAGCGGAGTGTCGTCTTAAGCTAGGAATGTTTACCCCTAGGGCGGAGAAAATATGGAATGTACCCGCGTGTAATCGGAAAGCTGTGGAATCGAAACAAGCTGTTTTTCTCTCTCCTAAGGGGACTGCAAAATCAGTTTTTGCTAACAGAAAAAAATGTCCTGGTTTTCTTCCGATAGTCAATGTGTGCATACACAAACAAAGTTTAGCGATAAAGGTGAGCAATCGAATTGTTTAAAATTTAAACAAATGTAATTGCTCACCTTTTCAACTTTGAATGCCTCCATAAAAAAAAAAAAGATATCCGCATCAGACGTAAGAAAGCTAGCGGAAATCAGAACGGTATGTCTGGTTACACTGTCAGGTGGGATTGAGAGATGAAGGGGCCTTTCTTGAGATTGCTTGTGCCTTTTTATGAGCTGATAATATCAAGATTAAAATGAAAGAATGAAAATGTCAAAATCGTGTTGGTAATGTTCTGATCTTGTGAATGTTTAACTTTGTCCAAAGTTTTTCTTCTTGGCAGTTGCCATAGCTCGAATCCCTCCATCCTCACTCCTATTGTAGTGATCCTATCGTGCGGTTAAACCATCCGAATCATATGCTAACCGTGCAGTTTCGGTGTATTGCAACATACGTGCATTTTAAGGGGTTTACAAATGTGTATACAAAACTGATAATCTTGCCCAGCTGACTTGTTGCTAGCCAATTATCGCCGACCATCGCGACAGGTAGATGCCAACCAATGCACGAGTTTCTCTCTCTACCTCACCCCTGACAGTGACCGGTCATTCTGTGAAATAATATCTTTGTTTTATTCAACACACCACTGCAAAGCCTTTGTGCATCAGAAATGATAATGCTCGAACCCAACGCGGTCTCATCGAGTTGAAAATTCCGCTCTTGACCTTAGATGTGACATTGGATTTACAAACACCTGTTCCAGAGATCACGTTAAGTCTTTACCTCTTTCCCTCTGTGTATTTTTTAAATCTCCATGATGCTTTCTTAGATATCACCATGAGAGTTCTACTATCATATCACATTGTGTTTAGTTCAAAATGTGAAATAAATATGATATGAAGCTGTTTCTAAATCGGCTTCGAATATGCACACACAAGTCAGACCATGTCTGACCAAAAAAGCTTTACTCATCCTGGATTTTAGAAACTGAATTTCGGAGGTGCAGGAGGTATATTTTTCCTATTTTGATGGATATGCAGTAATCGAGCTTGCTCAGTCACATATGCAGACATATTTAAAACAGCGCGAAATGTACTTTTGCTTTGAGAGGAACGTATAGGTTTGCTGAATGGCTGCACTGTGTCGTTCGCTTTTGCATGGATAGCACTTTTCCCCCTATATGTACTGGTGATTTTCATGAATGTTGGATATGTCCAGTGGCTGGGTTGAAAACCAGGTATTTTTTGCACGTTATTTGGATATTTAATTTGAAAAAAAGGTTGAATTTCAACTTAGAGCAAATAAACTGAAAGATGTCAGCAAAACTTTTCCGTAAACCCAAAAATTGCCCCTTGGGAGAAGGAAACTGCTATTCAATGGAATTGCAGGTTGATAAATTTATTACCTGAACCTTTAAACCTATTTTTCTACAGTTTCGTTTTCTTTGTTCTAGAGCTCACGGTTTGTTTGTGACAATTGAATTGAAATGTATGAAAGAGGTAAAAAAACTTAGATTTGAAAAAATAAAATACATTAATACCGTATACCCAGAGTATAACGGAATGAGCTTAATTTGTCCATCCCTTCTCACGTTTCAAACATAAATATTTACAACAGCAAAAAAAATTAATTCGGAAACTCTGCAGAGCGATTTAGGATTAGTCGACAAAACATTGTACCATGAGACTAAAACTAAAAATTTCCCCGAGGAGGATCGGGCGTCCCCGTGGAAAAGTGCGGCATTCCGCGAGAGGTCGTTCCGGCCGCTTTAGTTATAGTCTCATGATTGTACGTACTACACAACTCCCCTCTACTGTCAATTTGACAGTAGTCAAATAGACAAAACCAGCGCCTATCAGACCAGAATCTTATCGGTACGTTTTTCATATCATACACAATTTAAAGTTAATGAAACAAGCATCGTGATCTAAATATATTGACTTGAATATAAAATACATTCATGTATTTTACATTAATTGTCCTAAGGACAACGTAGATGAACTGATTTCTCACCGCAGTGGCCCGTTTGCGTCTCTGTACTTTCAATTTTTCATTTATGAGCGTATATTGACGGTTGAATCGGTCATTCATTGATGAGATTCGTTAGCAAATGCGAAAACAGACTATTGAAGGGAAACACCGAGGGAGGAGGTGTGCGAACCTCAAATTCACACACCACATTCCCTTCCACCATATATGATCCCTCCAAAAGAAATAGGCCAACTGAAATCCCTTATTGATAAATCAGCCCAATGAAAATGCGAGTTAAAGCAACCGACCAACTACAATGTTTATCCGAGGCAGTTGGTCGATTCACCACTGAGAATTAAGATATACTTTCACGTCGTATGTTTTTTTAAATGGGTACTTTCTCTCGGTTGGATTTCTATGAAAAGGATCTTATTCCAAGATAAAAGATACAAAGTCCAGTGAAATTGATGGTTTGATAGTTAATTGCATTGTGGTTTGCAATTCAATAACAGTGTATCTATGACCGAGGGAAATGGAGGCCTTTTTCGTTAAGCAAACAGGGGATTTTTTTATTTCGTAGGAAAGCTGCTAAAAATATCACGATGTACCTTGAATTTGTAAACAAAAATAAGTTAAAAATAATCACACGTGTTTTTTCAGTTTAGGTCTGAAAATTAATGAAACATTCGGTATGGACAAGACTTTAGATGTTCGGAGTTAATAGTCCTCGGATCGTTGGGGTAGTGACTTTTCTTATCTCTCCTGGGTTTGGAAACAAGGCTAAACTATAATGGTTTCTGGTACTTGGGTACCACTGTCTTTCATGAATTCTAATGCATCACTAACGTGATTCGTTAGAACAATAATTGTAGGTTAAAAGATTTTGCAGGGTGTTTTTTAATGCAAATATACCGTAACAGTGCAAAAACGTCAAAGACTAGAACACCTACTGTAGGTATTTCAGATAAGGTTGATTTCTTTAATGCAACATAACTACTTCGGAACAAACCTAGTAATCGATGCGTTTCATCTATTAAAAAAATAATTGAAGATTGGTATAAGGTGCCCTTATACCTCTGCAAATGAAACCAAGAAGCCTATTTACCTAATGGCACTTCAATTGCCTAAACTATCCGATAACGTGAATTAATCTTTTCAAGACTTACCTTCTAAAATCTCTGCTCCAGCATGCGTAGATAACTGGGTTCATCCCTGAGTTGATCCAGCCAAGCCAAGTGACGATCCCCGACACCATTTGTTCGTTAACTATGCACGATGGGCAAAAGCCCGAGAGGAGATTCACCACAAAAAACGGTAACCAGCACACTATAAACACGCCCATCACTATCCCCAGTGTTTTCGCAGCCTTCTTCTCCTTGGCGAACTTAGCCAACTTGCGGCTAATGGAGAAGTTCTTTTGCATCTTATTGCCAGACGAGGAAACGATGCGTCCCGCCGACGCATGTCGGGACAGACCATTGTGAGGCGGGGGAGTCGTCGCCCCAAGGGGATCATCGCCGATATCGGCCACCTCTTCAGGCGTCGATGTCGATGTGGTCGACTGATAGAGATTGCCCCGAGGTTCCCCAAAGCCCATGCGGGGCTCCCCAGTGTTCGTCGACGGAGCACTAGCACTGCCTCCACTGCCGCCCCCACCGCGGTGGATGCGCAGGGTAAGCTCGAGTTCCCCTGATGCCATCATGACCTGTTTGGAGCCGAGCTTCAGAGATCTCGTTTGGATGACAGCAGCGCGGTAGATACGATAATACGTGAATACCATGACGACCAGTGGTAAATAGAACGAGATAGTCGACGAGAAGATGAGGTATGTCAGGTTATCTGTGAAAGGGCACTTGTCGTCGGGAACCATCTCTGTTCTCACAGCTCTCCACCAGACGATGGCGGGGAAGGAGATGGCACTAGAGCACACCCACACCACTGCTATTAAGATGGACGCACGCCGACGGGACATCCGGGTCGGGTACGTGAACGGATCGGTGATGGCCCAGTACCGGTCCAGAGAAATTACGCACAGGTTAAGGATGGATGCTGTGCTAAAGAGGACATCAAGGGAGTGCCAGATGTCGCACCAGTCCGTACCGAAAAACCAGCGGTTCTCCACGACCTCGTACGCGGCACTGAACGGCATAACCACTAAACCGACAAGACAGTCGGCCACGGCGAGTGACGTGACGAAGTAGTTGGTAGCCGTGTGGAGATAGCGTTCCCTAACTACGGCCATAACCACGAGAACGTTGCCGAAAACGGTGGCGACCGAAAACAGAAACAAAAGAGCTGCGAGTGCAAAGCGATCACGCACAAGATCTGGCCAGTTGATGCCGACCGCTTGGGACTGGTTAGTACAGTCCCAGTACAATGAGTAATTCGTCGAACCAGACTCGGTGAAGTTGATTTCGCTAAAATACACATCAGGCGACGAGTCAGTGAGTCCACTACCGGGACACGCGGTATTGGTTGACGTCGTGTCAGCTATCATGGCGCAATCGATGGAGGTCCGGAGCCCGCGCTGCACCAGGAGCCGCTGCCGGATTCTGGTCCGGACCGCGGGGCGCAGCTCCAGCCGCTCACCATGCCGTCCAGGCGTCCGTCCTGAAACAAAAAAGTCTATTATGATGACGAGCCGCAATCTCGCTAGTCTGCCTGCAGCAAACGGGCGGTCCATCAGAACTCTTTGTAGGCTCTTAGTGCTCTCTGTTAGGTCGGCCTTGCGACTGATGACAAGCCAAGACTTGAAATTTCTCTATGACGAGGAAAATTGTTTGCCTACAGGACTGGGCAAACTACGTCATATAATTCTTTGGCCTCGCGGAAAGTATGTAATAGGTACTCTTAATTCACGTGGCATTTTCGCATGCCGTGTTTCACACACAACTGAAACGGCGTCGGGGCGTAATACAAACGTCGAACTCACAATCTGATCATTTGCGTGGGAAGCAAGGATTCGACTCTGAAGGACACCCCGCAAGTAGAACACTATTCCGCCTTTTTTTTAACTTGGCCTATTTATGGCAAATATTCACGTAAAGATAAGTACATTCTACGACGACTTCAACAAAAAAAAACGTTTGTTAAAAGAAAACTGGAGGCTAATTAACGCCCCAAAAATCACCTGGTTTGAGAAAAAAAATCTCTAATTTGACGTTAATCACAAGAAAGTTCCTTTTAATTAAAATTTTCCCCTGAACAGAGAGTCTCCAAATACGATTAGGTCTTTAACAAGAAAGTAAATTGAACATGTGGGCTCGTAGACTTAAGCTTGCGCTTTTCTCCGTGAACTTTCGCGTTAAAGACTTTTGTCCTAAGGTTTTTCGACTTGGATTGATCGTTGATGTCGCTGGAGAGTCCCGAGTTAGGTTTCACCGGCACAAAAATTTGCTCGGTTCTTCAAAGCAGTTTCGGTGACATAACCCTTTTCCGACGAATATCCAAACTCCTGCTAAGCAGGTAATCGTGTCCGCTAATATCTCAAAAAAAAGAGTTAATCGAAGAAGTATTCAGTGACATCTCTGCCAAATACCTATTATTGCTATTTCTCAGCAATCGCTAGAGACCACTAAGATCAAGAGCTCCCTACGGCAGCAGCCGACCTCTTTGGCATGCTAAGGCTAACGTTCCGCAAAATTATTAGTACCAATGCACACACACTGGGAATCGGCCTTGGCAGATTATACAACTTGCCCACTGCGTCCACTCAGTTCGGAACAACAGAAGTTTTTTAACATGTTAATTTATTCTGCGGGACCTTTTCTTGCATGATGGAACACTTGTGGAAGGTAAAACAAACGCTCGCGCATATTCCCATTGGCAACAACTCTTGCAGAGCGAAAGTCAGTCTTTATTTCTTTTATGGTTTAAACTTAAATATTTCACGAATAAGGCCGTAGATCACTCGGTAAAAACCAATAATAAGAAAAATTCTAGAAAAAAGAGCGTCACAGAGAGAAAGCTCGCTTACGGGACAGCGAAATTAGTAAGGATTTGTGTTGGCCTACGGTATTATACATACTTCGCAATTTAAAGACGTTGCAAAGAAGTACTTTTGCTGGCAAAAACCTTGCTTACGCTTTTGATAGTAAAGAGGACACAAGTTCGCGTTTGCACACAGCTAATAGCATAAAAAAATATGTGAATACAATCCAGTTGCAAACGTGAATGCCCATAAACCGAGATTTCTCGCAGCCTATTTTTGGTGACTGCCAAAAATATCTCAATGAATCTGTCGCCACTATGTGAATAGGCTACGGAGGTTTGCCCTCAAATTAGAACATGAACGGGCACGTCTGTTTAATTTATAGAAGAGGACGGTGAAAATTCGTAGGAATATAACAGGGTAATCTACTGTACAATAATTCAGCTCCCATTTCAACGAGTTAGACCATTAAAACAAAATGGCAATGACACCGGAAAGGTAGCAAAATATATATTTCAAAGCACTGGAATATCTAGTCTGCCCACCAGGTCTATATTTGCCTAGTCCACCAAAAAATGAATGAAAAGCCCGAAACAGGTTTTACGGAGTGAAGTCTAAACATGTCATAATATTTCTGAAAAGATTTTCAGATGCGATTATTATTCAACCTTTTTGCAGTACCTCCAGAAATCAAGATCCATCAGTTACCCTGCATAAGAGTAGGTAGATAATGGTTCGGTCTCCTTTGCGTACTCGAGTTAAAACTTATGTGCTGCTGTATTGATCTGCAACATTATTGCTGAGATGTATGATATATCAAAGTGCCCTTAGTTGCTGATAACCTTGCCACTGGCGGTGAAATTTGTCTCACTTATCCGTGAAAAGTTATGGAACTGCGCAAATTTTCGGTGCGAATCCTCCTGGGAGTATTTTTGCAGCGTCTCTGCCTGAGTATGTGCGTTAACAGTTCAGTCCATCCCACACCTGTATTTTTAACTAAATTAGCAGACACCTTTTCTTTATTATGAGAATTTCAGCAGCGCATTTGAAATATTTACACTTGTCCGAATTCAAAAGATTTGATTGAGGTGCTGGGATTAAATCAGAATGAACGAAAAAAATAGACGTGCTTCCGATGTGATGAATAAAGAGATGTTTCTTAAAGGCTGCCGCAAGAGTAAACGGACCATGCCAAACCGGATGGTCATTAAGGAGAAGGTGAATAATTGGCCAGTTAATCAAATTTCCGTACCTGCTCGTTCCATTATTATAGCGATATGATAAAGTGCTCTATGTTAAAGTTTCGAAAACCTTCAGCGAAGTACACAGTGGCTAACTTTCATTCCCTACGCACTCGTCATATTCCTTCGAGTTGTCCTCTTTCAGAGAGCCCCTTACAATCGGTGGGCAGGTGACACGCCATACATGCATGTGCAGTGGTTGCCTATACACGATAATGGTTGTGTGAGGTTAGTATCAGGCGAAAAGAAATAGCATATTTGGACATGAATATTGTAGGTTTTCTCAAACACTTAGAACACTTTTACGAAAAAAAATATTGTAAGAAAAGGGCTAAAATGAAGGCTAAAATATGCACAGTACTACAGTTTACCATGGCTGATATCGGAGCAAACTTCAATTATAGCCCCTAAATACCCTTGTTGTCGGGCTGGACG
>Ga0058701_10005373_pt1 | contig 10613 bp, 6 predicted proteins | sample AgamicOrMae_FD_97039 | JGI IMG/M metagenome (GOLD analysis project Ga0058701, IMG submission 97039) | Agave microbial communities from Guanajuato, Mexico - Or.Ma.e | ecosystem: Host-associated > Plants > Phyllosphere > Phylloplane/Leaf | place: Guanajuato, Mexico | collected 2012-06-04 | reverse complement strand
ATATATATATATAATTGTGCACATGGTATACTTAACATAGGTCGTGTCATTCAAAAAAGGCCATCGAATCTATGGATATTGTACGTCTAATTATATAGTCTACTATCATATCATTGGGTCATTAGTGTTCTAGTTACGTTGAATCTCGAAATACCTCTAAGGAAAACGAGAGAAAGAGTATGGCAAACTATGGAAGCATATATTTGCCATCTGCAAGGGTGAACGACCATACTTCACCTATACTATAAGTTCACTGACACTTTTGACACCCATTTAAAAATATATAGCAGCTAACCCCTTTAGTTTATTAACGGAACGTACTTGTAGAAATCGAACCGATGCACAACAGGTTTCAGAGCTCACATTGGTATTCCAGCACTTAACAGAAAAATACAACGGTTACCATTAGTAGACGAGGTAGGGATTTAGTGGTGAGCATCTCTTTTGCATTAACAAGTAGTAGTAATAAGCTTTCTTTTGAAGAGAAGATCAATTTTAAAGCAAGGTGATTAAGGTTATTGAGATCATTGAGTAGCTAATGTGTGAAGATTACTAAGGTTAGATAGCAACTGTCGGAATAAGTAGCCATATGATGAAAGAATATCCTTAAGTGTAGTCCTTGGTGCGGAACATATCTCTTCAGGGGAGAGCAATGAGAACCCAGTGCCCATCTATATTTGTGATAGCAATGCATACATTGACAAACATCGTAAGTTTCAAGGACGAAACTTTTTAAGAGGGGGAGGCTGTAATAGCCCGACCATAACTCATATTTATTTATTTTATTAAATTATAATTACTTATTGATTAACTCATATTCAATTGTTTTATTAAATCCTGAATAATTATTTAAGCAAGTCATATTTATTTATTTCATTAAATCATGTTGGTTATTTAACCGCCTTATGTTATTTATTTTCTCATTCATAAATTCCATTCATTTATCACCTCATTGGGATAAAATGTAATTTGGGCATTGCTTTACAATTTAAATTTCAAGTATCGTTAAAATCGGGTTACGTTAGATGGCCCCGATTAGGTAAAAATTAATTAATAAATATTTTTCCTAACTTCAAAGTAATATAAACCCGAGCCCGTAGCCTATTGAATGTATTTATCTTAGTATTGAAGCATTTATACACAAACAAAACAAAGTAGCCAATCAAAGTTGAAAAATTCAACCAAATTAATTGATTTCACATGCTGATTTTTAGTGATTTTTTGCGGCATTTTTGGGCAGCCAAAACATCAGCCAATTGCTTGATTTTTGAGCCAATTGAAAGTTTGCAATGTCTACTATAAAACGCATCTCATGCCTTAATTGGGCTAGTAAGGGCGTCAAGAACTCGGTCAAACCTCTCTCCCCGACCAGCCCTTACGATGCTCCCTCCCTTGCTCTAAAAATTTTTTTGTTGGCTTCCACTGCAGTTTTTTGGCCATCATGCCTCCCCATGCCCCATCTCAGCTCCAGGGTTTGGACTTAAATTAGATTTTCAAGGTTATGCATGATTTAAGTGTAGTTATGAGTTAAATGTGATCACATGGATTACATTAAGTGATTTATGATGTTGGATGTATTAATGGATTTAATATGGATGTTTGGTGCATTTTGCCTAATTTGATCGATTATAGAAAGTCCTATTTATTATTTTGAGGAGTTGGTTGAGTAAGTTATGCAATTAAGTGAGTTTACGGAAGCATTTTTGGTGCTTATGTAAAGTGAAATGCTTAATGTTCAATGAGATTGGTCATTAAGTTATATTGAGTATATTGTGCCAAGATAAAGTCATGTAAGGGGGAAACCAATGTTATGAGTTGGATTGCACCATTTAATTCCGTTGTTGGAAGAAAACAAGATAAGTATGTAATTTGAGAGCTTATTTATAAGTTTTGGATCAGTTATGAATTTTACAAATGAACTATTGAGTCTTATGAGCTTATTGGCATCTAATGTATTCGATGACTCATGTGGAGTGTAAAATTTCCTTTATGACCTTGATAATGATGTATAAGAAGTAAGGAGTGCACTGAAACAAAAACAGCGAGAATTGGTCCACTCAAGTGCAAGTCATGTCATTTTGAACTCTTATGTATCTCTCCTGGCTTCTCACCTTTCTTAACTATTTTAAAGTATATCTAATAAGTGTATCAGGCCAACCCAATGGATTCATTGACTTTTTAAATCAAGCTATGCTTCAATGGCTTTGAATTGAACTGTTTAACTATCTCAGAAAGAATCAAAGACCATCTCTTTCATGTCACCATCAAGGCCTTTGGCATCTCATCTTAGTGTGATTCACCTCAAATTCATTTGCTTTACAATTCACTTGGTTAATCTTATTTACTCCATTTAAGTTGTACTAAACTACTCAAGCTGTGTAACATGTTTAATTATTCAACATCTATCAAAGTTATATTAATATGAGTATCATATACTGATCTCATCTACCTACGTTATGTTTATGAAACAGTGTCGAGGCCTAGCTTATCATTCAGCATATGGCATAGAGTTTTATCCAGTCAAACATGTTTAACAAGTTAAATTTTATTCTAAAGATTCCAAATACGTGCATTGATTGTACTTTTAGAAATCTGAGCATCTTTATTTAAAAGTATAACTGTTTGGCAAAGTAAATCAATGGAACAATGAATTACCTTACTCGGTGGTTTGCCACCTAATTTAGTGACCCTATCATTGATCATTGTTATGGCATCAGCCCTCTCCCGTGTAGGTCAACCTAAGTGTTCTAGTCAACTTGGTTGGTGCGCCCTTGGTATAGACTATGTGTTATCGTTAAGGGTTTAGTAGCAGGAATAATAAGCAAAGTTATTTCATCGTTATCTTTTTCTTCTGTTTTAAAGTTAAATGAATTGCAATGGCGGCCGCCCAAATCATTGTTAAATGATATTTTACATTATAGTGATGCATGTACTAAGCCTCGGCTCCCCCTTTCAATGTTTTCATATTTGTTTTAGGTCATTGCATAGTGACTTTTTTTCACGCTAGCAACCCAGGTTGAACAAAACACGTATCTAGACAGGATAAGTATTGATTGTAGTGCACAGACTATTGTTGTTATGTAAGCCTTTGAGTGGTTGGAGGTGAATATCTTATAGTGTTATAAACCTCATATGAGTTGTAGTTGTATGTGTATGTCTAAGTTGAAGTCTGAATATGTATATTTGAGAAGCAGGTTATGATCAGTTCTTATGGAGTGAAGCCTTGTCCTATGGGATGGTGGTGACGCCCTGATCATTAGATATGTCAATTGTGATTAAATTATGTTTAAACGGATAACCAGTGTAGCATGTACAGTAGGAGCGTTGCAATAATAGTGGGCTCATCAAATCGTCCAAAGAGAGGAAATTCAAGCGAACAAAAACTAATGATTGAAGTTGTCAAATGCTTTTACGACGTCTGCATGGTTCATCAAAAGTTTAAGTCACCCCCAAATAAAGGTAAGATTTTCTTTGGGTCTCTTTTTGTGGAAGTTATGATAAAATTGATATTAGGGTTTGGAAAAAATTACAGAGCTTCAAATTCGGTTTTGTCTTTTCTATTTTGCTAAGCTAATTCTGATTGTGGATTTTTCAAGTGGGATGAAGATAAAGGAATATATCTGATTCAAAAGAACAAGCTACTACAATATAGGGTTGAAGAATTAATTACTCAAGCTCAAATGGCAGGCTTAAAAAGTAGCGAGGAAGCCATGAAAGTTCATTTGATAGCTGAAATTAAAATATTGAAAGAGAAGACGACAACTTTAAGGAACAAGATTTGCAAGGACAGGATAAAGAGTAGAAGAGTAGAAGGGGAGTTAAGGGATTTAAAATAAGAGTTGTTCGCACATAAACTCAAGTGTTCAAGACATGCAGGGGCTGATAGAATTTTTTGTTACTTGGCAACTGTGTTGCTTGTAATGGTGTCGATTAGGTTGATTTAAGTGGTAATTGAATGGACGAAATGAGTTAGTGATGAAGTGATGTTGTCTTTATGACTTTCTAGTGAATGAAGGTGAACACAACTTGAATTTGAATTACTTATTTAATGAAGTTTTGATGTCTTCCTAATAACTTAAAAGAATATGCATTAGTGCATAACAATAGAGAGCAAATAAGCTTCATTCCATCAGCATAAATTGGGAGTAAGTACAAAAATAATTGTTTTGACACAAGCAAGGCCACACAAGTGATGGGATTATCGTGCTTGTACACAACCAAAAATACATCCATCGTTTTCAACTACAAGGAATCATGCTAATGTAATACGCGCCAAGTACGGCCCTTTGCAAAGCAAAGTATTACATAGCAGACGTATATTCATATGTGTAACACCCCAACTCTTAATTACTTGAATATCCTCCATAATCTAACTTTAGATAATAATGTAAAACGAATGATGTCAGGACATCACCACCATCCTGGAGAGATAAGGCTTATATTTTGAAGAACCTTTTACCTCATATAATGTCACTGTGAGCTTAACTAACTCTATTGACTATTTTCTCATGTTTGAGCATGGGTCCATCAGGACTCGTCGGCTTATATAACTAAGATATAAAATAAAAAATGTTCAAATTGTGAGCCGAACCTCAATATGATTATCCTTATACAGTGAAGATTCAAATTCATCTTTATTGAGCGGACGTATTTCAATTCATTTCAGTTCAAAAATAAAAGAAAGAGAAGAGATAGATAAAACCACTTGTAAGTTATTATCTGAAAGTCGAACCTTTGCTGATAACTGATGCGATCATTGAGATAGGTCTACACGTGTCATCTCGATCAAGAATCCTAACCTAAGGCCACACGGGTCAACTGAAGGGCATAAGCCCTGATAATTGGCAACTGATAATTGATAGGGGACAACTTAATTATGTGACAAAGCATTGCTCAAAATGATTCATTGCATAAATATTGTATAAAGTTGCATAATATTTGAATTTTTAAAGGGCACCAGTGGTAAAGTACCTGAAAAAGATTTATGTTCCTCATGAAATACTTGCTCCTGGCTTGATGACAACGAAAGTGGCCGCACTTTGTTAAAAGTTGAAAAAATACCAAAGAAAATCAGTAAAAAGGTCAAGGATAGCCTTTGGCGAGCCCCGCGATAGCCAACGGGGCATCAACATAAATGTGGAGGAGGGGATAAATGAGAAAGATTAAGAGAGAAAGAGAATGCCGAGGCAGAGGGCCGGTAAGGGTGGAGCTTATAATTTTAAGCCCCCCTCATGTACATGTAGAAGAGAGAAAAAGGAAAAATCTTATATATTTTAAAATAAAGAATCTTAGGTTTTTTAAGATAAAAATATTAAATATTTTTAAATAAAAATCTTAGATATTTTTAAATAAAATTCTTAGATATTTTTGAATATTTTAAAAACATCTTCAAATATTTTCAAATACATTGAAAAAATCTCAATATACTGTTAGATATTTATAGCTATTTTTGCTAAAACTCTTTGGATATTTTATAAAAAAAAACATTTGTATTTTTATTCATTTCATATAAAATGTTACTTACCCCTATTTTACTGCCACTTTGTCATCTCAGTGTGCAGTTGTATCAACGTTTCGAATGCTGAATCCAAATGTGACGCTCAACTTTGACTTGAGATTAATTAAGGTAATTAATATAGGTTATACTAGATTGGTATAATATGCAAAATTTAAAATACATCCAAATATCGCTAAAAAAAGGTAGCTTCAGTGCCCTGGCATTTGTGGCAGCCAAGAGGTCGTACTCGCAACTTACTCTTGACTATGCATAGTTAGCTTACCTGCATCAATTACAAAAGATGTTGCAGCCACTTCACTTAACGAGGCCGTTTGCTAAAAAGAAAATGAGAAAGAGAAAGCAAATTAACATTACTACAAGCACACAATGAATTTAAGTGAATAAAAGGTAGTTGAAAATTACACTCTTATGCCCTTTACTATTTGTATGGCCTCTACCCTATTTAGTTAACCTCTTCTCGATCTACCTTCGCCTATATGTGCTCTTCACCTGCCTTTAATACTTGATGGTGCAATAGTTACATCTTCTGGATTGGTGACTATTTCAGGGTTGCTCCTAGGTATGCCTTTATTCCTCTTAGATGGTGGGGCTACATTGCTCTGTTTATCGTTGCTAGGACATGTCCTTTTATTGTGCCCTAGCTTGTGGTAAGTTCTGCACATCATTTTCTTCTTGTATGCACTTAGGTTCCATGGCTTTTTAGGGTCTTCATGTGGGTCCCTTCTCCTATTCCTTCTGGGTTTACCAAGCCTAACCTTCACCTCAGGAAGATACAATAAATGCATATCCTTCTTAGGCTAGTGTTTCTATCCTTGACATGGCAAGATTGCACCCTGATAAACTTGCGTATATTTTTTCTTCTTAAAGAAAGGATGCAAGAGGTCTTCTACATCTTGCTTTAGCCAAGTTGAGCAACCGATTACATGGCAACATGGAAGACCAGTAAGGTCCCGTTTTCTGCAGGTACTAGTGGCTGCATTCATATCAACATGTGGCCTATCAAGCCTAAGTGTGACTTCAAAAATGCTATTGCTAGAAGGAAGTGGATTGCAGTTCCTAGGCTCTTCCCTTTCTTTTTCAAACTTGGCCTTCATCCTATACTTCATCACCAACATTCTCCATTAGTCCCCTTTTGACAACAATTCGTTGCATCAATGCTATTCTAATATCTTCTAGCATGAATAGCAGGTGTTTAGCTATTGCTTGCACTATATATGCATTGAAGGTTTCAGCAATATTGTTAACTATCACATCACACTCTATGTGTGTTTTAGTGAATGCCCTATAAAAACTTCTGGAATCTTAAGCTATAAAGTCATCATCAACCTTTATTGATGAAAGTCACATTTTTTCAAGATAATTTGAAATGTAATTTGCAAGTTTGTTTCATTGTATGCCTTCACACAATTCCAAAATAATTTCATTTCCTCATCTTTGTACAGTATGTGGCAATTTGCATAAATGTGCCTTCCACACATTCGGTGCTCACTACTTGGAAGGACATTATTGACTCCATGCAAGATTGCCTACAATTATACATTGAATAATTAACATGAGTAATCAAAAGTATACGATTAAACAAACTCCAACTTGTCAATCAAATGTATAAGTCATCCTGTTGTGTTGATATGATATTATCATCCATCCCTCACCATTTGAGCTTCCATGCATTCTTTAACATGTGTTGGAAACCAACTCCAACTTTCATTAGTTTCACCCTCAGCTATAGCCCATTCAAGAGGTAACATCTAATGGTTTCCATCTATAACAATTGCAAATAATAATGTCCCACCCAAGTAAATATTAAACAAGCAGCATCAATTCACAAAACATGTCTGCATCTATTGAGCATATAATTTTTCAACCCATCAAAACACACAAAAAATCTTTGGAATATAGGAATTTCTTGTGGGATTGAAGAATTTGTTCCCAGAATAAAGTTCTACTATTGTTTAACCTCTTCAACTTCTCAATGTAACTTCTGATAAGGAAGTAATGGTCTCTCATAGAGCCATGCAACTATCTGCTAGCTGCCTGCCTAATCTTGTAGGCCACACAGTTGGTTATAACAAGCCTAAAGTCCCTCTTCACCTCCTTTATTATTTACTTTATTGACCAATTAGGATTCTCTTTGAACCTCAATAGATAATGCCTAGTTGCTTAAGATGGTTCCAGTTGTCTATTCTTCAACATACTTTTGGTGCACCTATGATGGTTATCCACTATTTTTACAACAAAGGTAGCTCTCCTTCTATCCCAAGATGCATAGAGCTTGAAGTTACAAGTGTCCTTGCATACTGCTTGTATTTTTCTTAATTGTTGAGTTTGAAATATTAAATTTTAAGTCATATCTGTGTGCCAAGGCAAACCTCTTTCAACTTCTTTGTAGTCCCAAATGTCATATCGCGACTTGCCATTTTAACTTCTTAAAATTCATTTTATGATCCACCCCATGAGGCCTTTTAGACATTTTCAATAGGTTATTGTACTCTTCATCACTTCCCCCTAGAGTTTCCATTTCATCATCTGAATTATCATACTCACTCTAGTAATCCCCAAGGTTGTTCAGTTCTACATTTACATCTACATTGACATCATGGGATGCCATGCATTCTTATTCGGTCACAATTTCACGATGCATAACATTTTATTTTCTAAACTCTTCAATTTTTTTCTTTGTAAACTCCCATTCATCATCACTAGTCTCAACATCATCAACATCATTACCATCACTATCCACCTTGCTTAGGTGACATTCTCCACTTGCATCGGTAGATTCATCTTCAGGAGTGCACTCACCATCCTAGAAGAATCACTAAGAAAGGACCCTCCAATTATTTCATCCCATTGAATTCGAGATTAGGTCTATGGTCTCCCCAATCACATTCCATAACATTATTTTGGCTGGCTCTGGAACTGCATTGAAAGGGAACTGAAAAAGTTGCATTTTGGCTTGATTGTTTGGATATTAGGCTTAACCTAGTGGATTTTGGTGTATACTATGTTGGGCTTGATCCTTCGAATTTGGGGCTGCAATTTTGTATCCTGTGTAATAGTCTTAATGCCTCGATTATGAGTTAGCTAGATGATTATTTAGTTATTTGATACTTGCCATTTCCTTGCATTAAGTTAGTTGATTCGATAACATAATCATTAGTACGTGTTAAGTCGTGATATGTTACTTTAACTCATGAATAGGTCTTGTTATATAGGGAAACAGTGCTATGTCATGAATATGTTACATTATATGACTATGTTTATAAAGATATATGTATGTGTATGATTGTATATATAGTAATCACTAAAATTTTATTATGGTGTACGTAAGTTTTCTTATTGGATAGTCATAATGGACTTGTATAAGTCAATAGGTTAGGCCATGTAATTTGAATGGGTTGATTTACTATTTAGTATATAGCCTTTAAATTTAGTATAATCCAAAAGGGCATGTCAAACCATCACCCAATTAAAACAACAAAACAAAATGTGAGATTTGGACACTTCCTTTGGCCTATTAACAACACATGGGTGCTGCCTTTGACACATTTTTAGCGCTCTTGACAACACAAAAAACCACCACTTATGTTTCCCTCTCTTTTTACCCCATGCAAGCCTCACGTTAAGGTAGTGGTGGGCAGCAAGAATAGAGCAGTATAAATGAGAAAAAAAACCAAGGGGAGAGCAAAGGTTTACACTACCAGGGACTAAGCAATAGGAGACAACAAATTTATCTGGTCTTAAAACCTGCATTTGCCCCTTTGGCCTTCAATTTCCGACGCATTAAAACAAGTAGATCAGGGAGGAGTAGAAGAGGGTTAGTGATCAGCCCGCAAGCGAACGATGGCGTTGTACCTTTTTAAGGTCGATACCACAGAGACTGATTTGAACTACTGGGCTTAAATCTTTCTAGGTTTGCTAAGTGGATTCAATTAGAGATTAAGAAATTTAAAATCATAAGCTAACTAATCTAAGGATAGAGATCAAGGTTTTACAAAAATCAAACAAATTCCCACCCCAAATTGCCAATTGATACCTTCTCATGCAACGGTTGTTTCAAAACTGGCAATCAAATCATCACAACCCTCTTTCAAGGTGAAGTGAAATTCCTAAATTAAAAATCAATCACAGTTTCGCAAAAGTTTTTGATTTAATTCAGGTTCAATTCGTTCGCGATTGTCTAATTAAAGGTTTCTTGATCGGTGTGACTTTCTCAAGCCCACACACAATTAAGTCAATTTCTAGGCTTCCGGTTTCAAGTTTCACCTTTCAATCCATCACCCAAAACCTAAAATATGTAAGAAAGTGATCAAATTTCTCACAACACAATAAACATCTAGAAATCGATAAAATAAGCCAACAAGAACAAAAGCATCAAAATAAACACCAGAGCGGGGAATTTAAACTCAAATATGCAAAAATCTAAGATCAAACTACAATATTCAGACTAAAAATTACAAAACATAGAACTAAATTGAGAAAAGAGAAGAGAAGGAAAAGAAATGCTCAGCCAAAATGCGCTTGAATCTTTCGATCGCAAATCCGACCTGGTATCCTTGCACTCTTCGCCTTGACTCCCCTTCTCTCTAAAACTATTCTGGAACTAATGGAGAATTGAGGAATGGTGGAATGGTGGAATGACGGTCAGAGGGTGTCCAAATAAATCCTCTTTTTAAGGGCCAAACACAGAAAAAACCGCAAAAATCGTGCAGGAAAACTTGCAGCCACCAAGGCCTATGTTGGTCACCACGGCCAGGCCGTGGTGGCCTCTGGCCAGGGTGCCTCCGTGTCCCTGCTCCGCTGCGTTTTGGTGCTTTCGCCTTGGACTGCGGGTTTTGCTTTGGATCATCCATATTGGGTCATTTTGGGCCACTTTTTGCTATCTTCTTTGATCCACATGGCCTCAAAACATCTTCTAATGACATGCGTTTGAGCTTGTAAATTCGAAATTCACAAAAACACTTAAAATGAGCAAACACACGCATAATAGAAGAAATAGGGATATAAATTATATAATTATTCATTTTAATCCCCTAAAATGACTCCTAAATACCCAATAAATCCATGCAAATATGGCACTCATCACTCCCCCACGCTT
>Ga0058701_10005372_pt1 | contig 10614 bp, 4 predicted proteins | sample AgamicOrMae_FD_97039 | JGI IMG/M metagenome (GOLD analysis project Ga0058701, IMG submission 97039) | Agave microbial communities from Guanajuato, Mexico - Or.Ma.e | ecosystem: Host-associated > Plants > Phyllosphere > Phylloplane/Leaf | place: Guanajuato, Mexico | collected 2012-06-04 | reverse complement strand
TAAAATTCCTTAGTCGCGTGGAGGATCGAAACCAACGTACCGGTAACATGTAATAATATATCGTGTTTATCAGCGTATAAGACTACCCCTTATTTTAAAATTCTTGGAAATCGGCTTGGTGCTTTTTTTTTGCGGTTGTTTAATTGTTTCACAGCCTAATTTATGTCTATTTTCAGCGGCAAATCCTCGGGCAGTCGCAAAAGGCAAGAAGAGTCGGATACGGGTTTAAGACCCCTGCAATGATGAAAATGAGGGTCTTCTCGTAGGTTGATAAATACGATATGTCTTTATCTTCACCTACCAGTACCGGTACCGTCTGACGTGCTCGTACGAATGTCATTATGTTGTCCGGAAAACCATCAGCGAGTTTGAAAGGAGCTGAATGCATAGCCGAAAATAAATTCATCTACAGCAAAATGCTGTCAGCGGCGCATGTTCCCAAGCGGTCGCCCATGATAGTAGCGACCTACTGATCCTTAAAAGAAAGATGAGCGAGAAGCATAATTTTCTTGCGTGCGGAAATGTATTCCGTCTTCCTCTACCTCTTCAATACCTCTTAAATAAAGCACGAATAGGCTGAAGGATAGACCACAGAAGTATTCCAGCTCATCTCATATCCCTCGTGTACCCTATCAATTCGTGGCCTCTCAAGAGAAGAATACTTCGCACCAGGGGAAATGAAGGTTAGGTAAACCACTGGGTATCACTGAAGATCTTAGAGGATCTCTTGGTATCAGTGATACCTGATAAAAGCGATGATATCGTATCACCGCTTTTACTGTTCTGGTCCATGAGAGCCCCTGCAAACCAATGAATAGGCAACCGGAGAACACAGGTCCAACGCGTGTTGCCTATAGCGGAGTTGTCAGGGGCTCTGTCCATAATTTCCCTTCGCATTCACAATAACGGCGTCGGACGGTTCGCTAGGCAACTAACCGCAAGGACGTCATGTGGGCTGCCTAAGCTCCAGGAACGCATTTATACTTACTTTGCGGCCTCTTCCGCACGATGATGTGCGTCGCCGGCACGAGATGATGATGAAGATGTTGATGCGTGTGATGAACATGAGGCTGCTTGAGCGGTGGAGGTCTCGGGCGCGCGGCAACGCGCTGCGGAGGGGGACGGAGGGGGAGGGCAGGTGGAGGCCGCAACGGCGGGTAAGAAGCTTTTGTCTTAACAATGTACTTGATATGATGAGCTCCTAGCGGCCCTAAGGGCGGGGGGCCCTGCAGGTGCCAGTGATAATGCACTGATTGAGGCCTGGACGAAGTAGTAGGAGGTCTCATTGTTGTCCTCTGGTGACCCGGTTTCTTTGGCCACGGAGCGGGCGGCATGGGGGACGGAGTTGACTTGACTGTAAAGACAGGCGGCTCGCCGGGATGCGGTGTTGATTTAATGATGAAAATAGGTGCTTCGGTGGGCTTGGGCGTCGTGGTTGACACAGCGGGCACCGCCTTGTTTGGTTCCATTCTGAGAAAGTACAGATGGGACTCTTTCTTTTTCTTTTTCGAGGGGCTGCTGCGACCAGAGCCTTGGAAGGCTCGCGCCGAAGGGGCCCGCGCCGATGGGGCCCGCGTATACTGGCTTGAGTGCGCCGCCGTGCGTGTTCCGGAGTTATGGGAGTGTGGAAGGCGTGTGTGCTGCGCGTGTCCAGTGAGCAGGGGGAGGGGAGCCGAGAAGTGGCGGGAAGCGAGTGGACGCCGCGGAGAAGCTGCGTCTGCGTCCAACATAGAGGCGATGAGCAGCAGCGCCCATACCATGAGCATGACGACTCTTCATGGTCGCTCCAGGTTCCCGCGCAATCTGAAATCACAAGTCATGCACTCTCAGTTTTGAATGCGTTTCCTATCTTTTAATCCATCCTGGATCATCTTTTAGTCACATTTTAACGACTCTTAGGTTGATTTAAGTTAAATTAGTGCCTCGATATTGCCCCCTAAAGGTAAATTAGTACGTTGATTTAAGTTAAACTAGTGCCTCGATAATAAGTGCTAATCAGTTCCCTATCCCAAATGAGAGGAGAACGAGTTTTCATTATAAACAAGTGACTTGTAAGCACGTTTGTTTTGTCCTCAACTTTCGCCTCTATGAACAGGAAATTCGAGCCGCGAGAAAAACTCGTTTATTCCTCGTTTAGCTTTATAGGTATCGGATGAGGCAGTTTGTATAGTAATTTCCGTTTTTATGATACCGCATTTCCTGAATAAACAAAGTACAACGGATTTTATAACCGATGCGTTTAACGTGATGCGACGGATTAACAATGACCACTATGGCACACAAGTCAATTTTGAGATTTATTCGAATTTAATCAACTACACAAAGCGCGGTGGTCGGCTAATCAAGTAAATTAAAATAGCAAATTTCTTGGTAGTTTTTTTTTCTGTTTTTCTATGATTGAGCTTTAACTTATAGAACAATAATCGATGACTAGAGCAGTATTCTTGACTACTATTAGCGCGGAAAAATTGGAAATGACCGTCAGAGAGTGACCGAACTGCAAATGTCCTTAGAATAAACTTGATTTAAACGCACCACTACTTTCTCAAAAAAGGCGTTCACCACCCAAAAAAAGGTCGTCAAAATTTTTAAATAGGTCAAGAAAAGAAATGGGTCGATCATTAATCCCTTCGAAGAAGACAAAAAAGAGGACGAGCTAAAAATTAACAAAAGAAAAATTAATTAATTAATTAATTTCAATATTGCGATTAAAAATCCCACTACCTTATCGAAGAAACACTCTTGAGTTTCAAATCGATTATGAAGAAAACTCTCTTGTAATATCGTGGGAGTCACAGACCCTAGCGTGACAAAGTTTTCGGCGTTACGCAAGTTTTCTGATAAGCCTGAATACCGTTTTGTCACCTTTTTTCACATGTGTCATTTGGGATCAACTTTTTCCGTCTTATGACCAATTGGCAGAGAAAGTGTTAACGCCATGGTGACTAGCACTAGTGGGATCGACTAGGCCGCAGTAGACCATGTCTATGGCCTAAAGAAACATGACCATGTCGTTAAGACCAGTGACAAACAATAGCGCCTCTACCAAGTCCCTGATTTGGCTTTCGTTTCTCGGTGATTTTTTCGTCTTTGTCTTCCGTTTAGTTTCATTTACTTTGGTGTCAACGCGGAATTTTTCAGCTACTTCTGACTCACTGACATAAAAAGCATGGCCCACAGACGCCCCACTTTATGGCAGTGTTCTTAAAAAACCGCAAATTTTTGTGTAGTGCGAAAGTAAAGTCTCCACTCCTCCATGCTCAATTTTCGTAGACCAAACATTCACCTCGAAAATTGGAAGCTTGTTTTTTTTTGCTTTGTTCAGTCAAGTTAACTTTATTTATTGAACGCAAAAGAAGTTTGTAGTTCTGTCGGAATCGCGTCATAGCTAAAAGAAATCAACAACAATTCCCTATCTCACAAAAAAAGAAAAAAATCTAACGCAAAGGAAAGGTAGCTCTTGTAAATCACACTGTCCTTGTCCTCATCATTTTTTTTATCCAATTTAGTTCACCCTATCATCTCAAAAAACAAAGATAAAAACAGGGCTTCCAGACGACAGGACAGACAATGCAGTCACCTGAAGGAACAGCCAAGCTTAACTTGTTAAAATGACAAATAAACTACCTTGTCGGTAGTTTCAATTTCAAGTAATCCTTTTGACAGACCAACATCAACACTGCGGCCGAGATTCCGCTGACACAGCAAAACTCCGGAGATTAACCCATAACAGCCCAAAGAATTTGGAGTGAAATTTAGCTTAAGAGGAATTGAAAGGAGTTTTTCCATAAAAATAACCAATTTTAAGCTTTGGAAAATGACTAAATAATTAAATTTTAGATTTCCAAGAGGGTGATATTTTTTAAATTGTGACAATACTGAACTGAAAAGATCCTCTAAAATATATTTTTATGTTTCCGAAAGGCATCGCTGGGCGGTGGAGGGTTAAAGTAAGCTCTAAAATAATACAGCTACCTAAATAATTCGTAATCAAATCTCAATAGCAAACGCAGGGAGCACAAAAATAAGCCATTTCAATTTTCACATATCCCCGTCCCCCTTGTCAATTGATTGTCTATAATTTCCTATGGATTTTCTATGAACTCCTGTGAGTACTCGGAGAATATTACACATAAAAAAAGAAAAAAAAAAGCGCAGACACCTTACAGTTATGGGCATGCTGATGGATTTCAACGCGAATGTGATGTGCAGAATTTATTACAAAGTATTTAGATGGAAGAAATGGCGAGTGAATAAGCAGGCACTGTTATGAGCATTTATATGAAGAGATTTCTACGCAAGTGTGACGAGCAAGATCATCACAATGTATTTTGATTGGAGGAAAGGCGGATGGACAGACAGATACCCGTTTGTAAGGTGAGATTTAGGCGCGTTCGTGGACTACCGTTAGAGTGGTATTCTAAATGAAGAAATGAGAGCAAGTCCCATTGATCCAAGTTCCAAAAGTTCAACGATATTTTACTGTATACGAGATCACTTTAGTCATGTTTTTAAATTACATTTTTAAAATCAATTTTAAGAGACGTTCCCGAATAGCTCGCCGCCTAGGCTTTATACTGAACCGGTACAGCGGGGACCAGAAGTCGTGTAGCATTCAAATCCATTTTTTTTTGTTCTAGAAATTATTGTTGGCAATACCATTGATATGACCTGACCACGCGGTTCTCCGTAGTCAAATGCATTAGTATTACCAACACAAATTCCAAAAACTTAAAAGTTACCAGAATACAACAAGACTTTTGATGTGGACTGTACAGAGTGATTTCTCGCGACAATCGAATGATTATATACTTATAGCTAAAAGATATGTGATTTTGTATTTCTCCATATTTGAAGTAAAAATTAAAAAAAAAATATGAAAACAAGAATAAGGCAGAATCTGAATCCTCGGCAGCAAATGGATAAAAAACATCTTCTAAATAGATTCTCTTCGACAAAGAGGTTTTACTGGTGTTAAAGACTTTTTTTTCGAGGAATTCCGTCCAGCTACCAAGCCCTTTCTCCCTAGAGGTGATCACGCTGTTTACAGAGGGTCCCTTCGAGCAGCAAAAATGGAGAGATACCGCTGTATTTATCGCTAATCGGAAATACTTTCACGTGCTCGTTGCTCCTATGTAACCGCCTTAATAAATTGTTTTGTGACTTTCTTCCATAATTAAAAAATAATCGACGCCCTGGAAAAGAAAGTAGAGGCGTTCGTGCAAAAGGTTTACTGAACAATTAAGGTATACAGAGAAATGACGCTTAAATAATCCAATATCGCGGCTTAGTTTTCTAATTTCTTAAAGACGTCTTAATGTCCTTAAACAGCGACGTCTTCTCGGATAGACTTTCTATTTTAAACGTACGATTTCCGACCTCTGTGATCCACCTTGGTTCAACCTTTTACTAGATTATATGGATTAATTACATAGACAACCGCCTAAGTTAGGTTAGGTTAAATGTCTTGCGGCTTGTTCCAACATCGCTAAAGACATTGAAATAATCGTCAAGATGAACGTTCCTTCCTTTGCTATTGTGTCTTCAGAGTGACCTCCAAGGTCACCCAGGCCTCACAGGCAAATTCTCTTTACTTTATCGTACCTCAAACCATTTCGGGATATTCCAGCTATGAATATTTTTATTCGGTGTAAGTAATTAATATTTGTCTTTGCGCTTCCGCGATTATTTACATCCTGATCCCATTTGCGAAACGATTGTAGCTTACGAAAGCGCTAATATCGCCGCTTTCATAACAAGAGCTTAGGTTTTCACATTAGCTTGAAAAATTGTAGAGGGAAATAAAAATAAGTCCTCGCGACCCTTTGTCTAAAAATTCTTTTTTAATATTTTCTCCTTTAGAATTCCTTATTAAATAACCAATTTCGCGAGTAAAAGGGGGAGGGAACACTTTTACAGCTGATGACAAATCTTCAAAAAACACGAAATTTCGAAACAAAGAAGAAAGCTGACTTATGTCTGATTCTGAGGAACCGCTTAAAGATTTTTCCCAATAAGTTTCGAACAAAACAATAATTTTGAGTTAGTGGGTCGACAGTAAAGAAACATCTGGTGACCACTGGCGTCGAAAAAGCGCGGCGGATTCGGATATTTGATTTTTTCCTCTCTGCCGAATCCTTGTCCGATAATTCGCGAGTGAAAGTCCTTGCAAATTTGATCACAAGATTGGTGATGAATGATTAAACACTCAAAACTTCACTACATTTATAAGGGTCGAAATTTCCACCTTTGAAGTTCCACCTCGCGTCATTAAGCTGAAGGTGTCAACAGCGGAGCGAGGAACAAGCACGTAACCTAACTTGACCTAACCTAATGTTCACGTCAAGCCTGAAGCTGCTTTCTTACAGCAGTTACCACGGCAGAGACGTGAGCGGCATAAAGCTTGGTGACATTCGGGCGGATAAGAGGGGCAGAGGCACGAACCTCATGTGCGGTTGGTTAACGGTTCGGCGAAAATCGGTCAGATTAGGTTAGGTTAGTTGCCTTCGCTTCGATCCGTTTTGGTAACGAAAGATGCAGAACACGAGGCTGAACACGCCACCTTTCATTCCATGGGTGGTACCCACCTACTGTTTCCGCTTTGTTGGTACTCAAGCGTCCGAAAAATTCCGACATTTAACAGATTAACGCAGCGTTACAAAGTGTTTCAACACACTGATTCACACCCCCTTAATTAACTCGATGAAAAGATTTGGGAGACGTATACGGAAGAATCGCAAAAAATATCTAACTTGGGACGTCTAGTGCCGGATCTATAGGACACGGAGTAATAAACCTTATAATTACGCACGTGTGCATTACTTAACATGACAGATCTTTAAGAAATCATGCAATCTAAATTTGAAATTATGGATTTTCAGAGTCTTGCGTTTCATTTTTTTGCGCGGCCGAACTGAGAGGAGCGATAAAAGAGCGAGGCATAAAGCACGCAACCTAAGTTAACCAAGGTTAACGATCGTCACGCTAACTTCTCGGTAGCCTTGCTGCGCCTAAGGCAAATGGCTTCCTGCTTGTCGATAGGGTTGTGCTAATTTGGGTGCCCTTTTCCTAAATCCGCTATCGATCTATTCGGCTCGGCGAAACAAGATAGAAAACATAGCAAGTAAAAAGGCAAACTTAAAAAAAGAGCGTGCATTGAAAAAAAAAGGTCAGGTCTTTTCGCACGCCTATGAAATACAAAGGAGACTTGAACGCACGAAAACCAACCTAATGCATTTTAAATGGGAAGTGACGAACGCACGGAAACCAACCTTATACATTTCAGATAAGGCAGCGAGTAAATAACCACTTCGTTAAAAAACAAATCCCGCGACCCGCTTAAAAGCCTTAGGCCTTGCTTTGCTTGCGCTCCGCTCAACTGTCGCCAATCCTGATGCCGCTTACATCTCGGCGACAGAAAGCTGCTGTCGAGATGCGGCATTACGGTTGGAGATCGTTAGGTTAAATTAACTTAGGTTAAAGTGCCTTGTGCCTGGGTCATTTAGATTTGGCAACGGAGGGTGACGTACAGTGCAAGAGGTAGAAAATAAAACCCTGGAAATTTACAGTGCATGGTTTCCAAGAAAGTACCATAGCTCTCAAAAATGCTAGCGCTTTTTTCCCCCTTTTTTTCCGACGCACAGTCGAAAAGCACTTTTACTTTTGAAAGACGCGCCGTGCCGGCGAACGAACAACGCGAGCAAAAGCGAGTTAAGCAAAAAATATGTATGAAAACCATACGCTTGACTTCATCAGTCATAAACCTAAACTTATTAATAGAAATATCATTATTTTCTCGCAAGAATCGTAAATTTTACTGATGAATGAAACTCACCGAAAGCCGAAGTAGCAAATCCAGTCATGCATCACTCAATGCGTAGCACAGGCACGGGCGAAAGTTCTCACTGGTATAAACGTAATCCACAGAGTAGTTGCACACACTTCACTTGTTATCCGGTAAGTCACAGAGTAGTAGGAGAAGGCGAATCAAGTGATCGGTCCGCATGCCTCCATGGTTGTGACGCGATGGGGAGTGTTCGCTGTCACAGAGTCCACGAGTCGGGACTGTTTTCTTGGTTTGATGAACCGTGAAGACAGCCTAGTGGAGTGGCGGAGTGGGCACTGATTTTTTTTCTGGATTTTTACTCGTTCTTCTGTTATTCTGGAACGATTAGCCTGTGGAGGAGAAATGCCATCAGAAGATGAAAGTTGTTTAAATAAGAGGGCACGCTGTGATTTTTAAATGGTTACCTTGGTCGCATCACTGAAGGCGAGAGTGACGAATCACTGATTTTGCACAGATAAAAATCACCTAAAGGTGGAACGGGTATTACATTATCTGCTCTTCAATCACGTTGCTCGGTTGGTTTTATGTCAAACGTCATAATAATTTACAGCTCTCGCCGAAGTTTTTCGTTTGATATAGCTTACTATAAGTCGATCTTTAAAACAAACTAAAACACCCACGTGTTTAGAAGTATTGAAAGTATTTTTATAAATAAAGAAATAAGTACCCGAGCGTGAATATACTGTAAATTTTACTTGCTCTGGATAATTTTTTGAAAGAAATTCTTTGGAAAAAAAAAGTCAGTTTATACAGCATTATAAGGCTTTTAACGTTGGGATAGGTTTTCAATCAGATAACCGGTTATTTAAATAAAAAAAGTGTGACGATTAAAAATATACGAACTTAGTTTAGCTCTAGAATAATAATCATGCTACATACTTATTATATTACACTAATTAGGTAATAAAATTTAAACAGAAAATGGAACTGATTGAAAGTAGTATGTCTCATTGTAAGCTTTCCTACTTTGGTTGGGAAATGAAAAGAAAAGCGCGCGTTTTCGTTTATCTTTATTAATAAATTAAAGAAAAAATAAATAAATAGATAAATAAATAGGTCAATAAATTATTAGGACGACTTATGTGATCGGCGCCTTCTTCCTTTCCGCCGATTGGCCGTCGTCGTCGAGTTGGTCGTCGCCGAGTCGACGAACGGGCAGCCGAAGTTGTCCGAACAGCCGCCCTCCCCTTCGATTCCCCTCCGATACGCTTCGCTATACGCCCCCAGCAGATCCCTCTTTGGGGCCGGAAACAGAGGCCTCACGAGGTCAAGAAGCCTGTCACACAAATATCACGATATTGTTCATAAAACATTGGTTATATGGAAAGATTAGGTTAGAGTTGAGGTTTTGGGGGTCGAATTGGGATTGATTGACTCACCAGAGCGACCACGAAGCATAGCGTCCAACCGTGGGCCGACTAGCCTCCCCGACATGACACGCTAACCGCTGAAAACAGAGCTGCGCGTCCAAAACCGTCTTATGAATTCGATCCACGTCTTCGTCCCTCCTCCTCCTCCCCCCCACGGCCGCTCCCGCGTTTGGCGCCAAAACCGGCACGGGGAACAACAAAAGAAGCGGCAACAGCAACAATGGCAACAGCAGCAACAATAGCGGTAGCAGGAGGGGCAACAGTATCAGCAGGAACAGCGGCAGCAGAAGAAGCGCTGTTAGCAGCTTCAGGAACTTCATAAATTTAAGGAAGATGGCGAATTTGGCGGCGAAGGCAAACACGATAAACGGCAGCTTGAAGAGGAGGATCAGAATGAGCTTGAAGATGCCGAACCCCACGATTTTGGCGAGGACTATCTTGAGGACGGCGAGGACGATCAGTTTGGTGGTTAGGTCCCACTTCTCTTCTTTGGCGTGGTGGTTGTCACTGACGTACACCACTGGGGGACTGGGGGCGTGCCAGGGGTGGTGGTGATACGTCGGGGCTTGATGGTAGTCGCTGTAATCGTTGTCATCGTCATAGATGGTGGTCATGGGACCGGAAGCTACGGCCCCGCCGGCGTATCGTTTGTATTGGGAACCGCGGCGGGGGTTGAGGGAGACCCGTTTGACGTTGATGGTGGAGTACTGGCTGGGGGAGGCGTCGGCGTCGGAGGCGCCCCAGGAGGTGAAGGAACGGCTGGAGGGCGTCGTGGGCGTCCAGGAGAAGGCGCGGCCGCTGGCCGCGAGGGCGGCGGCGGCGGGGGCGGGCGTTGAGGTGACGTTGCTTGTCGTTGGGGTGCTCGTTGGGGGCTCGGTTGATGTGCCATTGCTGGACGTTGAGGCGTGGATAAGGCGGACGAAGGCGGGCTGGGACACCAGCCACAGTAAAACGTAGACTGGAACAAAAGACACAGCGCTACTTAAATAAAGTCTGATTAATCATATCACAGTAAAAACAAAACCCCGTTTTGGGGTCAGAGTGTGAAACCAAAACGGGGGTGGTGCGTCTTTTGGTTATTTTTCAAGATAGACCTATGTTCAGCCATATCATTCAAAAGGTCTCGGCGAGAGCTTTCCATTGATGTGGCTGAACATACGTTTATATCGAAAAATAAGGGAATAGTGCGTATTTTGGTTATTTTTCAAGATAGACCCATGTCCAACCATATTATTCGAAAGGTCTCGGCGTGAGCTCCCCATAGATGGCTGAACATAGGTCTATCTTGAAAAATGAGGGAGTAGTGCGTATTTTGGTTATTTTTCAAGATAGACCCATGTTCAACCATATTATTCGAAAGGTCTCGGGGTGAGCTCCCCATTGATGGCTGAACATAGG
>Ga0058701_10005371_pt1 | contig 10615 bp, 8 predicted proteins | sample AgamicOrMae_FD_97039 | JGI IMG/M metagenome (GOLD analysis project Ga0058701, IMG submission 97039) | Agave microbial communities from Guanajuato, Mexico - Or.Ma.e | ecosystem: Host-associated > Plants > Phyllosphere > Phylloplane/Leaf | place: Guanajuato, Mexico | collected 2012-06-04 | reverse complement strand
GTATAGACGTCTATTTGCTGTCTGGGGCGCTCTGCTTGACTATGAAATAAAGTTAAATACGAGCGGTACAACGTACAACCTTTGAAACTGAGAGTTTTCTGCAAGGAAATTGCTGCCAAGGGCACTAGAAAAACAGCGAAAAACGCACTAATTACTCATTTTACTACTCCTTTTCCGAAGGTGGAAAAGAGTGCGGCCTTTCGCCTACTCGGCCCTGCCTTCTTCCACTTCTTCAAGGAAAACGAAACATTTTGGATTAATGAAGATCGTGATGTCTTTTACCTCGAGCAAAAGTGGACCAACCGAGTTTTTCAGAGCCTTCCTGTGGTTTTCTGTTTCAGATGCTCAACTTTTGCATTAAACGAAAATTGGCCGACTTAGCGGTGAGTTAAAGCGCGACCGCCCGGATTTGGTTTCACTTTTTACTCCAATGAGAGTCCTCTGCGCTTGCGTTGCTTTTTGCTCTCCTCTTCATGTGTTGTGAATTTTAATTTGAAATGAGCTATCTTATAGTAGCGCGTACCGTGACGGTTTAGCACTTGAAAGTTGCCCATCCTCGTTTAGCAGACGTTAGCTAGATTCATTTCTGGAACTTTTACCGGTACTGTTGAGTTGCCTTTCCTTTAAAAACCTAATCTGAAGCAAACACAATCTTAACTTAATCGTACTGAATTTTACTTGAACTCAATGCATCTAACCTTACTTAACGCGACAACGGACAGGTAAATCAAGCAACAGTTAAACTGGCGAATAAAGACCTAGAGGCCCAAAAATATTCCGTCCGGAATCCATTGGGAACTTGAAGCCATTCAAAGGACTGAAAACAAATTATTTTACAATCCGCGATTCAATTTTACAGCAACTCAAAGTCACGTTTCCCTGAATCTTTTCCGTGCGAGACTTGACTCAAATCGGAAAAATATTGAGTAAAAATTCTTATTTTATGCCCTTTTTGAGCAATGATGTAAAATAATGAAAGTACCTCAACAGTTATTTTTAAGTTTTGCAATATTCGGGAACTTTGGTTTTAGACGTAAACCTGAAAAGGCCCTACTTTATAGGGAAGAATTTTTGTTTTTGATTACCTAACACCTGCCATTATTTTAAAGACAAAATGGGCACAAATGATGTGGTTTGCAAGGTTCATGGATAACCATAACACCATAACAGTGTGAAGTGCTCTCTCAGCCCTCTAAGTTGACTCACCTATTGATATGTCTTTCGGAAGTATAAGTAAGATTTATTAACAAACTTCTCTTCTAAATGGATGTTATAGTGTCAAGATTAATAGCGCTGTCACCCCTTTACCTAGATTAGCCTATGTAAACGGTTACCTAACTTTTGATATTGACTGTCCTCTGTCATCTCAAAAACGACGATTCTAAGATTTAGTTTGTAGGGCTGGATAAATTTCAGAATCAAATCCGAAGTGATTTGATACCGTGGTTTGGATTAAGCATTTATTTGCGAGAGAGCGCGAAAACGTTGTGGTGTGGTGAGGTAAGATACGTAAGTCTGTCTTAGGGCTCTCCCCGCGGCACCCAATGGGCACTTTCTCCCGCGCTAGTCCGTTCAGTCAAGTTGGTCTGGTGAGCTCCCGGCTCATGATTTAGTGCCCTTGTGATGGTTTTTTTCTCAACCCTTTGACCCGCCTGGCCAAGCCATTGTTGCCCCTGAGAATTCCTCAAGCCCGGGGAAAATGACCAAATCCCACAGGGTCAAATTGCACAAAACTCGATTATGTTTAATCTATGGGAAATGGATTCCTTTGTTGTCATTCTATCTCAAACACGCTTTGTTGCATTCCTAACACTTTCTTTCCATGAAGTCATCCTTAACAAAGTAAAAAATATCACGCAGATATTTTTGGCTTTTTCTCATTACTTTGTGTTAGCCGAGGTTCCGAATCCGAATGAAGTCCAACTGAAGGTGCACGCTTGGTGTTCGCAGTTTTGAGGTGGTTCGTCGAATATTATTTTCTCAGTTTGATAAAATAAAAGTGTATTTCCTGTAATGTGAGCCATTGCTTCAGTTAGGTCATTTTATGTTATATTCGGTTATATTTGGTCAGATCAGGTTATAATGAGTTAGGTTATGTTTGGTTATTTTAGATTATATTCGGGTAAGTTATGTTAGGTTATGTTCGTTTAGGCTAGGTTGTGTTAGGCTATTTTAGATTATATTCGAGTAGGTTGTGTTAGTTATATTTGTTTAGGTTTATTTGAGATCATATTCGATGATCTTATGTGTATTATATATGAGATCATATTCGATTAGGTTATGTGAGGTTACATTTGACTGGGTTGTATTGGGTAAGGTTATTTTCGGTTATATTCGTTTAGAGTATGTTTCGGTATTATTCGATTAGGTTATGTTAGGTTAAATACATTCAGGTTATGGTAGGTTATATTCATTTTGGTTATGTTAGGCTATATTCGGGTAGAAGTTGAACCGTTGTAAACGAAGTGCCCTCGTGTTAGTGTGGCGTGCTACTTCGTCGGCCGCCGTCCCTTTTGTTTGGAGCTAGCGTTTCCATTTCCTTTAACCATATGCGTCTCGAGTCTCGAGGCGCGCGCGCGTCGCTAGAAGGACGTCTCGTAACGTGCAGCTTCGACCCCGTGACCTAAAATGTAAACCTGGTGAATTGTTGCAGGGCCCGGACAAGTTCTTTGACGCAGACCTCAGCGACCAGGGTGAGTTGAGTGGGAAGACTTGGAGAGCCTCTTAGCACCGAGCAGAACGGTTCATTTGGCGTTCGGTGCGCGGCTCTCGAAATCAGCACTGCATCGCTGAAATGTCCCGCTAGTTTTTATTAAGTCGCGCCGCCGATGCGCGCGTGATGCGGCGCTATGCATCTTAATTAAATATGCGGGAAATGCCTTTGCGGATCGGCACTCAAAAATAAAGCTCCCTCCAACCAATCCGATATAACTGATTCTGCGACAAGATACGAAATAAGTTTTAAAGTTTGGATCTCGATTTTAAGTCTTCCATCATTTGTCGCCCATCCGGAGTCGCTAGCTGTGTGACCTAATCCAGCTTAACCTAGGTTAACCTAACGGTCGCCTGATGCCGCGACAGAAACCGCCGGCATCCTTAGCGTCCTTCAGGTTTACCTAAGTGAAGTTAGGTTAAGTTACTCGCTCCGCATGACTTCTTGACGAAAAGCAGAACTACCTTCATTTGGAGAGAGTAGAGAGTCTCACAGAGAGGCGTCAACTTCTTTTTCACCCTTGCATCCCTCCAATCAGCGTTGCCAATTTCATACATCCCACCAATCAGCGCACAGTGCGGGGCTAACTTGTCGCTTCTCTCCTTATGAGGCTCTCTAGGAGAGAGGCGTCAACCGCCTTGTCACCCCTGTATCCCACCAATCAGCGCTGCTAATTCCACGCATCCCACCAATCAGCGCACACCGCGGGAGTTGTCGCCTCTCTCCTTATGAGGCTCTTGAACGCACGTGGAAAATCCCTCCTTTGAAATGTACTGTGGTGCGTTGAATGTTATTTATCGCGTCGAGAGTGTCGGATGCGTTAGAGGTATGTTTGATAATGAAGAGAGAACGGCTAGCTCAAGGTGTGAGCTGTGAGGGCCACGGCAGCCGTCGATGGCGGCCGTCCACGAAGCGCCGCGTGGTCACAGCTCCCGGCCACCGAAGGCGCGCTGTACCACGAGCGATGTTCATTATCTGCGGTGCCACCGTGACGCGTTTCATGTTGGGCAGCCTGGAAAAGAAACCGTTTTGGAGGATGAAGAGGAGGCGCTGCGCCACTCCGCGCCGCGGTTAACTTCGTACCTCTTTTCACACGAAAAGAAGTATCAAGTTCGTGAAATTCCTTATCATTCTCCTTGAATAAGTCGAAATTAGAATCGAAAGATTCCGGCCAGGAGCCAATTAATGTTTAGGAGTGAAGTCCCCGGGTTTAAGTATCCATGCAATCTCCATGGTAATATCCATGCCGAGAAATCCATTCATTTGAGAATACCCGAATGGACATCCGTGGTGCATGGACACGTAGATATCGATTCGTGTATTTTTAATATATGAATTTTTCGGCATGAATATTGTATGGACACTTCAAACCGGGTCAGCGATCCCAGCTTACCTTAAATTTGGTGTCAAAAAGAAATGAATTTTCCCCGTGGATTTTTTTTACCGCTGTACGTCGTTTTGAGATCCGTAAACAGAAAAAAAAAGATTATCCGAAAAACAGTTTTGTGGAAAAAATGAGAAATTAAACCTTCTTGAATGCAGAAAATCAAATTTTCAACAGGAAATTGCAAGGTTTCGAAGTGATATGCTGGACAGAAAACAATTCGAGGAAATTTGGAGCAGAGAAAACGCTCCGATTACTGCAATATTGATTTCAGCTAATTTTAAATGCTTTTGTTCATTTTTTATGCGAGAAAAAATTTAAAGTTTATTTTGAACAAAGCTATTCGTATCCCCCTCGTTCGAGTCTTCAAGTGAAAACTTGCTCAGTACTCCCTAGGTGGGTTCTCATGCATTGATCGAGTTTTAGCGACGAGGAAATTTCCTTAATTTTGAATTTTAAAAACGCACTTTCAGTATTGCCTTAGGCAAGAATCGAATCAGTTTCACAACACGATTTTACAAAATCTCCTGCCAAAGAAATTGGGTCATTTTCTTTGACAAATTACCGCCTACGGATACCGCCCGGAAACGGCGACATCAAACCCAAAATAATTTTTCTGCATCAGCTAAGTAATCAATAAATCGATGAAAACCTCATGAATTTTTTTGAAAAAGCGGAAATACGGGAAGGCCCCAGATTTTTCCTGTAAATATACACCGGCAGTTCGTGCAGTGGTGGGGAGGGTAAGCGACGGGGTACGAACTACCGTTCGTACCGAAAAATGTCATCCTCTCAGTGACTCTTTACCTAATATTTAGTCATTTCCAAAAGCCGATTTTGCTCATTTCAGCCCAGGAGAAACTTGATGAAGGCTTTAAAAGGACTTCAAATACTTTGGTTACAAATGGGTTAATATTTTTTTTTGTTGATTTTGGTCATCTTGTTCGCAGAATCCGAAGACGAAGAATTATTCATCGAATGCGAAGACGAAGCGCATTCGCAGGACTCACCAACAAAGCAACCCGGTTCAACGAGGGAACCCGAAGGAAGAAAAGCAGTCATACCCGGTGTGCTGACTCTGTCCACTGGCGAACCCCTTTACGAACCGTTTCTTCAGGTCACAGAGATTTGTTGTTTTTATGTTAGGGTGTTGCTATTGACCCGACATGCAATTAATATAGGGAGAATTGAACGCACGTAACTAACCTAATGCATTTCAAATGGGAGGTGACTTGAACGGAACCCAACCTAATACATTTAACCCATAACAGCCCAAAGTATTGGGAGTTAAATTTAGCTTTACCCACTACCGCTCAGCGATGCCGTCCGGAAACAAAAAATAATATTTTAGAGGATCTTTTTTGTTCAGTATTGTCACAATTTAAAGAATATCACCTCTGGAAACCTGAAATTTAATAATTTAGGCATTTTCCAAAGCTTAAATTTGCGTAATTGAATGGAAAAAATCCTTCGAATTTCTCTTAAGCTAAATTTCACTCCAAATACTTTGGGCGGTTATGGGTTAAACTAAATTTTACTCCAAATGATGTGGGCTATTATAGGTTAAGATAGATTCGAAGGATTTTTTTCCATTAAAATACGCAGTTTTGAGCTCAGGGAAATGCCCAAATAATTAAATTTCAGGTTTCAAGAGGAGTGATATTTTTTAAATTATGACAATACTAAACTGAAAAGATTCTTTAAAATAAATTTTTCTGTTTCCGAGCGGCATGGCTGGGCGGTAGTAGGTTAAATGGGTCATTCGAGTCAATAGACACTCCCTTTATATTAATGCATAATACTAACGAGCGTTAGTTTAAACTTTCGTTTACACCTTTCTCCTTAGGAAGTGGTGCGGCTGGAGGAAGAGGCAGATCCGAGGCGGGTTGCCGTGCTGAATACGAATGCTGCGTTATCGGACATGGAAGCATTCAAGGTGAGACCAGCACTGGGGGCCGGTGGCGCCACGCCACGCCGCCAGGCGATCACTAAAGCATGCAAAATAACAAGTGCGTGTTCTACTTACGCTAATCATTTCGGGCTTGCAGGCGGCGAATCCCTCGGCCTTCTTCAAAGATTTTATCCGGTGGTTTTCTCCCCATGATTGGATTGAAGACGAAAAAGCCCCGTTGAACCGATGGGGACAGAAACAAGGTACGGATTCCGCGAATAGGAATGTGTCTGAGACGTGAATTATAACCTAACTTCATCTCTTCTTGCCTCACCCAATCTAACCTAACCTCACCTAATGCAATGTAAACTTCCCGAATGTAATGTAACCTAACCTCAAATGCAATGTAACGTAACCTCAAATGAAATGTAACCTAATATAACGTAAACCGATACCTCCATGCAGGGAAGTTATAACTAGAAAACCCAGTGCGGTTTGGTCGTAACTAAGGAACCCAGTGCTGTAAGGTCATAAATTTCCGCCTGAAAATTTTAGCGCTTTTAGGATTCTGATTTTCACGCTCACGTATAAGTTTTCCAGCATTTTTTCTTCAAGTACAAATTTTACATATCAGAGAAGTCTTCCAGCATGAAATATACACCGAAATCAGGCCGTGGGCGTAGAAATTGAAATTCTAAAAGAACTAAAATTTTCGGCCTAAAAGTTACGACCACACAGCCTTGGGTTTCTCAGTCATGAACTTAAAGCACTGGCTTTTTCAGTTATGACCTTTCTGCATGGAGGTATCGAAACTTACTTGAACTCACCTAACCCCACCCAATCTAACCTTACCTCACCTAGTGCTATGTAAACTATCCGATTGTAACGTAACCTATCCTCAAATGAAATGTAACCTAATTTAATCTTAACTTATACTTGACCTCGCCTTACATCACCCAATCTAACCTAACCTGATGTGATCTAACCTCACGGAGTGTAACCTAATTTAACCTCAAAAATCAAATGAGCTTAGAGAGCATTGTTCGCAGGGCAACTGAGCGAGCGAATGCTGAGACCCGCGAACAATTGGGTTGCGTTGTGGATGCGCGCCAAGCCGAAGGCGGCCGCCCAGCAGCCCAACGTCTTCGACGAGGACGCACACGCAGAGTCCATCCTCAAATGGTTCTCGTCCATGACCGGATACAGTCTTGTACTGAACGTCATTCCGCTGGTAGCGCAGCAGGCGGTGGAACGCCTCATCCTGGACGAGGAGTCCGCCGTCGTCAGAGAGACCCTCGCGGAGCACTTCACCCGTGATTTGTGCGAGGATCTTCTGAACCTCGCCAGAAATCCAACCAGACTAGCGTTCGTGGTAATGAACATACTCCCTCTGTTTGGTTAGGGATTTAAACCAAAACATTGTATCTAATAATCGGGTAGCTGTCATAAACGCCTAAAACCACAAGTGCCAACGCCGCAAGCGCCAATCCGTAACCTCCAAACGGGAAAAGTCGCAAACGCCAAAGGTCCTAACCGTAATACTAACCTAACTTTACCTAACTTAGCCTAACTTGACCTAACCTAACCTGTACGAACTTTGGCGTTTGCGACTTTTCTCGTTTGGTGGTTACGGACTGGCGCTTGCGGCGTTGGCGCTTGTGGTTTTTGGCGCTATCGAATGCCCCCCTAATAATCCACAATTACGGAGGTTCAGGAGCTTTTATTGCACAAATATAAAGTAAGTATTTGGAAGGAAACATTAATCGTAAACGGTGGAATTTGGAGAGACGTAGGAAATATACGTACGACTAGGGCCGCTTATTAACTAGTCCTAATTAACTTCGAATTAAATTCCCTCGCTGGAAAACAACATCTAACTGCAAATTTTACCGAGATTTTGGTCTCGTTTAGAAAGTGAACCCATTTGTGCTTTTATCAGTAGTGTCGTTGGCTTTTGTTCCAAGAACTTTCGGTACTCGTCATTTTCCTTTATTCCTTCACGCAGAGATTGCGTTTTTGTCATGCAACGGAAACACAACCGAGCCGTTTACGGCTTTTTTTTTAACTCGCACATTTTTAGATGCTTATTCAAAGAGAGTCTCTTTTGACGATTACGTGGTGTGTTTTGCCTATTACCGAAGAATTAATCCTTATAAACGCCCCGAAGGGCGTTTTACATGCATTCTCAGTAATTTGCCATAAATATTTTTTATAGTTTTTATGGATTTTTTCAAAGAGCTAAAAATATTAGTGCGCATCGTGAGAGTTTTAGAGCGCCTATGAGTGTTGAAATATTCTCGTGGAAGGGGTTTTTCGACGCTCCAATAAATATTGAACAAGCGAGTAAAGTCCAAAGTTTAAATTGTGTGAAAACTCCGTACCGCACCTTAAACTCGCTTTGTGCTTGCCTAGTTTATTTCCTTAATTCAAAATATTTTAACCTTTAACAGTCCGAAGTATTTGGAGTCAAATGTACCTTAAGAGAAATTAAATGGAATTCTTCCATATTAAAATACGCAATTTTAAGCTTTGGAAAATGCCTAAATAATGAAATTTCATGTTTCTAGAGGGGTTATATATTTTAAATTGTGAAAATACTAAACTGAAAAGATCCTGTAAAACATTTTTTTTTTTTCGTTTCCGAACGGCATCGCTGGGTGGTAGTGGGTTGATTACAAATTCATGTCTTGTCCCTCAACTGAATCTAAACGGATTTAGACGTAAACCATAGTTTTAGCCTTCACCAAACGCATATGATCACTAGAGACAAAAGTCTACGACTCCCTCAAAAGCAACGTTTGTTGAAACAATATTAAAGCTTTTTTCCTTTTTTTCAGAATTTTTTGGATAAACTTCTCGAAGTTGAAGTCCAAGCAACGGAAGTGCTGTCCGTCTGCGAACTTCTCAATATAACCGGCACACCTAAGCCTTCAGAGGACTCTGGAGAGCAACATACGAAGTTTAACAACATTAAAAAAGTCGTCGCCGAATTAGTCTCCGGAAACGAAGTGAACCTGTCCAGGTTGAACGGCTTGCTCAAGGCTCCGAGGTTATTAGCGGAGTATGAAAAATTTTACGATGTGAGTATTACAAAAAATTGGTGGCTGCTATATTTTACCTTTTTGTTTGTCTCAGAACTCAACGACTTCTGAAAGAACCTAACTTACAAGGGAACCTCGTTTTTTAGAAGCCCCGAGAAGAGCATAGGTGGTTTTCAACGACCAATATTTCTAGGCCTTCGGAAATAAGTTTTAAAATCAAGTTATGGAGAGAATTTTCCTCACGTAATACTCTTCCTATACATTCGTTAAAATCAGAAGAATGTGCCAATATCACAATCCTCCTCCATATAAATAATCTTACGCCAAAGAATGAAGAGTGGCAGTTGGCTAATTGTAAATATTTGAGTCCTTCCTGGACACGAAAAGATTAACCAAGCCTTTTGAATTATCAAGAGCTAGGCTGATAACGCTAGATTATTTTCTGGATGGTGAAATCGAGACATATGAGTCTGCTGCACATAGTTATTTGACTTAACCACTTTTTTTTTACAGGATTTGAATTCTGAGACTGAAGAAGTAGGCGAAGGCGAAGGTCGCATCGTTCGATTCCCGGAGTTCTATTCTTATCCTCCGCCAACCAGAAAGAAGTTCAATTCTTTTCCTCGGCCAACCAGAAAGGAGTTCATTTTGTCGGTGGTCGCTGCACGACCAGGCCCGAACTCCAAGCCAAGTCCGCAGCGAATGTACGCCAGCGTCCAGCCAGACGAACTTACATTGGCAGCGTGTTTAACCAGAGACATTTACTATCGATAAAGCGTTGTTTCTTAATTCACCCTGTGTTCAAGTTTACATTTCCAACGTGTTCAACATCCTCCCGCCGAGCGAATCGACGAAAAAACGAGGCACAGAGACAGAGTTTATTGTCAACGAGATCTCCATCTTTTAAGATTGCTCTATTTTTGTGAACGTTAACCTATCGTTGCTGTTACCTAGACATCTTTGTGAAGAGTTTGATTTTAAATGCCGATATTTTACCCTGAGTCCTTTCCTTTTGGTTGGGAGAACGCCTTGAGTTTAGTTCAGAGATGTTTCGAAGATGTCAAAGATGTCATGCTTATAAACTCCAGTAAATCAGAGCTTGTATTGTTTGTTGTATTTTATGCCTTTTGTAAATCAATTTTTCAATTTTTCTTGTATTTCCTAGCAAGGCTACTTTGGGCTTTCTGACTTATTGAATAAAGATGTTTTACTTAATAAAGTTCATGAAATGAAGGCATTTTAAAATCATCAAATTATGCATTATTTTTAGTTACGAGTTTCCTAAATTTCTTTGCTCCGGTATTTGCGTTTAACTACAGAATTGTCTGTCTTATGATTGTATATTTACTCGTGATAATGTGGATTGAAAGTATTTCGACCAGTAGGTAGCATTAAAGTGATTTTTACGTGCAAACTATTGTAACGCGAAGGTGGTAATGTAGGATTTTTATGTTTTTTAAATGTATTTTAAGGAACAATAAATTGTTGGTTTGCCTTGTTAAAGCTGCGTGTAATTCTTTCTCATCTGTCTCTGAAAGTCATTCATTTCATAGATGTAAATCGCGGGTAGTATTACAGAAGTGTGT
>Ga0058701_10005370_pt1 | contig 10615 bp, 6 predicted proteins | sample AgamicOrMae_FD_97039 | JGI IMG/M metagenome (GOLD analysis project Ga0058701, IMG submission 97039) | Agave microbial communities from Guanajuato, Mexico - Or.Ma.e | ecosystem: Host-associated > Plants > Phyllosphere > Phylloplane/Leaf | place: Guanajuato, Mexico | collected 2012-06-04 | reverse complement strand
GGAGTCGTGAAAACGGAAATGTTCGGCGGCGTCTCTGATTTTTCCTGTAAATATACGCACGGTACTTCGACAGTCGGTGGTGGGGGGAAAGCGACGGTACGAACTACCGTTCGTACTGATAAACCATATCAAGTGATCTCTCAAAGAAACAGATTTCGATTTTTCCGTTTTACCATCATACTTCAAACATGGGTATGGCAACCTAAAACATAGTTCTTTTTTATGTATGAAGGTAAAACAGGGGAGAGCGTAGTTTTTTTTTACGATATCCCTATTAAATACCACATATCATAATTGCTCTCGACGACATCTCTTCATTGATACATAGCTGTCAATGATACTGTCTTCTCCCATTTTACCTTCGCACCCAAAACAGCCGCACGGGACTACCTAAAACAGTGCTTAGTTTCACTAAGAACATGGCCAAAGCTACACCAACGCTCAGCCTGAACCCAATCGCTTGAATCGCACGCATAGATCAAAATCGGCAGAGGAAATCCCCGGTAACGGTTACCCATCAAAACAAATCGCATTTTATGGGTACCTGAGATTTATCAAACGCATCGCCTTCCGAAATCAGTCCACGCTGATAGTTTTTCAGGCGCCGGCAATCCCGTAAATCGCTGATTCTATGCGTTGCTATCATCAGTTGTTTCGTGCCCGGATTTGAATGACGGATAGGGGAGCAGCACTACGGAAGAGGCGGGGGGGGGGGAGTCGCGACACAGCAAAGCACAGCATTCGATTTGGACGCATTTTATGGGCAAAACACTGGCGATGGAGGAACACGGCCGGCTGGTCTGCTTTTATTACGCAAAAGACTTTTACTGTATAAAGATGAGTTTATGTGTGCGCTCCTACAATGTCGTTGCAGGCTATTGATCTACGAACTAGATAAAATTTGCCGTGACAGTGTCCTGGACTAACTTGCAAAAGGGACCGGTAGTATGGGAGCTTTCGCAGATGCACTGTGGTCGACGACTGAAATGTATATTGTAGAAAGAGGATGGAAGTCGCATCGGGAAGTTGTGTCAGGCTCGGAACGTGTACTTTTGTGAATACTCGCTTCAAGCAAGGAAATGAGGTGACAGGAACGTCAGGATTTGAAAATTTAGGTGTTACGGATGGAAGAGAGTCGCTACTCGTGACTGTAGCCTATTGCCACTATATTGGTAAAATGAAATTTCACTTTACCAATATAGTCATTCATTTGAAAGATGACAGTTTCTTCCTCTTGTGGCCCACCCTGTTTGAATCTTTCATTACATAAGCATTAATTGTTTTTAACTCTGTAGCCCAAGTTGAAAAATAAAGCCTAATTAAGACCCCAAAATGTTGTCTTGTCCCAAAATCAGGTCTTACCTGTGCATAGGCATAGGCAAGCGGGGATTTTATTCATTTAAGCCCTGATTAAGACCCCCGCTTTCCTATGATTATGCACAAGTAAGACCTGATTTTGGGACGAAACAGCAGCACTTTGGGGTCTTCATCACACCTTATTTTTCGACTCGCGAGGTTACGTAAAATACATTTTAGAAGTCAATTCAGGAGACAAGAACAAATGTGTTCAATATATCGGCTCGTATCACTGAAAATCTCTCTGAAAATACATAAGGTCAAGAGAATCACAATCTTGTGGCGTTTGGTTCAGAGAAAAGGACCGAATCGACATAACCTTTGTGCAATGACGGCAAATCTTTTCGTGCAATGGGAATGACGGCAAATCGTTTTGGTGGGAGTTGTGGAGCCTTACTTTTATGGCGTGTGAACGCACTTATGAGTGGTCTGATGGGTTTGCGGGTTGTAATTTCGACCTTTGTAAAAAAAAAAAAAACTTTTACCATAAAAACGCAAAATGATCATAATTGAATCCAGAAAAAAAGGCTCCTTGAATTGCGCCATAAAAACCCGCTCTTATTTCCACTGGACGAAAAAATTCGTTGTCGCACAAAGGTGTCGAAATCTGGAATTTAGGCAATTAGCAAAATTCAGTGAATGGTGCTTTAAGACATCACCAAAACCAGATCCCTTATTCCCATTTCTCATGTTTATTACGATTCAGAATCAAGATTAAAATGATCCTTTTTCTAAGAAGAGGTTCTGCAGCATCGTTTGACATACGTTTCGGAGGGGCACAAGACCTGAAAGTCTTCCGAACTGAAGTATGCAAAAATGCCGGAGGATGGAAGTCCGACAGAGGCTAAGAAGTTGATTCATGATGACGGCTCGGAAATTGACGTTACGAATGTAATCAGAATGGTGTTTGAGTTGATGGCGTGTGTGAGTTCCACGGCAGAGATGGGGCGGATCTTAGATTCATACAAGAGTAAACTCCCTTGACACCACCAGTGGGCGTGCTACACCGGAAATTACAGACGGTGTCACATCCGCGCAGTTCTAGCTTCCGAAACACCATCTATTGTCTTTTAGCGCAGAGGAATGTGTAAATTTCGCAAGACCTCAAAGAAGCCGAGTGTCGGCAAGTTTTCAATTCAGGTAATACTAAATCGGAAATCTCGTACGATTTACGGATGATGTTGGCCGTCTCATAGTCCCTGAAGCCTTATTTTAAGTAGGCTTATTTTAACGAGATCCTATTCACAACTAAATTTATTTGACTGTTGCGTCGTCTACCGGGTGTTCTACCTTACTTTGCCAGGGATGATCAGAGCGAGGCACAAGGCATCGATCCTGACCTATCGTTGAGCCTAAAAGCCTCACATCGCTGCCAGCTACGGCAAAAGTTATTTTAGGTCAAGTTAGTTTACGTAGGCTACTTTGTGTATCGCTCTACTGTCCATTCGCGAAAGAGAGAACTCAAGGGGTGAAAGATGCAACCTTTCAAATTGACCGTCTATTTTTTCTCGTAACTGCAACAACAAATTAACAACGAGGCACAAGCGCCTCTCAGTTGACTCTCTTTTTTCCCCAAACAGCTCATTTTTTAATATTTTTTTTCAAACAACTTTTTTTTTCCAAACAACTCAATTTTGCAATCTTTCAAAAGATTGTTCAACAAAAATTCAGCAAAGTATTCGCCGATTACCGGACAGAGAAAGGCTTTAGATTTACGTCAGCAGCTGCAAAGAAGTCTGCGGCAGCGGACAAACGGTAGCTTACAAGAGGTAGAAAATACGTCCTTTAAAATCAAGAGTTCCCTCCAATCCAACACTATTCAGAGAAAAACAGGTGGAAATGCAATGAAAATCCTTGGGAAAAACAAAAGCCAGCTGCCTCACTAAAATCCAGAAGAAAAGTTTACGCTCTTCGTAAAAAAGCAAAGTCCATTGGCGGGAGAGCAGCAGTCTGAGGGTTTTGGCCAAGCCTTTGGGATTACCGGGTATTTGGTACCCTCGCTCCTTAAAGTCAGGGTCCATCGACGCCGGCGCCGGCGCGGCGTGGCCGCATCGGCGCCTGCAGCAGCCCAATACCGCCGTAATTTCCCGCCAAAGACTTAAGCCCTTGATCCAGTGGCTTAGCGGACACCACCTGCTGCCCTGCTCTTCGTATGGTCTTTACCCACCTACTAGATTCGCGACTCCTGAGCGAAAAAAAGGAGCAAATTTGTCCCTTTACGGAAAAGATGACAAATTGAACCGATGTTTCTAATGAAAAATGATTTAATGTGCCCGGCCGATTTTGTAATGATACTTTCAACCGGTGAAATTACTTACTGATCGACCAAAAAAGCTGATTACAGAATCGTTGACTACCCATTACACTTATCCTTTAATGTGGTAGATCACGGAGGTCTGTTTAATAGACGAGGAGTTTTCTATCGAAAGCATATTTCAAAATACACCGCAAAAATGCCCGAAAAAAGTTCGAGTATTATAGTTTGAAAAAAATGAAGAGTATTGCTTTGAATTTAACATTACCGTACAATTTTTCGACACTGTCATCACAAACTGAAATTGAAAGGTACCTGAAGATTGGAAATATTCGAATTTGCGTGAGAGTTGCAGCAGAATTAATCCCCCTTTCCGATTAATTTGCACCAACGACGATTCGAACAGCATGCACTGGATTATCATAGATGTTAGCACAACTAATTTAACAGTTATTCAACCATGAAAGTAGTTGTCTTGGAAGGAAAAGTTTAAGTATTCGCCTACTACAGTATATTCCGAATTAATCGAAAAAATAATTGCCTGCCTAGACAACCATGGCCAAATCTAATAGGAAGCTTTACTGAGCACATCTTAAAGTGTTTTCAACGCGAGGATCAGCGCATCCTAACCTCAAAGGTTGTGAATCTCAGACGTCTAGTAGGCTATTCGGTTGAGGAACCCTGTCCGCTTGCTGGTGGCAAGAATCGCGGCGAATCTTCAATAGGGGGCGGACCTGGGCCACCAACCCTCATTGTCGCATGCGGGGGTGGTTTTTTGCCTCGCACACCGCGGCTTCGCGGCGCCTGCATCTGTGGCTGACGGTGCCTCCCCAAAAACCACCCCGCAAGCCATCAACCCCCTAAACCAGCTCGTGATGTTCGTCGGTTCTAACTGCTCCATTAATCACCCTCCCCCCCTTAAGGGTGACCCAACTCCGCCCCGGCGCCGCCCCTCCCCGCGGGCGACAACATTCGAACGAGCAGGGGCGTTACATTTTTCGGACCATTCGAACTCGCTGCTCGTGGCAGATAAGGGTGAGTATGCATCGAGGTCAAGGTGAACACTGTATATAAGACATAATGGACCGAAACCGCAAAGATGTACCATGCTAATAGTTTTAACAGCCAAAAAGGAATGCGCGATTTTGATTTTATGTTTTCTCTTTGCATGGTTAGCCGAATTACGTAGCAGCAATCTTAAAGTACCACACAACGGCGAGAGAACAACTCAACAAAAATGACAATGGGTTCCAAATGTTTAATACAAAGCAAAGCGAGCGTTTGGAAAACTTCTTAACGTTACCGGTACCAAATGACAACGCGCAGTTTTTTCCACGTATCTTTTACTGACCTTCTGATTGATTTTTTTTTTCAGATTGCTCAGCAAATATCGAAAAATGTATGACATGCTAAAATTATCTCCGAAGTATCGTTCCGGAGATAAGAGGTTAAAGGCAGAGTCGTAATATATGGAGACTTTAAAAAGCGGCGAAGAAGGATTGTGTTTTGGGTGGACTATGTTTTTGGCGGACTGGTAAAAAACGATAGCTTTCGTAGAAAATAACAATTAAAATTGGGTTTGCAGAGTGGAATTCAGACCTTGATTAGCTTTAATTAGCGATTCTTGCTTGCAATTAACTCGCTAGTGAGAAGTACAATCACCGATATACATACACAGTAATTTTTTAAGATTGAATTTCCTACCTGGCGTGTTGTAGACCTGTTCAAATTTACGAGGAACGAGGAAATTTGACCATGGATTAGGACAAGTACTCTATCACTCGCTTCGCTGTTGCGCCGCCCAGCTGTCGCCAAGCTTGTTGCTGCTCACCCCGCGGGCGGCACTTGTTAGTGGAGAGGTAGGCAGCACCAGACTAAGCAATGGTTGATAAGTTAGATACCCTGTGCTCCATTTCACGCGCTTGCCGTCAAAAGGTCGGACACAGAAGGTAGAAAATCAAACCTCCGAGATGTGAAGGGACAGCAGGTGAATGTGAATAGGCACTTTACAGAGTGCACCTATTAAAATCGGTAATAAAAGTCGCACCCCGGAAATTCAAGCGTGTTTTTGAAATGGACGCATTAATTGAAACGCTATTACGCTCTGAACGAAAAAAAAAAGACAAACTCGGGCGTTGGAAGAGTTTCCCAGCTAGTAACAACATTTGAAAACAAATCTGTGTCAACATTTATCACGCCGATAATGTCGCATTTAAATATCTCAACTCTTCCAAACGGAAAATCCGAAGAGAAAAGGAAAAATCTGCTTAGGCCAGGGCGTATAATCACTTTGATTGCTGTGCTAGTTGGCGAAGAAGATTAAAATCGGTATAAAACTGAAAGATTTATACGGTAAGCTAAATAAAAAAGGAAAAATCCGAGCTTCGTGCGAAAATCGCCACAAGCTAATCCTAGTATTTTATAGGCACAAAGATAAGCGGAGAGGCGAATAAATAAAGAAGACGGGGAATAAAGTATGCTAACGAATTTCCCAGCGCCAACAGGTGCACAGTGTTAGTTGTTCACCAGCAATAATTGAGTTGGAGCTATTCCTGACTTGATATCACAGACAAAAAAACACTTTGCTGACTTTCCCTAAAGCGTGAAGGGCTGTGTTTATCTTTGGGTCTGAGGTAGTCACACGAACAGTGGGCTTTTTTGCACCATTTAAACATATTTTCTTTGGTGAAAAGCTATGTATAACTTAGGGCGGATAGGCATTAACTCCTCAGCAGAGGGGCAGCAAAATTCCCCAATTTGCGTACGGTTTTGACATTTATATTCATACTGCTCGATAACACCGCGGATAGGATACATCGAAGGACACATATCATAATTTCTCCTCTTCGAATGAATTTACAAATTCCACACAAAAGTAAAATTTCAAGAGAATGGTAAACGTCGTTACAGAAGAGTAACTTAATTTAAGCTGTGGGTTCTAAAATCAGTTATGCAAGTTGTTACTGTACTTGTTTCGAAATGTTAAAATGAGATAGACTCTTAAGGCACACCTCTGGTCATAAGTATTAATTTTCTATCATTTTTTGCTTTCTAACGCAAAAGCTTAAAGTGGGAAACTGTAAAAATAATAAAGGGTACCATTTTGGTCAGACCTTAAAGATTCCTTATTAGCCTTCTCCGATAAAAACAAACTTCCGATACCAATCAGCTGTCAATTCGAACTGTCCAAAAGCAGGCTACTATAGGTCCATGTTTGAAGTAACTGACATTCTCTTTCAAACTTCCCGCTGTAATCCAGTTGCCACTCGTAATCTGAATATTGTGAATGACAGGCGAATCTATTAAAACATTCCGGCAGGCTTTTCACAAATCCGTCGATATTTTTCCCAAGGATATTTTTCGAAAGACGTCCACGAGATATCTCCATCATACATCACTGGCTTGTTTTGGCACCTTAATCTCTGGGGGGTAGTGAATGCATCAGGGAGACAGTGGCGAGGTGGGCGCGGCGCCAGACAATTCGGAAGCTGAGCGGGTTGCCTGCCTTTAGGGGCAAGGAGCCAACGCGATCACAATGACAATTTTCGGGTCTTGGTCATCTGTTTGGCAAGACGCTGTTACTTGAACGGCGACCAGGCCAACTCTTAACACATTGTGACCCGCAAAATGGGGTCACACTGAACAGATTAAACCTTTCGGCTTTTGTACCCTCTTCCATTCGGATTTTCTGGCAGGGATCTCGGAGGGGTGGGGGGTGGGCCACTTAGCGCATAACATGGCGCCAAATTCAAATTGCCGCCGCAGCAACTCCCAACCGCCCTGCCCTGGTTTACTCTAATATAAATTTAGTTTAGTTGGGAAAGTCCATATCTTTGCAATGGATAGGAGCGCAGATCTGTGACGTACGGGATATTTAAAAATTGAGTTTAAAACCAATATTAACGAACACAAAAAAAATCCGTAAAATAGCTCTGCGCCTGCAGGCAATATTGTGTTTTCGTTAGAGAAAAAACAAAAACAAAAAAAAAACACGTGACTCTTTTGCCGAATTCATCTCACATTTTCTGATCAGCCATCTCGTCTGTAATCAAAATAGGTTGTAAAACTAACAAAAATGTCCTTCATGTAATTGAGAGATATTCTTCGTATAAAAAGGACCCGCCAAATCTTTTTTCAGTAAGGATATGTACAGAGCTACAATATACGGCATATTGCAGCAACAGCCATTCCGGGATAAAAACCTCCCTACCAATCCAACAAATTTCCAGGTAAAGCACATCCATTTAAAAATAAAACCAAAAGTAATACGTTTGTGCAGATTAGATGCTGTTTCTGGAATGGCCTTTTTGAGATGAGTTATGGGAGTTGTAACAAATAACAGGTAAACCGTCTTTTTTTTGCCAGCTCTGCCAACCACCACCTGTGTTAACTAACTAGTTAAAGACATAAAAGTGGTGGGCGCGAAGAAAAAAATGTCCTCCATCTGTCTCATTCTCGACGCCTGAGGGGGGAACCAAGGGACATGCTAGGGATGATTACGGGGTGATAAGAAGCAAAGAGTGCTCGAGAAATTTGGCAACATTTGTCATCCTTATCAGAGAACCTTCCTTTGCTGGTCGAAACATCACAAGGTGTGTCCATCGTAATACAGAGACGTCTGTGAAATCCACGAAAATAGCCTATAAAACACACAAAAGAAAACGATTTCTCCTACCACATTGTAGTACAGCAATTCGTGTTCGTTTGTTTAGCAGGTTTATGAGCGTTTAGGGGCCAAATAATTATTACTAAAAAACGTCGGCTTAACTTATGATTGAGTTGCTATTTTATTCAGTATTGCTTTGATAGGGTAGCGTCTTACTTAGTGAACTTATTTAACTCAGTTTTCGTTAGTTGCTTTTAGGTTTGTAATGAAAGGTTTTACCACTCAACTACACTGATTTAAAAAATCCTGTTTTGGGAACACTTAATGCTTGTAATCTGGGGTGAAGGTAAAATGGGACCGAAGGTAAAATGTCGTGTTTTCATTAAATTTCTAGATAGGCCCACCGACACCGACAGTCATATCAATGGAAAGCGCTCACCGAGCCCTCCCCATTCATGGCTGCTTGTGGGCCTGTCTGGAATACTAGTGAAACGACGTGGTCCCATTTTACCTTCACCTCAGAATGGGTACCGGTATTTTGTTCCAAAAACAAAAATTCTCTTCACTGTACAAACTTTTACATATGTGTTTTCGTCGAGATTGAAATGTAAACATATACTTCTGGATTTAAGGATCAATTTAATATTGAATCAGCTATAATTAAATGTACTCATGAATAAAAAATATTTTAAGTACTAAAAAAACAGTATTTCTGTACACATAAAAAAATAAAAAATGCGCCATGGCAAAAAAATCAATTTTTCTCGTGTAGTCGTGCGGATACCAAATATGGCCTCGTATAAAATAGAGCGGTCCACAAAAGGCAATGAAATCCTCAAGCACACTTCTCCAGTTCTACGAAATAATTACATTCTATTATTAAGGTACGGCCTATTCGAGTCGGCGGGAAAATGTGAACATATGTTCGGAGCCTTGCTTAAATAGTCCCAGTGCAGGGCTTCCACAGCCATAGTCTAATTAACGCATTGCACACCTGTTGACACTCTTAACTAAATAGGATGACCGAATTCACTCCCGCTCTAATCAAAGCGGCAGTGAGGTCCGGATTTACGGACGGCCCCCGATCGCCCTTTTTAGTATCACATATGCCGTGTGTTTACACGATGACTTGCTTTTTTCGGACGCACTCCAATTTATTCAAGACTTGATCTGTCTTTGTTATGTTTTGAGATGACCTCAGGATGTGGGTCAGGATATTAAGTCACAGGTGGTAAGCCAACACTAATGTATGCGTGACCGTCGCAGGAACTAAGTAGGCCTAAGTGTACGCTGACGGAAAAAAAGAAAAAAAATGTTAAGTCTGAAGGAAAAAGAAAATAAAATATTGCGAGGATATTGACAACATAATTTATTCTGTGAACTTCCTACGGCAAAACATTTTTTCCCCATGTAAGGGAGAGAGAAAAAAAATCACCCCTCCCCCTGAAAACTAAGGAGCTTCTAATGCTTGTCGCTAATGTTCAACTGCTGAAATTCCCTTCCATGCAACTTTGATGACCTATAAAATTATTTTATTACTACACCCTTACTATTTTCTGGAACGTCAAAATACTATCTTGACCGAGATTTCTTAAGATAGTGAGGAAGCGTTAGATGTAATAGGTGAAGTTGTCAGGTTAGGCGCGGACAGGTATGATGAGGTTAGTTTCACGAGGTTACATTAGTTTCGGCATACGATTAACTAACGCGAGGTTAGATAAATGCGATTGAACTACCACTGGTTGTCGAGTGGCTCTGTACGCAATAAAATAGGGAAAAGTCTCGCTTGGCTATAGGGCCTCGATTACGTAAACGAGTTCTTTTCACACTGTCAGACCCCTCTCCCGGGTCAAAAGTTTATCAGGTCCTCATAATAAGGATCTCATAGACTGTTACCCCAAAGTAAGACGGTTTTCAAATACCCTAAGATCTCAATCTTCCCACCGCCCTCCAATTAAAAGCTTAACGTAGCTTGAATGGCCCCTAAGATGTGAATGAACAAAATAGTTCACTAGTACGAAAAATAAGAAGCGTTAACAGTAAACCCCGTTACTTTAATGAAAAAGGAAAAGGTGTTTCGCAAAAATTCAGCTTTTTTTATGGAAGCCATATTTAGGCGAAATTAATCGTGTACTTCACCCTAACAAGATGCATACGGAAAGAGCACCTTCGCAATGCTGCCCACTCTCCTGGTGCACTATGACAGACGACTGAATAATACTAATGGAAAAAGTTTCATTGGCGGGGGTTGCACCGCATTCTCTGATTGGCTGCGACGAGGCGCCACTACGGAGGGGGAGGGATGGCGCGGCGCCTACAATAATTAGGCCTTGCTCCCTTAACAGAACCCACCCAAGTATGGCATTGTTGGCGGGACCTTTTCGGGAAGTATTACGGCG
>Ga0058701_10005369_pt1 | contig 10617 bp, 4 predicted proteins | sample AgamicOrMae_FD_97039 | JGI IMG/M metagenome (GOLD analysis project Ga0058701, IMG submission 97039) | Agave microbial communities from Guanajuato, Mexico - Or.Ma.e | ecosystem: Host-associated > Plants > Phyllosphere > Phylloplane/Leaf | place: Guanajuato, Mexico | collected 2012-06-04 | reverse complement strand
AAACAAATCTTGGTAGTAGCTGACTCAGCTTGTTCATTTTTTCCCGATATTTGTTGTGGCGGCTCTTTTAAAATCATTTTTTTTTCAAAATGTACAAAACATAGTTATATATGATCTTCAATTGCGATTCACAAACTAACAAACAAACAGAACACAAAACAATGAGTAACATCGGTATCAGCTGCGTTAGGGAAGTTAGTTTATCCCTGCAACCGCAATTTTGAAAATTACCCACAACCCAAGCTTTCTCTTCTTTTTTTTTCTTTTTTAGGAAGCGATTTTTTACACGCTGCCCCATTTAAAATGTATCTTGAATTTAAAATACATTTTGAGTGTGGCAGTCGGGTCAATAGACACTCCCTTTTATTTTACCAGGCTGCCTCTTACGATTCTCAAGTTTGCAGTCCTGTAAACAATTAAACCTTACCTTGTTGAAGGAAAGAGAGTTCGATTTGAGCAACTTTAATTGGATCGAAAAATATATGGGAAGCCGAGGCCACGGGGGTGTTCCCGTTTCTGTGTGTGTGCATGGCCATTAGGTAGACTTGTAGCAGCCACGCTGTGGCGTGGCGTCCCACAGTTGGTCACCGTGTCGAGGCGACCCGGCCAGCCTAGGCCAGCCTAGGCTAGCCTAGGCCAGCCTACCTATGACTGTGTTGTACTCAAATCCCATTAACGGGGAGGCTCAGAAGCCCTAGTTGAATCGAAGCGTTAGGCCCTCCACAGTGTTCCAAGTTGTGATGCCTACCCGCGACGGTCACCTCCTTTGCATACCTGATTACTCCTTCTTCTTGTTTTCTCCTTTCAACTTTTGCAAGTTGAGGTTATGTTGCTCGCTCTTTTTATCTCGCCATGTAGACGCCTCCTAGACAAGGATGACGACCTCTGCAGTTTTAGGCTTGATTTTGTAATTCCTGAAAAGGAACTAAAGGAAGTTGTGATTCGTTTCCGCCAAACAAGACTGTCCAATCGACCAATATTTTTTGGGGAAAAATGGCGGGCATAACTTTGAACGCGAGTGACGCATTAGTCTCCACCTTTAGATGTTCATGTTCCTTAGTGGGATCCAGTTAGCCTACGTAAGGAGAGACGAATATTGCAATGCTCTAGGGTACATCCTGTGTAAGAGACTAGATCTTCAAATGACCTTAGCCTATAAAGCGTTCAACGCTTGAAGAAATCATTTAAAAATCGAAGTGATTATTCACAGTATACTAGGCTTGTTTCTGTGCGTTCCAGTCACCTCCCATATAAGGTGCATTAGGTTGGTTTCCGTGCATTCTAGTCTCCCTTGTATTAACATAGGCGTGCGAATAGAACTGACCTTTAAAAATTGAATGAAATGAAACGTTTAAAAATTGAATGAAATGAAACGTTTAAAATTGAATGAAATTAAACGGCTGATTTTGCAGTCATTATAGCTGGAACTACTGCTGAAGCAACTCTTCATTTTTCGATCTATGAAAGTAAACTAGTTAAAGAAGCATGCTTTTGCGAGCCCCGGGTCATCCGCCTTAACCCAGTTCTGTGCTCCTCGTGTCGGCCAGCGACAGAAATGACGTCACAAAAGTTTGCCCTCTTTATCGCACCCCGCAAAGAGGATTGAGGTCTCCTCCTTGTGGACGAAAGAAAATCCTGTGGTGTTTGTGAGGGGTGTGACGGCGGCCCTTTCTGCCGACACACTTTACACACCCCCAGTTACCTAAGCGAAAGTCATTAAGCAGGAAGCGCTTGTATGTTCGCCTCGGCGGACTCCTCTGACAATAATAAACGTGTCCCACTTTTGGACACGTTTTGGCTCATTCTAAGGCTCCTGTCATCGTTTCTTCACTCTTCTTCGCACGAATTCTCCTAGTTACGGTACTTTGTAACAGCAACATATGCCTACCGAAACAAATTCATGTCTCAGGGTTCTCTGAGCAAATTATTTAGTTAATTTGAGTCTTTTTTTTTATTATTTTGATAAGTTCTATTTGCACGCCTATGTTAGTACAAGGGAGACTTGAACGCACGGAAACCAGCCTAATGCATTCTAAATGGGAGGTGACCTGAACGCACGGAAACAACCTTATGTATTTTAAATGGTAGGTGACTGGAACACACGGAAACCAACCTAATACCGGTACATTTTAAATGGGGCAGCGTGTGAATAGCCACTTTCTTTTTTCTCTCATGATTATTTGAAGTATTTGAGAAATTAGAACTGCCCAGCGGGAGGGTAACTTACAGTATGGAATTTGCCGTATGAGGGTGCTTACATTGAGGTCCGGCGGGGTCGTAGTGATTTAGAAATTACGGTGTTGCTATTGACCCGACATGTACTAATATAGGGAGACTTGAACGCGCGTAACCAACCTTATGCATTTTAAATGGGAGACGACTTGAACGCACGAAACCCAACCTAATACATTTCAAATGGGGCAGTCAGGTCAATAGACATTCCAGATAGACAGAAAATAATTGACCTCTGCCCTTTTGCCTCGTGAATCTTGAGCGTCTGAGGATTGGAAAGTATTTATGCAGGCGAAATTTGTCTCGGTTGTGAGGCGAGTTGCCTACTCTCGCACAGAAGTACTACCCCGTCATTACTCCATGGTATATCGCTCGGGGAGGGAGCACTTCTCGCTCACAGCTGTGTCAAGATTTGGCTTTGAGAGATTGCATCCGATCAGGATGGCTAGAGACAGACTCACGCGGAACGTTGAAATTGATATATTTTTGTTCGCGCATGGAATCTCGACAGCGTTATGAGATGGACTAACCATGCGTAACCAAAAAGCCTGAAGCTACTTTTCTTGTGAGGTTAAGGTAAGGTCGCTGCGATGACTAACCGAGCGCTTCCTGGTAGCGCCGTTGTAGGCAACCGCACTACACCGGCGTAATGGTGGGTTGCCTAAGTTGGCAAATAGTATCTCAGGCCATTTTGGACGTATTGCCGTACTGTTAGCTTCGACTTCCGTTTGTCATTACAAGATATTAACATAGGCGTGCGGATAGAATTGACCCTTTTTTATATTTTGCTAAAAAAAATAACGCGAGTTATCCGGGCCTTACGCTTTAGCCCTTCTCTTCTTTGAGACTCTTGACTCCGATCCAGCACCCCTTTTTGTTTGCCGACTGAGACGAGCTGACTCCGATGTTCTGCTCAAGTCGGGAAGAGTATCATCAGACAAAAAGATCCTTACATCCGGTTATGCGGATGTCAGCGACGAGTGTCCTTTGTTTTTTCTCATTATTATTTTCGTTTTTTTGTCGTCTTCGGTATCTGCTATTGTCTGTTTTGCTTTCTCTACAATTATTCGGACTTAACAATTAAAACTTCCATTTAAATGTAGGCCCATGATCTGCTTTTCTTATTACACACGGAACGTTAGGATATATCGAGAAAAAAAGGTTGTTCTCCTCAGATGCGCCTTAGTGCGGAAAAGTTGCGTAAGGTGGCAGAGATCAGTTAAGCTATTTTTTTTGTTGGGGGGGGGTATCATTGTCTTGGGGTTCCGCATTGACCTTGAAGGATTTGCTACATTGGCTAGGCAACGCGCATTGCTTCATGCGTTATTCTGATGGCTTTGACCGTGTTCTCGCGCCTAAGATACTCCCGCCTAAGTTACCGCCTTGCTCCTACCGAGTCACGAGTTGGATAGGGTAGGCTAGCCCGCTACACTGACATGCATATAGTATATCGATTCCAGACTGTAGTTATACCATAGTTTTCAAAGTAGAGTATCGGGCAGTTGACGTGGCTGAGAGGTTAGCGTACTCGCGTCCGACTCTGTGGGTCGTGGGTTCGATTCTCGCATTTGCCACGTTTTTTCCTTGACCCTTGACAGAGAGTCGTCAGTGAAGTATGCTTCCGAACACCATTTTCAAACGTCTTCTCGGTGGCCGAGTGGTTAGCGTTGCTAAGGCCACTGTTTATTGTTTTTGTATATCAGATTCAGCAGGCGATGGCGCTTTAATCCAAAAAAGAGATACCACATTTTGAAACAAAAAGTCTATGCGTGACAAGATCGAATCAGTAAAGCAACAGCATGATCGAGGGAAAGCATAATCGAGCCGAGTTCATTTGCAATCAAGCGTAAAATTCTGTGGTAAAATAAGGTGGGCTATGCGTAGTAGGTTAGATTTTTCTTCGAGGTAACTCGTTGCTCTTTTGACACACTCCAAGTACTGAAACATGCTGCGTTTGGATCATGTAATACCGCAACTTAAATGGATCATCCGCCTTGCCACTCTTATTCCCGCAGAGTAGAGACGCAAGCAAGCAACAGAGCCATTGAGAGGGCATCCACCCCGGCGTTAATACCCTGCGACGAAAGAGTTGTACAACCCGATAATGCACTAGACTATCTCAGATGAGGAATCCAATAAATAAAATTGTTTGATGTGCAGAAAGTGGCTACCGGGTCAGTAGGAACCGCGGCGCTGGGACTGCGGGCTAGTAGAGTGGCCAGGCGGCGGCAGGCCAGCCACTGCTTACTAATGTTCTTATGGCGACTTGAGGGGCTTCCCGGCGTTGCCGGCGCATCGCGGCGCGGCGAGCCCTCGGACTCCGGGCCGGGATCAATACATAGACGAGGTACCCAACAGTAGTACTACTCCAACTACTAATTTCTTGATAAACTGTTTGAATAAGTCAGTTGACATCGACGGTCCCGATAATTCCATGGGGGCATCAACCTGGAGGCATCGGAACTTCGTAGTCATTGGAACGCCTACTTAAAGGGTGACGAGGAATGAGTGAGGTGAATCAGCAATGCTACCACGATAGTTTGCTCGCATTCTCTCTTTTCCTCTTTTTAAGGTTCTATATAACCTTACTCTTTTTAAGGTTCTATATAGCCTTACTATTTTAAATGTTATATAGAAAACAACCTTACCTCTTTTCTTTTTCTACTTTTTTTCCACCGCCTTTATTCGTGCCCAAAGGCGGTGGGCACGAATAAGGTTTGTGACCAAAGTCGGTGGAAATAAAAAAAGAAGGAAAAGGAAAGAGGAATAGAGGAGAAGAGAGAATGCGAGAAAGCTATCGTGGTAGCATTGCAGGATTCGAAGTATATTTTCTGGTACTCATGTATTGATGTATGTTTCGAAGAAAAAAATCTGTGCTCCGAAAAATGAGCCTGCTTATTTTTTTGGTTCACCCCAAATGCTGTGTCTTTTTTTCCCCTTCTATTTTCTTTTTCTTTTTTCCTTTGAGGAAAGACAATATTGTTTTGGAGAGAAAACAACCAGCAAAGTCTTACTAACGGGAGTTACACTTTCTGCTCAAAATCTATGTGTCGGTGACCATTTCTTGTTATTTTTAGTGTATTTACTGATTGTTTTATCAGAGCGTATCAGTGCAGACAGTAAGACTGATCAGTGATTTTGATGAGACTCATCGGACCGTGTTTTCAACCATAAGAAATGATCCATTTATCGTGGAGAAATATAATTTTGTTTTGGAATCTGCTTTTTCTCTTGAAATCAAAAAATATTTCTTTTCATCAGAGGATTAATATAGTTTACAAATATATATTAAAAAGCAGTGGGCTCATCGCCTGGTCGGGGCTTTCACCCTAAGAAAATGGACTGTCTCCGCGGAGCTAAATTATGAAAATCGATGCAACTTGATCCCTGATTTCTTGAATAGACGTCAATATGCGTACAATATGGTTATCGACCTTAATTTTCGAGTTTGGTTGAGTTCAAAACGTAGCGTCAGTTATCGCTCAGTTCAGTCACGAAATGTTTTGAAGACGATTCTAGAGAGTTCAGTTCTGATAGTGTTTTACCTTAGCTGACAAGGTTATTAGACCAGCCGCGTAATGGTAATTATCGTGGAATGTAGGCTGAAAAGTCCACGTTGGACAACCCGTTAAAAATAACTGCTGGGGTACCGTTATGATATTTTTTATATTCGTTTCTTTATGTTAATTTTTGTGGAATACTGCTCAGACAAGGCAAACAATTCGAGGAATAAAAACTTTTTTCGGTACGGCAATAAATTAATATCTCCCCTCCGCTTCTTTGTCTTAAAAGATTTCCAGCTGTTGGTCGTTGCCGGTACTGGTAGGCTATATCTACTTTGCTTCAGATTGAAGGAATATGGGAAAATCACCATTCTTTTCCATATCAGATTTTTAAAAGATCAGTATTTTAAAAGAGTGCGGCTGAATCAATTTTCAGAGTGTAAAACGTTCTTTGGAACATTGATCCTGCTGAAGAAATCGCTGCAAATGTAAATGAGGAAGTAACGAAAATCGGTCCCAAAATTGCGATCTATAGTATACTGTTTTCTGGGCAACTGGGAATTATGCAACAATTTTTCACTTATAGTCTATTATATTCTTTTTTCTATCACCAGATTTCTAGGTAAGGGTATTTCCAACTGTGAAACAGCCTCCGAAAAGTGCCGCATAATTTGCCCATTGGCCGACTCTTTTGAAAAATTCCCCGCCACGCATCAAAAAGTAACAGCCTTGTGACAATGCCAGTTTGTGATAAGCTACCTTTCGGAAATCCGCCATTTTGAATTCGTATAGCATGCTATTTTTCAACAGCAGCTTCGCTTTCGCTTTCGGAAGTGATTTTTTCATGAAATTTTACGTAGTGACGATAAAGCGTACGTTTTATAAATGCTTTATTACTTTCCTATTCCTCTTTCAAAAGTGCATTCTCAATATCATCCAACCAACGGCGACCTACATTGCTGTGCTGTGTGTATGGGCGGAATGATACCGTAAAAGTAGAGTTTGTTGCTTTTCGGTTCAAAAAAACACTACCCAGCGGTTTTTCACAATCCAAAACTTTATTTAAAATGAAATTTCAAACATTTTAACACTTATCAAGTAAACATTAGGTTAGTTCCAACAGTTCTGTGAGATAATACAGTCCTGTCATTTCTAACCACACATTTTATGTCCAACTTGTTGTGAGGGGTTATGTTTACATTGTTTGAAGTTTTGTTTATATGTCATTTTAGACGGTTGAATAGGTCTCAAATCGAGAACACCCTTGTGGAACTTTTAGTAGTCAGTCAAGTGTGGCTTAAATTGAAAACTATGCATTGGTCTACCAATCCAGTTGATTAAAAATGTTTTCTGTGCTGTGGTGTACTGTTCTGGTTCCCTGCTCAATTTTTTAAATATTTCCTGAACTTGTGGCAGGGTTTATCCCATTGCTTCTACAGTTTAAATTCAAACTAACAAGAAATTTTCTGGAAGTTTCTCACAAAATAGACAATCAATAGCAACATGGTGTTGCATCACAGTTGTGGCTTCTTTTGATGAGATGATTTTAATAATACAGAAAAAGTTGAGGTCTCAGCGTGGAGGTAGTTAAAATTTTTTTGTGAAACTTGGTATCATGAATTGGTAGATAATTACTCTGAGTCTAGAATGAAGTAATAATTTTTGCAGCGGGTTATTTTTAAAAAAATCTGTCAGCTTGTACTGGAAGGTTCTATAAATTTATTGAATGTGATTTATCTTCCCATTTACCATAGCTTGTGTGTGGATTTGAGTGGGAATGCTTTTTTAAATGTATTGAAGCTGTGAGATATTTCTCTTTTGTTGCTTAGGTTTTAAAGTATAGTAGGAGTTAACTTATTATGGATCACATACTGCAGTGTCCTGAGGGCCAAGTCATAACTCTTCCTCCAGATGGAATCACAACAGATGATGGCATTCTCTTATCAGGAAATGAAGTCATCGCAGGAACAGAAAGTGAGTTTGCTCATGAATGCTATCAAAATTTTCTAACAACTTAATATTAATTTTCACATTGCCTTTTTTCTTATTTTGCTTCAGTTCCCATCCAAATGTTGCAAAGTTCACCTCTTATGGTACCTTTGCTTCTTAAAACTGATCAAGGACAAACTTTCCTCATCAGCAGGCAGGTAATGGTTATTTAATTACATGTGTATTTAAAAAAAATACATTTTTTAAAAATAAAGTTATTAAGTAGAAGTGAGCATTTTTGTGAGGAAATTGTTTGATATAACTGATATACCATATCTCCAAGGTGAAATAATTTTTCCTCCTATCTTCTTTCAGGTCATGGGTGAAGGAGGTGATGGGGGAACACATTACATAGTAACATCAGGAATGGAAACTGAAAGAGGAGAAGTGGTGAGTTGCTTAGCACTTTTTTTCCTGTTTGAAGAGGCATAAAAAATCTCTCAGAAATTATAAATCTTCATCCCGCGAAAAATAGCATTATCTATAGTTTTTTTCCAGAAAAAGTTACAATCAGAGGTGGAATATTCTCATACTCTAAAAGTCTATACAAAAGGTCACTGAAGTTTTGATCTTGATGGTACTGATTATTTCAAGTAAGCTTATTATAAGTACTGTTCATATTTTGAGCCACAAAATTTCACAGTTTTTACCAAAAAGTTATGATTACGTACTTCTGGCTTTGAGAATTTTGTTTTAAGTTAGAAATGTAATCCCACGTCTTTCAACGCCGAATGGAGGCCTCAATGGTAGCAATTGGTTGACTTTCTCTATTATTCGGCAGGTTGACGGAGAGATGACAAACAGTGACATAGCAAATATCGACTACTCTCTAATTGATCAGAGCAACATAGTTTTTTCGGACGGGGCAGCGATTGCAGTTCCGCAAGAGGTCGATTCAAGTTCAGCGCAAAACTTATGTATCGACGTCTCCCAACTGAATCTGGTCCACGGCTCCGATATGATGCAGTTCATCCCAAATGTTGAGGAAAACGTAGTCGATACCCCTCAAGAAGCTCAGGTACCTCGGCAGGGAGTCAGTTTACTTAAACCCTTAGATCAAGAAATTTCCAAAGACCAAGAGATCAACAAAGACGTCGCTAAGAGAGGTCGAGGTCGACCTAGAAAAGAAGATATGGAAGATGTGTTGGAACCTCCTATCGGAAAGGTAATAACCCTGAATTTTTCAAAACTCATGCGCTAGAAACTTTTTTTTTCTTAAAGTTAAATTTAGGACGAGGTTGTATGCAGTTTTTCACCGCTACTTTAAGACTGTATTTCGCCTGTAACGCTCATTCGAATCGACCGGTAAGATTTTACCGCCACTTTTGCTTTTCCTGATGCCTCCTTCAGTTTAACCATTGCGTTTGTCTCCTCACGTCAGACGCACATGGCGATTTTCTAAGTGTAAAAATCCGGTGGAAATTGAGAGGCCATAAAAAGAAATCGATTGTCGGTTAACGTAAAATCATCTCAACTTTAAGAATTCAAGGACTTTCAACTGATTATTTTTTTCTTGCAGGGGCCTTTTAAATGCGATCAGTGCGATGCGGAATTTGATCAGTGGACTCAAATGAAGAGACATAAAAGGATCCATGTGAATGAACGGCCGTTTCGTTGTAAAAAGTGCTACGCATCGTTTAATATCGAGGTAAACTGATTACAAATCGGGGGTTCGGACCTCCACTGCTTTACCCATCTTCCCTGTTTTAAATTTTTTATTTAAAAATAGTTTCGGCGTGCAAGGGTTTTTTTTGTCAGAATGCAGTGCCTAGCCCATCCAGGGCTACCAGTGAGTCACTTTTACCACTTTTTGTCACTGAAAACGGTTTCGGCATAAATTGTCACGTTTCCGTAAATTTTGTCACTTTTTGTCACTATTTAGAAGATCCTTCTTTGTTAGCCTCATTCTTTGAAATATAGTTTTTGTGCGGACCGATGACCTTCAAATATGATCACTAATTCGCGGCTTGCTCTCGCGCCGAAGAGCGTCGTAAGGTACGACTTCCCCTTGAACCTCCCGGCCGTGAACTCCCACCTCTCCCGGTCAGTTTAGTATCGACAAATTAGGCAACAGACATCGGTTTAAACAGTTTTTCCTTTCCCTTGATCAATTCCAATTGTCAAAACAGAAAGATCTCATAGAAAGTTTTGGGCCAAAAAATTGGAAAAAACCTTGGGGTAGTACCCCTTGCCTTTTCTTTAAATTTTGAGCTAAAAACTTTTTGTTGAATTTTTAACGTTTGATAGTTTGAATTGTTTTGGGTGAACAAAAAATATTGTTTATCGCCGTCGGTTGCTCATTTCATCGATTTATCGCGTCAAAAATTGGAATATAAAATAATATATTTTGGGTATACATAGGCTTGAATGATCTGTGAAAGGACACTTTTGGATCACAATTAGAAAATTTGTTGTCACTTTTGTCTGGCTAAAATACCGCTTAAGTCACTCTTTGGAGATGAAACTTGACTAAAAGCCCTAAGACCATCTTATTAAACTTTTCTTTCAGTCCAACCTGGTGCTTCATATGGCAACACACGATTTAAACAACCTCCAGTGTCCCGAATGTCACAGAAGATTTACGCGAGTTGCAAGTCTCCGCTCGCATCTCATGCTGCACGAAGAAGAGGACAATCTCATTTGCAGCGAATGTGGCGAAGAATTCAATCTCTTGGTAAGTTAAAAGTCAGGTGGAGTTTGGCAGTAATATACTGAATCGGTATCGCCATCCGAAAAACCTAATAATCATCCTGCAACTTTAGGCGATTTCAAAGTTTGGGTTGGCTATGCTGTTGAGGTGTATTGCGGTGCTTCGGAGCCTTCGAGCATTGCCAACCTTAATTCTGATGAATCTGGAATGATATCCTGAACAGTGATTTTTTTTATTTTGTTT
>Ga0058701_10005368_pt1 | contig 10617 bp, 10 predicted proteins | sample AgamicOrMae_FD_97039 | JGI IMG/M metagenome (GOLD analysis project Ga0058701, IMG submission 97039) | Agave microbial communities from Guanajuato, Mexico - Or.Ma.e | ecosystem: Host-associated > Plants > Phyllosphere > Phylloplane/Leaf | place: Guanajuato, Mexico | collected 2012-06-04 | reverse complement strand
TTTGATAGTTGGAATTTTTTAAGGGAACTAAAAATGATGTTTAACGTCGTCGGTTGCTCATTTCGTCTATTTATCGCGTCAAAAAGTGGAATATGTAATGTACACCTTTCCCTCCAGCCTCCCGGCCGCAAACTGCCCCCCTTCCGGTCCGTTTAAAATCGACAAAGTGAGCAGCAAACATCGGTTTTAATCATTTGTAGTTTCCCTCAATCAGATCCAGTCGTCAAAAGATAAAAATAACATTTAAAAAATTCGTGCCAAAAAGTCGGAAAAAAGACCAAAAAACGTAAAGGTACATCTTGCTTAAAAAAAATAAATATTAAGTCCTTTTCTTATGTATATATTTGATTCTGAAATCCAGCTGATACCCTTGATATACTGATATCCGGTGTTCAGATTTCCAGTAAGGTGTTACCCCTTGATCGTATAGCTTTGCTGGAAAGCGGAAGTTTTATTCTAAGGCCCAATCTTTTTTTTTTTCAGCACTTTTGCCAAAGTTAAGGCTCGCTGTGAGCAACACATGGTGTCGGACCATCTAGCGTTCCTACACTCTGAGTGCAAGGCGATGGTGCGGCAAGAGCGGCGCCGGGATCTGACCCTCCTGTGGCCTCTGCTGCGAGCCGTGCCCAACGGAGTGACCTGCCTCGTGGAGGCCGTCATGGAGCACATCAAGCAGAAAGGCTTGGAGGCCATCGCCGGCCTCAAGGTCGACAATTTCCACATCCACTTCGTCGAGAGCGTTCTTGCGGTGCACAAGAACTACCGGAACCTGATTCAGGAAGTGTTCAACGGCGACCAGGCGTTCATCGGGGCCCTCGACAAGGCCTGCATCTCGATCATCAACAGCCGCCCCTCCACGAAGATCCCCTGCCGGTCGCCAGAGCTCCTCGCCAAATACTGTGACACCCTCCTCAAGAAGTCGACGAAGGGCATTTCGGAAAGTGAGATAGATGAAAAACTATTGCAGTCTATTACGGTTTTTAAGTACATCGATGACAAAGACGTGTTTCAAAAGTTTTATTCGAGGATGCTCGCCAAGAGGCTGATACATCAGCAGAGCCAAAGTATGGATGCTGAGGAGGCTATGATTGACCGACTTAAGGTATGTAATCCCAAATTGGCTGTGGAAAAAGAAGGATCGATTTCTTTAAAAATATCATCCCAGATGAGTTAAATGGACGTCTTGTTGAAATCCGAACATTTGACTAAAGTTTATGGCATAAAAATGCAGAATGATGCCCAGAATTTTTTTTTTTTTTAATATTTAATTTAGGTCATTGCTCGACCTATTTCTTAAAAATTATCATCACAGATGAGTTAAATGGACGTCTGTTTGAAATTCGAACATTTGACTAAAGATTATGGCATAAAAATGCAGAATGATGCCCAGAATTTTTTATTTTCTTTTTTTTAAATATTTTATTTAGGTCATTGCTCGACCTAGCCTTACAATAGAACGCGACTATAATTGTTATTCTGGCGCATTTTTTTAAGGTCGTGGCTATTCGCCCATCGGCGAAAATACATGGAGACTTGAACGCACGTAATGCATTTTAAACGGGAGGTGACTTGATCGCACGGAACCCAACCTAATACATTTTATATGGGGCTGGTGGGCGAATAGACACTTTTAAATGCTGTTTTTGAACTTTTTTAACGATATGAAAAATTCAACAAGCGCCTATAAAAAATATCGTATACGTCTTTCCCCACCTAAAAATATTAGCTAATGATGAAATAGTCGTTACAAGCTGATCAGGAATATCCAAAGTTCCTTGCAGTTTCTTTACAAAACGTGGTACCTGTTACATTGGTGTAAGCAACCTGTAAGACTCCTTGTTGAATTACGGAAATCCTCGTTTAACTTTTTCGTTTTCCTTTGTTTTTCAGCAAGCCTGTGGATACGAGTTCACCAACAAACTACACCGAATGTTCACCGACATATCTGTGTCAACAGACTTGAATGCGAAATTCAGCGCCTACCTTAAATCAGAAAAAATAGATTTAGGAATAAATTTTTCCATTTACGTTCTTCAGGTAAGCTTAACATTCCTGGCGGACTTCCTTGAACCCGCTATCATAGAGAGCCTCGCAGGGAGAGAGACGTCAACTGCCACGTTACCCATGCATCCCACCAATCAGCGTTGCTGGTTTCAAGCATCCCACGAATCAGCGCACAGCGCGGGAATAAGTTGTTGCCCCTCTCCCAATGAGACTCTCTACGCTATCCTACAAGCGCTAAATGCCCTTTATTTGAACTTGCTTTGTGTAGGCGGGCGCGTGGCCGCTTAACCTAACATCGGTATCTACGTTTGCCGTACCACAAGAGTTAGAGAAATCTGTGCAGAAGGTAATGTATTCTGCAGCGATTTTTTCTTTCTATTTGTCGCGGAAAGAGTTCTCATCCTAAACGTTTTGTTTCAGTTTGAGGAATTTTACTCCAAAAGTTTCAGTGGTAGAAAATTAACGTGGTTTCATCATCTTTGTCAAGGTATGTTTGTTTTGAGTATACAACTTTGTCAGACGGTTACTGATTCTGTTGTTTTCGCCTTCTTTAGGTGATTTAAAATTGATGTACCTGAAGAAGCCTCATATCATCACCATGCAGACTTTCCAGATGGCAATAATGCTTCTTTTTGAAACTACTAATGCGTTAACTTGTGGGGAGATCCAGGAAATGCTTAAGCTTAGCCAAGATATTCTTTACAAGCACATAAGTAGCTTGCTAGAATGCAAGCTTCTGACATCTGAAACTGAGGTAATTCAAGTGCGGAGTATTTGATTAGCCTTGTTGGGTGATGGCTCGTGATTTGACCCGTGGTTTTCGTTTCCAGTTGCTCACTCCCGAAACTGTAATCAACTTGAATATGGAGTATAGCAACAAACGTACCAAGTTAAGAATTACGGCCGCGGCGGTCCGGGAAAATCAGCAGGAGGTCGAGCAGACGTTGAATGCGGCCAATGAAGACCGGAAACTCTACCTTCAGGCTGCTATTGTTCGAATTATGAAGAGCAGGAAAGTGCTGAGACATAATGCTTTAATTCAAGAGGTAAGTCGGAGGATCTGTTTTTCGCAATCCTCAAAACCAACTCATTGTCACCGAATCTCAGTTATCTTGACCTCACTCGACCCTTGAAACACTTCGTGGTAGACTTGCCTGAAAAGAGGGTATCTAACAACCCTCGATAACCTAGAAAAAACCTTGAATGAGATCGCCCTCGGAAAACCCTTTAAAAACCGTTGGAAAAGCCTTGAATTGGCTGAAAGTCCTTTGAAACTTTGTTTTTCAGACTTTAATATTGAAAGACGGTTAATATTGCTTTCCAAAGAAAACAACCTCGGAAAAGGGTATAACTACCCTTAAAAATCCTTAAGGAATAAAGAAGGAAACATCCTCGAAAAAGGGAAAAACTATCCTTGAAAATCCTTGAATTGATTTTTTGAAAATCGTGAGACATCCTGGAAAACTTTGGTCAATTGCTTTTGCGGACGTATTTTTCCTGTGTTTTGACGAGTGTTTTGTGTTTTTTTTTGTTTTTTGCAGGTTCTTAGTCAAGCTAAGGTATCGTTTGCTCCCTCAATCAGCATGATCAAAAAGTGTATAGAATCCTTAATCGATAAACAATACCTTGAACGCACTGCCAATTCAACGGACGAATATAGTTACATAGCGTGAGAAAAACTGGAAATTGGCCAAGGCCCTGTGTGTGTTCCTCGAGTGGCAGTGGTAGACTTTCACAAATGGTTTGCTCAGCGTTTTTATTTAAATATTGTGAGAAGGTGGAAGACTTTTAATAATGACCAGCTAGGAAGAACCTGATTATGAGCCGTAAGCAACATACAAGATGTGCCTTTATTGTATTGCATCATCGTGGATTTTGGTATTTCACTGAACGGCCGTTGGTTGTTGTGGCAGCAATTCTTGGGAAGCCAGTTGACTTTTCATTCTTGAACAGGCTCTGATTTTGCAAGCCTGGTCAGAAATCAGTTGTTGGACTGGCGCCGTGGACTCTCACGTTTACATTTTCCCGTTTTCGAATTAATCTGTGTTGGGAGACCAACTTAACAATGAATTCAGTTGGCTCACTTCGCCTCTCCTATTACTCGCTTAGGTGCCACATGCAGAAAAATGGCTCGCCTATCACACAAATTAACTTGTTAGAAAATATCTCGAATATTTTCTACATACCAGTCATGAATTTACGGGAAATGCTCGAAGTGTTTTCCCCTAATCAGCATTTGTATTCGCAGAAAAAGAAAAAAAAAGGACAGTTAAGTGTAATTTGCCGCTCATTTTACACGTGGTCGGTTAGCAACCAGAACATCTTACCATCAATATCAAAACCGTTTTTGCGGATTTTGTTTTTGAGTGTAGTGATTACCTTATTTATATTAAGCAGCTATTTCAAGACCTCAATAGCTATTTCAATTCCTCAAGCAGCTATTTCAAATTTCAAGCAGCTATTTCAATTCCTCATCCAGACGTCTGTTTATTTCATACTGATTTAGTATTTCCACAAGAAAGATCACGCAGGAGTTTCTTGGCCTTCGGAACAGTTTCTCCTCAAAAACCAAGCCATTAATCGATTTAATTCAATGTTCACCCCATATTTTGGGTTCATCGTATACAAGAGAATCAAATTATGTCGAACTAACTCGAATTTAATGAGCGCACCCTGCAAGAGAAAAATCGTGCCCAACATTATCGTGGAAAGGCCTCACGCCATAAAGTCCCCTTCACATCAACTTCAGGAATGTTTACTTGGAAACTGCCTTTTTTTTTAAGTTTCTCGTCTTAGCTTAAAAGGCATGTTTTTACTATTGTGGTCTACGAAACTTTCACCTTTTTTACGGCTTTGAACTAAAATTTTGTTGTAATTTGACATACTTGGTTGAATGTGACGGTTCCTCTGGTTGTAAAATTTAAAGCAAACTATTCGAAATTGTACCGTAAATTTTTCATCGCGACTAACTCGAGAGTGGTGGGTGGTTTGCGTTAAGTCCAGCAGCAGCGACGTACAGTACCTTTACGTGCCATGTGTTGAGCATTGGGTACCCCGTTAACCTTTCTAGTCCTTCAGTTGTGTTGATTCTCGTAAAGCGCGTGAGGACGCCATTACTGTGCTAGAGCAGTTAAAGTTTTCTCCTTGGCTGTCCAGTTTTTCTCTCTTGATCTTCCACTTTAATTTGTTGTTAAACTCTGGCGTCAAGGGGAACGTTTCCAATCCTTTTGCGCAGGAAAGCGGTACTTGAGGTGGTTCGGAGACATGCGAGAGAATGTATTCAGCTGGTGTCTCTAAACGCACCCCTTGACCTTTCATGTCCATGGAACAGGGTCGCAAACATTGCTGTGACTCGCGCAACGTCTGAATGCGCATGTCATACAAAATATCGACGTCCATGGGTTTTGTTTCCATGGTCAATTCAGACATGAAGTCGTTCTTTAATTGAGTCTAGATTATCCCATAGACTAAGCTGACCTAAAGATGAAGCGGAACCTATTGCAGCAAATGCTTATGTTACTGCTCTAATCTGTTCAATGCCCGTTTCAAGCTGTTTCGAAGGTCAATATCGGCTAGATGAAAATGGTAGCATGAATATCAGTTTAAGATCGAATAGTTATTAATGAAGAATAGAATTTCTGTGAGACGTTTCAGTCTGCGTTTTCTGTTTTTTTTTTTGGTGTTTTGAAAAATTTCTCGATGCGATTTTTACGTTTTCAAAAGCTGTATAAAATGTTTTGCGTCAAACAAAATTATCAATATCTTTTGGACCAAAACTTGGGCAATCTAGCGTTATTCGAAGCAGTCTGGAACGCTATCAAATTTAGGCTCTATCTTAGAGTTGTCCGATGTACTACCCCGAAATTTTTTTATGTGATAATTTAATCTCACCTTTCTATTCTATCGAACGTCCACGCGGTGTGAAAACTGACTCTTGTGGTTCACCCCTCGTTTATTACTTGTCTTTTGGATATTCTGGGTTAAAACATGGTATAGGGCAGCTTCATGTCTGGATTGTCGACAGAATCAGAAATTATCGTCGATTTTCTGTGTGGAAACCCTTCTTTTTTCTTTAATTCAATGTTTCATATCGCGGTTTTGCGGCCTGTTCTTTTACTCTAAAGGAGACATTTTTTGTTTTCTCTTTTTCTTCTTGGTTAATGGATATTGTTGAAATAAACGTACGCGTTAATTATTACGGAATTGTGTATTTAATTGTCCTTCTAATCAAACTGGTATATCGGCTGATGTCGGCACCCTTCTTAAGCATTAACTTGGTTTATTTTACATAAAATATCACGTAATTTCGCGGGTGTAATGAGTGCTATTAACTGTGGAACGAAATGACTTTTATTTTATCGAAAGACTAAAATTGCCTGATCTCATATAGGACATGTGCATCAAAGCGAATCCAAATGACAATGCTTCAAGTGCAATCTGTGAGTGCCTGTTGTGTGGACATGTTAGTTTTTCAAGAAGTTCTCCTTCTATGAACTGCAAATTGGTAATACTAATGTATAGGTTATATCTAGATTGAGTTGAGAATTAACCTCCACTAATGTGTATTTGGGTACGGTGATAAGGATTACTTTATTTTTATCCAAACGAACAACCCAAACTGAAAGAATCTCATGTCCGAAGTGGCCTACATTAATTTTCAGTTTGTTACGGAATAAAACTCTGTACCGTATGTCAATTCGTCCCATCATTATTTTAATACCATTGTTTTTGTTGAATCATGAGTGTCTCATGGTTAGATGTTATTTATGTTGTATGTAAATATATATTTGTCAAATATTCCCCAAGATTTTCCATTCGCGTCTCCTCTTAAGTCGCATTTCACAGCAATATTTATACATTTACACTAACCCTCTGTGTTACATAAGAAATAGATGTTAAGAAATCGCATTCTACCAGAGATTCCAGCCGAAGATCAATCTCGGCGAAAAAGCGGAGTCATTCTAAATTTCAATAAATACCCATTCCAGTATTCTATGTGAAAATTATGGACGATTCTAGAGTTCCAACCACGCAACACGCGCAGTTGACTGATTTATATCCATTCCAGCCATTTACTCAGTGCCACGAGGTTTTCTGGGGATGTATTTTTCATAAAACTTAGTCACTCGTGAAGAATCAAATCCACGAATCCAGCAACTCACAATTTTCAGAAGCGTATTTCTCGGCAACTAAATTTTAAGTTTCATTGTTACTCGGCTCGATTACTTTATTTTCATAGAAATGCGAGCCTCAACCCACATTTCTGCAAAATAACTCATTTTTCAGCGATGTGTTTTGCTGTATCCCCGCGTACGTTCATGTTTGCTTATCACTGTAATTTTATTTCTTGATCATTCAGATGTTCGTACAATCAAGACTGCTCCACGCTGAAATCAATAATTTTTATAACCTGTACCCGCTGAATTCAACGAAATCTTCCCGTGGCTTAAATTTTCAGTCTTCGTCGAATATCTAAAAGGTTACGATGAGATGAACGAAAGGCCGAAGTGAAGTGAATTGACTGTGCTTTAATTCATTCTTTGCAAAAAAAAATAAAAAAAAAAAAATAAAAAAAAAATCCCTATTCTTAGAAAAGTTGACGAGTAGAAACATTCCAAATAAAAGCTGGTAAATAGGGCACTTCCGCTTTATTTATCCGCTAAATCTATCGTAACAGTAATGAGAAATCAAAAATTTTACATGCCTGTGAAATATCTCAAATTCGAATGTGACAAAAAAAACAGAGCGGCAATTTACCGGTAAAGCAATCGCACCAAACTTTGTCACAGAGTTTACATGTCTCCTTAGCACATCAGAAATGTCTTGCGGTAACACGAACATTATGTAGGTAAAGGGAACATTCGTTCGAGAAACACACTGTCAGATTTGTAACAAACGAACCTAACTATCCCAGCCAGCCTTCCAGGTTATTCTCTTCGTATTCAAAAAGGCTTTCGCCCTTGAGGAAATTTTAATGCAGTGCTGCAAAACAAATTTGTTTTCAGTAAGTTAAAGATATCTTCCAAGATGAAAGCCGAGGAAAAATGCCGCAATTCCACAATCAAAGCCGTCGGGAAATGGTAAGGCTAAAAACATGGAAATGACCACGATATTTATAAGGCTCTGAAAATGAGAGATTCGGCTACCTTCCTCGACATGGCAGAATCATTTTACTTATTTCCATACTTACCTTTATATGGAGTGACTTGAGATGTGGAAGTTTTTCAACTGCGTGATATACGAAGTCATCGGTAATATCGAGGCGCTGAACACGCAATCCTTCAATTGTGGGATTTCTTTCGACTAGTTTTTCCAATGCTGATAACGGTACCTGGCGACATGAAAACGGGAAGTTACATAATGTACCAACACTGTCCTTTCAAAATACACGAATCCGTCCAAAGTCCTAGGGTTGAAACCTAAAGCAGGATATGTCGGGTTTCCGAGACAAAAGAACTGTTTTTCAGCCTACAATGCAAAAAGATCACACAAGCATGCAAATAATGAATAGATGTTATTACGTCTGTTTGGTATGCTAGAAATCCCGTAAAGGGTTACAGCCCCAACGAAATGATAAGGCAACAAAAATAGGTATCCATCATCATGCGTGTTGCCCGAGCGGGGTTTGATTTAAGTCTTTCTCACATGGTTTCTTTGGCGGATCACACACACACTCACTAAAGGCCAAAAAGCCCTGAACGAAAATAACGTTTTTGTCTTTGATATTATCCTCAGCGTACGGCTCCTCATGTTATTTCGGCCCCCATGCACGAACACCTCAAAAATCCTCTTTTTCTTTAACATTTTTTAAGTAGGAAAAACCCACCTTAGAGTAAGCCAGTGAGACGACTTTAATCCTCGGCAAAGTAATTTCTTTGAATACAGATCCTGTGATGTTGGGACAATGTTCCAGCCCCAACTCCTCCAAATCTGCAAGTTAAAAGACCTGTGAAAAGTCAGCGGCAAGAAAATTCTAGTTTGAAATTCGAGAATTTTCACCTTTGAGACGAGAAATGGCATAACGAGGTAAATTTTCGCTTCCACTGGAGCTGTCTGCTACTTCGCCCATCAGGCCAGCATCGGAAATTTGGTCGTTGTAATCTATAAATAATTGTTGCAGTAGTACCTGGAACCGGAAAAATAACCGATTATTGAAAAGCTAAAGAACAGGTATGCAGTTAATCTTTTAAAAAAATTGCCCTCGCTCTATGAAAAGATATTGAATTAGATTTCATGAATAACTGTACCTGGTGTTCTAGAATGGCTTGTAGACCACGGTCGTCAAAATTACAATCTACAAGGCGCAAAAATGTAACTGAAGGATGTGATTTCGCAAATCTGATGAAAAATGTCGTGGTAATATTGTTAGGAAGAATGAAATGCGCTCTTGATAGAATTGTATTCCTTCCAGAACATAGCCCCATCAGTAGCTGTTCTTCAGTCACCTAAAATAAGAACACCTATGTTAAATAGTCGTAAGAAACAATGCAGCCGGTTAAAACAGGTACCGGTACCGGGCACCTTCTTTTGTGATATCTTTAACAATCTCTGAGGGAGGTTATCGAATCGATTACCTGTCGATTCGAGGGCGGAAATTCCATTTAAACATGGAGAAAAATAAACACAGGTAGCCTACATTCGGACACAGAGGGAGACACACACGTCGAGCTATACGTCGTCTTTCTTACAAGTAAGAGTTTTGGTTTTAGAAAAACCCAAGAATATTTTTCGCTGAACTTATTATTATTTTTTTTCATCCTTTTTACGAACATGGGAATCAGTAATTCCACTTGCGTTGGAGTCACCACCCCATCTAAGCACATTTTGAGCTGTGGGAACTAGGTATTTCCCAAAAGAAGAAGACTTTGAGCAAGAGTTTATGATAGGGACTGCAACGCATGCACGACATTTTCTCTTTGCCTGTGCCGAAAAACAGGCCAGAATCGCAGTTTATTGCCTTGATATTGAATCGAACCCGTACATGCGTATCGATACTCACCCCACTCGAATTAAAATCAAGATGAAGTCGAGTCAATGTTAACGGAAGACGGAAAATCACCCCGGGGGCTAATTCGCAGTCACGCAAAGCTAAATTTCGCAAGTTTGGGAAATTATGGCACACTGATTCCAAAACACTGCTTGTTAGCTTATCCTCTCCTGTCGCAACGTACACCAGCAAATCATGTAGTGATGGTTGGTGGCTTTTGCAGATCAACTTTGGCAAGTAGTTCGTGTGAAACTGCCGCAAGCGAACGTTTGGAAGCTGTAAGAAAAGGTCGAGAATTACAATAACGCAATAATCACAAAAATCAAGCTGAGAAATCAGTTCAGGAGGATGAAACTGGGGTGTTTCAAAAAATCTCAAAGAGGTTTGGAAAACAAAGCCTTTTCAAAGTCAAGGGGACCCAGTGACCGTTACCTCGTTCTTTCACACTCTGCTGCTCCAAAGTCGTCAATTTTATGATGCCACTTTTTTTATAGATATTCATTCCGGAAAAAATGGATAAAAAAAAAAATCCATATTCATTTTTTTTTAAATCTCAAAAGGTGGGAGGTATTTTGTCGGCTAGTGCCTATATCCGGCAAAATCTTAATGAGCACCATGCGTACTCA
>Ga0058701_10005367_pt1 | contig 10617 bp, 8 predicted proteins | sample AgamicOrMae_FD_97039 | JGI IMG/M metagenome (GOLD analysis project Ga0058701, IMG submission 97039) | Agave microbial communities from Guanajuato, Mexico - Or.Ma.e | ecosystem: Host-associated > Plants > Phyllosphere > Phylloplane/Leaf | place: Guanajuato, Mexico | collected 2012-06-04 | reverse complement strand
GTCGAGCACGCTGATCACCCAGCCGTCCAGCCGAATACTTTCATAGGAGTTAATCGATTGACCGCATTGCTATTTATCTCGCGCCAAGCGGTGCGGAGCTGCCTAGGTTCTTTCTTTGCTAAGGGTGTTCATATTTCGCGCGCTCCCGAAATCGACGCTCATTGATCCGTCGTACTTGGGAAATTGGACGAAAACGGTGCGTTTCCAACCCTATGTTCTTCGGCATATTTTGCTTAGAATTTCATTCCCTATTCAGGGCTCCCGGGAACGCAAATAAGATTTTTACATCCTGTATATCAACAATGCGCAACTTCAGCTTTAAAAAAAAATGTGAAAAATGCAATCGAGCTCTTTTGACATATTCGTGAAATGATTATTATTTTGACAGGCAAGTAGTTTATCTAATATTTTTTATTTCTGACTGCTCATTTCTTAAACGGCCTGAACTGAAATCGAAAAACCCTGCTTTCAAAGCCATTCACGTTAAGGCCACGTGGCTATTTTTGTTTTTATACCCGATCAAAATTTTGCCCAAAAATAACCTCTTTTCCCCATTCTCTCTTTATTCATGAAAGTTATTTAAAAAAATGAGCCCGAGCACACTTTCGATTTTCATCGTCAGAAATCAAGCATCGGATGGAATAGGTTAAATTTCCAGTATTGTGGGCGTGAAAAGGTTGAAATATTGGAAAATAAGTCAATAAGCCTGGAGCGGCGTTTGGATAGGGGTCGGTCGGGCCGGGGTGTGCGTGAACCGGGAGATCCATCCATCCGTCCGGGTCGGGCCGGGTCGGGCCGGGTCGGGCCGGGCCGGGTCGGGCCGGGCCGGACCTCTTCCTTGCCAAAGTCGTCCCGCCCCGCGCCGCCGCCGCGCCGCCGCCGTGCCGCCGTATGTCGTAAATTCCCACAAACGTTTGTTATTTATGATCTGTTAGGCGAGCACACTGTGCAAAGTGGTCTAATCAGATCCTGTAATTGGCACTATGGAGACCCTTTCGCGTGTCGACATTTTATCAAAAATAGAGTGAGCCTCATTGAAAATCACACATGATTTAAGAACAGCGGGTTTTCCCTTTTTTTCTAATATTTAAGTATGCTTTTGTTTGTATTCTGTACTTGGTGACGGTGTGAAATTTGGCGAAGGATAAAATTCCATGAAGTATATCTGGGTAGGGACAAAGGCTCCACCGAGAGCGGAGATGGGTAAAATCCATTAATCAATTTTATTGGGAAGGGACTTCACCATCACAATTGCGATTTTACCTGAAGTATTTTTGAACTATTTCGTGCGGTTATGAGCCTTATTTAGCAATAAATTGAATGCATGCTTTAAAATACCGCATGCTATGCAACTTGAGAAAATTCTCTGGACACCAAACTGTTTAGGACGATTACGTTAGATTGAGGGGAATGGCTTTCAATTTGCGTATTATGATAAAAATTGATTTTAAAAAGCGTGCCTCATCTTAAAATATTCATTTGCTAGTAATGAAGTTCATCCCGGACGATGGCATGGTTTCGACCGGAAAGCTGCTCAGCTCTTCCGGCAAAAATAGCCTTTTTCATTCGCGATTTCGGGGCGTTCAATCAAAATTTCAAAGCAACAGGCAGCGTTTTCAATCATTTTTAGTGTCCCTCGATAATTTCCAATCGTAAAATCTCGAAAATTCAAAAATAATTTTTTTGGCTAAAAATTGAAAAAAAAAGGCAAGGGGTCGTACCCCTAGGTTTTTTTTTTTTTCAATTTTCAGCCAAAAAATCATTTTTGAATCTTTAAGGTTTTACGATTGGAAATCACAGAGGGATATTAACAGTGATTAAAAACGTTGCCTGTTGCTTCGTAATTTAATTGAACGCCCCGAAAACGCGAAGTAAAAATGCGATTTCGGCCGAATGAACTGAGCAAACTTTTGTGTCGAAACTATGCAATCTTCCGGAATGAATTATAACGTACTGCTTTTGTATATTTTTTTATTCGTGCAATTCAGTTATAATAAGAACGGTTTGAACTGTTGATCTTTGCCTTATTGGTCGATTAGCTATCACTTTTTTCCCGTATGAACATTTTTTTTTTTCGCTGAGATAAACCTCGAGGTTTCACAGACGACGCAAATAATCGCTTTCGAACGAAAGCAATTCTTTTGTATGTTTCTCCGCCAAAGTCGCTCGTAAACAAACGGAATACGTGGAGGTTGGCGAGGTGCTATCGGTGCGGCGTCGTGGGCAACTAGGGGTGAGCTAGGGTTGATCCCCGGCCGAGCCTCGAGGCTTATCATAGGATCCCTTCCGCTGGCGCCGGCGCCGCCGCTGTTGGCGCCGCCGCCCACCAGCAGCCCAACTTCCGGACCGGTCAAACCTCGGAGCTCCCCGTCAAAGCAAATTGGAGTCCCGGCCGCTCATGGCCCTCGAAATTTGCGGACCAAGTCTTAAGAAGACTTGTGAGCGTGATGGCCCTGTTTATCAGCGAGCGCCTCGCCTCATCCGCGCCACCGCCCCCGCACTGCGCTCTGCCGTGCCACTCAAAAAAGGAGAGATAGGACCCTTGTCATATTTGGTTCTTGTCTGCAGACGAAACCACCTTCGGTCGTTGTCGCCCTCATCATAGCGGTGTCACTCAGCGCTGCGGTCGTTGTATTCCAAGACTGATCGCTTGCATGTCCACTCATTCCCCATTGAACCCCGTAAAACAAGTCGAAAACTGTGCCCAAAAATTTGGATCAAAAATATAAGTGGAGAAAAAAATAATTTAATCGACTACAATTTATTTTGAAAGTGCGAGGGGATCAGTAAAAAAAGAGGGGGGGGGGCATTCGAGAACAGACTTCTATCGAAATAAAAAGTTTGTTCATTATAAAGATTGTGGTCCTATGTATATTTTGAAACCATGTATAGTTTTGGTCTTTTGACTCATCAAGCTTGTCGGAGGTTTAAAACAGACGGCCCTGAGTATTAACGTTTTAAATCGACTATGCGTTCACGACGAAGAATGTCTGTTATGAATCTCTACTCTTCTTATGTTTTGGAAGTAAAGGGCGTACTCTAAATTTAAACCAGTGAGAGTCTCTGAGATTCAGGGAAAAGTCACTGAATCTTAGAGACTCACTGATTCAAATTTGGAGCGAGACTTGTTGTTTTTCAATGCTTAGGCATAGACTATAGCCTACTAATTATAGCGGACATCGAATTGTAAGAGGTTTCCATATTATCTGAGGTTTTCAACGATGACTTTGGATGCTCAAAGTTGGATGTTAAAAGAGAACGACTATCAGGGAGGGAAAAAAATGGGTATCGCACAAAAATAACACGTAACAGGGGTCATCGGTCACGTCATCAAGCGTGACGAAAACTTGGTCCCTTCCTCATTTCGACATTTGGAATGCCCCAATCGTCAGCTACACGAAGGTTGAATGGTCCACCTTTCGTCTCCAAGCCGAACCTAGCGACAACGCAACAAGGCAGTAACCTAAATATGCACTTGAATTACCTTATTCCTTTTAAAATGGGTGATGAAACAATGATCACATTGGTTGAGAATTCATACCTTAAAACTTACAATGTATAGGTCCCGATGCATTAGCCATACCACGCTATAGTCAAAAATATCTGAAGAAAATAAAACGATTTTTTTAGACCTAGTCTTCTAGTATTCAAGCCATTGAATAAATAAGCACTCCGAAGAACGCTGAAAAATATTTTTAACACTTCCACTGCCAGGTATAATCTCCGTTTAAAGCTTTTTTTTTTCTTGGCTCGTGGGTCATCCCCTCCGGGCACGCTCCGCGTTTATCTACGGCGGCCTAGACGAAAACAAACCACCCCACTCTGACAGGTCGACGTCATTCTGATACTCCGGCGATGTGCCCGTGGCTCGAGTCTCTTAGTTGTTGACGGAATCGAGCCTACGATTGAAAGTGTTCCGGCCGCGATGAGCTAACCTCGGCTCCACCAGATGATGGTGAGGTGATCAACTATGGATATGTGCTCGACGCCGGACGCGGACGCTGGCGGACTCGTGTTTCTCTTTGACGGGCACCCTGGTAGGAACGACTCCGCACTAGTACCAGTGACTTTTGAACCGATCCGGGATGCGAACCAGTGCGTCGGAGGTGTTGAAGTTCTGGACCTGGATGCACAGCGCCAGATTCCAGTCGAGGCACCAGGTAAGTCATCTCGAGTGAAACCATGTTCTCGGTGATTATATGTAGCACTACAGATGTGGGTGACTTCTCCTTATGGACAATAGTTCGTAGAATAGTGGTACACTTTGTTCCCCGATGTTCTTCAATGTATTCCCACTATGATTTACGAAAGCGAATACGGGGATAATACCGAACCTCTTGTTAATGGAAGAGAATCTCTGGATTTTTAGAGTGCTATTTTTGAGTAACATATTACGGACTATTGATTTCTGAGGAAGATTGAACAAAGAGTACCTAAGTGTAAAAGTAAATTATCTTAAGAGTAAGGAGTGCATTATTTTAGTTGTCGTTTAGATACGAATGTTGTGTATACTTGAGAGGTTGTCTTCTATATTAGAAGTTTTAGAATTGAATGTTGAAGGATTCGGTGCAGTGTCTTGTACCATGATAAACAAATCGTCAGATTGTCAAAAAGGGGGCGTTGATACTGTCAAAGTGACAAGGCTGTTAACTCTTTTGAGCGGTGGGGTTGAAAGGCAGTGGATTTATCTTGTTCAACGAGACTCAATGTGATTCCGAAAAATGACAACATTAGATGACTTGCGATTTCAAATTCGATTTTCAGAGTGGAGTATCATTTACAGTATGTTGAGTTTCTGAAACTACGAACGGATTCCATTGTTATCTCTGTGGTTTTAGTAAAACTAGTTCTGTAGAAAAAAAAATCAGGGAACTTTACAGCAGCCGTCGTGTTTTGCAGATATCCTTCGTTCCGTAATGAGGATAAGAATTCGGCACTCTTTGTCAATTCAAACATTCATCCCCTGGATTTTTTATAATTTATTTTCCGCAAGTTTGATGCTTTGATTAAGATATATTAGGTACCCCATTTAAATACCAGCGTGACTTTTTCACGTCTAAAGAAGCTATGTCCTGGTTTTCACCAAGTTGTTGCTGTACAAGGAATACTTCAAAAAGTCTGGTAACATATCACTATCTTTTAAAAAGATAAGTCAGTGTTTCAGTGGGCCAGGTTTAGTGCATCACATCTACCAGGTTTTAGCACCAAATCTAAGGTTTTGTTTAGTGACGTAGGTATCATAGTGTAGATAGTTAGAACTGAAAAAGGATTGGAAGGTATTTTAGAATTAAAGTTACGGGTAAAATCGCCGAAATCGCTCTTTCTAAACTGATGGTTTTGTTCCAGGTGTTTCCATCGAAAGTCCACCAGATCATCGACTTGACCCCTGCCCTTCAGCGTCGAGCACTGAAAACGATCTGATGCTGAGACACTACCTCATGTACTTAGAAAGAAATCCCCCAGGTAAGTATTCCGGTTTGATTTCCTTCTCTTTGTAAAAAAAAAAAACAAAAAACAAAAAAAAACAGCAAGCTACCTTTGGTAGGAAGAACCCCTCTTCTGTTGATTAATTTTAGGCTTTCTTAATTCTGTTTTGTACGGTACGTAGAAGCTCGGATCAACAAATCTTTTTCTGTCATGGAACTTATCCTGCCAAGAGCTCTTCGCATGGTGAAAGATTAAACAAGAGAGCTGAAAATAACCAGTATCTTACAGTTTTATCGGGTATTGTGATTTTTTTCCAGCAGGGAATGTGGGTGAAGGATATAGCGAGGGGTATCACCCTGCCCCGGAGAATCCTTCGTTGTTCTACCAGTCCTTTCTGGACTCCAACGGTGTCTCCACCACCTGCATGTCGCCTACACGCATCAACCATGCTCGTCCATGGCAACGAAGTGACGATGACGACACGGTGGTGACGTCCAGCGTTGGGGGGCCTCACGAAGACGTCCTTCGCTGTTCAGCTGGTGAGTTGGAGCGTCGTCACCTCCTCTTGGCACGACGCACTTCCGCGAACTGATTAAAAAGATGAAGTGTTGAAGTCTTCTAAAACATCGACCAAAATGATTTTCCCTGAACCCCTTTTCCCACTCGGAAAGGAGTTGAGAAAAAGGTATTTGAAAAAAAGTTTTTGTGTTAACGCACTCAGTTTTAGAAGCTAATTTTTCCATCGACCCATCTCTTGATCAATATATTACATTTGGAGGATCAGCGACTATCTACCTTTTAGGTTAGGTTAACCTTGACTTCGGTTAGTGCTTCGTGTCCCGTAAGTGATGAAGTTCCATGGATCTGTTCGTCCGCACGACTTGTCGAGGGGTGGATCACAAAAGATGGAAAATTAATCTTGCAAATTCATAGTGTACAGAAGTTGGAAAAAAAGTATCTGTAAAACGTCTTTTCCGTGTAAACGTTTGTTTACACAATCCATCATTTCGCCAGTCGATGACGCGTAATGGTTGGGTACAAATTATTGGCGCTACTGATATGCGGAGGCACCCTCTCCCTCTGTGCCACTTCCGGTCACATGGTAGACATTTCCGATTTGGACTGTCCCCTCTCCTCCCTCTCGTGATCCCCTCTTGCCCTCCGGACAAATTGGGATGCGCCTCGCATCCACTGAGGGACTCTGTACCCTTGACATCATATGCTCGACAGACGTGCATCAAAAAGTGGACACTTTCACAAACCCCAAGTTTTTTGCCGCTAAATATTCAGTTCGCATTCCGCTTTAGAGCAGATACACTGTAAATTTGCAAGTTGGCATTTTCTGTCCCTTGTTTTCTACTTTTTTGGTCGGTAAGCTTAGCGGAGCAGCTGCAAAGCGGGGTGGAAGGTCACCTGAATGGCTCAAATGCAATCATCCTATGGCTCAAATTCGTAATGAAACAAAGTTTTTCTCCGCTTCAATTCTTGAGCTTTAGAACCTCCTAATCATAGTATTTTTTTAATTATTTTTTATTGGAAAATACTTTTGAAGATTTGAGTAATTGCGCGGAAATGTTCTACAGTGTCGGAGTACTTTCGGGTTGGAATTATTTGATGTCCGGTTTTGGGGAACATCATCCCAGTATCAGGCTAGATCAGGTTAGCCACTAGGCTTATCCCTGTCAGTTTTGAGGTATTTTTTTGAATTTGAGCTCACGCGAGTGACTTTGGTGAGCTTCCTCATCATGAATGAAGGCGATCTCGGCCGTGGACACGTCCAAATCATTTTTTCTTCTTCAGAAAATCGACGTTTTTTCGGCAAACATATGCGCAAGTGTCCCCGTTGTCGTCCTTTACAGTCCGAAAAAGTAAATCCCGGTTGTCCCTGCAACCAACATCAATCACAGTGCCTCTTTTGCTGCTACTTTGTTTTATTCATAAACGTCCCTTGCTCCTTTCCCTCCTCCTTCAAATCGATCTCTTTTATTTCCTTTGAATTGGGCGGGCGCGGATCTCGGCGGAGCCGGGCGGAGCCGAGCGGAGCCGAGCGGAGCCGAGCGGAGCACCACGAAACGAAACGGAACGCAAAGCGCGAAGCGCGAAAACGGAGGGGAGCCACGCCAACAACTCTTTGCTTCAGTGGAAAAATTTCAAGGGCGTCCGAAATCGGTGACGATTGCCGTATCGGGAGATATGGTCGCAGATTTGGGGAGTCTCAGAGGCCGGTCTACCACAGCAACCAGTTCTGCTTTTGCGTCAATAGAATATTCGGGCGATTAGATCCCGACCGCCAAATGTTATTTTAAAATTGCCAAAAAAAATGACAAGGAATTTATTTAAACCGGCATATATAACACTTGTTTTCTGTAAAATATATTTTTTTGGTCGATTTGAAACGCCAAGGGGTACATGCCAGTACCATTCATTCAACGTTGCAAGTTGTTCCTTTACTCAACTTTACGGAGGCATTCCATTCGTCTGTGGCATTCCATACATTTGACTTATCCCCAATGGCGTTCGATTCTTTTATGGCTTTTCAGTGAATTGCGACATTCTACCGCTTTTCCGCATTCATCTCATTTGTGAGTTGCCACTATTTTGTGGCCATTCAGTAATTTGTCGCATTCCACTATTTTGTAGCATTCTCCTCTTTTACGCGGCATTCCTTCGCCCTTCGAGGTCATTCTGTGGATACAGTTTAGCATTACAAAAATCAGCTTTAACAATATTTCCGGAATTTCGCGACTACTCACGAATATTGACTTATTGCAAGAAATTCTCCAGGGGAGATACCAAACACTAAGAAAACCGCGCTCCGTCCCACAGGTTCTTCGTGCGTCGAGTCCCCCGAGGACGCCCCTAGATCAGCCTTCGTTCCAGTGACAACATCGCGCTGCCGGACAGCGTCCGGATCGGACCGCAGCCCGACGCCGCGGGCCCCGGCGGCCCCGTCGCCCGCGCCGTCCGCCACCAAGCGCGCCCGCACCGCCTACACGTCGGCCCAGCTCGTCGAACTCGAGAAGGAGTTCAATTTTAACCGCTATCTGTGCAGACCTCGCCGGATCGAGATGGCCAACTTGCTCTCCTTGTCGGAGCGACAGATAAAAATCTGGTTCCAGAATCGGCGAATGAAGTTCAAAAAAGAGAGAAGTGGAAGTGCGTCGGAGAGCTCACCCTCTGCGGTTGACCACCAAGACTCCATTCCACATGTCGATAAGCCCCACAGCCCGATCTGTAATTCCAACAGGTTAGATTTCGTTTTTGTCTCTCTTGATTCTTTTCCTAGTGTTGCTTACCCCCTTGAGGTTTCCGACACTTTATCTGTGGAATAGCTTATCCGAAGGACACGAGGACCTCCACTGAATGTTCATCACTGCTGGGTAGGAGTTTGATTCGCTTGTTCTTTTCACGCAGGTCTCCTCCAAGTCCCCCACCATTGTCTCACATGAACCCGGGGTACCACTTCCCACCTGCTCTGCCATCTGACCAATCACTTCACTGCTACCCGCCCTCGGACGAACCGGTATCCAGTACAGGATACCCGTTCAGTTTGTACGTCCGTCCTGGAGAAGCTGGCGGGTACTACCCATACCCCGAGAAGGCGCCAGAAGAGAAGTTAGGACCGCCAGGAGACAGTTATGAACTTGCCGTCAGCAAAATTGAGACGCCTTGGATTATACACGACTCCACAGAGTGATTTAAAATCGTGTTACGTTTAACAATTTGTGTATATATGCTTAGGGTATGTGTGTTTCTCTTTCTAATAAATACCAGTTATTTTTATGAAAGCATGCCCTCTTCGACCTGCAGCTAGTGATGGAGTAACTTCGGCAAGGAACTTCGAGCGAGTTTGGCCCCTTCGAAATGACTTGATAAACTTTCTTTTCCACGAGTTTATGATGTAAATCCTCCCCTAATTTCGTTCTTCCGGATTTTTTGTTTTTTGTTTTTGGCGAACATCTTTCATAGGAATTTCATGATTATACGTAGTGGAAACTGTTTCCAGACAACCACCAACCTTCAACCTTACTTATATAACGTAACATTTAAGTTGTTGTAGCTCCAATGCATGTTGCTTACATAGCCTAGCGTTCTAATGAAGGTGAAGTCCACGCTGTGTTGTGTAATTTCCATGTGGAAGAACTTCTTAATTACTTCAACAGTTCAACGTCCATTGTCATTGAAGTCCTCGATACTTTCATAACGCCTGCACCATTGGAACCCTGTAAGAGTTAGGTGGAAACAATGGCAAAGTACTGATCACTGCTGAAATCTTTCCCCTTTTTGAAAAGAATTGTCGTCCATTGATGGCGATCTGTCAGAGCTTTCTTATTGTTTCCATAGGAGTCCAGTCCAGTCATTCCGAACTCATCCTCCGCTTTGTTGCCAGCTCACTGACCGTGATGTTGCATTTCTCGGCCAAAACCGGATATTGCTCTCCCAGCTCCACCTTACATAACAAAAGGGAATCCCGTATAGAGATGAGGTATTATCAAGGAAAAGGCGTTCGGGGCGCAAAGAAAGATGCCAAACCTCACTTTCTCCTCGGACAAAAATTCATCACCGACAACTCACCCCTATATCGGACTTAACTGCCTGTCATGCTGCGGTACTTCATGTCGAGTAGCCGCATTTCATATCAGAGACCTTCATGGTGCTCTTTGTGTACCTGCACGATTTTAGACATAACCCTAGTATTGCCACGTGTTTGATGGAAAACCAACCCAGATTTTTAAAAAAATCTCAGCAAAACGACTTCCAAGCGAGGCACAAGAACATTCCAAAGCGTAGCCGCGGTGGAGGCTTAAAGAAACTCGGCGCACGTTAACTTAACTTGCTCAGTTTTATGATTCCAATCCTCTTAACGTCACAGAGGGTTAAACCTTGGTAGATCACTGATGAAGGCTCATAGAACCGAGTGTGTGCTTCACCCTTGAAGAAGGTTAGGTTGAGCTAGGTTGAATGTGGTGTGATAATTAGAGGGAAGTGCAGTAATGAAGTCAAGGAAGTTAGAGAAGTAAGTGAGGATCATTTTCAAGCATCAGAAAAGTTCTCCTAATGAAAAAAATATCAAGACATTTAAAAAATGTCAGGGACAAAAGGACGATGCAAAATCAGGACTTACCACTAAATATTTTATTGTAAAAAATTGATTTTAAATATAAAAAAGATAAGCTATAAACAACTTCC
>Ga0058701_10005366_pt1 | contig 10617 bp, 17 predicted proteins | sample AgamicOrMae_FD_97039 | JGI IMG/M metagenome (GOLD analysis project Ga0058701, IMG submission 97039) | Agave microbial communities from Guanajuato, Mexico - Or.Ma.e | ecosystem: Host-associated > Plants > Phyllosphere > Phylloplane/Leaf | place: Guanajuato, Mexico | collected 2012-06-04 | reverse complement strand
GATAGTTTCGTTGTTCATCCAAGTCTCGGTGAGGGCTAGAAAATGGCTCTGATTGATGAGCACGTCACCTTCTAAATCCTTCGAATGTGCCACAAGACTCTGGACATTCATCGTGCACACAACAAGGTTCTCCCGATTGATTGGTTCAATGAAGTCACGAATCCTAACATTGATGGTGCACAAGGGGTGTTTTCTGAGCCTATTGTACTCATGTCTGATTTCTCTCAGGGAGGGTGCGGGAGACCCAGATTTGTGATGGAATACATGATCCCTATTGATGCTGACGAGGTAGAGCCCATCCAAGGAGGTAACTCTACTAAGAGCGATGTAGACGAGTTGGGTTTGCTGGGATTTTTCACAGTAGATCACCGCACTGCTAAAAGTTCCTCCCTGGGATTTATGGATGGTTATCGCGCAAGCAGGAGTAATTAGCAACTGCATCCTGCGACATCGCAACTGATTCCCCAAGTTGATGGATGTAGACCTCATGGTGATTGGCGTCCAATTATCCTTGATCGTGCTGGTGCCCATTGATGATGTTATTGGGTGTTTCATCCTCGCCCGACGACCAACGCGCATGGGATCGAGTTCTACCCAAATTCTGATTCGGCAAACACGAGCTTCTTCTTTTCTGGTATCCGCGAGTAGTTCCTCAATGTATCTTAAGATCCTGATAGATCCATTGACGAGACCATCGATATCGATATTCATCGTTATCATATAAGGAAACCCTACGCACAACATAATCGAGTATAGTAATCCTCCGGTCTCCATGCATGATAGTCGATGAACTTTTCTCCGAGCTTAAGCCAGGTTAACATCATCTCTATAGCCGGTGTATATGTCTTTGGCTCCACCAAGAACCCCACCCGTCAAGGCCCTCTTGTTGTACTCATCGACGCGGCGATTTCGATGAAATAATCGAATGACTCCCCTCAGATTAGCCTCACACCACTCTTCAATCCTAAGACGTGCTTCAACCAACTCTGACTCTGACGATCCGAGAGCAAATCCGTTGCCAATTTTGCTTGAGATAGAAGAGAACCTCTCATCTTTCTGTCGTATAACCTCTTCGAGGCGAAAATAACTCAATGATTGCCAGAGTAGGTGACCTTCAATATGGTTCCGGTTACCTTTGTACACCAGAGAAGCATTCACAGGAGGGAGCTGCTTAAAATCACCGCAAAATATGGTGTCCATACCACCGAAATATTGGTCAATGACTCCGGTGATTTCTTGTGAACGATGATTGACTTGATGAATCAAGTCATTCGAGACCAGACTCACCTCTTGAACGCGAGATTGGGTGATGTAAGAACACGACTGTGGAATTTTTTAGACAGTTGGAGCATTTGCAATCGATACTTTATGAGGGGAAATGAATGGATTGAGATGTTGTTGCACTATCTGCAGATCCTTTCCTCTCCCGTCCATTTATTTCCTCTAATAAAGTATCTATAGTATCAGCATCCTATTTTCATTGGATTTTATTGGACATACACAATCGTTAGGTTTGGCTTGCAAAGTTTTCTCATATCGCACCCTCTAAAATTGATCGGATATTGCATCAGGCTAAATCGATCGGATCGAAATCGAAATTCACATCATGGTAGACCCACGCTATTGGTTTTCATACAATCTCGGTCTCAACTCCGGCCATCTCAATCACGAGGGTGCGTTCCATTCACAGAACAGAAAAGGGATCGAGACCTGTGCCTAGATCAAGTGTAGGCGGGCATCAGCCTAGTCCAATCTGCATACATTTTAGTGGCCAATTCATCTATCCGGGACTGTTGCTTCGGTTCATCGGGCAAACCAGGTCATATCTATCACGAGAAGTCTGGTTGGGGAAGAGCTTGCTGGCGATCTCGTGCCATTTTGGATCGCAAGTGAAGGTGATGGAACGATCTGCACATCCGAACTTACGCACATGAGACATAGCATCCTCAAAATACTGATGCGTATGTCCCGGAACGGTTGGTTGGAGGCCTCCGTTCAGCATGCGATCCTTGAAATGATTATATATATCGGCTCGAAGCTGGTCCTGGTTGGTGCACAAGAACATCAGCCTACCGGATTCGATCTTAGCATACTGATCAATAGCGAATCGGCTTGACCACACTTGAATATCACTCCTTCTATTTTATGGTCCGAGAAGGACCGCTAAATTTGCTCCTCAAGTGTGGGTCCATCTTCGGTGAGTGATATAAACACGATTAGTCGTGCGAATAATCGAAGTGAAAGGAACAAATAGTGGAGAAAGCAGGCCTAGATCTATTCGAAATATCTTTATTATTCTTTCTTCCGCGGCCTCTTCGAGCACCTCTGGCAGGGCTGCAGCTTCTGCCCACCGTTCGTAACCAGGCCAGAACTTCCCCTGTGGATGCTTACTATCTCTTCGGGTTCATCCTCAAATAGGAAAAGACAAATGGATCTGTCAGCAAGATTTTAATGAATTCCGCTTCCAGATCGCTGTGAGAGTAGGGCAAAGGAATAAAGTAGAAAAGTTAGAAGACTGGAAGAAGAGGGAAGAAGACAAAGAAGGAAGATAGAAATTTGCCATCGGTAGAATGAGAGCGGAGCCCCCGTTGATTCACACTGACCCATCGGGTGGGGCCTGGCTACCGCTGCCGGCGAGGAGGCCCCTGGAGTTTGGCCGACGTCTCGCCCAGTGTGACCTATGAGCCGCTCCAGCCTCCACCTACACACGCAACAGCTAGTGCACAGCTGGAGGCTGTAGCGGTGAGGGGGCCCTTGACGCCAGCGCAGGTGAGGGTGGTGGGAGGGACCTCCTGGGTTAGCGGGGTTCAATGAGCCTCGGAGGAGCCATCGTGCCACTGCTGCTGCTGCTGCTGCTGCTACTGCTGCTGTTGTTTCTGCTACTGGCTGCTGCTTGCTGTCGCTGACTTGCTAGCTGCCGCTGGTTGCTGCTCATAATTGATGGTGCTCGCTCGCAGTCTCAACATAGAATGAGCAGAGTGAGCAACATCATTTCCCGGCAGCACCGACCATCCGCAGAGGGTCACACTGACTGTGAGCCGGCAGCACCGCCGGCGGAGAGCAGTGAGCACTGAGCAGTGAGCAGTGAGCAGTGAGCAGTGAGCAGTGAGCGGTGAGATTAGAGGGAGAGTAGTGAGGTCTGTCACCGCGTCCCCACAGGTCGGAGGCCCTAACTTGTTGCTCCCGGACCTACCAGCACCTGAATCCTTCCCTGCTCACTTCTGTCCCTCTTTCGTCACTCCCTCCTCTTTCTCTTCACTCGCTCAGGCATCTCCCCCTTTCTTGACTCCCTCCTGCCTATCTTCACTGGATCGTTTCTCTTCCTCCTTCCCCACTCACTCCTCCTGCTCTTCACCCGTTCATCCCGTCTTCCGTTGCTCCCGCCTTCACCTTCTCCCCCGCTTTCTTGTCCCCTCCGATCTCCCCCTCTATCTCTCTCTCTCTCGCGGCGGTTGCACAGACTGGCCTTGACGCTCGTGCGACGCCAGTCTGTAGCGCACGTGTGCAAGCGGCCCTTCACTGCAGTGCACTCTCCCCGCAGCTGCAAGCACGAAAGGGGGGCCGCGACGCAAAGAAAACGAAGAGGAGGCCGCTGCGAGGGGGAAGTACCCGATAGCCTTCCCGGGACGCAAATCGAACATGAACGAAAGAGGGTGGTGTCCAAAAGTGTAGAGAAAAGACTACGGGCGAGGGGAAAGGCAGAGAAATTTGGTCGAAGTTTTCAGTTCGAATAATATAGAGCCGGTGCCTCCACCAAATGTAACGACTCGCGTTACGAAATAGACGGGGATCAAGGCATAAGTTTTGTCGTAATGAAGAACTCACTTTAATTGCTCTTGTCCAGCAGTATTTATATCCGTTTTTCCTCCTCATTCGAGGCGTCGCGACGCCACTCCTCTTCAGCTCGTCGCGCGCGAGGGGCGCGCGCCCTCCCCTCGTCTTCCAAACAGGTGCAGCATCTGTATTGCTTGGGGCTTGCGAGTGCTTTGCTGACCCTTGTCGCGCGCGACCTCTCCCTATCGTTCGGCCGATCGCGAGCGTCAGGTGTTGCACGTGCAAGGGCGGCAGCTCGCGAGTTCGCTCGCACACGGCATGTGCAGCCGACTTCCTCAACCTTCTACATGAGGCAGGCGACCGCGCCTCCACACTAGTCGTTCTAAAAGGATATGGTTATGTCTGTGGTACCGAAACAATAACCGCTGGAGGCGTCGGATCTCCTCCTTTGCCCAAACTGGTCTTCGAGCCAGGCGTGCCTCATGGGTGAGAGTGGCCCGTCGACTTCCTCGCTGTCTGCGGTCTGCCTGATGGGCGAAGATTGATTGTGGAGTTATGCTCGGCTTCCATTATTGGTTCTGTGTGAAATAGCGAGATAGCTAGGGATATCTTTGGTGGAGTAATCCGAGTGCTCTCAATTCAATATACAATCGTGATCAGTCGATGATAATGAGTGAGGTTTTTTTTCCTAATCGTGCAACATCTGTTGCCGACGGTACATCTGGCCCACGATTTTTTTCCAGGATACATCTATATCACCAGAAGCCGTTTTCATCATCCCTTGCAACAAGTCCTAGACTCAGCTCATTAGCAGGCTCCTAAGCGCAATAACACCGCCTCGCATTTGCGTCAATGAACTCTCTCAATGGAGATATCACTGGATATGGATCGTTGCCCACTGATCGCACCATTCTCGATCGCAGCGCGATTCGTCATTATCAACACCGTTAACGATGACGAATGAGATCTTTTACAACCCACCGCGTTGTTAGACCAGGTCGTGTTACTACCAATGTGCAACCAAGGATGTTGAATAGATTTTTCATGATTTGATCGCCCTGAGAATGGATTTTTGTCGTTCCTCGAGGAGCTCAAAACTGCCAAAACTTCATGGGTCGGAGCCCTTACGTGACATAATCACCCAGGTTAGTTTCATATTTCCGGATGCTCGAGAAACGTTCTTCCCGTGTCAACTCGATCCGGTTGAAGTTTGGTCAATAAACGGTCGTTGGATGGAAGGCCATCGGTCGAAGCCTCCGACTATGCGCTTCAGTGGGGGTCTCTCGAAGTTGCTCCCGTATCCGGTAATACCTTTCTAAGACCTCATTCGGCCTGAGGAAAGGCATCTCATGGCACTCATGGGACAACCGTGTGGCGACAAGGATCGCGGTTTCCTCAGCAAAGCTATTTGGTTCCTCTCTGACTGTGTCCCAGCGATACCGCTCGAACGCCCGTTCTTCCAGAGTCCTTGGCTTGCGGAGATCCTCCACCCCTATCCGGCCATCTGGCTGGCAGGAGGTTTTTTCCTCCACCCTGTTCAGGAAAGTTTCTGCCCGTTCCATCAACTCCTAAAAATGAGTTGCTAGTAGTTGCAGGGGTTGCTGAGGCTCTAGGACTAGCTTGGCATCGATCATGTAGTTTAGGTACAGATGGCATTGCACCCCCGTTGTTTTGTATTTCAGTGGCTGGTTTCAGAGCTCGATGGCTCTCCGTTGTGCCTCTCGTTGTTGCCACACGGTGGTAACTTTTATCGCGAAGGTTCGGGCTCCTTGAGTCCCTGGTAGCCGGCGCATCTCTTCGCATAGCTTCTCTCCGTTCCTCCTGCGGATACAGAGGTTCTTCCCGCCGATGCGGACTAGCTTGATGTCGGGCCTATTTCGATGAAATGCCAATGTGACTGAATTGTCTAATTCTCGTAGCACGTTGAAGCAGTGTCGTGTTTCTGAAGTTCTCGGCAATTTCCGGAGGCGGTGGAGCTCGAAGAGCTTTTCCTCATCACTCATCAACTCTCTCAGGCACCTCCCGTTGTACATGCTGTCGTTTTGCGGGAAAGGTCGGGGCGATGAGTTCATTTCCTCCAATATAAAACTTAGCACGCTACGGGCATTGAATAGCCCGGCGTGTTCAATATCTTGTTGTAGCTCGCCTTTTTGATAACCGGCCTCCCGTTCGAACTCGGTGACCGTCCTGCAGCAAACACTCTCCTGGCGTCGGAGCTGATCGATCTCCTGTGCCTCACGGAGGTGGTCGGAACCCAGCCCCGCATACCACAGCAGAATCCAGCTGTACTCGAAATGGTGATGGGGATTTCCCGTTGGTTGGGGGTCCGGTAGGCCGACAGGAGGATCCAGATGAAACATAGCTTGTCGAGTTTGACCAATAGTACGCGGATTCTGTTTCAAGAGATTCGCGGGGAATAGCCTTGATTCGAGAATGGAAAGTGTAGGTTCTGTGCAGTTGAATGGCTGCTGGTGACTGGTGCAGCGGACTAAATCTGATTCCTAGTTTTGCTCGTCTGGCTCGAGGATTTCCTTTTTCTGGTTCCTACTCTGAAACGACAGGTGGGGCGCAGCTTCTTCTTCCCCCGCCGAGGATTCTCCCTTGTTATTCTTCTTTTTTCAGCGAGACGCGCATCGACCTCTCGCTCTTCATTGCGAATTTCTTCCGGACGTTGGTAATAGCGTTTCAAGCGGGAGATATGGACGAGTAGTCGATCAGTCTTCCGTTATCCGCCCATCCTCTGGACCAGGTATTTTATGTCACTGTAACGTTTGAGAACTATGAACGGCCCCCCCCCCAAGGAAGACGGAGCGCTCGAGGCGCTATTCGAACGTGGTTTAAATACCAACACCGTATCTCCCTCCTGGAAGCTCAAGGTGTGGCGCCCTCTATGATAACTCGCCTTTTGTTTCCCTTGAGCCCGTCTAGTTGCTGCGATAGCTAGCTTTCGTGCCGCATGTAGCTCCTCCATCCTTCCCGCAAAGGTTTAGTCCTCTGGTCCCGGCGGAACAAGCTCGGCGAGTAGCCTCGGTTCGACGCCGTAAAATAGTTAATGTGGAGAGAATCCGGTAGAATCCTGCCTAGAAGTGTTGTAGGCAAAGACCGCGGATGGGATGTACTCGTCCCAATCCTGCTATTTTTCACTGACATACATAGCCAGCATTCCCGCAAGGGTCTCGTTAAACCTTTCCGTCAGGCCGTTGTTCTGGGGATGGTATGGCGAGTTCATGATGTGCTTCGACCGGAAATCGGTGAAGAGCTCGCGTAGTACTCCGGACTGGAAGGCCGACCCCCAGTCACTAATTATCACTTCAGAGGCTCCGAATTTGGTGAAGATTTCGTCGGGCAAGATGCCCGCCACGATCTCGGCCGTCTCCCTGGATATGGGGCGCGTGATTGCCCACCTGGCAAAGTAGTCGGAAATTACCAGGATCTTCCGATTTCCTGCCGTAGGCTGGATCAGGCCCAAAGTGTCCATATCTATCCGCTCGCATGGTCGCGTTGCCGGCTGGATCGGTTTTAAGCATTCTCGGCCGGTCCGTCTACTGCTGTCTGCGGGTCTGGCAGTAGTGGCTACTTTTAACATAGTATTTCACCTGTCTTCGGTCTCGCTTATAGAATCGCTGCCGGAACCTCCAGGAGGGTCTCGCTCACCCCACTATGCCCACTCGTAGGGTCATCATGTAGGGCGTGTAGTACGCGCTTTATCATGGCGTCCGGGATGACTGCCCGCGTACCCATTTTCCATCCCGGATACTGTCTGCACTCGACGAGCAGCCCTTTCACCATGCGAAAGTCTGGGTTTCGCTTAGACCGCTCAGAATTCCCTGGCACTGTTCGTCCTGCTGCTGAGCTTCGATAATCATTCGCTCATTATAGGTCGATAATTCCACGTGCGCAACGATATGATGCTCCCCGCTGCCCGTGTACCCTAGGGCCCATAACTCGTTACCCGAGTCAACTGGTCGGGTGTCCCCTGCCGAAAGACATCCCAGGTCCCCGGTGGCTGGGTACTCTACGGGATATCGCGAGAGGAGATCTCTATCTTTGTTGAGCTTGCCACTCTTATAAACCACCTTGTAATCGTATTGCTCTAGCTTTAGGGCCCATCTCATCAACCTAGCGGTAAGTTCCTTCTTCGTCCATAGCCACTGTGGAGCAAACTGGTCCGTAAAGATTCGGAATCGGATTCCCAACAGGTATATCCGAAATTTCTTGACTGTTCACACTATGGCTGAGCACTCTGATTCGGTGATGCCATAATTGTGCTCAGCCCCTTTCAGCTTCCGCGACGCATATGCAATTACTCTTTTCTGCCTCTCTGGGAACTCGTGGAGACACACGGCGCCCAGGCCGATCCCGCTAGCGTCCGTTCTCAGCTCTACGGGCAGGGTCACACCGTAATGACACAGGACGGGCTGTGTGGCGAGCCGCTCCTTGAGAGGTGCCTCCATATAGAGATATAGATAGATAGATGATGAAGACTTGATTTTCTGCAAAATAGCTCATCTTGAAGAGGGTTTTCACTGCCGTATGTGAGGAAATTTTGACGATTCAGACACTCACCCAACCAAAAATGAGCCTCATCAGTGAAGATAATGCCCGTTGGATCAAAGTTCTATTTATCAATCATCTCGCAAGTTTGGTTGGCAAATTCGAGACGCTCTTGATTATTCTCTGTCGTCAGGGGTTGAACCATCTAGACCTTATAAGAATGATGAGTAAGATCCTCAGTCAAGATGACTCGGGCGCTCTCACGAGAAACATTGAGCCGCCGGCCAACATCAGGGACAGTGACCTATTCAGTCCAATCTAGGCCGTTCTAATACTCACGAAAGATTTTCTTCGAGATCGAGCAATTATAATATTTCTACACGGAGAGTCAACCTATACGATCGAAGACGACGACGGTGCACACGAACAAACGAGCGAGACTTGAGTGATCATTGATATATTCTAGACAGAGGAAAATACTCGGGTGCAATGCATATGTCAAGAATGATGCCCCCAAAGCTCGTTGGTCTACCAAGATCAAATCTTTCCTGGAAATGCTCGCAATGTTACGCCCGATATAGCCTGGCAGGCCACCAAACTGTATCTAGAGATCAGGGACTCTGCTGAAGCAATCGATAAAATAATTGACTCGTTGGATCAAGATATTCTTAACATACTAGCATTCATGAAATTGGTTGATTATAGCGATAAACTCAACTCATCGGCGTCGAGAGCCATAAAGTCTTAAATCGTTCGATACAGATCTGAAGGAGATCAATCGCTTGAGCAACGATACAATCGATTTCGTTTTCACTGGTGAGACAGAATCAAATACCACTTCAGTCTATCGGGTAACCTCCTTCAATATCTTTGCCGCAACTGATTCTGGTGCTTCAAGATTCGTCAGATATGCTGGACCAAAGTATCTGATCCACAACAAAGAATTGAATTGCACTCAATCAATCGATGATCCAGATGGCGAAGCAACATCTGTCGCTGAAGAATGCAACCAGAAGAACTACATCGACCCCAAATTGAGTCGTTGGACCCCATTCGAGAATGATGATACTCTATACCCTCCGCCGCAAGTTAAAAAATCCAAAGGTGACTTCTACGTGTACTGCATCTATCATGATATAAAGCTTGGCTCGGAAGATGGGAAGCCATGAACTTCATTCCCGATGAGAATAAGTGCCATGCAAAGCTTCAGTCTTATCAGTTCCAATCACACAACTCGAACGGTCAATTTGGACGCAAAGAGTTTTGTACCGGCTATAAAGCCGAGCTACCTGAACGCTACTTTCACTGACTCTGTTTATCGACATTGGATGGAAGATACCGTGTGACAAGCAATGAAATTCAGATTTTTGCGGTTAAACTGATCGCGCAGCGTATGAATGGCGCCTGTTGGCCCGTTAGGAGTTCGGGCGGTCCTGATATCTTGCAGTAGGTGTGGTATGATACCGCCAAGATTGCCGTGCCGAATTAGTCCAAGCTCACACCGCCAGAGAAGGGCAGGCATCGGTGGAGCGCCCGGAGAGCAATTTGAGAGCGCTCGCGCTGCGCCATCCTGCGAGCTCTTATCAGCAATGTTTACGAAAAATCTGAATTTCATTTTGTGTCACACAGTATTAGGAAAGCAAGGGAAAGCAATATAGAGGGACTGGAATTGGCGAAGATGATCGGGAATAGGTTGCATAAGATTGACTGGACAATAATGCTGATTTGTTGCGCCGCCTGTTCACTCTTATCTGGCATAATTGCCTACTTTGACATTGGTTCGAAGGAGGGACTCAATAGCGCTGTTCATAATCGTCAAGATCAACAAACAGGCTCTAGTAATTTTGGAGAGGTAACAATGGCAGCAAAACAAAGCCATAGTCACCAACTCGGGATCCCAATTCCACCAGCGAGAATTTGCCAGATTCCGAGCGACAGCTGGCTCAGGCCAGCTGTCGCTCGCATTGGCTGAGCGGAACGGGCTAGCTGGCAAACCAGAACTGAAGGCCTCTCGAATCCCGTCGAGTCCCTTGAGTTTTTGAGCGCTGACAAGGAACACTACCTTTGGTGTACATCGCGAATGGAATTTTTTTTTATTCATTCTTACAGAACTTAAGCTGAGAAAAAAGAATATCCATGTCTCAAACCCTACCTCTCAACCGTTCTCGAGATATCGAGCATGCAAAAAATGACAATTATGCCCTAAATTCATCGTGAACGAGGGTCTCATTCGCAGATCGCTCTTCTCTGTTCATTATTAATGCTAAATACTCATTCACAACTTTTACTGGATCGAAGGGTCCAGTGTTATATGAATTTAAGTCTGGACGCCTGTGATAGAAGTGACGT
>Ga0058701_10005365_pt1 | contig 10618 bp, 5 predicted proteins | sample AgamicOrMae_FD_97039 | JGI IMG/M metagenome (GOLD analysis project Ga0058701, IMG submission 97039) | Agave microbial communities from Guanajuato, Mexico - Or.Ma.e | ecosystem: Host-associated > Plants > Phyllosphere > Phylloplane/Leaf | place: Guanajuato, Mexico | collected 2012-06-04 | reverse complement strand
GCGGAACGAGGCAAAAGGCATCCAACCTAGCCCAACCTATATCATAAGCAAGCCTCTTGCCGTAAACCAAGTTTTGGTATAGTGCCTTGTGCCTCGCTCCGCTCGGCTGTCGTCAAGCCTAATGCCGCTTACTTCTTGGCGCCCCTGAGCGGGCGCCGAGAAGTAAGCGGCATCAGGCTTGGCGACCGTTTAGTTGGGTAACCCTCGGTTAAGTTAGGTTACGTGGCTTGTGCCTCGCTCCGCTATCGCTCCGCTCGGCTTGACGACGGAGGGTGGCACCAAATTTAAACTAAAAGGTTGAAAATGCTACCCAAAAAATTACAGTGTACGGTGCGGTAGGAACTCCTCCGCGGTCTCAACGTATCACTGGCCAACAATATTTTCCCCACGCTTAACTGACGAATCAATAACGTTACTTCTATTTTTTAAACGAACCATTTGGTGAATATAGGCGAAGGATTTTGAAAGCGGATGGCCTGTGTAGAATCAAAACAAGTCTGGGTGCGCTCGGACCTCACCTCTCCTCGTCCCGTTTTCATTGGCCACAAACAACACTCCAACGCACGCATTATGATTGCGAATTTTCTCCCAATTGCGAGGTGAAAACATCCTTGTTAGAAAACGTGGCACACATTCGCTAGTTTTCAGAAAAGTAGTTCCGGTTGACTAAAAATGGGAGTTGATGGGAGGAGGTCAAAAAAGTTGTGTAACGTGGGAATATGTGCACCGTCCGATGTAAATTTTCCGATGCAATGTGACAGTGAAGGCACGGCGGAAGGGTATACCCCCCGCCCCTAATACGGTTTTGTGCCCCTGCCCTAAAAGGCCCTGCCCTATTCGCCTAGTACCGCGGAGAAATTGACGGGGAGGGATATTAAAGAGTGGATCCACTGATTATCATTGGAATAATCAATGATAGTGGTTGATCGATTTCAATTCCGGTAGGGAATCTCCAAAAAAATTTAATTTTCGTAAACCAAGCAGCTTCGAATTTAAAAAAAAACGGATAAATATAAATGCGCTCTTGTCATTGGTGTAAAAACAGATATGACCTAACAAACAAAAAAACGTAAATTTGACTCTTTGTATGTGAATTAATAGAATAGAAAAGTTTATGGTCTTGTTGCGAAAATGTAACAAACTCGGTGGGCGACCCGGTCAGGCAACATAGGCAACCCGCCGAGCACCACCCCACCCCCATCACCCATTCTGCCGCCGCCGCCGCCACTGCTTGGTAAATGGCTCTTGTTGGTATCTCAATAAGAACAAACCTCGATAACCACGGGGCTTAATTCGACAGTTAGCATTATTAGTGAGATAAAAAAGAGGAAAGCATAGTAATAGACGGACTGGATTGCGAGATGGTCGAAAACCACTAGCGAACAGTAAGTCTAGGATACGGAAATCACGCTTGCCAATACTATTACACAAGAGAGACTAAAAGTTACCAGAGAGTGGCCAACTGTCATGGCGCGCCGCTCTGTCTGATTGGCTGGAAGCAAAATCTGGTCAGCTCCGGCCTGCCTGATTGGATGGAAGCAAAAGTCGGAGCACAAGCGCTATGACAGTTGCCCTGCACTCATCACGGGTGATTTTCTATATTTTTCAGTAAAACGAGGACAAAGCTTTGTAAGATCGATTTATTTTTAAACGTACAGTACTTCCAGCAGTTCAACTAAAACGACGGAAACTTAAAGACAATCCGTTTACTGTTAAGTTCCCTAAACGAGATTTAATACATGATAACTTGATCGGCATGCAAGAAACGACTCGTTGAATACACGACGAAAATATGTCAGTATTTACAAAATATTTCTAAATCATTTAAAGATTTTCCTTAATTTATTTCACGACTAGCGCATTCATCTCTCTCTAGAGACTCTCCAGCGACCATCAAACAAAAATGTCAAGCCTAAAGTCCTCTGCATGAGATCAATAAAAAAAAGCCTCTCGTTCAACATGTGCTGGCAGATACCTAACGAACGCATTTTGCTTTCGTTTAGACAGAATGATTACTGCTTAACGGGACGAGATCCAACACAAAGTTCATTTCGTCTCGCAGGTTTCGTTGAAACAAAAAATAGACCTTTTATGCAATCTGGCATCTTATCGAAAAATCCGACAGAAAAGTGTTGCAAATTTTTTCAATATTGACTGCACAGAAAAATTGATCGATACGTAATGCCTCCAGTGGTACTCAAAGTGGTCCTGAAACCTTATTTCAAGTTGATGATATGCTTGTTCCTCTGAATTGTGCTGACACTGGATTTGTTGACAGATACTTTTATGCATCGTCCCCACAAAATCAACATCCATAGAGGTTTTAGTGAATATCCACATTTTTTGGAGGATCCATGGTTTGTGGCGCGAATTGCATTACTTTTTTCTTTTTTAATTTTCGGACGTAGCGTCCCGATTTGAGACGCGAAACATCGTCCTTTGAAAACATAACCGCCTTTTTTACGTAATTTCATCGCTAACATAACATACATAACAGAAGGATATAGATACTTTCAGTCTAAGAGTCCGTATTGCATCGTTGCTAATACAGGCCTTGCGGGTCTCTCGAGAATTTCTGGAGACTCGGAGGGGTCTACGTTCCGATGAGAAATCTTCGAGTTGGCAACGACCCTACCTCTGGTACAGTTACTCCGATCTCGAAGAACCAATGGAGGCGTCGCCGATTCGGAGGGCGGTGAGGGAGATGCTCTGCTCATGTCGTTGGGCGAGTACACGAGCGTCTTCTTTCTTATGGGCCGATGCAGGTACCGGTATCGACCGGATGTGATACTCGCATCGACCGTGTCGTATTGATGCTCCGTTCCAAACTGCGATTTTGGTACCTGCAAATGGATGTCTTCGATTAGAATAGCTGAAAAGGACGAAAGTTCCGCAAGAGCTAAACATTAAGAAAAATGCCACGGACTGCTCCTGACGAGTGGCTATTATTAAGATTTGTCTCTTCTGTTACTGGATGATCTATCCCACGCACGCTATGATAGTATCTCTTCAGCCAAGCCACCCGCTTGGCACGAGAGTAGTGCGTATTACCTAAATTGGACCTCCTACACCGCAAACATTTGAAGCTGCTTTTTCTTTCTTGTGCTCCGTCTTTCGTCGCAAAGTATTCATTTATAGGTGTTGCTATTGACCCGACATGCATTATTATAGGAAGACTTGAACGCACGTAACCAGGGTTGTTGCGCTCTAGGGAAACGTGAAATTCCCTGATTTTCCCCTGACTTTTTCAGACCAAACAGGTCGTGTTCCGGGTTGTAATTTAGAACTATCTACTACTAGAGTATCAAAACTGACAAGCACAGATTATTTTAAAGTAGCACAACCCTCCAGTGAGTTAAGGTTAAGATTTTATACCGTATATTTACTTTTTAAACTTTGTCACTAATACCTATTTCAAAAAATCCAAAACCATCATTAACTGGTAGTTTATGTAATTAAAAAATAATTTCATGTGAATGGAAGAGCAGCTCATACGACAGGCTTAATATTATAAGAGTATTTAACATCGCACCAAATTTTCGGACTAAGGAATGAAAATGCACAATAAGCGGTATTTTCCGAGGAAAAGGGCAAATTCCCTGATTTTTCCCTGGCTTCTCTCTGACCCGCAACAACCCTGGAAACCAATCTAATGCATTTTAAATGGGAGGTGACTCGAACGCACGGAACCCAACCTAATACACTTTAAATGGGGCAGTCGGGTCAATAGACACTTCCTTCATTTATTGGGTGTTTGTACTTATTTTGTTGTTTAGAAAAGGGCCAAAGAGGGCAAAAGCTCTATCGGTTGGAGCATGGCACGAGACATTAACGGTCGCTAAGCCTGGTGCCGCTTATCAGCGACAACGGCCTGCCACCGAGTAGAAAGCGACTCCTGGCTAGCAAAGCGGTAACGAAGCGCGCTACATCGCACCTAACCTTACTGGCTCAACGCTCAACGAACTCGGAGATTGGTTAACCTAACCGGTTGTATGACTTCAATCCTCAAAATGGGATGAAAGGTGGTTTGTAATGAACCTGAGTGGAACACAGGAGGAAAATGCAACCTTCACGACTGTGAGTGTACCTGTACTTAAAGTTAGAGTCTGCGTTCATTTTTGAGGAAAGTGACTCTTGAAATTCTTCCCACACTGGAAGACGCAAAGGACCCAAAATAACGTCGTAAAACAAAACAAGAAAAAAAAGAAAAAAAGACGGATATAGCTTTAAAATAGCACGTAATATATCGATGTCTACCTTAGAGCCGTCGACTGCATATTACAGGCTACTTTTTGACCGCTCTCCGCGCCCTAAGACGCAGTATTTCCCCACAGACAACTTCAGACCACGCATTACCCTAGACTAGACGTTTCTTCCCTTAAATGGGCAGGAGGTCGTGGACAGTCCCTTGGTATGTAAACGCTAAGGCGTTAGTTTAATCGCAAAGCACTTTACAGTTCTGTAGAAAATATGCCGTACAAGTACTGTAGCCCTCCTTCGAAAGAGGCGTGGTAAAATAAACCATGGATACATATTTTTCTAAAAATACACGTTATTTGGATTTTTAACTATTAAAAGTAAAAAAAAAAGAGAAAATTAACAAACTGACATGGTACAGGAAATGGGGAACTTTTTTCACCATCCCATCAATGTAGACACCCCATGGCAACTTTCAATGACCTACTTGCATCACACATGTGTGAACACATTTCATGTGTGTCCATAACTTGGGGAAAGTCTGCTCTGGCCCACCAAATATCCCAATAAGATTGTCTAAAACTGGATTAAATACCCCATTGAATAAGAATAAGAAAGTAAATATAAAGAATTGGTCATCTTATTAATATCTAATTCACAAAATTCATTTAATTCACAAATATTGAATGGCTTTCATAGAAATAAATAGGATTTAGAAAATTGTTTCATAAGGTGAATATTTAAGACACAAAGAACTGTTTTATTCTATTAAAGAGGCAGTTATTAGAGGTTTCTAGAGCATAAAATATTAAGATAATTGTTTTTCATCTGAAAGATTCTCAGGATCTCTCACAACCTACACCAGGGTGCACTACTTTCAGCATTTATTACGCACCCAAATCTTAGAAAAACTCTTCAGACTTTCCCAAAAAATTATAACTTGGCATTAATAAAAAAATTTCACTCCACCTATATATTGAGCAAATAATTTCTTGAAACACATATTTCCTGATATTGATAGATACATGAAAATACAAACTTTCACCCTCACCTTACTCATGAGACCAGGTGTTATTTCCACTTCAGTGAAACTTTCCTCTAGAGCACAGGGGCTTTTAATTGGAGAAAATTTTTCAGGGCAATCTGGTGGAACAAGCACATCATCTTCTTGAGATAGGTTACCAGGAGGTTCAATATCACTAAAGAAACAAACAATCACATTACACAAACAATAAACATAGGAAAAATCACTGAAAACTATTGAAATTTATTAATGTCCCATTTTAGTTACATAGAAGAAATACTCACTCTGATGATATTGAATATTCAAGACTGACAGCTGCTTCCTCAGGAAATAATGTTACCATCATTTTATTAAGATCTTCCTCAATAGTTTTGAAGTCATTTGTCATGGTCATGGCTATTACAGCCTTTGATTCTTCTGACATTTTCTTTAGCTTGTCCACATCCTTTTGAACCAACACCTATAAAATGCACTTGTTGCTGAGACAGTAATGAAAATTATCAATATAAAAGAGCTAGAAGGGACAAGTTTACCTGAGTTGATTTTACATCAGCAATAATATCATCAAACTTGCGTAGAACTTCCTCTGGGTTCAACTCCTCACCAAGCATACCATATCTATCAACAAGGTGCTCAAGTCGGGACATCCCGTCATCTACGCTTTTTGCCCAGTCTATCAAATCTTTTAGAGATGATTTTGCCATGGTTTATCTACAAAGAGGTAGTGACAAACCATTAATAAAAAATCATGTTTCCAAGGCACCAAAATCACACTTTCAGTGACAAAAAGGTTAGTACAAGTTTCGTAACTTTGCAATTTTGCTTCTTACGGCTCACGAGGACAGACTTTTCTACGCTACATAACTACGACTTCTGCCGTATCTAGGACTTCAAACAGCACTTAACACATGTGTAATTCGCTGATATTCCTAACTTGCACCTTGAAATTCTCAGCCAGAATCTATCAAGATAGGAAAACTTTTCCTCTCATGGAACCATGCTATGTAAACTTAAAATTGTACCTCACCTTACGGATTTCTTATGAAAATAATAAACACTGGGAGGTGATTCTCACATGAAAGAACATTAAATTTGCTACAATATAAATCTCTACTCAACCACTCTCATTTCCCACTTAACTTTCATTATTAGTACCTTGTTATGTTGACTTTGATCAGCTGAGCGAGCAACAGTTTTCCCGCCTCAACTTGTCCTGCTGTATGGCAGAGATGAGGAAATGTTAGCTCACAGCCTTTACACAGTCTCCCGTGAAGGGCTTCAGCATGAGAGGCTCTCATGGCTTCAGCAAGGCCGGACGAGGCAGAGAACCTGCCAGGAACCTGCACTATACTCCCGTAGAGTGGGAAATTCGAAAGTTTGATGTTTGCGTGACAGACGAGTATAAAAAATGTTCATCCTAACCTAGTGCCTACGAGTTGTACCTACTGTAAAGAATAGTAACCTAGTTAACTCATTAATTGGGGAAAGGGAGGAGTCCAAAATTTACGTTGTTGCATTATAATGTATTCCGCATACTGATTGCTATGTACTGGTACCTCAGTTATATCTTTCGTGCACGCTGCCCCTACAGAAAGCTAAATAAGCCTCAGTTTCAATACAAGCCCTTAGTGGGACGCCCCAACGGTCTTCGGATTCATAACCGAAGATTTTTTTAACTATGAGGGATTTATAAGTGAAACTATCCTATTTGGCAAAGCAAACTAAAATTGGATTTATAACTAACACAGACACTCAATACCGAGCGCATTGAAAATGGAGGATTTACTGTGCAACCTTAGCCTCGAGGCGATGTACGGTACCTAGATTTCCACCCTTTAAACGGGATCACAGGAACAAATTACCATCTCAAAATGGGCAAAAATGTAAAAAATTCCAATTATCCGAGGAAAATTTTGTCAATAAATTCTGTCGAGGGCTCGTTGTGGGCCTAGTGGGAAGCTCTCTTATTTATGATAGGAAGACAAATGAAGAAGGCATTACATTCGGAAAATTAAGTTTTTAGTTTGAACTTCCAATGTTCTAAGTATCATTTATGTCGTTTATCAAATAGTTCGCTTCGTCAAGTTGGGCGACCCACGATACTCACGACGCCCTCTCTAAAAAGATAATTCTGGGTCCGCAACTTCAAGAGTTACACGGCTTCAATTTCCTGTAGTTCCCTTGTTCCAACTAAAATATTCAGTGCTTCGTTTCTCTTTAGACTGAGAATCCGCCTCTTTTTTCAAACGAAGCCGTATGCTTAGATCTTGGCTTAGATGCACTCTGCAAGATCGAGGCAAGGCCTACTACATAGTATTGGGTCTGAAGCTTCTTTTAAGGTTTGTTTTGATATGAAATTTGGATTACAACCGTGAGAGCCATTCTGAAACTATGAACACTAAAGTTAGGAGATGAAAAAAGGCCGCAGACAGCACAAAAATGTATTTCCGCATTCAGAACAATCATTTATTACACAAAAGAAATCGACATTTTGATTAGGTCTTGGAAAAACAACGTGAGATTACAATCACGTATACGTCGGAAAAAAATGACAACAGTCGGAAAATTATATTCACGCTTGGAAGAATATTAGTCACTACGTTGAAATAACGATACCATAATGAAAAATAAAAGATACGAAAGAAAAGCAATTAAACAATTCTACATCGATTTCCACAATCACAGCAAGATTTGAACGGTGAAGTAACGGCACATTTCGGTGCCTGGTCCTCTCTTCTCCATTCAATTCAAAACTGAATTACATCGAGATTATAAAGGACTATCAGTCTTTGAAACATTAAAAAATGGGTTTTGAAATCACAAGAGATCTGATCACAGCACAAACATGATTTAACACATGATTTTACTGCCTTTCATGTCACGGATGCCATGGAGTCTTTGGCAGAGAAAATCAAAATTACGAACACTGAATTAACAGGTTGCGAGAACTCAGCGAAAACTTTCAGACTGTCAATAATCCCAACAAAACAAAGTTTATCTTTCAATGAAATCTCAGATTGTATGATGGCAAGTGTAAGACAGTCTTCTTAGCGCCCGTAAAGGGTTCACAACTATATACCGTCCGCACGCTCCACGGGTTTTCCGAATAATAACAGGCTTTGCCTTAAACACACTTGTTCCACACGACTGATATAAAAGAGTAAACATAAATAGATCCAAACTAAGACCTGAGCAGCATGTGTTACTGAGGAATACCTTACTCGATTATCACCAGCTGCAAGGTGAAAACGCACACTCGTTTCGATTCGGTTTTGACTCGAAACCCATCGAGACAGTACGTCCTAAAACACTAACGGAGTTTTAACACTCCTTCAATCATCAATAAACATTCATATCTTTACAGTAAAACCTTTTCGTCAGCTAACACTTGAGCACGAGTAGCGCTCAAAACTATTAAAGTTCTCTCCCTACACAAATGGACGGTCAGGTTTCCAACCTTACTGTGGCACCATTTCACCTAGAAAAGAAACAAAAATAAATGAGCGACTATCACTCACGGAACTTCGAAACGATTTGCAATGCACGGCCACAGATAGATGTATATATGGTTAGTTTGGATGTAAAAAGACGGATTGCACTATCTCCGCGGCGGTAAGCTTACAAAGGAAACGTCCCAGACCGCAGGCTTCACTTTTGATCAAACACCCATGCATTCATCGAGCTCACTACAGATCATACTCATTAATATGTTCTGTAGAGCGTACATCTTGTTTGAGCGTATCCGTTCATATGCATTGACATACAAAGTCGTCTCGAAAGAAAAGGAAATGGCTGAAATCGCCCCCAACGTAAAGCCCTTTATGGTAAAGAAATACCAATGAGCTTGAGCCGCCATCTTGTTTCCACATTGTGCCTCTTTCTAACGCATGGGAATCCGTATTGCTGTTACCCCATCCGAGTCCAGCTGGTCACGACACCATTTGCGTTTCTATACCATACAGGGCTTTAGCGCACGCGCTTCTCAAAAACGTGTGAGTGGGAGGCCGGACAATGTTAAGGCTGATCCGTAATTGGATTTTTTTTTCTTTCGTTCTGATCATTTTTGGAGGAAAAGTGATGATGAATAATAGCCCATCTCCACATCGTCCCCTCAAACAACCAAATACGCTCAATAAATTTTCATCCGAATACAAGAATCTTGGAAAGAGTGAAGCAAGTAGTGAACACAAAAATGAGTTCTGACATTTTTGGGGAGGTAAATTTGGACTGCAGCTACAGCGTATGTATTCGTAGAGCATTTTCCGTCGTACATACGACCATGCGGTTAAAACGGTTCGTGAGTCCTAATGTCTTGCCACCTTTTTCACCATGATAAAATGAAGATAAAAAATCTGCAAGCGACAACACCGCGCAGAGCAGTGATTTTCCGACACCCATTTGGAGATAATCAGCTGTCTTGCGGTAAGTCGTCGCCAGCGAATTCTTTATTTTTTATCCGATTCGCGTTTCAAAGGGTAAAACGGAACGCGTTTTTTTTTTTTTTTAAGAAACGATTCCCATCTTTAGAAATAATGAGGTATTCATCCTCTCATTTCCTCCAAGAATTAATAAAAAAAAAAAAAAAGGAAACCTCAAAACACAAATGAGGGTCAAAACCGTAGTCCGGGCTCGAACCCACACTCTGTGCGCTCATTTCTCGAGGAGCGTACGCGCTAGTCACTGCGCTACCAACAAGAAATGAAAGTTCGAAGTTTTGATCCGGTTTTAGGAGACGGTATGATAGTTGACGCGGGTTGCCTATCTTTCGGGGACGAAGCTCCCGCAGAAAACAGCCCGGAACGGCCACTGTGGGGGTAGGGGGTAGGGCGATAGCCTCTTCCCCCACTTTGATGCGACTTTGCATTGGGATGTTCTATATAGTACAAGCTTTATACAAGTGATAAAAAGTTGTAGTCTCCGACAGTTCCCTTGTTCACATTGACTTGACTAAGGTACTGTCAGTCCAAAAGGTAATGTCCGGTTCTGGTCGGGTAGGAAGGCTCCGCCTTGTGGCACGACGAGAGGCGGGTAAAACCTTCTGGACTTGTAGAACATGAGTCGAACGAAACCGGAATCAGCGACTTGGCTCGATAAGTTTTCATGAGTGGATCGTTTGGACATTTCGAATATGCTTAGCCGAAAGCGCGAGAACAATCAAGTGGGGACCCTCTGGACCAACGTTCACCGCTAAACTAGTTCCTCACCCAAGGGCGCACACAACTTGGCGAAGTGATAACCGTATTCTCCCGTCTACAGTACGCACTTTTTTGTCTTAATTTTGGTCCTAAAAACCCGGATGCGTACTATATTCGGGTGCGTACTATCCAAGGGTAGTTTCTGCTGCTTTGGTGAAAAGGGTAAATTCACAAGGGAGCTTACTATACATGGGTAGTTTAG
>Ga0058701_10005364_pt1 | contig 10621 bp, 5 predicted proteins | sample AgamicOrMae_FD_97039 | JGI IMG/M metagenome (GOLD analysis project Ga0058701, IMG submission 97039) | Agave microbial communities from Guanajuato, Mexico - Or.Ma.e | ecosystem: Host-associated > Plants > Phyllosphere > Phylloplane/Leaf | place: Guanajuato, Mexico | collected 2012-06-04 | reverse complement strand
TTAACGGCACTTTCTTGTTAGAGTTTAGGTTCAACTAAATAAGGATACGGGGGTTCAATGTCCTTTTCATTTCTCCTCTATCTCTTCAATAATGGACTATTCTTTAATCGCTTAATTTTTGACGTGACTTCCGACGCAAACAGCGTCCAGCTTGGCGGAGGCTGGTTCGGTCAAAGTCGTACCTGATTCTGCTTAATATCCTCCTGGGCTTTCTGTCGAAATAAACTGGGAGAAATAAGAGCATCTTTAAAAAAGAAGAAAGTAAAAAGTTAAGGTACAGTATACGAATCTAAAAAACGTAAAGACTACCTTTCCAGCGGCGTTGATTCGTATGATGTTAGAGTTCTTAAGGACATTACCCCGCGGCGATATAACAAAGATGAAAAGCTGAAATCCACACAGTTTGTAGCCATCATATATCCTCATTTAGTTGCAATATTAAAACAAGTTTCACCATCTAGTTTCCGAGTTTGAGTTTGTCCCAAGTAAAAAAGACAAAAAAAACGCGGGGTGATATATGGAAACCTCATTTAATAAAAAAACAAAATCGAGAAATAAAGCTAAACCTAGTGAAGACAAGAGAGAAAACAACTATTTCGTCCAGCTTAAACCTCATTACAAAACTTTTGAGCCCAAGAAATTGCACCTTCACCAATTAGTTTAAGAGAAATTCGAGAAAACCTCAAAAGAATACGTATTTTTCTTAGAAAATGAGTCAAATTAGCCACTGATGATTTTTTGAAAATTCGAAATCAACTAATGCAATGGTAGATAAATATTTGACCCGTATGTTAGTATTGTCGCAAAGAGATCTAAGTTGTACATTATTTTAAACATGCATTTAACAGTTCCAGGTGAACTTGACTAGTTTGCCACGGGGGTATATCCTTAAAAGGATAAGCTTTGTGTTAGCTGTGTGATGAGAGGAAGTGGAAATCATCGGAGCGCCTAAAATTTCCGGAAGCTCCAAACAGACTTAGGTCTAATGGGTGTAGGTGTGCGATCGGCTGCGAAATGACGCCGGCCGGCCGGCGCAACTGCGAAGGAGCCCTCCCCCTCTCACCCCACGATAGAGTCTAATGGCTACTATCTTTGGTCACTAACGATCCGACAACTATTCAACTAACCACAATGAAACCAAATGCTTGGAAATTCCGGGTCTCTAACAATTTAACTCTCAAAACATTGAATCATCTTGGTAGTCCTCAGGTTTGAAGACATCATCGCCAAGCGGATTGGAAGCGGGTCGTGGCACCAAGCATCAAAAATAAAAGATTGTCGACTATCCTGATGCCGCTTGCTTTGGAGATAACTCCTTTTCAAAGATAGAGCAGGAGGCATTAGACTTTCAGGGAGACTACCACTAGTATCCGCAACCGATTTAATTCAATGTTTTGGATTTTTAAATGGGATCGTGCGGAAAAAAAATCAAGCTAAAAATTACACCCTTCCCTTACCCTATCCCAACCCCTGTCTACATAGCGACATCTCCTAACGAAAATCCACCAACTGCGAAGTGCTGATTCGAACAATCCACCAACTGCAAAGTGCTTGATCCAAAAACCCACCAACTGCAGTGTTAATAGATAGTAGTTGGTGGAATTTTAAGAAAGGCATTTCGCAGTTGGTGGATTTTTCGGAAAAGCACCTCGCAGCTGGTGGATTTTTATTAGGAGGGATCGATAGAGCTCTGAGCTCTCAGACATCGGCTGAGGCCAAGGGGACTCCGTAAGAAGAAAAAAAATAGCTGCTTACGTTGATATTCAGTAAAAAAAAAACGCGTTGAAAATTGAACAAAGATAACTTTTTATTCGAAATGGACCTCAAAGTGGTACCTACAAGCATTAAGCACTCAGCTCGAGAGGATGTTTTCTTAACCGTCCAGTTCAAGACAAAATTTTCTTAACCATCCAGCTCGAGAGGACGTTCCCTTAACCGTCTAGTTCGAGGACCATGCGAAACTGCGTTTCTCGTGTCTGTAATATCCTTCCATTCGCCAGTATTTTGGTTAGCAGAAACGTTTAACATTACCTTCCTCTAAAACCTCTCCTGAACGAAATACAGCCATACCGGCGAAAGGAATACTTAATGAGAACAGAAAATACAATTTTGAATGGTCCTCGAACTGAACGGTTAAGGGAAAGTTTTCTCGAACTCGACGGTTAAGAAAACGTTTTCTAGGACTGGATGGTTAGAACTTGTAGGTGTACCAAAATTAGCTTTCTATACGAAAAATCAAAAAGCAAAGTCCCTTTCGGAACATAGCTTTAAAGATTTTGCAACTTACATGTTTTAAGCTACAGGTACAGAAAGGCAATTTTATCGAGTAATTAATAAAAAATTTGGCAGCATTCTCTTCGCATAACTTAATTTAACGGTGAAATTTTATAAAAGTTTGACGTACGGTAAGGCAAAAACTATTTATACATGAACTCAAGGAAAAAAAAGGGTCTTGCATCCATAGTTACTTGGTTACCAAAAAAATCTTGCCTTTATTGTTAGGTTTGCCAGTTTAGAATAATCAATTCATATATCCTGGAAAGACCTTCAAACGATTTATCCTATCCTAATGTCAAGGATTCTTATTCCAGTTTTTCTTTAGATAATGTTCTGATTCATATTGGTTAATTTATAGCTGTATGTAACATTTAAATACATTGTGTTGACATAATTAATTTGAAAAAAAGTGACAAAGCCATTTTTTTCGTAAGTACCGCCTTGCAACGCTAATAAGAAAATGCCTTTTTTTAAGTAAACAGGTTTCCGTTACTTCAATACTATTACCAAACAAAGGATTAGTTTAATTTTGTCCGTTTGAATAGTTTGATTCCAAATTTACGACGAAATAATACATCATGTGGTAACTAAAATTGCATGACACTTTTGGCACAAACACTAGTAAGAATTTATTAGCCACATCGTAAAAGGCTCAACTTGTTTTGGAAATCCCACGCCCTTTATAGATGTCAAGGTAAAGCAGGGGAAGAACGTAGCTTGGTTATTTTCAAAGATATAATAATTAACAACCAAATCACTAAAAAGGTCTCATCGAGACCTCACAATTAATATCAAACATAATTAGTACTAAGGATATCTTTAAAAATAACGTAACTACGCCCCCTATTTTTTTACGTTCATGCCTAAAAAGAGGTACGATACTACCTGAAACAGAGGTTAATGTTTTACTGCGCAATTCCTAGGCAAGAATCGGTTGATCGGAATTGCGAGGTCACGTTGAGGAGAACAGCACCTCTTTCCGAAACGCCATTTCGTTTAAAGGCCTCAATAGAGAAAACTTTCTGAGAAAAAAAATTTTCAATAGCTGAGACGGCCTTAAAAGGATGACCCGAAAGAGAGTTGTTGCGGCAGTAGCGCTTACTTGCAGTGTGGCGCTTTCTTTTCGGGGAGGGGGGAGGGTGATTTTTCCGCCCACAAAGGAGCGCTGCACGGCGGTCCAGCGGCCCGCCTGTTTTGCCCGCCACAGAGCTTTTGTGGAACGGGACTAATGGCTGCTGTCACCGCAGTGTAGCCACATTTCACAACTACGTCGAACTTAAACGTGGCTAACATAAAAAAATAGAATGCATTAACAAGGTTGCCATCTCTACATTTTTAGTTTATCTCTTTTACCGCCAAACTGAGCAATGCACGGGATTGAACATCTATCATAACTCAAATTAGCCTAAGGTCACAAAATAAGGGCCTACTTAAGCGAAAGCCGCGCAGTGTGACCGTAAAAAGGATCATTGTGCACGTTACCTAACATAAACAAACGTTTTTCGGATTATTCTACCTTAGTTTTACGGAAATCTGCGTTAACCTACTCAAAGTTAGCCATCATTTAGGCAAACTCAGCTTTGGGAGACCTTCACCTAACTTAGTGTAACATTAACCATGGTCAACATTCATCCTTGATATACATTCATGCGATTCGAGGTTAAACAAATGTCAGTTAACTTAACCGAGGGTTTACTTAACTTGATCTTTACCTGATCTAGATTGATCTAACTTAAGGTTTGCATAACCTAGGTTTACCTTTCCTTGGTTTACCTAGCCAAGGATTACCTGTCCCAGGTTAACTTGACCGAAGTTTACCTAACCTAAGTGACCCATAATGGACATTACCGATATTAATCTTCCCTAACCTACTTTTTGCATTTTGTCATAATGTAACAAAACGTTGTAACACAGTAGTCTACGTCGTACGAAGTGCAAACTTCATTCCCAATGAGAGGGAGTCTGATCAGTAGTCAGTTATCTTTTAAAAAATATAGAGGAAAGCAATCCAATAACAACAATATTTCCATATCATATTCCCGGTAAGATGCGCTGGTATACGGTCTGCCTGCTGCTACATTACTTGCAGTCCTGATAACCGGCAACACTGCTTGTCACCGGCAGCCTGCTAAGATGAAGAACAGGCCGGCCGGCGCAGAGGGCGAAAGCAACACAGGCCACCGGAAGGCCAGCAAAGCTGGAGAAAATTGGGTCGCCATGACAACCGTGGCGTCATAGGGCTCCGACGGTCACTGCGGGTCACTCCAATTATCGGTACAAAAGATTGCTTGCAAAAATGGACCTAATTTGGGCCCAAATTGCCCAAGGAAAACATTTCAAGCGTAAGTGAACTCTTTTCAACTCCGTAATTACCTTCTTTATGCAGAGAGAGCGCTTTTTGCTTTCACAAAACAAAAATTTTCTAGAACACCGAATAATTACAAAATAGCGTCACATTGTTAATTTACAAAGTTAAGTCTGCTACCCTTTGTTTTGTATGTTTTATCGTCAAGCCAAACACGGTGACTGTGGAGCAAGATGGGATGAACGTCATGTAATTTTCACTGGCTTTAAAATAACTTGAATGTTTGTCGCCGAACGACCTCAAAGTTTGACAGAGTGCTGTTAAAAGAGTTCTCTAAAGACAGTTCCTTCTTTCACAAATTCCTCAATCACGTATCGAGAAGTAATATTCTCAATATTTCACCTGCAAAGTCGAGCGATAAGATGACGCACTTTTTTTTTCTTTGGCTTGCAGTTTCGGCCCGCGAGTAGGGAAAGGAAAGCGGTATTAACACTGATCAAATAAAACAGACCAAAGTAGAATGAGCTACGACATTTCGCCCTACCCAAGCAGAATCGCTGCCCACTATGTTATGATTTCTCTTTTGAAATTCCCGACAAGTATTTCGAGTTATGTAACTAAACTTAAAAATTCGTTAAAAAAAATGTGTGCGTGAGTTTTGTCAAGTTGTGAGCTGATTGTGCAACGGTCACTGGATCATCAAAGATTGTAAATTGGGAAAGATTTTTTAAAGAATACAGCATATATAAGAGGCTAAATAGATGACTCAAAAAACCTTGAGTTTTGTTTTCATTTCCGATATTTCCTAACTGACCCTAACCAATGCGTCAACACCAAAAGAGTGGGCTTATTAAACAACCATTCTGAACATATAAAAAATAAATAGGAGCTATGCTCTTTCTTTGAGCCTGAGAATCCGAGATTCACTCTACAACAGTGCACTTAAAAATATAAAATAAATTTCCTATCTGATTAGCCTTTCCTGAAAGGTGAAAAAGTGCACAAAAATATGTAAAATAAAATTTACATAAAATTCAGTCATATTTCATACCTTAAGAGAAATCGAAATATCGTGTTTACATATTTGGCTACATTTATGCTGTGTATCAAATTTAATGAAACTAGCCTTAGGACTGAAAAATTTACACTGCGTTGAAAGCCAGTAAGTTTTCCTACTATAAATTCCAATCTCTACTTCAACCATCTGTTCAATATAGGCAACCCCGCACCCAGGTACTAGAGGTTGTCTATACGTAAAATGCACGTTCAAAGGCATGTTACATAGAATTGCAAGAATGCATTATAAGTGCTGACCTGGAAGATTGTTGTGAATATTCTATAAAAAATAATAAAAAAATACCTAGGTCCAACCGCTTCCCACACTTCCTTAATTGAATCCGGATTTCGGCGATCTTTTCATCTTACATGCGTTTATCACATTGCTGGATGTTTCTCGAACAACCCGTCAGCGACAAAACGCAATTGTTTCCTTACACGCATACTCTGCCAGTGAGTCTAAGAAAAAGCATATAAAAATCAGTTATATAGAAAGAGTCAGACCGCTGAATAACCAATATTCAGAGAGTAAGTAAACTTTACATAGATAGAAAATTTTGCGGATCAAAAAGTAAGTTAGATTGACGGGAATTTCCCAAAACAATGAGGTAAATGGGTACAAAGATAAATTATCCACAATACACGGTCACATCGGAAACGGTGACTCTCTTCTTGAAGAGATTGATTTATACTGATCTTATTTGTCCATTTTACCTAAATTAGGTATGGTATCGTTATTTTTAGGGGGGACTTTACCTCTTGGTAGTATAGAGAAATGGAATTCGCAAGCTAATACCATAAACACTACCATAAGCGTTCCGCCCTTGGTTTAAACCTGTGTTACACGAAAACTAACAACAACCTATCGAACATGAAAATCCCGAGTTAGATGCGTCAACCAGTTTTATATTAAAGTAGTACATGTTTTGAACCTAACTTCATTGCCGCTCGGCCATCGCCAAGCTTCATGCAGTTTACTTCTTAGCTTTAATGCCTTTAAAAAAAGTCATCGGACTTGGGAACCCCAAAATTAGGTATTATTTCATACATTGTGCTTTGCTACTGTGCTTGGCGAGGACACGAAAAATCGTGATGAAGCACAAAAGGTTTGAATGCCACCTCCTACCAAATTCACAGTGACAAAGGAGCGGTATGAACTAGTACATTGAGGTAGATAGGAGCGACGGTTGAAACAAAGGAAAACAGACAGTATGTATAATCTTGTCCCGATTACAACGATGACAAAACCATCGGAGCTGCCTCCGTGCGAACACTATTTGCCTTAGCATGTGCGGTTGGAGTGCGCGATGGAAACCACAGATCAATGTGCAACATTTGTAATTACATCCATCAAGGGGTTTCCAGTACATCAGCTGGGCTACACTGTTTCAAAGGTGGAAATATGTACTTTTCTTGTAAAGCCTGAAACTCTTTGCTGGAAGTATCTCAACAGTTCGACAATGGGTCGAAGTAATATTCTTGTAAGAAATTATACGTATTTATCCTAACATAACTGTCACCGAGCCGTATACGACTTGCTCCTCGACAAGAATTTCAGTACAGCCGAGAGCAAGGCAGGTGGCACCAGGTTTGACAAAACGAGTGGAGAATAAGAGAAATGAGACAAAAGGACATTTCAGAGTACGTCTCGAGTTAAGCAGGGCAAAAGGCACGTAACATAGTAATCGCACCTAACCGAGGAGGTTGTTGAGTCTGTTATCCCGATGATGATGGCTGCGGTTAAGCTAGCAATTATTGCTAAAGTGAATGTATATGCAAAGTTCTCATACGCGCTTTGTTTTATTTTTTTCCACTTTATTCTCAATAAAAGGAATGATCTTCGCCCCTTCCAAGGAAATGAGACAATCGTTTTTTGAGCAGCAAAGCAAATGAAAAAAAATGACAATTAAGTAGGCCATTTTGTTTTGGATGTATTTATTTAACGTGGAAACCTCTTCTAATACTTTCGGAGTTGTGACAAAATTATTCTGCATTGTTCTATGCATATTCTAAAAAAAAACATACGCAAAGCCAAAGTAAAGTACATAGACAATTACTAATATCATCTTTGGTCTATTGCAAGCCGTTGAAACTTATAACACTACTTTTTTCGTGAAAATCGAGGTGAAAGCTGTGAAAAGCACGTCGGAACCTGATCAAGTATAGCAATTCGAAAAAAAAACTTTAGAAGTCAGTAATTTTGGTCTTGCATTTATTTTTATTTTTTGCGTGACTTTTTTTAAAAGATAAATTTTAAATTTAGATGAACATGTAGTTTCCGCCAATTAATAGCGATGAGGTGACAAAGTTTCGCATAGCATGCACGTAATGACTATTTTAGCATACCTAATCTCATGTTCATTTGATTCTTTTTGACTTTCAAAAACAGTAAAGAAAGTTGATCAATCTTAACGCTTTCAAAATGCATACTAATCGAATCGAATTATACCGTTGGTACGTCGAATATTACTCCCAACATGGTCAAACAACTTCGGTGGACGCTGGTGTGGGGGCACGTCATCGCATTTCTCTTTTATGTAAATCGATTGGCAAAAAGACGAGGTAAAGTCACAAAATTGCGCTGAAAGACCGAGACATGTCTAAAAGTATAAACTCCCTAAGAGTTTCGCTTTAAAACGAAACCTCTGTCAAAGGATTTTTTTTAAATCGCTCACTCCACACGTGCGACCTTCCTACTGGTACGCGCTTTCTGAAAGACGAACTATTCAGTCTCGTGTGCATATCCACAGCTTTGAAGTGTGTCTGATTTGTCTGGCTTAAAACTTTTTTTTTTCATTTGGCTTCACCATCAAAGACAGGACACGACCACGTATAGGCCCTTAAGTTATTCTGTAACTGCTTGTCTATGACAACATTTGGGGAATCAGAGCATAATGCGATATGTTAAGCAGGTCTTTGAAACTAATAATCAATGTACGATGAGTGGGAAAGCCTCTATCTGGTAAATCTTTGTGAAAAACGCGAAACGATAGCATTTATTTTACAAACTAGTATTTCTTTGGCATACAATTGTCGGAAAATAATGGAAACTTGTATAAAAGAAACAACATACAGTAAACTATCAAAGCTAAAGTGCTCATTTAGATTGGTAAAAAGGCGACTTTTTAATAATCTTATTCGTTACTACTGGAAAAAAGAAATAATATTAGGTAGGCCAATGGATAAAAGCAATAAAAAAGGAAAAAATCAAAATTATGGGATCTAGTCTCGATAATTTGCTCGACACCCTGCTGGTCAGCATGAAGTGGCATAGATGGTTATTAAACAATATCAGCATTGAGTCAAAAAACTTATTCGTATCATATGGATTAATGAGTGGTCGAATTTGAATCAGTGTGTGGGGGTGTCAAAATACTTGTGTACATTGTTTACTGTGAAGCTTACAATGATATTTGTGAACTAGCGATTACTCTCGAATCCTGATAAGTAAAGAGCTAACGTAGCGTAAAATAATAACTCACTGTGCATTGTCTCCTGAATATGTGTTAAGATGCATCATTACTTTTCTGCATTCAAACTTTCTGTTAAACCTTTTTTTATTTTTTATAACAATTTTGTGAGCAAAGTGTTCTTGCGTTACAACTGTACGACTCTACGAATAAATTAGGCCTCATTTTGCCCACTTTTTTAAAAACAATAATACGTCCTAGTATTGGGTAAGGCTTACGCTCCCCTTACAAGCTGAGAACAGACTACACGCATTGCATTAGTGTCTTAGGGTTGCCTACTTTTCTTTCAGCAGGTAGATAACCGGCATGACATTGCAGAGTTCAGATTGCCTACTGAACAACAGACTCACTGAATAAGCTTTTCAAATAGCAAAAAAAAAGAGGAGAGACACCATACAAAGAGTAGCGAGGTTCACTAAAAAGGTCACATGTCTTGCTTCACTTATGCTATGCTTGTCCATCAAAACTGCTGATACTTACCACGATTGCTGATACTTGGCAATCGATTAATGGATACGATTAATCGTTACAAATAATCGATTGCTGCTAAAAGGTATCGGCCATCTCTAAATATTATTCTTCCCTAAATACGAACGGACACAGTACTTTCGAACTCGGCCTGGAACGACTTGATTTCTCAAGTATTTCAAATCAAAAAGCGTTCCATCTTGATCTTATTCCAAAGGGGAAAAAAAGAAAAACTAACGAAGTAGACAAAAACAAAAGGCACAGGTATCACGCAGCAGAAACAGGTCAACGCGCATTTTATGCCTTGCTCTTTATTTATTTTCCTTCGGCCGCGATTTTTTACGAGGAGCAGTCTCCCACCGAGCGGGGCTTTTCCGCGTTCTCCATGGTTTCCTCACCGTAATATTTGTTGGCCTCCTTACGGCAAGAGGCGCTTGTATGGGCCGTGAGGCGCCAGTAAGGACGTCAGGCGCCCTTGAGGGCCGCAAGGCGCTGCCAGGCGCCGCTAAACGGGCCTGGGCGCATATTTGGCGCCTTGTCGACGAGGCGACAACCGCTCGCTCACAATATTCGCATTTATCAGACAGTCTCGTTCCTCCATCCCATTTTTCTGCAAATCACCGTTACAAATTGTGACAGTATTGTTGCAGTAGCGACGCTTTCATACGAATGTCGACTCAAGACTTTTTTAAAACCATTTTTAACCTCTTTCAAATTAGATTTTTACGAGGGAACCTTCTTTACATTTTTCGCAACGTGTGTTTTTCATACGCACACACACACAAAACATTTTTTTTTGTGAGATGCACGCTTTGAGGTCTAACCAATTGGTAGTCTTGGAACGACGGAAATGATATATTATGAGGAGGTTGTAAAACAGTCAAATACTTGTACCAATGTTTTCCAAAAAAAGCCTTTTGGAACTGGTCTATTCTTACATTACGATCCTTCCTAATAAAAATCCGCCAGCTGCAAAGTGCTTTTCCGAAAAATCCACCAACTGCGAAGTGCCTTTCCTAAAAATCCACCAACTGCTATCTGTTCA
>Ga0058701_10005363_pt1 | contig 10621 bp, 3 predicted proteins | sample AgamicOrMae_FD_97039 | JGI IMG/M metagenome (GOLD analysis project Ga0058701, IMG submission 97039) | Agave microbial communities from Guanajuato, Mexico - Or.Ma.e | ecosystem: Host-associated > Plants > Phyllosphere > Phylloplane/Leaf | place: Guanajuato, Mexico | collected 2012-06-04 | reverse complement strand
GGGGGTGTTTTCTAGATGTTTCGAACCCCTATATCTCAAAAATTGTTGGACATATCAAAACGAACATGGAAGTATTAGGTCGTCTTCGGCCCCATTTTTTTTTTCTGCAAAAGTGAAGAATAAAGTAAAAGAACTGAAAATTTGGTGGGCACCGGGTTTGGTTTTCTTTTGTTTTCAAAGGTAGACAACCTGCATGACACCACCTCTTCTCCGTTTATTCCCCTCTCCACATTGATGTCGAGTTACGCCTTTAACGTCTTTTTAAAGTTGTAGCTATTCCTGTAAATACTTGTGAGCATAAAATGTAATTTTACTAAGACGTGCAACATTTGAAAAATAGTCCAAGTTTCATTCCGGTTAGTTTTTCACCTGAATCCCTTTCCTGGTATGCTTAAAAAATAATGCTCTACAAATCGCGTGATTTAGGACACTTTTATTCAGCTAATGTATGCGTCTTTTTGAACAGAGAACTGAATAACTGCATCGCCGGACTGGAAAATACTCGGACTCAGATGCGGGAAGAAATAGCAGACCTACGACGAAGAAACTTGGAACTCGAAGAGCTGTACCACAAGAGAGAGGAGGAACTAGATCAGAGCAGAGCTCAAAACGAGAAGATGGAAAAGGTTAGATTTTAACGCTTTGAGGAAACAAGCCGTTCAAGCAAGTAGTTAGTATGCCCCTTCCCCCAAACCTACGCAAGGTGTGCAGGTTTCGGTTGCAATTTTGCGACCAGGCTAAAATGACACAATTTCCCTTGCGTCGGATTCTACCAAACTTTCCGTTCTTTTTGTGAATACATTGATAAAAAAAAGTTTGGTAAAGACTACTTCATACGGGTTATGAACTAAAATGTCCAATCGAGGAAATAATCAAACGCTTTTCTTCAAAGAAAAGAGCTTAGTGGAAACCTAAACGAAATAAAAGTCTAATAAAGAGAAATATTTTAAACCAACCCGCGTTAAAACACAGTTCTTGATGTTTTAGTACAAGCACAAACTAATTCAATTTGTCGATAAATTTTGCAGATACGCAAGTAGATAAAGACGTGGTTTCTTACACATAGGGAGATCCGCGTAGCTCTGCTGAGTCTGTTAAATCCCCCACATCCTTCGTAAAGGAAATTCTGACCACGGCAACTTCAACGGGTGGATTGTTTATAATTGCTTATTGTCTCCTACCTTTCTTTTCAGGAGTTAAATAAAATTCGCGGTAGGATCGCAACTCAAGATCAGCAAGTACGTTCCTCTGAAGAAGAACAGGTAATCAGAAGACGGCAAGAATTATCTCTTGCATTTCGAAATATCGGTTCAGACTATGTAATTCGTTTATGTAGTACCTGTGCTCAAACTAAGCTTAAACATGTAATGTTTTAAATATTTCAGGTAAAGTTAAGGTCAACGGTTGCAAAACTACAAGAAAAGTATAACGCGAGAGATGAACTTCTTCGACAAGTGACCACTGACTTGACCAAGGCGAATCTCATAATTAAAGAAAGGCAAAAGGAAATGGAAGCACTGCATAAAGAGGTTGGTAACGGACCCTACTTTGAATAAAGGTACCTCCCCATATATGACATGGTCAGGCAACATGGAAACTATGCTGGTAGAAAACAATGTACTTTTTACATTATGAGTACAGTTAATTATACTTTTTACATTATTTTCGTTTCATAACTACTATTTTCCCTTTTGGAGCACGATATATCAAACAAAGTTTCTTTTCTTTTTTTTTTCTCTCTCTCTCTTTTTTTGAGAGCAGGTAGTTTCCTGACGCAACTAACATTGCGCAATCTAGGCACCACACTAAACATTCATTGAAGGAACTTTTTTTTCGCTCTCACGATATTTTAACTTATTGAAGTATTCCCTTACAGTTGCAACAACTAGCAGTAGACAATCAAGGAAAAGAGCGTCAAATGACAAACCAAGTTTTGGAAATGAATCTCCTAAAAGCCACAATAGAGAAGAATGACGAGAAATTGCAGGCGCTCATGAGGAAAGAAAAGGAATTGACAACTGAAGCTTCTATACTGAAAAAGTCGCTGGCTGCGAAAGAAGAGGAACATGCAAAATGTGGCGATGGTAAGTCTTCGAGAAATTGATTTTGATAAAAAGTGAATTGATGGGTCGCCTTTCACCCGATTTGTTCACCCCATCCGAATTTGGCTGATAAAATATCGCGGGGATCGTTTGCCTATATGCCCTTAATGTATAGCCTGTTCAAACCTCGCTAAACATTAGCGATCCAGAGTTATAAAAAATTACAAGAAAAAAGCTGAAAAAAATGCCAAAGAGCCCTTGTATTTAGTCTTTCGAGCAGGCTGAAAATTGAAGGCTGATCTTATTTTCTTCCAGCGGTTGTGTGACTTACCGGCTAACGATGTTTTGTAATTTGTACTATTCCGCAGTTATTTCTTACCTTCATCGGAGTCTGAAGAAGGTGCAGCTTGATTCAGCTGCTGCCCCATCTCCCATTCACTACGGCGGTGCAATTTTCCCGCCGCCTACTTTTGCCTCTATCAATCCCTCTGGTCCTGGCGCGACCATGGATGGTACTGGCAAGGATGCTGCGCAGGCGGTTAGACAAGACGCTCTGAACAAGGGGCCTTTTTACTCAACTCCTCTGGGAACGAGCGGGCTTATAGGCACTACGAAGCGGAGGAGCTACCCAGGAACATTGGTGAGTATTCGGTCCCGTTACAAAAAAGTTGCTCCCAAAAGTAGGAAAGAAAAATTTGAAAAATATTTATACGTGTATAGGACGCACTCTTTCCGACCTTGAAAACCGGATATGCCCTATACACCGGTGCGTCTTACATACGGAACATTATATTTTGGTACTCGTGTATTCGATACATGGGGCATGAGTAGTTTTTGTCTAAGAATCGTTTTTCATACTTCTTTACCGCATAAGGTAGACCATACTTAGATCGCATTTCTAACGATCCTATGCACGTTTTTTCAGAGTGAACGACTGAACGGGAGAGAAGCTAGCGCTACTCGGAAATCGGACGGAGTACTGCCGAAAGAAGCTTTAAAAGCAACCCAAACAACTTCGCAGAAAACGAAGAAACCTTCGGAAGCAACGAGGAACAAAGAAAAGCAACCTACAAATGGGTAGGTAGTCAACGTTGTATTTTGAGTTCTAGAGTGCCTTGAGTGTGCGCAGAAAGAGCTTACCACTAGTTTTTGAAGGAGGAGCGTTGAAAATTCAGGATACAGAAATTTTTGGAGGATAAGATTTTGTGCGAAAGTTTGTTACTGGGTAGGATAAACCTCTGTTCTAAAATGGATTGTGTGCCTTTTCAATGCAGGTCTTCGCAGAAGCCATTCCCTGTACAGGCAAATGAAAAGGATCCTCAAGCACTTAAAGATGGACCGAAGCGGACTCAAAATAAAGAGAATAAGAAAGCACCTGCGTTTAAACCCTCCTCATATTTTCAACCTAATAGGATAACAACGGATTTTTAACATTCTGCCGAAAGATGTTTTTAAGCATGATCCTTGGACCAAAAATAATGTTTTAAATAGGAAAAAATATATTTAAAAAAAGCTGTCGCTGTAGCGGGAAAAGTCGTGACTTTCTTGAGAAGTCTGCCTAGAGATCATTCCTAATTTCTACGTGTTACCAATGGATAAAGTGTCATCTCAGGGTAGTCGAAGTGGTGAAGTCACGTTTCTTTTCTCTAGGGTGGCTGTGATACGGTCCTGTGATAAGTTTTTATATAACTCAGCATTATCAGATTATTATGAGAAGTATTTTGTGAGGTTTTATGTGTGGATGTACTTTTATACAATTAAAAGTTTTCTTAAAAATCATTTGAACGCTTTTATTTCAGTTTTTTTCATTTCAGCATGAGAGAAGGGCGGCCCTTTTTCTCATTATTGCTGCATATCTCGCCGTACCTGATATTTTTAGAATACAGCGCAATATGAGATCGAATACAAACGGTAACAAACGGATGGGTGTGAATATAGCCTAATGAATTAGTTTTGGGCAGTCGTATGAAACCCACCAACTCAGTAAACCATATCCGAGTTCTGCTCGGAAGTGGAGGTAGATTATGATCGTAGTGTGAAACCAGGAGTGCTGTGGTATACTAGAACCAGTCGATGTGAAAGAGAACCTGTAGTTTTGTTTCTTTCCCCCCCCCCCTTTTTTTATCTGTTGATACAGCAATTGGTTTTTCCAAAAAAAAATCAAGTCTTCAACAGAATCAATCGGGTTTATATCTTCTTTTTTTTTCGAAAAAGTTGGTGGAAGTGGTTGTATTATCTAACGTTTGTGTCTTAAGGGCAAAGAAATAACTCTAAAACTGTAGCAGCTCTATTTTTTTATTCATTTCATTTATAATTTCTTTATTTATATTCGTATTATTAAGCGTCTTCTTAACTGAAAGCGCGGGTGTGACCTTAACCCTCTAGCTTTGAAGGCAAAAGTAAGCATGCCCCGAAAAAAGTTTAGTCAAAGCATCGGCAACCTAAAACGCGATTCGCGTGAATGCCTTTCGCCACTTTTTCATCGCCACACGTAAACAGAAGCGAACTAGCGGCGCTTTATTGCACCCCCGTCAATTGGTATCCGCAGAGTATCCGCGCGTCATCTAGCGTGCTACTCACCCTCCCCGAACCTTCCTCAAGAGCCCAAGAGTCGCCATCTTTTTATTCACGGTGAGAGGTTGGCGACAGGAATATGGCTCAAGCGGTCGCGGATACCTTTAGTTGACGAGGACGGGGTTGCAGCGAGGCGTAAGGGAAGTAGGGGAAGGAGTACTGAACTCAAGACCCCCCGCGCCGGTCGCGCCACGGCGACAAGCGGTAGCGCGAGGGACTCGTCAGTTTCAGTGAGTCAGTCTGATGTTGAGTTCCGACCCAGCAACACACACCAGCCGTGGCATGCTAGCGCGGTCCCTCGTGGACGTGCAGACAGACGGCTGTCAATCAATTAGTCCAAATTTTGATTGAAGCGATAGCTCAGTTTGTGTCTGTTGAACTGTTCCGTCATCTAGCACAACGTGGTTAAAGCTTGCTTAGTATCCACGCATTGGTCAAGTGGCACTTTGTTTACAAGTCTTCCATCAATGGCATCAGCTGATTTCCGTGGTCTATACCCCTCCGAGAACGGTTTTCAACAAGTTACTTTTCCGGAGCTTCCCCGTCAACAGAACAAGATAGAGATATTTCTTTTGAGGAGATTTCCGCCGAATATTTATCACGACATCAGGTGAGGATTTTCTGTCGCTTTCAGCACGGACGGTGGGTAGAGTGTGCTTATCATTCGCACTTTCGTTTTTTTGTTCGACAATAATAAATGACAACAGATTAACCCACTACCGCCCAGCGATGCGGTTCAGCAAAAGAAAAAAATATTTTAGAGGAGTTTTTCAGTTCAGTATTGTCACAATTTATAAAATATCACCCCTATGGAAACCTGAAATTTGATTATTTAGGCATTTTCCAAAGCTTAGAATTGCGTATTTTAATGGAAAAAATCCTTTCAATATCTCTTAAGCTGAATTTCACTCCAGATACTTTGGGCTGTTATGGGTTAAAATACGCCCGTAGTAAGGGGGTTCATGCGAGCACAAGATGTTAATGTTGCTGGTGACCATTATTGTTCTTAACACGAAATGTTATTTTAGAAACTGAAACAAAATTGACGAAACAAGAAAGTTGTGTGCTTTACTATTGTACGTAAGGCGATTTCATAACTTTTTTTCTAGTAAAGAAGTATGCATGACGTCTGCGCGCGTGAACAGTGATTCAATGCTCAATACCTTTTTCACGTTTTGAAACATTTTAATTTTTGTGAATGTTCGAAGTGCGTTTTCGCACGTAAACTTCCGTTTGAGTCACAATGGGCCTTTTCAACGTGCTTTAAAGTTTCCCTTTACAAACGTATGCGTGCTTTTCAGGAGAGCGCGAAAAGAATTAACAGTAGCGTTATAATAATGGTCGTGGCTATTCACCCGTCGGCGAAAATACATAGAGACTTGAACGCACGGAACCCAACCTAATACATTTTACATGGGGCTGGTGGGCGAATAGCCAGAATAAATGGTTATTGGTACATTTTATATGAAATATTATAGTTATTCTCCCCATAATGAACACAATGAAACTTATCCATAATCAAAAACAAACAAAACAAAGGGCAATAAAAAAAATAATGTTTGGTTGCGCTTGGCTGGCCTGTCACAAAAGTAAACCTGCCCTGCTGCTTCCGTAGGAAATGCATGGAGGCAGAGGTCATGGCTTTTAAAAAACATGACCCACTGCGTAATATATTTAAAAGGGATTCATACCTGAGGAAAACGGTAAATACTGCATTAACGTAACATGCACGCAACGAATGCACGCCGTTCTTGTATTATTTACCGCGCTGCGCGGTAACTGCAAAAGTACGAATCTTCTGCTAATCATGCCGTTTTAAAGCAGCACTTCGTAAGATATATTTAGAAAACACCATTTACAGTTTACATCATACACCATTTATGAAAAGAACAATTCAGTGATGATATACCAGAATTAGAAAGCTTTATTAGTAACATACTAACAATTAGTATACAATCATATATTGTTTATGCTTGCTTGTCGAAGATCGTGCGAATAGAACTGATCACAAATTAAAATGGAGCACACTGGGATTTTTTTCCATCAGTTGCAATTACCTTTGGTAGCAGATAGGTAACTCAGAAGTTACAAAGTAGTCGTTTAAAAGGGTTCTTCCACCAAAACGGTCTTCAGCGGGCCTCAGTTGGTTTTATGGAATGTCGAGTTTTTCGACGTCACGCGCGTGTACCGGGAAATTTACGGGACCAGAAACACCCTGTATATCTTAAACAATACGAACCCTTTTCCGAGTCACATATTCAGCTAACAATTACTTATTGTTAATGCCATCGCGACTGACAAGTAAAGTAAAAATATGCACATTAAAACAAACTATCTTATTTCTTAATAAGTAGCTTATCTTCATCTTCAGCCGATTTTAGGTTCCATTCTACAATAGAATCAGTTTTTACTCAAAACGCAAAAGTCACCGATCGATACAAAAGAAATATAAATAATAACGTCGGAACGTCCAGACCTTCCTTGATCTCCTTGTGTCAATGATTAACCTTTCAAAGTGTCTGTTATCGATCTGGAGAGAAAATCTTTATGGAAAGAAGCGTCCTCCTGCTTATGCATTTAAACACCGTTTATCTTCAAGGGCACGGTCTCTATTCATATGGCTACTTCAGTGAAATCGAAAACTAACCACATTACGTATTTTTTTTCCCGGCTGTTTACTGTCATACCTCAAACTGGCTTCCTCGTAACGTCGGCATTCCTGCACTTCTCTTTCACGATTTAAAGAATCGTTTTGAACAATTATTAATGGTATAAGCTCAGGAGATCAAAGACATCATTAACGCATTACTTGTAGGCTCAAGTACTTCATTGTGTATTAGATTTTACACGAAGTTACTCGGCCTGTTGAGATTTTAGAATCTTCTTGATTCTTTACGAGGTAGATTACACGCACAACATTTGTGTGCTGCAGTTGCCTATCCAATGGTTCGCAGGCTGTCAACATGAAGGAATTCCTCCATGCTGTCAACTTCTACAACGTCGGTTTTACAGGCTGAATTTTCTGTGTTAGTGTTATGCACTATGGTTTAACATTCCGCTCCGTTATGAGCACCTCCCTCCTGGAGGTTTTTGTAGGTTAGGCTAAGGCTAAGTGCCTTGTTCACTTAACCTAAGTAGGCCCGCTGTCACTCCGCTTGGTGCTTTTTGCCTCTCTTTGTTGCTGCTCCGCTCGATTTTCGCCAAGCTTGTTGCCGATTACCTTTCGTTAATTATTTCAACATTAATAGTATCCATGTTATTGATTTAGAGACATAACCCACAACTTTGAAAATCCCTGAAGTTCATTCCTTTGGAGCACTACTTTTTTATAACCCGATTTTGTATTTGGACGACGGACCAACAGATGGATTGCTCTTTTTCTACGAAGTTTAGAGGGTCCAAAAAGCGGTCTAACCTGATTCGATTTTTCGCGCGCCTTCGCAAGAACTCCATTGACGCGCCTGTAAGTCACAAATACTTGGCTGACAAAAACAGTTTAAATTACAGCTCACCGCAGGGGATCGAGCCTTTGAAAAATCCGATAAATGTATAAAGGTTGCCTTTGCGTGCCGGCGGAGCTCACCGGATGCTAGAAGCCATGATAAGAATTGATGGAATGGCGAAGGACGGGGGGCCTGGGGGGAGGGGGTAATTGTGAGAAAAATGGGAAATGCAGGTTTTTCATCAGAAATAGTTATTACTGTCTTGCAACCTTGCTCTTTTCAAACCCACTTCGTACAGTCAAGAGTTTGAACGGTTGCATTTTCTGCTACCGTTACCTTGCATCGCCTAGCGTTGCGGAGCGATAGCTGAGCAAGGGCCATAACCTGACTAACATAACCTAGATTAACCGAACCAAGCGATAGTGCTGTTGCTACCCCGTGACGGCAATCAATGCTAATCGGCTCCGGTGACGAAGAGGTACCACTGTCGAGTGCAAAAGAAACGGCACGCTTTAATTCTGCGTAGAATTTTCGGTTGGCATCTCTGGATTTGTTCTCCAGGAGAGGGACGCTGGAAAGCCGTGATTGATCAGGCACCGTGTAACGCACATGTAACAACTCACTCGAAACGGAGTAACGGTCTACTCTCCACGAAAACATTCAGAGCTGCCAACCGAAATCCCGCTTCACTAAAACAAGGGTGTCGTTTTACCTGCACACGATAGAGCAATGAGTATAGCGAGAAAAAATTTTTGCCCAGGTCATTCCCAGGATTCATTGAATTATGAATGCTCGCGCGCCTATGTGTCGGAACGACTTTTTTTCTTCTTTTCTTTACAAGGCGAAGCAAATAGGCGGCAAAGTGGGGCGGAGCGAGATGGAGTGAATTTCTGCAAAGCATAGACCTCTAATAAAGGACCTTCTCAAAATAGATCAATAATGGAGGTAGTGGTCTCTGAAGGACACCGAGGTCGTTCAAAGTCAAGGTCGAAATACCTGAGGTTTTGTTTCGATGCACGGAACGTCTTGCTCCGACCAGGATGTGGGTGGGCGGTTTCGACCTATATCGTGCAGCTAATTGTAAGCCGTTTCTGTGGTCATCAAGCAAAACCAGAACTGACGCATCTCTTCAAAAGCCACCTGCAAATGATAATATAATGACGAAAGCCTATGATTATTTTGTGTTTTTTGAATAAAAAGACAATCTCAGCGATAACCCAAACTGAGAATAGATGCTTTTTTATAAGACCATATTTTACAGAATTCCAAGCCAAAATATCATATCATTTATCAAAGATCCTTAAAGCAATTAACCCATAACCCCCCAAAGTATATTTGGAGTGAAATTTAGTTTAAGAGAAATTGAAAGGATGATTTCATTGAAATACGCAATTTTAAGCTTTTCGAAATGCCCAAATAATTAAATTTTAGGTTTCCAGGGGGGTGATATTTTTTGATTGGGACGATACTGAACTGAAAAGATCCTCTAAAATATTTTTCATCTGTTTCCGAATGGCATCGCTGGGTAGAAGTGGGTTAATTTACTTTGAAGATGATGTATGATCACAAGGATATCTTAGTTTACGTTAAGGATGCATCGGATGACCCCATATAGTGCGTCCCGATTTAAAACTCTCTATGGTTCCTGAGTATTAGAGTATTCCGCATAATGCGTACCCGGATTTTTTAGGGTTGAAATTGTACAAAAAGGGCGTGTTACATCGTTAAAAATATGATAGCTTTCTGCTGTCGATGTCTTTTGTAAAACTACACCATTTTCGGCTGATCTACAAATCGATAATTCTTTGATTGCAGATTCTACTGCCGATGTTGGAGCATGACTGAAGGATCGCCACCCCAACCGTTGATTGCAGTCGTGACAACTCGAGCTCTCTTCGCCGTGCCTTTTTCCAGAACAGTTGACAATCAGACAGACAGACACTCAGCATTGCATATCGCGATTAGTCTTACGGATGTCACAGCAGTCGGAGTGGTGAGTTGGGACTGAATCATTTTTGCAAGAAATCTTTTCTTATTGGAGTTTTTCTGAAGCAGAAAGGTTGCGTCAGCAGAATTTGAAGTTTGGTTTAAGTATGAAGAAACTTCATACATTACTAAGGACTAGAGGGGATTACTGTGAGCTCCTCTACTAAGGACCAATTTATCTTGCATGTTGTTGACTTTGTTTGTGTATCGCCGTCGACAATTAAGTCATTTTTAATTTAAGGTATCGTGTTTATCTTTGGACTGCGTTTTACTTTGAAAGTTGCGGATATGCGTCATGGTCAATAAACGTGAAATAAACTCGATTTCTGTTCCGAGATTACACTGAACGACAAAAAATTGGTGTAGCTTGGTCCTAGGGTCAAAATGGCTTTTTTTTTGGGGGGGGGGGGTTCTTTGGGTCCACGATAGGCCGAAGGATAACAAAAAACTATCGCAAGAAGCGTCATTTTGTAAAGAAAAATTGTCAATATTTGACCTTATATTTGTCGTAAGGAAAAATCTTGCATTCTTGACAAAAAGTTTTTTTATAATCGCTGGTTGGGAAAAGATTACGAG
>Ga0058701_10005362_pt1 | contig 10621 bp, 6 predicted proteins | sample AgamicOrMae_FD_97039 | JGI IMG/M metagenome (GOLD analysis project Ga0058701, IMG submission 97039) | Agave microbial communities from Guanajuato, Mexico - Or.Ma.e | ecosystem: Host-associated > Plants > Phyllosphere > Phylloplane/Leaf | place: Guanajuato, Mexico | collected 2012-06-04 | reverse complement strand
CGACTGAAACTGGACAATAGCTTTAGGACTGGTAGTACCTTGTGCCTCTCTCCGCTACCGCTTCAGCCGGCTTTCGCTTTGGATATCGCTCTCCAGATGGCGGGCTTCTAACAGTTAGCTTTGCGTCAGGCTTGGCGACCGTTAGGTTAGGTTAGGTGCTGAGTGCTTCGCTCCGATCGGCTAGGTGACGAATGAAACACAACAGGTGAAAAAAAAATTGAAATTCGCTGTGTGAGGTACTGATATCCCGCACAGTAAAAAACACCCTTCTTTTAGGTATGAAGGTAAAACTGGGGTACACGCTAAAAAAATAGTTGTAAAAATTGCTTTTGGGGGAAAGATTCAGTCCTATCTATAGCGAAAATTGATCTACTCTTAGCAAATTAGAGGCACACTTTTCATCATTTGGGAGTGAATTTTCACTCCTAAAGCAGTTTTTCACTACCGGTACTAAATTTTTCGCGTGCTATTGGGTTAATTATAAAGGTTTGATTAACTATATCTAAGGAGGGCTCTCGACGAGACTTTTTACTCTTACTTTGAGAAAGTGAGAGTCTCCGAGGTTCACTGGTTCTCAGAGATTCTCACATTGTAAATGTGCAATGGTCAAATTTGACTAAAGCATAGTAGCTAAAATTTAAGTATTTCGATAAGTCAATTTTGACTACTTTTTAGTCAAAAATGACTATTTAAATAGTGAAAAAAGAACACACTGAGTAGTAAGAGTATGACCCATTTTAGACTGAGAGACCAAACTAATATTGGTAACTTACAAGAAAATATTAGTGCTAAAAATATTAGAAATGTTTTAACCGCTAAATATAAGTCTATTTCGACAATTTTACACTGAATTCAAAAATGACTACATTAAATAGTCAAACAAAAATGACTAAAGCAATCAATCAAAAATGACTAATTCAAATTTAGAGTGCACTGATTCAAATTTAGAGGGTTTCATTGACATGGTTGTTGATAGATTTATCTTCAACAATAACCAAATTGCGCTCTCCCGCTGTTTCACCTTACACCCAAAACAGGTGTGGGACTACCTAAAACAGGGGTTAGTATGACAGTCTGCGATTTCGTCTCTTAATTTCCTGGGCAGAAAGTTATTCCTGTTATGGATTGTTCATAAGCAAAGCATGGTATGAAGAATCTCGGTTCGTTTGAACAAATCGATTGTAAGCAAGCGAAACTCGATCCACTGCAGTCTTGGCGTCTTCATAAAATAAAAAATCGATTCCGGTTCCTACCTGCGACACGCGGCGCAGCGGGCTCCATCGATCTCCGCGCAAAAAAGAAATGAGCTAAGTTTTTGTTTTTGAAGCGGTGCGTTTGTTATCGTTCCTCTTTTCATGGAGATGCCGACCCACACAATAGTATCAGCTGTGCCCTTTCGCTCCCTGGGGCACACATTCTCACTGGCGTCTCCTTTCTGATTAAAAATTCTTTCTCCGAGAAAAAATGTCTCACTGTATTTGAATATTCAGATCAGCTTTAATATTTAGGCTACATTCCGTCCGATCAGATAAAAGTCTGACATGTCCAATTGACTCATTAATGAGTGACTCTTTTCCTGTCGCTGAAAATCTGAACTGAAAAATGTCAGGCTACTCAAGTACTTCTCGTAATCGGTGTTTAGTCTTCGTCACGCAGAAGCTCGGTTTTAATCCATGTAGGCCTGGTGTACACTGTAAAAAGATAATCTTAATGTCAGATGCAACAAAAGTCAAATAACTGATCTGAGAGGAAAAATCAGTATAATTATGCACTGAATTTCAGACATGATATTTAACTTCTATGTACTTCTTATTTTAAGAACGATGTAACTGAAATGCAGTGAATATTTGGACTAAAATTTGTTCAGACTAGTAATTCGACTTTTTGTTTTGCATCTTAAATTAGAATTCTCTTTTTAAAGTGTGCGCTTTCAATTTTAAGGAAGATTTTTTTACCTCGCCTGTTTCACCTTGCATTTTTATTATCTCGTGTGTTCCACCTTGCGTCGTCTATCGAGTGACAGGGTAAGAGCAACAAGGCACTTAACCTAGCTTAACTTCTCGTTTAGTCATAGCGAAGCTTGGCACAGGCTTAATCTCCTCTTCCTCCAAGTTTATTGCTGCTTAAACGTGGCAGCAGCCGAAAAGTAAGAGGTATCAAAATAGGCGAATGTTGGTTAGGTTATGTTAGGTACCCTGTGGTTCGCTTCACCTGTGCTCTTCTTGGCTTGGAGGTGAACTTTTAGAACTCATTGTCTGGAATTCTTTTTGGGACGAAATAGTCAAATCACGAATGTGAGAAATCATTTTGAATAACTTAAAGCTCGTCAAGCTCTTCCTAAGTTACTAATAACTTTCTGCGTGGTGATATTACTTTGTGATTTACCTGTGATTATTAATTTCAATCAATTAGTATTCAGGCCCATAGCGTCACCGCCTTCTGTTTCATGAAGAAAAGTGTTCCTGGCCCGAATATCACGTCTCCCGAAGATAAATGGTCCAGTATTTGACATCTTTTCCCAATAAATTTCAAGATTTTGAATTGATTTGGAACGTGGTCAAGATGATTGCTTCAGGAAGTTTTCTAAAGGGGAACAACACTTACCGCTCTGTGTCCGCCGGTTCCGATTTACAAAGATATGGAAATCGAGGAATAAGTCATGTGGGGGGGGGGGAGATTTCTAAAAATAGTAACTGGATATTTAGATATTTACTAGCGCTGGAGAAGCGGAGAATGTCTGTGTATTCCTATTCCGAAATAACTGAAACTTAATTACGTATAAATTGTTTGACTTGTTCTTTGTAACTATACGATAAAAGCTTCTTCTTCTTTTTTTTAACTTAACATGACGAAAATGACTTTGTTGCCTCAACAAAAAGTTTTGTTAATAGTTAGCAAACCAGAATTGTTGTATGACCATTTCACTTTACGGCGATATTCGTAGTTGTTGTGGGATCAATATCATTGTTGCTGTGAAAATTTACATTGTCACCTCAACAATTCTTGTTTGTTGAAGCTATATGAACAAATCGTTTTGTTAAGAAAACAATGTCGTTTGCTTCGTGAACGTGGTGACATTGTTTTAGTCAGCGAAATATTTCAGAGGGCTTCAACTCGAGGCCCTCTACAATATTTTATCGAGATACAAAGCGTAAATTGGGTTAGGTTGTAAGTTACGTCCCTTTTGCATCGATTCGCTACTGTATTCACAATCAGCTGTCGCCAAGCATGATGCCGCTTACTTGTCAGTAAAAGTCGCCGAAAAACAAGCGGCATTAAGCTTGAAGACCGGCAGGTTAACATTAAGTTACATGCCTTGTGATTTCTTCTGCTGTCACGTCGCTCAACACGGCGAAGAAAGTTATTGGACCACAAAAGGTGGGAAATTCATCCTTTAAATTGGCAGTGGGGTAAAAACGACCTCAAAAAATATAACCTTATAAACCTATTAGTGTAGTGTATTAGAGCAGTGTTTTCAGCAGAGCTCAAATTCCAAACTCAATATTTCTAATACGAAGATAGTTCACCTATGGAGAGGACAGAGAAAGGAGATCAATGTACCTTCTGTGGACGAGGATAGAAAAAGAAAATAAAAGGTTTGTTGTTTATGTTGGCTGCTTTGTAATGGTTCTTTGATTGTAACAGGCGGCTTTGTAAAAAAGACGCTATTGTTAGGTACTGGTGCATCGGATAAAAATAGAAAACAACACCTTTTCCCACGCAACAGCGTTTCAACTCATTAGCTTCGCTGCTATTGTTCTAGTTCGAATATATCTAGGCCCTTTTCGGTCTACTTTTGCTTTAGACGCAGAACCTATACTTTAAATTTACCTTTCACAGATTTAAATATGTCTTTTTTGTAGTCCAATGCATTATATGGGCTATCAGGTAAAATATGTGAAAAAAAACTGCCAAAAACCTTTGAACCGTAAAAGTTTATCAATACTGAAAAAATATACTTATGAATGAAAAGATCAGCTTTCAATATTTATCGAGCGTAAGTTTGTCTTTGAAATCGACGAAAACTCATGTAAGTCTTATCGTTCTATAATCATCTTACACCTAATGCAAAAGCAATATTATCATCGAATAATAATACTCAAAAGATGTCCTTTTTATTCGGTTTTCAGCGTTTTATAATTTATTTGTGATCATTCCCCCCCCCCAAAAAAAATGTCTGTACGTAAGGATACGACTTTTGTTCTTATTCAGTAACGTTTGACTTAATCATTTTTCATGCCATAATTTTTTTTTATAGAAGATGGAGATATGCTGAACTTTTGATTGCAAGGAATAAAAAAAATGCTTGCAGTGAGTTTCCAATAGCTCAAGATACGGGTGGATTGATTAATATTTTCGATTACGAAATGGATTGAAGACGTGCAGGAAGGAGTGTTTTAAGTGAAGTTGAGTTTGAGTATTTTTTTAAACAAGTAGTAGTAGGTATTTTTAAAGACGCGATAGCGCTTTTGACGAGATGAGTAATCTTAGTAGCGCGTCGCGGCTGTAAATTTTAAGTTTGTGGGTTGATAAGGTAGTCTGAGGTAGTATAGGGGAGGCGCAACTACTGAATATGATAAGTGCTATCTCTTTTTCTGCTGCGGGCGGCCGGGAACGTACTGTAAACACCTTTTCAGAGATTTACAGCTTGTCGGTCTCGCAGTCACGGACGCCCACTTTTCCCGTACTTCCTTTTTTTTCCCTGTTTCCCGCTTTCCTCTTTTCTTCTTCTTTTATCTTGCTTTCTTGCGCGCCGTCCTATTATTGTCATTTTCCTTTTGTCACTTTATTTCCGCCAACTTACTCAATTCCTCTCTTCCTTCCTCGCCTATCTCCCTCTTCTTCCTCTTGCACGTCTCCTATCCTCGTCTTCATCTTGCCCATCTCGTCTCCTCCTCTTCCTCTTGCCCATCTCATTTGTTCTTCTTCCTATTTCCCATCTCCTTTCCTGCTCTTCTTCCTCTTGCCAATCTCCTCTCCTTTTTTCTTCCTCGTGCCCATGTTCTTTTCCCTCCTGACCTCTCTTCGTCGTCTCCTTTTATAGCCTCTTACCCCCTATCCAATCTCTCCTCGTGCACTTGCCCTCCTCCCCCCACACTTATAATCTCCTCCTCTCCCTCTTCATCTCCACCTTTCCTCTTCTCTTTTTTTATCCACACTAACGCCCGCACAACACCCTCTCCCGTCCTCCCTCCTCTTACAAATTACCCATCCTCCCCCATTCTCTCACCTTTCTGCCCAATTCCCCCTCTTATACCATCCCTTATCCCGTAACCCCTTCTCCAATCTCCCCCCTTACGCTTCTCTTCAATCCCTCTTCTCAATCTCTACCCCCTACTATTCTCTGCCCTACAATCACATTCCCTGTCCCCCTCCCATTTTTTCCGATCCCCTGCAATTATTCCTGCCCCCCTTCCCCATTAAACATCCAGTCGCGTTAAAGCTTAATTATTGTCCCCAGTTAATAATCTCTAAACGTTTCTCCCGATGCACCGTCCAACTCGAATAAAATACCTTGACACGCAGCAACAGGTACCGGTGTGCGACTCATGTCCCTTAGGGCGAAAGCTGAGGCAGGAGACTTAATGTTTCAATCCCGAGCAAGTCCGACCCGGTTCGACCCTGTTAGACCCGAATGCTGCTGCTGTCCAAAGGGAAAGGAAGGGGAAGGGGGGCGAAAAGCGACCTCTTTAGCTCTGGACTGGGCAGGGCCACGCCTGGACAGGACCTGCTTTATTTTAAAGCTTTTACACTTCGACACTCAAGACTGGCTCCCGCTTAATGATGCCCCAACCTCTGTTAATATCAAAGTGGAATGTCTTGGCGCTTGTGACCCGAATCTGATCTTCTATAACTGCGAGAACATTAAAGATATACGCGCATAGCTTTGGTCAATCTAGGTTACGTTTTATCAAGTGTTCTCAGCTGTGCTCCCTTCGCTACCGCTCCACTCAGCTGTCACTAGAGCGGATACTGCTTACATCTCAGCTATGCTGCCGCCGAAAAGCAATTTGCAAGCGTTGCGATCGTTACGTGAGGTTATCTAAGGTTACGTGCCTTGTGCCCCGCTCCGGGTTTGGCGACGATAAGTGGAAGAGATGGGAAATTCGCCTCTGGGATGTAGGTTGAAGTGTGAATCTAGCACGGGCGTGTGAAGTAAAGCGAGGACACAACTTATTCGATGTTGATATCTCGGTCATTAACGTTTTAGCCGACACCCGGGAGGGGGTGTTGGCGAGGGGGGCAACGGCCCCGCGAAGCTAGTTCCCGGGCGCGGCGCTTCGGCCGGATCGGCTCGGCTCCGCTCGGCTCGGAGGAAGCCGACGAGCTTCTGAGCGATGAGTCATCGCGACGGCGGCGGCGGCGGCCGAAGATTCAAGGAGAGGCCGAAGCCAGGCACTCGAGACGCCGAGCTGCTGCCGAAGCTATAATCCAATTTTTAGCTACGAGTTGATTAATAAACTGGTAATTTCGTGATCGGAACGGATGAGGTAGCCGCGATGAGCAGAGGATTCTGGAAACGAAGACGCTTTTCGAGGAAGGGAAGATAAGCAGAATTTATTCCTCACTGACCGGCTACTCCGGGTATTTATTCCCCATGCCAGAGCCCACTGATGTTTTTAGGGAAAAGATGGACACATTGGAAACCAAACACCTGTTTTAGGGAGTTTTTACCTGTTTTGGATGTGAAAATAAAACGGGGGTAATGCTATATTTTGGTGATTTTTCAAGAAAGACCATGGGTCAGCCTTATGATTCAGAAGGTCTCGGCCAAGGCTTTCCTTTGATGTGGCTGAACATAGGTCGATTTTGAAAATTAAGGAAACAGTGCGTATTTCGGTTATATTTCAAGATAGACCTGCGTTCAGCCATATATTTCAAAAGGTCTCGTCGAGAGCTTTCCATTGATGTGGCTGAACATAGGTGTATTTGAAAATTAAGGGAACTGTGCGCATTCCGGTTATATTTCAAGATAGACCTGCGTTCAGCCATATATTTCAAAAGGTCTCGGCAAGAGCTTTCCATTGATGTGACTGAACATGGGTCTATTTTGAAAAATAAGAGAACAGTACGTTTTTTGTTTATATTTCAAAATAGGCCTACTTTTAGCCATATATTTCAAAAGGTCTCGGCGAGAGCTTTCCATTGATGTGGCTGAACATAGGTCTATTTTGAAAAATAAGGGAACAATACGTTTTTTTTGTTTATATTTCAAGATAGACCTACTTTTAGCCATATATTTCAAAAAGTCTCGGCGAGAGCTTGCAATTAATGTGGCTAAACATGGACCGATCATGAAAAATTCCCAATACGTAACATTCCAAATACGTAATACCCCCGTTATAATTTCACACCAAAAACAAGCAAGAACTCCCTAAAACAGGTGTTCGCGGTTTTATGGTAGAAGGTGGATTTTTCTCACTCTGTCAGCAAACCCGCAAGCAAACTAATTCGTGCTTAAGGTCGTCCCATACCAGTTGTGAGTATGCGAAGGTAGCACGGGGAAGAGCGTTTATTAGTTTTATATTTTTTTAAAAAAAAAACTCTCAACATCACCGAAAAAGATCTCGTCAAGAGCTCTCGCAAATGGTAAGGTTATTAAATGGGATACTTTCAAAATTACCACTACCCGAATGACACTAATGCCTTTAAAAATACCTGTTAACAAATCACTCTATCTCTGTTTTACTTCTGTACCTAAAAAGGTTTAAAACTACCTAAAGCAGTTGTTAGTTTTAACTGTATCGTTTGTGGAACATGGGCCTTTGGTTTTAAAAGGCACCCCGGCCTACGCACGGTATTTTAACGATGGAATATCATGGCCCTAGTGATTCACCGTTCGACGCTGAACAGAGCGGAGTGACGTTGTAAAGAAGTATAACCTAGCCTAGTTTTACCGGTTTACCTTACGGAAGCCTAGCCTTCAGGCTCTTGTTTACCGGTCAAGAAGACAGCGGCATCAGGCTTGGAGATAGCCTAACAAAGACGCAGCGAAGCAAGACACAAGTCAAGTGACCTGCCCGAACCAAAGTTAACCTAATCTACACGGTTTTATGATCTCTTGATTTTCGTAGTTTTATGAAAAATGGCTGATTACAACTTGGAACATAATGGATCAAGAATGCCACCTTTCTAATGTACAGTAAATAATAAAAAAAGAAAAGAAAAAAAAACGATCGCACTTTTTCCCTGGAAATTTTGTATTTACCTTAGACTCTGACTTACGGTAGCTTGCTCTCAATGCAAGTTACGGTTGCGATCGTTTTTAAATCCCAAACAAAAGGAAAGGTTTCTGTTGTTTGAAGTGGCCTCTGTTATGATATGGGCTAATGGCAGTACTGCTGACATTCGGGGGCACAACAAAGAACCCTTGCATGACTTATGATCTCACCTGTAATAACATGTGTTTCGTTGTAGGTGGCAAACTTGCGCTTTTTGTGGGCCACCTCGAAGAATTCCAGAGATCTACGCAAGCTCTTCCACATCAGATAAGTATTTCATTTCGGAGCTTCGCAAATATTTGCTTGTTCTTTGCGATTCTTGGGATTATGGATTCTCAAACTACTGTACAACTTATAGTATAGGCCCCGCAACCGGCCAGCTTCAAGCGGATTACAAAAACGCACGAATTCCTAAAGTTTGTCGAGCGGGTAATCACTTGGATGCGATCGATAATTGCGTTCAATGGAATGCGATCAAATGCTTTAATCACCAAAATATGCCTTCGCTAAAAATCTGTTTTCCCCGGATGCCAGTAAAAATGTTAAGATTCTCGACAACTTTTGCAGCACTATTGATAAAGGAATCCTTTTATCTGATTAATCATTTCCGCATCGGGTTATGCGACACAAATCTAAATATTTTTTTTTCCCTTCGAGCTTTCTTAAAAAAATATTGCATTTTCGGAAGCTTGGGTACTATCAGTAGCAAAAGTATTGCTCTTTTTCATATGTTTTCAACCTCTTCTACTTGAAAACGGGAAGAGATACGACAGAAAAGCTTGTTATTAAGTTGGTCGATACAGCAAATATCTATCGGACTCATCTCGTTTTCTTTTGTTTATCTCTTTTCGTTCCTAAGTTATGAACGTTTGAAAAAAAATAGAGGAAGGAATACCTTTGCCACTCATGGTACCGTGCGAGTTACAAGCCTCTGACGAAAGGATTTTCTTAAATGATGGCACAACCCGCTCGACACGAGTGTTACGCGTGTCGCCTACTTCCGGCTCCGACATTATTAGATAGGCAACACGCATGACACTCGTGTCAAGCGGGTTGTATAGTCTCTTCAGAAAATCCTTGGGAGCTTGGTACACCCTCGCAACTGGTTCTCTAGGTCACGTCGCCTTCGCATGTTCGACCCTGTTTCAATACCTTTCGTCACACGAAGTGTCTTTTAACGTAACGATGAGGTATTCATAGGATAACCGCCATAAACACGTATTAGACCATCATAGGAGAAATTGATTTGATTGGTTGCCTTTTGCCTCACTTCGCTAACAGCTGTCGCCTAGTAGCTTGTGGTGAAAGGCAACTGCGTAGGAGCAAGTGGAATCGCGCTTGCCGACAAAAGGCGAAACACAATGAGTAATTTTTTGTCATAAAATGTTTTATTATTCATAAACAAGTAATGAATTAGTCAACAACATTGGCTGCGTAATTGATTAACCTAGACTATCAGAGAACCGTTTCCTTGTAGATGTGTCGTGCTGCAGACAGGGGAAGCAAGCCCGATGCCGCTTATCTCCAGCCGCCAAGGAGTAATAAGTGACGCCAACTTGGTTAGGCTAAGTTAAACTAGGTTAAGTTAAGGTTACGTGCATTGTGCATATTTCCACTCGATTTTGGTGAGGTGGAACACGAAGAAAGGAAAATTCTATCTCCTTCTAAGTTAACGGTATAGCGAGAGTTTTCACCGCCAAAAACGCGATGGGGTGGAAATCTCCGTGTACCTGCCGCGAAGTAGTTACCCTAAACGACGCGTTGCCGTTCGTTCATTTTCAGGCCGATTTCCGGTTTGGAGGGTGGAAAATGATTGTCAAGATTTATCCTTTACTTTCATTCACGAAAATCGCGAATCGGTCCTGAAAGAAACAAATAGCAAGGTGTGATATTTAGTCATAGCCATCTGTAAAACTTGGGTGAAAATTAAGTGGGAACATTAAGTAAGGTTTGAATTCCCACGTTTGTGATCCACCCTCGTTCTGCTTTTCGTCCCATTTTGAGGTTGTGCCTCGCTCCGTTGTTCCTCGATTGCGAACGTGCCAAGTGTTTTCCATTCAATTGTTGCCAAGCCTCATGCGTCTCACTTGTCAGCAGTTACTGCCGCCGAGAAGTAAGCGGTATCAGACTTAAGCGAGCGTTAGGTTACGTTAGGCGTGATTAAGTGACTTAGCCCCCGCTAAGCTTCGTTATGAAAGCTGGAATACAAAGGTGGAAAGTCCAACCTTTGAATCCTAAAAAACTGACCGCCCTGTTCACGATAGACCCCCCCTTTTTTTAGCATTAATTCGAAGTAGTTTGTCTAATAGTGTTTCATAATAAACTTACTTGAAGGGGGAAAAATACGATCCAGATGGCTAAGAAACAGATTCGAGTGACACAAAATGAAGTTTGCATAT
>Ga0058701_10005361_pt1 | contig 10621 bp, 7 predicted proteins | sample AgamicOrMae_FD_97039 | JGI IMG/M metagenome (GOLD analysis project Ga0058701, IMG submission 97039) | Agave microbial communities from Guanajuato, Mexico - Or.Ma.e | ecosystem: Host-associated > Plants > Phyllosphere > Phylloplane/Leaf | place: Guanajuato, Mexico | collected 2012-06-04 | reverse complement strand
AGGTAAGGTTAGTATTGCGGTTAAGACCTTTGGCGTTTGCGACTTTTGTCGTTTGGCGGTTACGGATTGGCGCTTGCGGCGTTGGCGCTTGTGGTTTCTGGCGCTTATGACAGCTACCCAACTTAACAGTGTATCACTTGCAGATTTTCGAGGAGACTCTCTTCACCTCTTGCCCCACCTTGGATTCCAACCCAGAAACGAACGGGCTCAGTAGTCTGGGGTAAAGGTGATTTTTGGACGTTAACGACTACATCGAAATGGGAAGTTAACCTATGTGAGGAGAGGAGAGCAGGAGCCTTGGCTGAGACGCAGACATCCGGCGCGAGGAGTCGATATCCCCCTCCAGGCCGTCAACTTTTGTGTCCCTTCCGCGAGACGCTCGCGGCTCGGCTCGGCTCAGGCCCAGGCCCCGCCCCGCGCGCCCACGGCCCGCTCACTGATGCCACACGGATGCACTGCCACCAGGAAGCACACATGCCGGCCGCGCTTAGGGGCGCTCCCCAATCTCCAAGGGACACCCAAAGGGAGACCCAATGTAGGACCCACGGGGGCCCGTCCTTAAAGCACCCACGCCCAGGATGTCAGCAAGCGTGGGACCTCCATCAATCCGAGATAACAGGCATCGAGTTAACAAGTTTCCTATTAATAGATGCGAAACAAGTTGTTCTCCGTTCGATCGAAGCATGTCTTAGAAAATGGGACGGATTTACTAAGCAATTAAGTTGGTCTGATGAAAGCAGTACCTCTTTAGGACCCGGTACACGTTTTGGGTTCAGATGCGTTTTGGATAGAAGCCGAAATGGGCGCGGCAGTCCACTGCGTTTAGCTTCGTTTATTAGTGATAACAGGTGCAAGGCTATGGCCGATTTTTTCTTCTTTATTTTCTTTTTTTTTTCTTTCTCTCTTTTTTTTTAAAGAAATTGTTGAATTGCTCGCAAGCGGAATACGTGCTAGACATAATTCAGACTACTCCCCTTAGTGGTTTATTTATTATAATTATTTCAAATCTTGGATTCGTCTCGGAAGAGGTAAATACTGGCCCAGACTCTGGTGTCAGAGGGAAGCCCTTAAAGGTAACAAAGTAGACGAAAAATTGGTAATGAATGATATAAAAACAAAAATTACAGATAAAAAATTTGAAACCACATATGAGACCCCCTTAAATATGTTAATAGGGGGTGCTTTCAACGATGAACGATTGTCGAAGGAGTCCCTAACACTCGCCCTAACCGCAGTAGGCATGTGTAAGCCTACATAAGAATGGACATCTGAGTACACGTTAACAAACAAGTACTTCCTTGCCGCTATTTCAAGGTTTTAACTTTATGACGGAGCGTAAAAAGCTAACGTAATATTTTAAAAAGGCGATTTTAAAAAATGAACACAATTTGGCTTGTCAGAGTTGTATCATTTTACGTTAAGATTTTTGAGTTTCTATTAATAACGCTAGATTAGTAAGGACGCCTGGAGCTTGAAGAAAAACTACGTCAGTGGTCAGCGGCCCCCAAGAAAGGAATGGTGTTGCAGCATAAAACTGTTTTGAAAATCTTGAAAACAGTTTCCGACATCATAAAATTCGGTACGCTTTAGTAGCGGGCAGCTTTCATTCCTCAATGGATTTTAACGCAACAGCGACCAAACCTAGATTTCTCTTTCAAATGATTCTATATATGGATTAGAAACGCAAGTCATTCCAAGAAAGATATTGATAAGACTTTAACGAAAAAAAAAGGAGAAGAATTGCAGCGATAGTCCGTACATCTTTTTTCAATATAACACAATTACATTTTTATCTCGATGAGGCTGAAAATTCGCTGTTGCCACGGCTTTATACCCCCAGACAGTCTTTTTTTCCGATTAAAATTGCGATTTCCTTGCAAAAAATGCAACACTTGCTTGATTTTTACCCAAGTATTGCAACAGCCACGTGGGCGCAAAAAAAAATCGACAAGAAACCGTTGTTTACCATCTGAAAAAGTTTCGTATCACATCACTCAAGAAAATATTAGACAAAGGTACCGGCTGAACAAAATATTATGCTCTTAAGGGATTACAACGTGCCCCGCTAACAAATAAAGAGTTAATAAGTACATTTAATCCAACTAGAGTATGCGTTAATAAGAACAAAAGTTAACTTAAAAGATTCCATTTTTACTTTAACGAGATATCACATCCACTCTAAAATAAATATTCAGAGTTAACTAACAAGATTCAATACATATACTGCTGAACCTTCTTAACTTTTAGTTAGGCAAGTGTAAATAATAACTACCAAATATTAATTTGCATGTGTCAGTAATGATGTTCACTCGATTACGAGTTGATTTTCATGAATCCCTTGCGTGCTTGCGAAGACGCGTAATAATGTCTCGCGACAAAGTTGCGTTATGGGGCGTAATGATATGGAATTTTGTTTACGGGTCACATCACGCGATGGGCTTTACAACATCCCATATCAGCCGCAAGATAAGGCGGGGACATAATGAAACACTGTTTGACAACGTACCGCTCAATTTAGCGCCGCAGGATAGGCTAACCGCCGATCACCATGTCGTGTTGAACATGCCAAAGCTAGCGAATTTGACTCGTGTCAACAAAGATTTTTACGCGCGACAGAGTACTTAGTGAATTTCTTGACGGTCCCCGGTATGCAGTAGAAAGCCGCATGGGGGCACCCCGCTGGGGAGCCCACATCAATGCGGCGATCTCTGCGTGCCTTGACAACTTCGTAAGAGATAACTATGGCATAGATTCATTCCTTTTCGAAATGCTCATCGAGCTGACGGAAACGGAATGTCTATTCATACTGTGCACGAAATAAATTTCGACCTAGTTCATCCGGATGGTCTTTGCATTCGCGACCTACAGCAAATGTTCACTTACTTGACTTATACTTACTTGACTACACTTACTTTCACTTACAACATTCGTACTTAATGTGTTTATCTCACTGATACAAGCTGCGCCAAAAGCACAGATTTCACTGTTTATAATAGATTTTTTAAATAAAATTTATCCATAATTTTTGTTTTTGAATGAAAAGTTTTAGCACTATTGGTCATATATCAGTGCATAAGTTTAATACGCTAACAAGCTCAAATGCTGGACTATCCCTCGCAAACAAACAAATTTTGTGCGCAAAGTCTGTCGTAACTCTGAAAATTTCCAAATGAAAAGTTAACGGAATGAACAAAATCATAGTTTAGCACATTCTAGTGCTCGGAGCAAAAACAATTGGTTTAATTCAATATTTTTTTTATTATTTTATTTGACCCCCGCCCTGTTTTTTGGTCACTTGCTTTCAAAAAATTATCTGCCTTTGTCCTTCACATTTTGAGACATTGACGAGTTTTGACCAAGTTGTAATTCACGCACAGAATTCCCCATCATCTGATCGCACTTCGAAATAAGCCTGTGGTGTTTGCTTTTACATTCGGAATCGGAAGTCATATCGCCCCGGAGAAGCTCCGATAAAAGACGATACGACTTTTAGTTTCGAGGATGTAAATTTATTTCAAAGCGAAGGTATGAGTGCACCAGAAGAAGGCAGCGAGTTCGTAAGGTATCTTCAACCATGAGGTAGGTCAGTGGTATCGCGAAGTCGGTTATTCACCCAGTAATAATCCATATCATGTGATAACGTCATGAAGAGTTTCTTCATGAACCTATGCACCTAAGGCACCTCAGTCTTAGGTCCACAACTTAATGGGAAGATTAACTCGCTTTGACAGCTAGTAACTTGAACAGAGCAGCTCGATATGGGCACAGATATGTATGTTAACAGATAGGAAAAATGGGCTACGAGAAAAAGATAAGGCTGCGATCTGCGCGAAGGCGGCGCCTCACCCGAAAAGGTGACAGAGTGATAGCGCGGTCAACGTTTTCCATTTCCGCCCTATCACCGAATTTATTTTCAACACGAAATTTCTTCAAGGTTGGCGGGGCAACGACCACAACTGACAGGTCATTCCAAACAGGCTGCACCAAAATAAACCAATTTCGCAACTTTAAAATTCGCCACCAGCCAGAACACGCACCTACACACATCATTAAAGCAATCATCACATGAATGATCTTTTATACGTGTTTATCATTTATATTTACCGTGCGAATGATAAACTAATTATTGGAGCACTAGATAATCACATTCTCCAATGGATCGTTACTTTGAGAGAGATAAGAATGGGTTTGGTTAGAACACGTTAGATTTCGTTATGTAAGGTTAAGTTACCTAAGGCGTTCCGCCAAAGGTTGAATTTAAACTAGTCTCCATATGTTACGTTAAGGAGGTTTCATTTTCGTAAGGTTCCCTTTGGAGGGATTTCGTTGGTGCGTTCAGTTACGATAGGTTTACTTAGGTTAGGCTTGGTAAGTTTAAAACTACGTTAAGTTCAATTGGGTTGAGTTTTATTAAGTTGGGTTTAGTTACGTTCAGTTAGGTTAGATAAAGTCAGGTTTCGTTGGATGTGGTTTTGTTAAGTAAGATTTCTTTACGTTAGCTATTGGTAGATCAAATTTTCTTTGGTTAGTTTGGTCAGATACTTTGATAGTAAACGTTTGCCAAACTTTTACCGGACCAGGATTGATTAATTAATCCATGAAGATGAAGGATCACCCAGATTACCGATGTGCGTTACCGAAGCTTACAAACTAGAAAACGCACTGTTGTTTCATGGTCGTAACATAAGATGGGTTGTTCGGTAGTTACCCAATTTATGATATTATTGTCCTAACCCCACTTCACTCAAGTGTTACTTAGGTGGACCTTTTCTGAAATATTCGAGGTCACGCAACGTTTCGTGGCCCTTCGAGAATCTTACAAGCAGGGTTGCCCTCATTCTCGTCCTTTCGAGATAGATTAACGAGATTGGTCCCGGAGCCCTACAGAGAGCGAGAACATATGCTCGACCCTTCCGGCGACCAGGTAGCTCGCCGATCAGCTGAGCCAGGGCCGCGGAGATCACAACAAAACAACAACCTCTATCTGACTGGATGGCAGGAAGTATTCCGGAATTGTAAAACGCCTCAATTCGGCGTTCTCACTCACCTTATTCCACAGTTATGTTCCAGTAGACACACTCACAACCACTTCACTGTTTAACCTAACCTAAAAGCACCCGTATTGTTGTAAATACGGACAGAACGGCTCGTGTCCGCAGTGCCTAGCCTACTTGTTGAGTTTCCCTAACATGTCCTTTACAGTGGCTAAGGAGCACTGACTGGCACTCGTCCGAGCCGTTCTCCCGTCCCAACCCAAAGACGTCCCGTCCAGAACCGAGGTCTGTACAGTACTGAATGCAGCAGGCGGGACTGCGGGGCGAGGACGAGACGAGGCGCAGAGGGAAGTCGTCCCAGCGGCGCAGCGAAACCGGGCCGGGTCGAATGGGAGCGGCCCGGCCCGGAGCCGCAAGCGCAGGCTGTGGCAGGCTGGCCCGCCAACGCCCGCCGCGCCTCATCGATGCACGGACGGAAAGCCGCTCAAGTCCCTTTAACCTGATCGATCCTTGGAAACACAGAAAAAGATGCAGATTCGCATTGTAAAATGCATCAGTGTTGGGACAAACACGTCCGGTATTCGTAACACTACTTCCGCGAGCCTATACCAACCAATGGGCGATTTGGCCGAGGAGGCGAGCATGGCCACCAACCGGAAATAACCTTCTTCAACGTTATCCCCGTCCAAAGTTCGTCTCCGAAGTCGTTGAATTTAAGGCGAAACCCTTCGAGAAGATATTTGGAATGGTTTTAGGATCAGATTTTGGCTCGGGAAAACATTGACGAAGGTCATGTTTCCGGTTGTTGACAATGTTCGCCTCCAATACGGCCAAATCGTCCATGGTCGTACGCATGTCGCACGGTACCAATGCGCCTCTGACCGCTTCAAGCGATGCGTCGGGGGCTTTCGTTTGCGATGCCTATCTTGCAGGACGGCTGATTTTAGGTGACATTATCTGTGAGGACAGTAAGAGCCCGTTTTATCTTTATATCCCTTATATCCCCAAACTAAGAGGTTCACGCCCAAACAGCCGTGAGGACTAAACCTAAGGTAGATTTCGACTTAACAAAACCTTATAATTCAACATTCTTTCGTAGCCTATCCTTAAAATGCATAATTGGCTTGGGAAGCCGGCAAAAGATGCACACCAGTTTTAAAATTACTGTAGTATGTTTTCGTGATCCATTTATTGTGTGGTTCTAAATGAACTAGGTTTAAAAACTTTTCAGGCTTTATAGACCAAATATAAAACTACCCTTTTCGGGGTAATACGCAGCAGTGTATTCATAACAGGGGATAAAAAAAAATCGGGGGTTACAGCTTTTCAAAATGAGCGTTGCGTTATCCAAAAAAAAATAGGTTTGCTGTAAGGAGGGAGGTGTTTTAAATGACTGAAACCGTCGAAAACATTTCATGCGTGCTTGACGACCCCTGAAAACACATTTGCAGAACGAAACTACCCCAAAAAACGTACGTCCTGGGGATTTAGGAACCTAAATCAGCGATTGGACAAGGTCCAATGCATGTTATGTGTGATATTCCAACACATCTCATATACCGGTAGTTCCGGAGCATGCTATTTTACGAGCCTCCTAGGGGGTGAAATTATGTTAAGCGTGAAAACCGATTTTTAGGCTAAAGGGGTTGCAGATATTTCTCACGTGCACTCGATCTGAAAAATGACTGCTAGGGGAGGGGCGCTATCATAGACTTAAAAAACGCCCCCCCCCCTGCAACCACCTGGACATCCGTGCGTTGCGGTCGCCTACCTTAGCTCGAAATCAGTCAGGTGATTGGCTGATGCCGAGCTAACGTAGGCAACCGCAACGCACCGATGTCTAGGTGGTTGCACGTGGGGGACATTTTTTCTTTCTATGATTGTACATTAGTACCTTTAGTTGGGTCGTTTGCACTCCTAAACAACCCTCGGCCAGGGGGTGCGAAAATACCCTCTTCAACAGCCATGTCTTTCATTAGTCCAGAAGGGGTTGATGCGGTCCAAGTTGACGAAAGTCACTTTGATACGGTGATGTTTTTGGTTCAGCAACTCCAGACATCGATTCAGGAGGGTCCAACAATGTCATCTAAACACTATTTTGGACTGTAAATACCTTTCAACAGTTTTAAAAATAGTATTCAAAACACGTCATCTCTTTTTCTTTCGTCGTATTTTTTTACTCCATTTTTTACGGCCTTACTTTATGGCGATTGGTGGTTGGCAGGGGTAGAAAACTTACTTAAACGATCGCCACCAAACTTTTAAAGATTTTAATTGTATGTTGTCCAGGTAGTTTGAGCCGATAATGGACATATTACACCTCCTGGTTAAATTTTTACCACCCTTCAAAGTTAGAGGAGAAAAAGTGAGTCCAAACTTTTGAGCGGTATTGTATCTCAAATTTTTAGAAGCGTGAGAAAAGAGAGATATGTCTGATCTCCTGTTACATCCTTCCCTACGCATCTAAAATCAGTATGGTATTTAGATAAAAATATTCAAAAAGTTATCTGTATTGAGAAAAAAAAAGTATTTGGCCCAATACTGCTGATGGTCGTGTTGACTAACTCTGTTCTTACTCGCAAAATGCGGACCACCTTTGGTGCCTCTACACCAGAGATAAGTCCTGACTTTGGATTCGGCCCCAAACAAAATTTGATATCTATTTTGCAATAATTTCCGTCGGACGAACAAGGCCTTATTACGCATTTAAATGATTATCTCCAAAGCTTAATCGAACATTTTCTTCGAATCTGGGGATATTTTATCAATAAATATGGAGCAAAAAGAGGTTCGCAAACAAGCCCTTGTCTGCGCTCAGACGGGGCGAGATACTTTATCACCCCATTCGCACCAATCGTCCATTTAAATCGATAATCTAAAAGCAAGGTCACGAGAAATAACGATTAGGGCGTATCTTTCTTTTTTTTTCCATCGTTCTGCGTTTTTATTATGTGCATACGGTATTATGCTGGAGATAAGGCCGTCGTGAACTACCGTGAGCAAAAGTTTTGGAATATCATAGATGGTGCATTAAATTAGCAGTCACGGCAGCAATTCCTTCAATCGGCGCGAGTAACTGAAAAATAAAAATAAAAACAAAAAGATTTTTTTTAATGATACGCTGAGTTTTCATCCTACCCCTTCGTTAGGCCAATATGTATCAAGCAAAACAATAATGTATTGTTCAGGTATTGTTGAGCAGTGCTATTGCAAAGATTCATATTTGATGTAGGCACGTCTGCCGGCCAGAATGTTGTTTTAACAGCCTTCTCTTCTTCGTGTTACATAACGGCATCGCTATAAGCAGAAGCACTGCGGTAGCCAAAGCGAGGCACAAAGCACTAAACCGATCGAACCTTTTACAAGCGGTGTAGGTCGTTCTTACTCTTAATTAATGTAATGAAGTATTGAGCCGGAGCCGAGGAGGAACACCGCGTTAGAAAATACACCCTTTAAAACTGAGAGAATAATACGTCCAGAGAAGGACTTGTTTGGAGAAACCCAATGTGTGCTTAATAAAAACAACCTAAATGTTGGTTAGGATGATAACCAAATTTTTGGTAATGGCAACCAGACATTCGGTCACCACATCCAAATAAAGTTTCGAATAGAAAAATATTGTAGGGGACAGTTTCAATCAAAAATTCTTTGATTGATTTATTGGTAAGGTTGTTCGTAAGTAGTCGTACATTCAATGAAAACTGGGAGTGTGGCAATTCGGCAAAGTGGGCGACCGGATGTGCAATAGGCCCATGGGTCAGCACTGCGATCCAGTTATCGCTTAAATTAGTTCTCTTCTTATTTTGTTATTGCCATGACATATTACTCTTCTTCAATGCGCAGCTGATAACTGTGGTTACTGATTTCTTTCATGAGCATCTTCAGTCGAAATGGCCATTTTAAGTCAAGAAAGACTGTTCATTGGTTCAACAATTTCGAGAAAAATACATTGACCTGCGTTTAAACCGTCCTCTGCTTCGACGATCTATCTTGTACTATGTATCCAAGTTTTCACTACGGAGAGCCGCCGTAATTAACTATCCAATGGACCCATGCCTTTCTCTCTTCTCTACTTCATTCCCCTCCATGACATTCACACACAGATGAAGCGCTTGAGTTGACTGACAAATAGGCTAATTATGAGTTTCTTTTCAAATATAAGGAAGTGGAAAGAGGTTTTTCATCAGGTTTGCTTTCGGCACTATACGTTTACTACAGGAGGTGTGAACAGCCGATATGAAAATTCGTGTCATGCTTAAATAGGCCCGAATGGAATGATACCTAACGGGCCGGTCGATACCTGCCGGGCTGGTATGGAACCCGTATCCTTGTTGCGCTTGTGAAGTAGTAGACAAACGGCGGTATGGCAATGCAGTTTAGGTTGCCTATGCCTTTCATTGCAAAGGTTTCGATGGAAAACCTTCCGGGGATTTATTGACATTTATATTGTTTGTTTTGCAAAGGTCGTTTCGTTTACGGGTCATATATTTACCACGTTTTCCTTTTAAGGTTTTTCGCGAGGAGTATACGACTCGGAAGAAAGCAATGAACAGTGTTCTTGCCTTTCCCCCTATCTACAAAAACAATTCAAAAGGGGGGAAAAAGGGGAGGCAGCGATTGCGGAACGCCTAGTGGTCGTCAAGACGAGCCGAGCGAGGCATAAGGCTCCAAACCTAACCTATCGTCGCCAAGCCGCATTCCGTTTACAAAGATTTCGTTACCTCCGTGCCTTGTGCTTCGCTACGCTTCCGCTCCACTGTCTCCATGCACGACGCCGCCGTCTTCTTGGCTGCAGTAATTTCCGCTGAGAAGTAAGCGGTATCAAGCTTGACGACCCAAACGTTAGGCAAACTTACATTGGGTGCCCTGAGCTTCGCTCCGGACGGCCAGCTGACGGAAGATGAAGCACCATTCGTTAAAATCTCCACCTTTCGAATTCAAAGAGCAGCAAAGGCGCAGACACTTGATTCGAGGGAAATAAAATCATGTCAAGTAGAGGTACGCCGTCATTGTGTCGTGGTTTTATACACATCAATAACTACACGCTAGTCGTAGTTAAATTGCAAACAGCAAGCGACATCTACATCGTCAGTTTACGCTTGAACAGCTTGGTATTCCTTAAGTCGCGCTAACACGGATCCATCAGTCCAGTCATACTGTTGGTTATTTAATAAATCAAACACTTCGAAGCGTGGCACGTCCTCCATCGCTTTCTGGCCGATCACGACGATCAGGGGGAAGCCCGCTTGCTTGGCGGCCCGGAGTCGGCGCCCGATCGTCTGATCCGTCCGATCATCGACGATCACATTGTTGTGGAAACGAGGTTGCGATTCGATCAAATCGTAGAGGCCCTGAGTCAGAGAAGACGCGCTCTCCTCCTTGCTCCCCTCCTAAAACAAAAACCAAATGCTTTACTTTAGGTTGGGGGCAGTGTTGCCACATTCCGCTACAACATCAAAGTTAAAACTTCTTTTTTTTTTTAATGATGGTTCCTTGAATTTTTGAACAGCCCTCACTATTGCTTGGGCTTCTCGAGATAATTTTTAAAATAAACTGAAGAAAGAAAAAAAAACTAAAGAAAGAAAAAAAAAGAGTATATGGAATAAATACAGTTGGTCTTAAAATTT
>Ga0058701_10005360_pt1 | contig 10623 bp, 8 predicted proteins | sample AgamicOrMae_FD_97039 | JGI IMG/M metagenome (GOLD analysis project Ga0058701, IMG submission 97039) | Agave microbial communities from Guanajuato, Mexico - Or.Ma.e | ecosystem: Host-associated > Plants > Phyllosphere > Phylloplane/Leaf | place: Guanajuato, Mexico | collected 2012-06-04 | reverse complement strand
CTAGTGACTTTTTTTGTAAACTAATGTGTGTTCGTAGCATTGCCTAGGGAGGGCAGTGGGAGGGTGTGGAGGCAAGAGGAGGTGCCCGCCTTTCCCCCGGAACCTCCCCCGCCCCACCACACGCGCTGCTGCCAACGCACATTAGTTTACAAAAAAAGTCACAAGATTTTGTTTGGCTCATCACTAATGGACATCTCTGTACAACCCACTACCGCCCAGCGATGTCGTTCGGAAACAGGAAAATTTATTTTGGAGGATCTTTTTAGCTCAGTATTGTCACAATTCAAAAATTGTCACCCCTCTGGAAACTCAAAATTTATTAACTTAGACATTGGTCAAAGCTTGAAATTTCGTATATTAATGGAAAAAATCCTTCAAATTTCTTTTAAGCTAAATTTCACCCCAAATACTTGGGGCTGATATGGGTTAGGTTAAATGGACTTTTTTATTATTAATGGTGGAATTTTCCTTGTTTTCTTCCTCTCGTCGTCCTCATGAGCGGAGAAATGCACGAACCTAACCTAACTGTCAAACGGCCGCCAAAACTGATGCTTATGCACGTGATGAGGTGCTACCCCGAGAAGTTCAGGCCAGGGGAACGAAGTGGTGACGAATAGGCGAGTCATGTGACCAATGGTTTTACCTAGGTTAACTTAACTGGTACGAGGTCATATCCTCGATTTTACAGAGAAAAATCAAACCGAGTTAGAACACAAGAGGTAGACTTAGTGAAGCTCTCATTGATTGTGAGTTGAGTACTTCGCTAAGCCCGTGTGAAAAGCGTCTTTCCCCGCGTTGAAGTCTCCCGTTCTCAAAACGCGTTTTTGTTGCTAAAATATTTGCACGGAATGCAATGAGGCTCCGAAAATTTCGTTTCTGCCTTCGCGGTGGAACCGTAGCATATTTTCTTAGAGGAATATTGTATTCCTGCAAGGTATTGTACTCACCTGCAGTGAGGAGTCTCATTGGAAAAATGCGTACTGACGCGTCATATACGGAGACTTCAATGCAATGTCGAAGCAATCCGGGTACTATTACCGTCTAAAATTCGCGATATTGTTTTTTTTTAAGCTCTCGAAACGCGCTCCTTAGAGAGCCCAATAAGTTTCGCAGAGGCGTTACCAATAACCTGATTTTCCTTCAGTTAATAATTTTGTCTCGCGAAACAGCGACATCCTTCTCCCTTTTACCATCACCGTTTCGCTGAAATTTCTTCTTCTTTTTTTCAGATAGTTCTCAAGTTCCGTGCATGGAAGATGGCCGGTTTTACCGTAACCCAGAGCAGCCGGAGTCGAGGGACGGAAGCGACTGTGCCAAGTATTACCTGTGCATTGGTAAGTAGAATTTCCACCGCCTTCCAAGATTATACATCGTATTATTTGTGATCAGCTCCTCTGTGATCAGACGGAGAGGTTTTCGAGTTCCGATGCTCTGCCGGACTTCTCTTTGATGTTCGCCGCCAGCTGTGTGACTACAAAACCAACGTCGATAACTGTGACGTAATCGTAGGTAAGTCCTAATTTAGTCTATGGTTTCTTTCGCGCGAAAGAATTCTACTCAGAATCGGAATAGCACGACACCCGTGGATCAAATTCCTTCATATTCTCAGGAAATGAGAGATATTTTCGATATAATCAGATATAGAAAGAAATTAGAGGTCTTGTTTCCTTAATAGATATCTTTCTCCGAAAGAAACAAGCGATCTTTTGGCGAAAGAAATCACTATTTTTTTACGGAAAGAAGTTAGAAATCTCAGAAAAATCACAAATCTTTCCCTTGAAAAAAAAAGGTCGCGAGAGAATCTCTAAACTCGCCTCTCCAGATATCTAAAAAAAAATCACTTGCCCCCAAAAAAAGTTGATATCTTCCGCCGAAAGAAACTTTACAAAAATCTTATTGAAAGATAGAGCAGAAATTGCGTCACAAAAAAATCTACAGAGCCGTCTTCCGCGAAAGAAATTGATCAAAAATTGATTTTACGGTGTTTCTCTCCAGATGAAGTTGTTCCTAAGCCATTATTGGAGGAGGCAGATTGTGCGTCTGATACTCATTTAGGATGTGGCGATGGCACGTGCATCCCTCAGGAATATTTCTGCGACGGCTCCGTGGATTGTCCCGATGGCTCAGACGAGGGATGGTGCGGTTAGTATGGGTGCAAAACCTTTTTTCCTAAAAATGACTTGGTGAATCAGGATTGCTTTAGTAGATACAAACCATGTGATTGTTTTAAAAAATGCGTTTTGCGCTTTTAGATGCGAACGAAGATCCCAACGGAGCTACCCCTTGTGACCCGAAAACTTGCAAACTTCCGGATTGCTTCTGTTCGAAGGATGGTACCCGGATTCCAGGAAACTTAAATTCAACGCAGGTATGAGAAATTTCGTCTTAAATCGTAATTAACGTTTACACGAATGAGAATCTAATTACCTTTATTGAGTCCTATTCAGTGAAGCTATTCGGTAAGATTGTTTTGAAGGTGCCTTTTATGGAATAGTAACGTTAAGTAGCAAGAAAAAAACTCTTTAGATTCGTTTGATCTACGGTCAAGAAGACACCTGGATATTGCAAACTCAAACACAGCGATTCCTAGACGTAATAACAAGCTTCACTCTAAATTTGAATCAGTGAGAGTCCGAGATTCAGTGACTATTCACTGAACTTTAGTCAATATAACACGACTGAAAAAAAATCAGTGGTGCTATGTTGACTGAAATTCAGTGAACTGTCAGTGATTCTTAGAGACTCGCACTAATTCAAAGTTAGAGTGCGCAGAAGGTCCAGTGATGGAGTGTGGAGCATATTCAGCAGGTGTAAAACGTCCCCTAAATTGTTTCAGGTTCCCCAAATGGTCGTACTGACTTTCGACGATGCGGTCAACTCCGAAATGTGGAACTTGTATGCGGACGATCTTTTCCCGGTGAACGAGCCTTACCGCAACCCGAACGGCTGTCCCATCCGGGCCACTTTCTTCCTGTCCCATCAGTACACCAACTACCAGATGGTCCAGAGGTTATGGAACGACGGCCACGAGATCGCCGTGCATTCAGTCACGTGAGTCGATTCATTGCACTGCTCAATGGGCTGGCCAAGCCTTACATCACGGGTAGAGTGCTTATCGAGTTTGAGATGCTCGCTGCTCTGCTCTTCCGCACGCGTGCTATTAGCTGAATCGGGAACGTACGTAGTGTCTATGAAAAATCCCGCACTCGGAAAGAAAACATACTCTATGTCAAACCATCTAAAATATAAATAACTTTCCATTTTTTCCAAACTTTTTTTTCCGCCTGACTGATGAACCAATCAGAATCAGTCCAGACATTTATTCTTGTTATTAATTTTTTGAAATTACTTAATAACATAGAGCAGGAAAGCCATTTTATATGTATACTTATAAAAAATTTACATATTTTATGAAATCAGTTTTGCTTTTTTTGGGGGGGTCAAATACAGGTGTCACCGGATAGGATTACCCCCGTATATTATTGAAAGATAATTGGCAGGAGGGCAATAATATCCAAAGATACCCCTTACGTAGGTACGGTATTGACGCCAAAATACTAGTACCAATACATATATCTACTTAACCCTTCTTAACCCTTGACAAAATGGAGATCTTGCTCCCTTTCATCGGCTGAGGCCATAAATAGAACTAACAAAAAAAAGTAACCTTCAAATGCTCTAAACGGCAGTTTGTATTATTTTCTTGGTTTTTAAAAAATATTTTATTCAAAGCGGAGAGGTCATTTTCGAGATTTCACAAGTTTTAGAGAAGATAAGACGCATCGTTACATCCTACTGGAAAAAAGTGCGTGTGGAAATGCAAATTTCTCATTACCGTTGTTTTTTCTCCCTCCAGGCATCGGGGTCCAGAGGATTGGTGGAGCCGGAACGCTACCATCGAGGACTGGTTCGACGAAATGGTTGGTCAGGCCAACATTATCAACCACTTTGCTGGGGTTCGGATGGAAGAAATCAGAGGTTAGATTTGTGGGAACTTTGTCGAATGCAGTTCCAATGAAGTTCATCATGATCAAAATAGCTTCGCCATTCTGACATTGTGCCTTCTAGCACATTATGCTTCCGGACTGACAACCCCCCAACACAAAAAAAACAGTACTTTGCTAATGTAGAAAGTACGACAGAGGTATCTTCAGCATGTATTTTTATGAAAATTACCCCTCTTTTTTTTCAGGAATGCGTGCCCCTTTTTTACGGCTTGGCTGGAATCGTCAGTTCTTGATGATGCACGAGTTCGGCTTCCGTTACGACGCCTCCATGGTGGCGCCTCTGTCTGATCCTCCGATATGGCCTTACTCCATGGACCACCGCCCCCCTCACAAGTGCATGGGCACTAAACAGAGGTGCCCCTCGAGGGCTTACCCAGGCTTATGGGAGCTGCCGCTCAATCAACTCAGCATCGAAGATTTCACCTGCGCTATGGTTGACAGCTGCCCACCCCAGTTATCGGGAGAGGATATTTACAGAATGCTGACGATGAACTTCAAGCGACACTATAACAGCAACCGTGCCCCTTACGGCCTGTATTTTCACGCTGCTTGGTTTAAGAGGCCGGAATATCTTGCAGCCTTCAAGGTGAGAAACTTTTGTGGCGAAAGATACTTGGGGAAAAAAATCCCCAACTAGATTGGCACTCGAACCATGGGAACGATAACTTTGGGTTCCGTGTTTTGAGTTCCGCTCCTGTTTCAAGTGGACGGAGTAGTTATGAGAAATGATTTCTGATGCCAAACAATGTTTTCTTGATATATTTACAAAACAATTTTTTTCATGCCGCAAGAATTTTTTTTTATCACACGATTTTTTATTATTTTTTTTTACTGCAAGAAAAGAAAGCCTTGCGCCAAGAGAAAAAAAATTCTCCCGGTTAGAAAGAAAAATGTTACGTAAATTTATCAAGGAAACATTTGCATCTAAAAATATTGCTGTGAGTGAGGGAAACACCGATTAATATAGGCACTGTTATCAAGGCTCCGTTTAAAATAGTTTACGTTTCTGTCCGCAGAAATTTATCGGTGATATGGAGAAACTACCGGATGTTTGGTTTGTAACGAACTGGCAAGTTATTGAATGGATTAAAAATCCCACTCCGGTGGCTCAGCTGAATAGTTTCGAGCCCTGGAACTGTACGCGACAACAACCGGTAAGTTTCTGTCTCCGGGACAGCCAACTTAAGAAAAATTAATTTCGATTAACCTTGAAATTTGTTAACAGCTGGAGCCTGAGGAGATCGCGTGCGAAAATCCGAAAGTGTGCAAACTTCACAGCCGAATCCTACAAGGCGAGCGTTACCTCCACACATGTTTCGATTGCCCGCAGGAGTATCCGTGGATAAGAAACGAATTCGGCATAGACAGCTAATCGTAACAAAGGGCGTACTGTACTAACGGTAGCTCGCTGTAATCTTGTTCCTTATTTGACGTCGAATTAGATATGGGGGGTTCATTTTTAAGTGATCACATCGTATTCCTTGGGACTGATATGAATTTTTCAAGCCATATGAGGAGGACCGTATTTTTTTTTAAGGAAGTGGCTATTTGCCCACCAGCCCCATATAAAATGTATTAGGTTGGGTTCCGTGCGTTCAAGTCAACTCCCATTTAAAATGCATTACGTGCGTTGAAGTCTCCATGTATTTTCGCCGGCGGGCGAATAGCCACGTCCAAAAAAAATATTGGTTATTTAACTGATCACGTACTGTACTATCCGTTTACAATGTAAATTTTAGAGGTTGACTTATCCACCTCCTGTTTTCGAAGCCAAGTGGAGCTTAAGATACGTAATCTTACCTAGCGGTCGCCATAAGCCTTATACCGCTTACAACACGGCCGAAGTTATTGCCTCGAGGGAGTAAGCGGCATCAGACTAGGGGAGTCCAAGTAGAGCGATGGCGAAGCGAAGCACGTTACCCATAGTAACCTGAGTTTAAGCGGCATGAGGCTTGATAATGATGGAAAAGGTTAAGTTGACTTGTTCCTCGCTCCGCTGAATGACTGCTCGGCTTGAGTACGAAATGTGAAACACAAGAAGTGGGAAAGTCAACATGTTACAAATTTACAGTCAGAAGAAATTCGCCGGACATCTCAAAACTTGACATTTTTGACTATACGAATGAATAGGTTATCCTGGATAACCTACACCGGATAACTTATCCGGTGTAAGTTTACCCAGCCCCAAAATAACCTAGTTTGTTTAAAAGGTTTAAGAATGACAAAGGAAGCTGAAAATGGTATCGATGAGTTTGTTATTTTGCCATCAAAATGCTAATAAGTGTGTCGGAGAGTGTGTTTGACACCATTATACCAAATGGAAGTGTAAATAAAATTATTGCGTATTTTTAAGAAATTTGTGTATATTAAATTTAACTTAATAATAAAACTTTTTATCGGATAAGAATCTGTCGCTATCATTTAGTTCAGACATCATTTCATTATTCGGATCTTCACGAAAAATTTCTTTCTTCAGAAAACACTCACGGCAACGCTAAGGGTCTGCAGCTGCTCGTATTGCAGAAATATTTTGTACGAAGACAAATTCATCCTGAACGTGTCTGCGTGCGTCTGCCTAGGCAGCACGCATGACTTTTGTGTGTGGTTGGTTGCCTATTTTCTTCTCTGCAGGTGCTCTCCGCAGACCAGTAAAAAGTGCTCAACAGGCGTTCGCGCACGCAAGTAGGTTTTAACTTAAGGACCCTAGTGTTGATTTAAAGCTTTATTTGGCATGTTTGGCTAGCCAATGCGATGTAAAGCATGGAATTCGTTTATCGTCTACCTATGTTGCCGGACAAGGACGAACCGATTGTATAACGACAAAATTTTAAACGAGCTAGGCCAACAATCAAAATAGACACACAAACACACAAATAAAAAAAATCGGATACAAATGGCACCTCTGTGACGGCAAAACCGTCCACAGCACTAAAAATTTCGTGGTTTGAATTTTTCTTTTTTTATCGGTTAGGGAGCATTAAGGCCACACCTTTTAAGCCGCCTTCCCCTATGCCACAAAGTATCCCACGCGACTGCATCATCACCCCTTAGTTTTAGGCATTGGTTTGGAGCATCACACCGTATTATATTGGCAAAACACGGTAAGTACGCTATTTTTCTAACGATTTTTCGCACAATGGATTTAGTAGGCTATCTTTTTTACCTGATAAGGAGGCGAAATAAGAAGTCACGAGTAAACTGTCAAAGAGCTAAATTGTTCCAGGAAAAAAGCTTTTCCAAAAAAGGATTTTATTTTAATTTTATTTTCATTTATTTTTTCACAAACAAATATTACACGATTTTTCAAAGACCTGGTCCCGTCATGAAGGAGTTACTCCACGGCCCCGCAAACACTTGACAAGTACTGGTAGGAGCAGGAGTTATCTTTTCTCTGAAGGGAGGGAGGGGGGGGAAGGATAATGCACTTTAAAAGTGGGGATATTTTTTTCTCGTTCATGCCGCGTTTATCGAACACCTATTTAACAAGCTGGCAATAAATACGTTTGGCAGTCCGAACGTCTCTTGCAAAAGAAAAGAAAAAGAAGGAAAGGGGGCGATTTTTTTTAAAGCATAGATTAACAAACGAATGTTTAATATTTTTCGAACCAATATTTTCGCTTGAAAACAGCGTGTGTTGGCAAATCTTTTGACATCAGTTTGACAGTATCAGCGAAAAGCTTTCAAATAATCCCTCATTCCTACAGAGCCTGTCGGCTCTTACTCCTTCCTTATCATGTTCCTTATCAAAGAGGAAGTGGAGGGGGAAACAGCGCTACCAAACACTGCCAAACTAAAATCGCGGAATAAAATCTTATGTTTACTTTTCGGTCCGTACTCACCGAAAATTCAAGATGTCCTTATTACTGGGACCAATTTTCCTTTATCGAGATATGTCCAGCGATCGTGAATAAACATAATAAGCTTACCTTGACAAAGTAAAGTTGCAAGTTTGCAATGACGTAGCGGGAGTTTCGAACCCGGAATCCTGCCGGAATCCCCCAACCACGATGGAGGGACTCCCTGACTCCCTCCATCGTGCCCCAACCTACTTGTTGCTGTTGTATGTGACATCAGCTGATGCTTTTCTTCCGATCTCTGAGTTTGTTCAGTTTTACGCGTAGGACAGTCATTATTCTTGTTTTTGGAGAAGCTGTCAAAAATTTTTGGTGAAGTGTTTGGATCAATCACTGTCACTGACACTCCACCGTGGATCTGTTGTGAATACTCGTCGGCATGTCAGTGTGCACGGAAATTACAAGTGACTCCCCTACCGATCATCACGCTTCGAAATCTACAGAAAAGGACGATAATATGAACAAGAATGTTCGCAGCGAAAGTCCAACTTTCATTGTTACGGATCCAGATAGTGATATAGAGACGGATGCGTTACCCAGTGCACCAAGACCACGGGGTAGTCCCATCCCAGGACCCCCAAAACCTCACATTGTTGAAGATGAGGAACCATCATCAAATGGACAAATTCCAGGCAAAACCTCTACAAGGAGCCAACCAAAGTCTGGGAAAGTACCACCAGGTAAAGCTTTCATGTATTATTACCGTAATTTAACCTTGTTATATCACTTTCAAGGTAACTCATGACTTTTGATAGATTCTCTGAGTATCTTTGATTCCTTGCACAATGACATTTTGCCTGAGCAAAAGCATTATTCCCATAACATAAGCTTATCATCTATTATTTCTGGTCCATCTCTAGGTGTGTCATATTGAGTAAGCTAAGTACTGCATTTGGTCCTCTGGCTGTAATATTAAATGCCTCACGAGAGATTTTTATCAGTTCTTTACAATTTTACTTAACCAGAGCTGACCTGCAGAATTTGTGCAACCTTGAAAGGGCAGAGAGTTTTTTTTTATTTTTTTTTATTTATGTGTTATTTTATTTGTGTGTGTTAAACATATTAAGGAGCACTTGTGAGACAATTGAAGGAGATATTAGCAAGGCAGTCCTGTTTATGTTCTTCAAGATTTTCAGTTGGACTCAAATTGACTCAGAAATTATTTATACTTAAGTATGCAATATTCTCTATAAATTTAGGATTTTGCTAGTATTTAGCTTTGCTGTTCAGTGGACTTTATTACCTGTATTTTGCATTTCAAACTTTGTACTTACACTCATACATTGATACCTAACAGCATTTTCTTTTTTTTTCTGTTTTTTCTTAGGATTTTCCCAGAGTAAAACCTGGGAGTCTGGTGGCAATAGTAAGTTTTTTGCTCTCAATTTTTACTGCGTGCAACTAACCAAATTTCTTAGGATGGCGTTGATAATCAGGACCACAAAATATATCTGTAGATCCTAATCAATCCTCTTACCATTAACTATTTCTTTTACAGAAATCATATATGTGTCTGGCTCTCATAATGTTCATTTTGGCAACAATATTTTTATTGGAGGTCATCCACGATATCGAGGGGGATTTGAAGGCAGTGGAGATGAACCATCCCCTCCTAAATATGAAAGTAAGTGTAGAGTCATATTTAACTTTTTTTTGTACTTTCTGCATAATGGTTAATTTCTTTCTACCTTTTTCAGTTCTTATGTCAAGTAGAAAAGTTGTCAATGACCAACATCTAGATTGTGTGGCAGACAACATAGGAGAAAACTGGAAAGCGCTTGGAATTTATTTGCAAATGAAGAAAGCTGCCATTTATCGATTTGAACAAGACTACAAGGATGATCATCGAGAAGTAAGATGATTTTTTATCTACTCACAGGGCAATACTTCCAATAAGCTTATTTGCTCAAATATCCAGCAATGAAGAGCAGGTGTCTGAATCTTTTAATTGCAAGGGATACCTGACTCCCTCTTTAATTTCCTAACAATAAAATTGTTATCAAATCAAAAATCCTTTTTTTATCAGTAAAGAATGTAACCTTTTTTTTGAAGCTATTGGATATGTTTGGTAATTATTTATCTAATATTTTATTTGTTGAGATAAGTATGAAGCTTAAGACTTGTCTGAATGGATGCAATTATGAGCTCTTTTTACTAAAATTATTAACATTTTTCAGAGGGTGTACCAACTATTGCTGGAATGGAAGCAGGGGACAGGTGGACCTCACCAAGCTCCGCTTCTTGCAAGACTCAGCTCTGTTCTGTGGCAACTGCGAGAGAGAGACGCTTTGGACAGTTTAGTGAAGTTAGAAATGGATCCAAGATTGAATGGCCAATGAAAGCATTTGGTCTGTTGGTAAGTGAGAAGTCATCATCTCAAACAACATGTGAAAGCTGCGACCTTGCGTTAAAGAAAGGGGAATCTGATTTTTTTAAAAAAAGCGTTACAGCAATGTGATCAATTTTTTTAATATCATTATTATTTGTGTTATATCTATTATTTTTTATTGAAATAAGAAATTTAAAGCAAAAATTGCGTTTAAGAAGAGAAGATTAAAATTGCGCTATTGCGTTGGGTATTGTTGGGAGTGGGAGTTTTTCTCCAGTGTGGCCAGATTTCGCGACTGCGTTATATTTAAACGCGGTAAACATTTTAAACGATAAAATTAACATAGTGATCAATCTAATTGTTGAACTGGTCAGCTTGAGAGCGATCCAAAACATATCCGACATGCCAGGTTATCTTTAGTGGTTTTCGAGAT
>Ga0058701_10005358_pt1 | contig 10626 bp, 5 predicted proteins | sample AgamicOrMae_FD_97039 | JGI IMG/M metagenome (GOLD analysis project Ga0058701, IMG submission 97039) | Agave microbial communities from Guanajuato, Mexico - Or.Ma.e | ecosystem: Host-associated > Plants > Phyllosphere > Phylloplane/Leaf | place: Guanajuato, Mexico | collected 2012-06-04 | reverse complement strand
TTTTTTTTTCTTTCCCTTTTTTATTTTATTTTTTCTCTTTTTTTTTTTTTTTCTTTTTTTTTTTTTTTTTTTTTTAAATTTAACCGAATGAACAAAAATTATTTGCTCTGAGAAACAGGAAAACCTGATCACAGATAAAGAGGAATGCGTGAAAACATGGTCTATCTGGAATTCATTCATACCTCTTAAGGTAGAAAATAAGTTAACTATTAAAATGTTTTAACTGTTGAGTACACAAAAAAACAAACTTCCATAGAAATGTTAATTTTAAATTTTGGTATCATTGCCTTAATTAACTTGTCTTTGTTTCTTTTCGGAAGAACTCTTTCCAAACGGAATGTGTTGTCTTTTAATATGAGATTCAGCTCGCTGCATTACAACAAGAGGTTCCGGATTTGGTCAAAAGGGAGTTATTGGTAATGAACAAACCACTAAGTCATGGAGAAACTTTTTGAGGCTCTATGTTGTGGTTTATAGTTATTTCAAAGGAAACAGAAACATTGTGAATCTCCGACTAGTTCAGAATCGAATACTGATAGTTCTAATATCAGCTTGTTTGCTTTTTATTTTACGGGAACGAGTTTAAGGCGTCAATGTGGGTTTTTAGTTCTGATATCTGTTTGACAATGATTGAAGAATTCTTTGTACTGTGATGTATTGAAAGGTCGAGTTGGTCCAGTGTCAAAGTTTTTTTTGTTTGTTTTTTATTTTTGTGACCCCCGGAAAAGAAATCCTTAAAGCTAATGTACGTACTAAAAATATTACAGTGCCACTCTTCATAGAAAACCTGGTACACTTACCAGTTCATAGAAATGTCATTATTTTATTTCTTATTCTGTGTGAAAGTGATTTGTTTTTAGTATGAAAATGCCGGATTCCTTGTTGGGTGCTTGAACCGCTGCTCTGTAAATTTACATACAAGGCTTACTCGTTTTTGCTACAAACAAAAGATGTATTTTTGTAAACTATGTGATAAATGTGTAATGCGTTTCCTTTGTCAGTAACCTCGCAAATTTTTAGGTCTTAATCATACGTGTCCATCAGTGCTACACTTGATTGTATTTTCAGATCCACGCCATGTTATTCCTGTTAAACCCAATTAAAAACGAACTAAAAACATTTTCGCGTCGTTTTGTTCTTAAATACCTTTTGAGTCTCCGTACTCTATGAAAAATTTGGTGAAGGAAATTTTGGGAGAAGCGCTGGAACAAGAAGGTTCTGGCGACAGGATTACTGTTGCACCTCGCCTCTCGGTAATTTCGGTCGGGTCTACGAGTTAATTTCGTTCGTTTAGGATTTTCGTCGAATGAGCTGATACCTTGATGAAGCTGCGATCCTTAAAATATTCGGAAGAAAGTTCCGCTTGAATATCCTTGAAAATGAAATGAGAAAAATAAAAGAATAGCGAAACATGAAATCAGTTTCTCAGGATGCAAAATAAATGTTATCAACATCGTGATGGCAAAAAGATATGAAAGTACACAACAGTAACAGGTTAGATAAACCTATCCAAACAGATAACTAGATGCTGGTTAGTGTTTGTCAGGGAAAAAGAAAACGGGTAATTAAAAAAATGGAGGCTAGCTGGTCCCCACCGGCCGCACGTATGCAACGCACCCAGCCGTGCTACTCAGCTGTAGTGGACGCTAATTTCTGTATTTGTCCAGATATTTTTAAAAATAGCGAGACCTTTTATAGGCCCTGCCTTATGTTGGGTCAGTAAGTTTACTTTTTCTTTGTAGCTTCTCATTAAGCAAATGTATTCATGCGTCTATCCCAAGCGCGGAGATGCTTATATTTATCCCGCCGTTGAGAGATGTAGGTGCTGATCGGGTTACCAAATTAATTTTTAGTCTGGACTGAAATCTTTTCATTATAAAGTCTATTCTGGACCATTCTGTGTCTAAGTCCATTTTTGAGAAAGAGGCAAAAGTCCTGATACTCTTTAATGATTACAGTGTTAGGTAATCAGTCGTTGCAAAATCTCGATTGGAGAGCGCAAGTTGGCACTACTGGGTCGATCGCCGCCTTCTTCGATGAAGCCTTCCGGTGGATGCGGCGGCAGTGGAGCGTCGGCTGCAATGCTAACTGAAGAATGCATTGGCTGTTTACTTTCGGGAACCGTGTTTAATTTTTATTTAAAAGTGCGATCGACTGTGTTTTGTGTTACCGGCAATGAATCATCTTTTGGTCCTTTGATACATCAAGATATGCAGGTAGGTACGTGTTTCATTCAGGATTACAGCACATATTCGTGGTACTCACGAGGGATGGATCTTCGAGTGAAAGGACGACTTTCAAAGATACCCGAAACTGTCCTGCTGCCTGGAATTACCGGTAGAAATATCTCTGAGTGCCTATGCTTACATGCAAGAGCCGAAACAACATTTACAAGTTGCAGAACAGAACATAGTATGTTGAACCAAAAACATAAACATAACCTAGTAGCAAGTTGGTGTTGGGCCTAGTAGGACGTCGTTTCAGATCCTACTCAACCTATCGGTCTTCATTTACACTTCCCTTGATTCTTTCATTTGACTTCACCTTGTGACTGTCATCAAGTTCAAGGGGTCATCCATAAACGTCGTCGATATCGTGGAGAGGTCCACCTCAGCCTCCGTCGACTGCACACCTGCTGTATTATTTGAGAGCTTGGATTTTCCACTTCTTGTGTTCCATCTTTCGTCGCTAAGCCGAGCGGAGCGATAGCCGAGCGAGGCACAAGACAGATAACCTAATCTAACTTACTGTTAGCTAAGGTAACCGAACGCTCGCCAAGCCCGATGCCGCTTACTTCACGCCGGGATTAAGCGGCTTCAGGCTTATTGGCTACTGCGGAGCAGAAAAGCGAGGCATAGACCTAACCTACCTATGTAAGGTCAGTGTAACTTAATCCACGCGATTGCATGCCGTTAATTCCTTTGCCATGGAAGATTCATATTGCGAAACGAAATTGGTACGGTACGCAGGTAATTTTGCCTTTCTTTATCGTGGATCCTGCGTGGACCACTTCAATAAGTATGGTAACGAGCAGGTTACGTGGGAGGCGAGATATCAAATCGAGGAGCAATAAACGCAATATGCTTGAACTAAGTATTTTTGTTTCAAGCAGATTTTATGCTTGGTTGCAGCATATTTTAGCTTTGGATCACAAAAATTGATGCGTGCGTTCAAGTGTAGTCGTGTTTTGGACAATTTTTGGGGCAAGAGTAAAATTGTGTTTGACCGACGATTTCATTTCTCTGGATAGTGTAACCGTCGTCTTTTCCGAATGTTGACAACTCGTACCGCAACACACAAAATATATTTTAAACACGAGCATGCGTTGAGTAGTTCCTTATTCTTATTTGGGTCTATTGTATCTTCCAACGGAGAAGAAGAAATTCTAGAATTGGATGAAGTTGGACATTGTTCACGAACCATAAATGATAATGTCTTAGAACGGATTCGGGAGTATCGACAAAACAATTGCGTTATTTGGGAAGTATCTGTAAATTTTCCCAGCGTTTGACCTTTACCCAAAAATAGTCATGTTTGGCCAGGAGAGCGGTGCGCTGCTTTTACAGATACTGTTGCGTGCTTAGCAATATAAAGGCTTAGTCTTTGAATTGAGAGGGGGAGGGGAACGAGGGTAGGGGGCGCCAGGAGTACGACAGTAATTTTGGGGAGATCATGGCTCTTAGTCGCTGAAATATGACTGTTATTACAATTTTAGGGACGCAGAATTTAGGTAAACGCTATATTTTTAGGGTATTCATTCCGAGACTATGTCAACATTTTGAATTGCAATCAATATTGGAAGTTGCCTGACGACGTGGTTGCGGTTAAAAGCGGTATCCCCCCCTTTTTTTGTAGTGGTATATTAGTAAGCTTACACCTAGTTTAAACTTAATGACTGATTTTTTAAAGGATCTATTCGCACGCCTATGTTCATACAAGGGAGACTTGAGCGCACGGAAACCAACGTAATGCATTATAAATGAGAGGTGACACGAACGCACGGAAATCAAATCTAATACATTTTAGTTTGGGCAGCGTGTGTGTCCTGTTTTTAAACGATCGTTTGTTTTTACGTCTCAGATTAGTTTTGAGTTGATTAGAGAGTTGTGAGGCGGAATAAGAGATCCAACTAACAGTACCTAAACTAACTTAACCTGACGCAACCCAAGCTAACTACACTTAGTATTTTGACTCTCAAAAGAGTGAGCATTGAAAAAACCTATCGTTGGGAGTTGAACTAACACTTGATAGAATGAAAATTAACTTTCAGCGTAGTGATTTTACTATCTGTACACAAAAAAATGCTGGCAACACCGGTTTACTAAATAAACAAATAATAAATATCTGTCTCGTGAAAAGGTGCAAAATGTGGAGCGAACGAAAATCAAACTGAAAAAATACCGGTACGCAATAATACGCTTAATTTTGACGAATTCGCTCCAAACATGAGGGAAAAGCCGCCGTTTCCTCATTCTCGAAATCATAGAACAATTTTTTTTAAAAAGGCTAAAAAACTTAATAGCGCGAAATTTTGTAGCAGCCTTATTTTCCTTCAATTTATATCCCAAAGAGGATTGCGTTAAAATGTTATTCAGCCCCTCGTCTAAACAAGCAAATAGTTGACCGGTTTCCGGCCCGCTTAAACCCGATTTATATGGGTCAAAATCAGAACAGTAGCAATCAAAATAATCCTTTAGCCTGCGGGAGTAATGCCTAGGAGCCTTTTCTGATTTAAGTTATGATTGATTCTAAGTTAAATCACACGCAAATTGCGAAGCGATCCCTTCCCCTCCCGCGCGGGAGGGAGGGGAGAGCCTTAATCCACGTTAAGGCGCCGCGCCGAACTGCCGAGTAATGAGAACAAGGATAAAGACTTCCCCCCTCCCCCTCCCCCCACTGGAGCAGGGTAGACAACAACCGCGACGGGAACATTGTAACCAGGTATACAGTGTCACGTCGGTGTATTAACGCCCTGATTAATCCCGCATTATCGAGTTAGCCTGGATTAGCTTGTAAAATGAAATTTAATTTCCTTGGAAGGCGTTTTAGGGCTGGTTTGTTAACAATGGCAATGTAAAGAGTTAACTGTCTCACTGCCTGTTAGCACTTCTCTCTTTAATTCTGAAATTTCGTGATTGCTATGACAAGATGGTTTGTGACTGACTCGATAAAGCAACGTTTTTGTATCTAGACGCATTCTGACATTGTGATTAGAGAATTCTTCTAAAAAATGAATTTTAGAATGAATTAATTAGTTGAATTTGTTGGCTCGATGTCTTGAAATGTGGAACGGTAGGCCTACTTAAAGTCTGTAATCCTTTCTTTCTTTGCGAACTTGGGAATTCGCATTTGCGCTGTGATTAAATTCCTCAACGTTCAAATCATGGATTTGTCGGTATGTTTATCCTGTTTATTCTCAAAATGAAATGCTTTGGAAGTCCGTTAAAAAAAAGAACTACGTACTACCCACTTAAAGAAATGCAAATCAACCTTGGTAAGTGGAGGAGATAACGCTAGAGTTCCAGCAAGTACTCATATAGTACCAGTTTTTAATCAATATTTTTTTTTGAAACGGCCTTATAGCGAGAAAATTTTATATTCTAAAAACTAATTCGATTATAATTTTATATATTTATTTTATATATTATATATTTTATATATTTATTTTTAAATAAATATAAAAGAATAAAGAATAATCTTTGAGGCATTTGATGGGCACGAACTCGTTAATTTAACTAAAAATACGTGCACAACTTTGTCAATACCAAAATTTAATCCAGCTTTAAAACACGGAAAAAAATGGTTTTGTTGCAGCATCATAATTATTTCAGCATACGATATTTTGGACCACAAATAAATGGAAGCTGTTTGATCCAAGGAAAACAAATATGTACCTATCAAATATTTTGTCATTGCAATAATTGTATCGTTGATATAGCCATTAGTTGTCTTTCTATTTTTTTTTAATATCAAAATCCCCTTTTTCACGATGTTGATAAGCCTTAGAACCTTTCCTAAAAATGCATTCCTCGGGCACAAGAAATGCTAAGCATTTATCTTATTGTCGATTATTTCGCGGTTTCTGCTATAGTGGGAGGCGTTTAAGTCGTTTTTTCATTCGCTGATCGATACAGACCTTTCCACTCGCGTAGCAATCATTTTACTTTCGCTTATTCAGTCCATCCGAATGGTATTTGCAGAGGACAGCCCTCCGCTCGAACTTGAACCGTCCAAACGGTCCAGCGCAACCACCTGCGCAAAAAGCGTTTTTTAAAACTATTATTTAATGCATTTAATACCCCATACATTTAAAAGATGGAATTATCTCTTGTGCTCAACCCTTGTCCAATCCATTATTGCAGTCTAAGCATTGACGACATACAACGAGGTATGGTGTGAATAGTCACTTCGGAAACTAAAAGCACTGAAACCATTGAAGGAATGTGTTCTTTCAAAGGTTCAGCCCCTTTAAAGTTGTCGCAATTTTATTTGTGCTATCACATCTGTCTTAGTGGATGTCGTTTGGGTATTTCGCCGCATAGACATCGTTCAATATCATCAATTTGGACGACATGAGTGGCTGACATGTAGAAGGTGCACATCAATCCACACAGCACGAGCATCATCACGGTGGGACTGCTGCTTTTTTCAGCTGTCCTCTCAGCTTCGCTGCAAACCTGTCGAAAATCGCAAAATATTCATCAATTAGTGAACTTGAAAAGTTTATTTTTCTGGCAATTAAATAAGGCAAACAGACAAAAAAAAACAGCCCAATGCAGAAAATCGTGCTATCATAGACAGAAAAAACGTCTCCCCTCCTGCAACCACCTGGACATCGGTGCGTTGCGGTTGCCTACCTTATCTCGGCATCAGCCAAATACCTTCCTGCCTGATTCCGAGCGAAAGAAGGCAACCGCAACGCACCGATGTCCAGGTGGTTGCAGGGGGGGGGACGTTTTTTCTGTCTATGACAGTACCTACCTTTAGTCAACTCTTTTTTTTGTCTAGGATTGGCAAAACTGTATATTTAGGTTGGCAAAACTGCATATAGAATAGCCTATGTATAGTTTGGCAAAAATTTCATGTATGTACATATGTAAAGGGTGGGGGTAAAACTGCACTTGCACTTAGGTTCCTGTAACTGCATTTTTAGGTTTGCGAAACTGTCTACGTAGGTTTGCAAATCCTGGAGAAATAGGTTAACAGTCAGGACTGGACGCAGATCAAAATAGTGCAGCAGCAGTGCAGTGAACTGACAAGTGGCACTAATTGGTCATCACAGACGCATAGATCTTCGTGCGTGACCCGCTGGATGCAGGGAACGTCTCTCAATAAGCTAGGCGCCATTCGACTCGAAATACTTCCTGACAGGAAATAAGTTTGACAAAGAAGCCGAAAAATCAAGACCACGTTCACTTTGGACAGAACCGTTCATGAATCAAATCCATTCCAGGAACTTGGAAGACTAGTCATGAAAGCTCCTAAGAACTTAACCCATAACATCCTAAAGTATTTGGAGTGAAATTTAACTGAAGAGAAATTCGTTTTTTTCCCCAATAAAATAAGAAATTTTACCCTTTGAAAATGCCTAAATTGTTAAATTTCAGGTTTCCAGAGGGGTGATATTTTTTAAATTGTAACAGTACTGAACTGAAAGGATCCCTCTTTTTCTGTTTCCGAGCGGCATTGCTGGGCAACAGTGGGTTAATGATGTAATAGGAGACAAATTAAACCAGTTTCATCCATTATAATGGATTTCAAAATTTTAAAAGTTTTTTGAAGAGTGGTTACTTTGAGATTTTTTTTTTACGTTTAGTAAATTATGTAGACCGAGAACATCCGATCGGAACTTCGTATTGGTAAAACACTGACCTGTTGCATTAACAGTGAAGCGATACAGAGCACGGAAAGCTGCGTGAATCTCATAGCCTAGAAAAGAGACGCTGGTGTTATTAGCAAAATGCAAATATCTATGCAAAAGAAAATCGACACGGGGCTCCCGGCATAGATTCCTCTGCTCTTTCAGGAAAGTAAATAAAAACTTACCTCTCACGAGACCTTTAGGACGACGAAACTTTTTTGAAATAATTCTCGGCGAAGTTGCAGAACACCGAGCAAGTCCGTTTTTAGCAGCCATGATCCGTGACTGCGTTGTCGCCAACTCAACAAAAATTCAGGAGCACCGATAGAATAATATCGCAATTTTTGTGAAACATTTTTGCGTATAATCGATCTTTGTTAAGAGATAATTGTTCCAGAAGATGAACTGCTCGCCATTAAAAAAATATTTTTACGCACTTTTTGGTAACATATTTGATATTTTACGGTTGGTGGACATGGTGATATTATTGATGCAAAAGACGCGCGGATATCATATTCGGTAACGCGTCATATGTGACGAAGAAAGACCATATGGGTGTCTCCCAACGAGGAATGAAAAGATACGAAGTTTTTATTTATTTTTCGTCTAGATGCGAGACTCCGAAAAAGACTCATTATGAAACATGCTAACTAACAAGCATTTCGACGGAAAAGTTTCTTCAAGGAACACTTTTAACGACGTGGTTCTCGCACTATGTTTTCGCTCCGCGAAAACTCTGATTGATACTACCCGAAACGCAACACTTTCTTTTTGCGTTAAAATATACGAGCTCGCTTCACTGGCCCCGCGAATTTCGCAGTTTTGACTCCGACTATACCTACCCCACCGCGAATAACTCAATTTGGCCAAAGTCCTCTTTGGCGCGCGAACGCACGCCTTCTAAGTCTGCGCACTGCGCCCGCCGCCCACGACCGTCCAGAGAAACGAACTCAGTCACCTCCACATTTTGACCGTGAAGGGCATGCCGCCCTGCACCCTAACCACCATCACAACAACCAGTCTCCTAACATCCCTAACCAAATCCCTAACTTAGTAACCAACCAATCCATCTCTCAACCATGTCATGGTGTACCTAACACAGCTCCCAAAACCAAGGCGCATCTAATTCAGTGCTGGAACGACTGATTTTCGAGGAATTAGGTCAGGGAACGAAAGGGTTGAGTCGTTCCTTGTATAGGTGATCTTTTCGTCATGGCCAAAAGTAGCTCCTTTTATGGCCAAGTGTTTGTACCTGGCCAGAAGGCGTTTTTGGGCAAAGTGTAGTCACGGATTTGAGCTATAGGCTGATGATAAAGCTGTTGGGGAGGGGTGCAGGGTAGAGGGGACAGCTGCAAATCTACATAAAGGTTGGTTGCTTATTTTCCGGCCCATAAACAGTTTGATTACCGTGTTCGCTGCGAGCAGCGCCTGTGAGAAGACGCTAGCACTTGTTTTCCGTCGGGCTTTACGAATGTATTTCACTGTAGATGTCGCTTTTCACGCGTGCTTTGGGATACTTTTTTAATACTTCGCACTTGCTGTAAAATGTTTTTATCTCAGGGACTGTAAGTTTTTTTAAGGTTGTATTTTCTACCTCTTGTGTTTCACCCTTCGTCCGTCAAGTCGAACGGAGCGAAAAGGGTCGCACTTAACTTGATATTACACATTACGTATTTTTGAGTGATTTCCTATTTATTGGGAAAACTCGAAAGCTGTCAAAGCCATTTTGCACATTTATAAAAAATAGGCTCTATGTAATGCATATTGAGCTGATAGACGTTTTTCATTGGACTTTCTTAGTGGCCTTTCTATGGTATCTTGAAAATCTGCCAAAACCAATATCCTGCTTGGAATATTGTTCTTTTTTTTACTTTTGAGCCAAGAGAACTTTTTTCTCATTTTGAGATTATTTTTCCAATTGATTAAAATGCTGTATTATTTTTTTTTTAATTCTTCTTTAAAGAAAAAGCAACACGCCAGCCTTTCTGTTTTGAAACTAAATCACAAATTCTTGAGTCAAGATTACGAGAGTTTATTTAGTCAAAATTCTTAAAAATGCAAGAATAAGTGGTTTCAAACCTCGTGCGCATTAATCCAACCAAGCATGCTGAGTTTTCCAAACAGCTCACTCATTCTGAATGTTTGAACAGCGAATCAACGACTGGAGCATTTTCACCATACACTTGTACGTCCTTAAATTAAAAAGAAATTCTAGAGGAGTAGATTTTTATAAGCTTGAGTTTAACGAAAGGATTTTCGTATCCGATTTAAAACAGCCAACATCGGATATCTTTAAACAAGTTTAGTATTTATAACTAACTTTGGCGAAGTGACATACTTCAGTATTGATCGGTTGTCATAAGATTGCCATTTTCTTGTTTCAAGTAGACAGCGTGCATCTTCCACCCAAACGGTCAATATTCGATGCTTCAGATGCTTCATAAATTCCCTCGGCTCGCGCTCTCGATGAGCTTCCCCGCTAAATCCGAATCTAGAACTAGTATCTAAACTAGCACTTTCAAAGGCCGACCCACTACTTTGTGTGTGGTGTTCCACCTGGGCGTCGAACGGGGTACCACCTTGCCCTACCTGGCGAAGGTAAAGGTTACGCGGGTAGACGAAATATTTTGGTTTAACAGATGTTTTTCCAGGGAATGCTCAAAATTTTAAATTTGAAAGAATGGCAGAAAATGGGCCAAAAAATGTGCTTTTTCATTGAATTTTTTCCTAGTTTCAATATTCTGAAACTGATAAAATCTTTAACT
>Ga0058701_10005357_pt1 | contig 10626 bp, 6 predicted proteins | sample AgamicOrMae_FD_97039 | JGI IMG/M metagenome (GOLD analysis project Ga0058701, IMG submission 97039) | Agave microbial communities from Guanajuato, Mexico - Or.Ma.e | ecosystem: Host-associated > Plants > Phyllosphere > Phylloplane/Leaf | place: Guanajuato, Mexico | collected 2012-06-04 | reverse complement strand
CGATCCAACGAGCCTACCATACAAGGGTGTTGCCGTTCGTAATCTTGAGGACATGCGCGTTGTTAAAACGTTAAAAATATCGGTACCTAGGGCCTATGGGACGAAGTTACGAAATACGGCAAAACTTTTTTACACTTAACTACCTTTCCTGCAAGTTTGAACAAAATCGGAGGGGAGAAGGTCGTGGCCTCCCCTTGTAAGCTCACCACTAAATTCTCCCTAGTCGATTACCTGATAGCTCCTTTTGCAGAACGGATCTTAGTCCAATCGTTCTGGAGAAAAAAAATTTGGCGTGTCAGTGTTATGAGAACCAGGAAATGTGCTTAGCTCAGCTTCGAATTTTCGATGATATTTCACCACTTGCATTCGTTCTACGAACATGGAAGTAAAACGGTGGAAGGATGGTCTGAGGAATCCGGTAGAAAATGCAGATCGGTTGGGGTTGTGGCCTATTTCTATAATGAGTAGATTTTTATCCGACATTATATTGACATGTCACTTTTTAATTATTGATGTATGGTTTAGATAGATCGCTACTGTTTGTGTGTAGATGCGGCCAAACGTAGGCACCTGCCTGCTTGGATACGAGACGGCTTAGAAAAAATGGAGCGAGAGAAACAAAAGAAGTTAGATCGGGAGAGACAGTTAAAAGAGAGAGAAGAAAGACTAGAGCAGCAAAGGTTAGAAGATGAAGAGGAGGCGGCGGCTGTCGCGGCAGGAGCCATGCCGAAGAAAAGCAAATTTGTAAGTTGAGTCTTGTTGCCAGATTGAACATTTTTAAATTCACCCGTGATTAACCCGAGATCCATTAGAGATAACGTGGCATTGTAGGGACGGTGGGGATCGCTTTCAAGCTGACATGTGAGCCATGTAAAATATGGGATTAGGTACTGGGTAACCTGTACAGGAGAGTTGGCCAAAATAGAACTTTTTACGAATTTCGATCTGGTGGCCAATTGGTCCCAAAAGATAAATTACTTTTTTTTTTTTTATCAACGTTAACCCCGGGCTTGAAAAAGTTATTGATAGAAAGTAGGCAACACGCACATCTCATGCATGAAAATGACTGAAGTTTGGTTTTAGGCTAGAATTGCTTGACGAATACAGGTTTGAATACTTCTATGAGATTTTCCAAGTATAGAGATGATTTCTCTCTAAATCAGACAGGCAGGGATACACCTGTGTTCGTTCACCACCTGAAAATAGAAAAGGACTTTAACTGCGAACCCAAGAAGACTAACTTAAAGATCATCTATTGCTTTCTGAGTTCTGTTGTCATTGTTTTCGGCTAATTTTCACATTTGTCAGTCCTCGTTCGAGTCTAATTCGGGTCTTTCCTTCCTGGCCCTCCGCCTAGCCCGAATGATGCCATCCTTCGCTGCAGACGCCAGAGGAAGCCTCTGTGATGTGTAACGACCCGCACAAGACGTTTCATTGGTGGGGTGTGGCACGGGAAGCAAGTAATGTTTTCCCCAGCCCTCGCTCTTTCCCTCACATCTTTCTTCTCAATGGTTATTTTGCAAAAAGGCGTTTTGTCAACACAGGGCTACCTGTGAAGAACGCCTCTTTGCAGAAGAAACTCAAGTGGATATCAAGAGAGGAGCAAGGGCAGGGGAAAACATGACTTTTTCTGTGCCTTACTCAATAGGCAGGCAAATCGTGTTGTGTGGGTAGTTACCGATCTCAGCCGCTTCCGTCAGCGCCAAAGATCGTCGGGATGGCTTCATTCTGGCCAAGCTCAAGGCTTGGAAACAAAAGTTCTAGTTTGACTCGAAAAAGGACTGGAATTTGCCAAAGTTTGCCGCGAACCGTAAAAACAGACCTCGGAAAATATTAGATGATCTTGAAACCAGTCTTCTTGGTTCCAAAGCTAGAATCCTTTCCTATTTTCAACTGATGAACGATTACAGGTGTATTCTGCCTGTTTTAGAGGAAAATCATCTCTGATGCTTCGAAAATCTCGTACACGTATTCAAACCCATATTTGTCAAGTAATTGTAGACTAAAACGATCTTTAGTCATTTTTGTAAATGAGATGTCATGCGTTTTGCATGATTGCAATCATCAACATTCTCGGGCCTGATACAAACAGGTTAATGTCAATGAATATATTAAAAAATAAAAATAATAATAATTAAATAAATGAAAAAAAAAATAGGTTATCTTTTGAGACCATGTGGTTACTTCCCGACACGGGCAGATCGAAATTCTTAGAAAGTTGTCGTGTGGCCCACCCTTTTCTACAGGTTATAGAGTTAACCGCGTCTAAAACTAACAAAGTCGCGTAATCTAGCAACACTGATAGATTATAGTTTCATCTGTGCTGCATTGGAGAATTGAAAAGTTTTTCCGTTATTTGTTCAGGAAAGCGATTCGGAGTCAGAATCGGAAAACAAAGGCGCTAATCCGGGCAAAAGTAGGAAATCGCGTTTTCAGAGCGCGCACAGTCCTAGCGGCTCCCCCGCCCGTTTTTCGAGAGCTCGTTCTCCGAGCGTTGAAAAGGATCCTCCAAAATCAAGGGAAGAGATTATGCAACAAGTGGTAAGAACATCTCGTCTATTTTGCTGCGAACTGTAAATTGGAAAGTTTGCATATTTAACCTCTTATGTTGTCCTTTGATCGCCAAGCCGCGCAGAGCGACACCGTTGCGAGCTACAGCGCATTGAAGGCAAACTAACCTAAACCATGATCATCAAGCCCCCTGCGCCCCACGAAGGTTGGGTTAGATGCCTCGCTTCGCCGCAGCTTCGCTCGGTTGCCGCCAAGCCGGATGCTGCTGACTTGTCAGAGGCAGTAAGTTGCATCAGACTTGACGGCCGTTAAGTGGGTTGAACCCAGGTGACATGCCTTGAGCCTCGCTCCGCTCGGCTTGGCGACAAAACGTGAAACACTATGCGGTTGAAGATTCCACCTCTCAAATTGACAGTGTGCCTGAACGCGAGAGATCGCACATCTACATTGTAGGGTTCTCGTATTTCAGATGATGAAGGTGCGACAAATGCTCACGATAATCCTGCTGGAAGTGACCAACGAAGAAATGAGGAACATAGCGGAGGAAACATTTAGCAGAGCCCGTATGAAAGGTACAGACGGTATTTGGAGTGCCTTTGTGATAGACACTCCAGTCCTTTCTTTCTCCCATGGGGTCAAACTTAAATGGTTTTCGCATCAAGGGGATTGCTTTGCCAACGGCTGGTGGTAGTTTACTTCCGGTTTAGCGTAGCTCATGGCCACTCAGATTGTCTGTGACCGGCTGCACAATACAAACTTGCGAGTGATCGATAGCGGAGTTCAGTCATTGAACGAAAATAGCTGCAGCCAATTTTTTCGAACGGGCTATTCTCGACCCACTGCAAATGTTAACCTAAAGGCAAAAACCTCTGTGTGATTTGTGGATTTCAAGCCGAAATACAAGTTTGTCTCTGCCTGAAGCAAGCGCTGCTGTATTACCACTTCGCACAATTGTCAGCCAAAAAGCCTTTCTGATTTTTAAGACATTAACCGAGCATGCTTCCGGCAAAAATCAGTCAACATGACTTGTAGTACTTCAGCGGAATACAGTATTCTCTCGAAGTGAAAGATGGACATCCACCCAAAAAGGTCCTACAAGTAACTCAGCTAAGAATTGATCATCAATCGCAGGGCACCGTTGAATAAGAGTAACTTTGTGTAAGATTTATCAGGGTTTTTTTTTGGGTTGGAGGAGGTAATGTGTGGGCAACCGATATGTGAGAGTGGCACGGGTTTCCTTTTCGGCCACCTGTGTGGATCATTGCGCCCTGTCACGATCTTTTCCATGCCCATGTACTAAATTTTGTATTTGTGGCAAAGCTCCAGCGACTGATCTCCGGAAGACCCCGGCTTTAGCGTCTTTGACCGGCAAACTGGGTAAGTTGATACATTTCACTTTGGTCAACACTCCAACCTTTGAAAGGCTCTACGATTTCTCTGTTTGTTGGACCCTGCCTTAGCGCACGCTTAGCCTACCATTCCGGAAACTCATCATTTCCTGGACAATGTTTGACCAATATGTATTACCTTAGCCTCCAACTTTCAGAATTTTCCTCGTCGTGCCCCTTAGAGCATCAACTTTTTCCAAGTTCTTTGTGTGATCAGAGCGGGTTAAATAATTTACCTCTGCGTTTAATCAAAATGTCAAAGATGCTGTCGCATTCAGCCTAGTACTTTATGAAGTAACTTCGTAGTTACTACTATTTATGAATGGGATCGAAATCATAAATGGTTCGGGTAAATTATACAATTATTCAAGCTGGCTTTACTTAGTTTCTTACCCACCGAAAATTCTTCGATTCTCTCAATAAATGTGGTATATTTATGAAGAAATAAAACGACGTGGCAATGCGGGTTGGGAAATGGTCGTATGTAATTCAGTAGTTGGAAAGCTCATTCAGGCGCTGCATATTGGTCCCCATTACCTTATCAGCTGCGTTTCTCGTTTTCCGAGGGTGGACTTTCCGGCCCGGAAGGTGACACTTATTGGGAAGGTTGTGTTAACGCTGTGCTATTTGTTTGGGTGGATGGCACAGGTGTCGGCATATATGAGGACAGCGACGAGGAGTCGGGGACGGACAGCGAGGCGGATGGGGCCAAGCAGACCAACGGCTTGGATTCCGACGAGGATCTTCGGGTAATGTAGAGCATTTTTCACACTCGACGTACACATACACACTCAAACCTGTCGGAACCAACCCGAGCGGAGCAATAGCGAAGCGAGGCATGAGTCTTTCAACCTAAGTTAACCAAGTCGGACGGTCACCAAGCGTGATGCCGCGTACTTCAGGAACTAAGCGGTATCGTGCTTGGTGATAGCAAAACGCACCACAAGTTACATACATTTAACCTAGGTTAACCTAACAAAGATAAACTCAGACTACGCGCTTGAATCTCTGAAGTTGTCATGAAATATGGAAAGTCTGAATCAGTGTGGAACACAAGAGGTGGGAAATGCAGCGGTTGAAACTGTGAGTGCTCATCACTTTCTTGTGATGAATGGTGGATTGTGCGGGTTGCAGGAGACCATTCGCCGGAGGAAGCAGGATTTCGCGAAAATCGAACGCGAGATTGAGGCGGACCTCGCGGAGGAAGAGGAGAAAGAGAAAAGGTTAAAAGGCAGAGAGGAGGAGGAGGAGGAAGATGAGGAGGAGGAGTACGAGAACGAAGATGACGAGCCGGATGGAGAGGGCAAAAGTGAACGGGGTGGGGGAAGTAAAAATGAAGCTCAGGTAGAACACCAGAAAGCTGGTTCTAATCTTCATTTGAAAGAGCATGGTAAGTGATGTGACATATTTTAGTGGATGCTAACGCTTTCTTTCTCGCTCCAAATGCGTTTATTTTCCCCTTCTAAATCCACAGAACGCGTTTTCCTTATCGATTCCTCTGAAGGCACTTTCGAAGACGCCTGCTTGTATCCCTCGAAAGAAAGCAGGAAGTCGCTCTTCGGTTTTAGCATTGTGCCTAGAAATCGAGGGTGATTTCTTACGGGAGCTCTTTCTAGGATTCGATTGCAATTTGTTTACTGATATGGCAGCCAACCTTATTGGTTGTTTGGCACGGGTAACGTTTCGGAGTGTCTTTGTAATCAATGTAACGTCTCCTTGAGATGCCTCCAGAAGACGTGTGCAACGGAGTAAAACAAACATTCCCTCCTTTATCGGTAACTTTGAGTGAATCTGTGCCCTTACCCAATATTCGGTCGGGGAACGTCAAATTGCACCGATGTCGTGTTCGCTTGCATGGCAGACCAAGTTGGATCACTGAACACAAGGACACACTATGTTACATGATGTTGATGGTTGTTGAGTGCCTACCGCAGATTTTTTTTGAACATTGATTGCAGCGGGACGCTCTGAGTTCTGGTTCCATTTTGATTGCTCCTAGAGCGGAGTAGGTAACTTGCAGTGCCGATAAGAAATCTGGTAACTCATATATGCGTCTAAAAAGATCAGGTACCCCTGAGACGATTTAAACGTCGTCCGTGCTCGTTTTAATATATTTTAAGTCCGTGTTAAGTTGGCATACCTCGTTCGGTGGTGATAAACACCGCGTATCACCCGAAACGATTAGGTATGCTTTGGAGAGGACTCTCGACAGAAAGTTCAAGCGAACGAAGTCAAGGTTTGAATCATCCGTTGAGTTACTATTTATTTTATCTTTTTTTTCCACCGGATGTATGAGTTGTCAGGTATCTTTTGGCACGGCGAGTTATCAATATTGCGTTAAGGGGCGAGATTCACTCCACTATCCTAAGGGACCGATGAGGTCCGCTTAAAAGTGCGCTTGTTGTAGAAATGCCCCTTGGAGAAAGTTACGATCCCCAAGGTGTAGATTGATACTGTTTTGCAGACTTCACTTTTTTCAGGAGAATTGTTTAGCGTGATTGTAAAACATGTGTCGCTACTCTTCCACCAGAGGATACAGTATTTCATCCTTTAACGCAAAGTGAAGTCTTTCAGAACAACTCGAAGTAGTCACATACATAATGAAACCTTTTTGCGTTGTTTTTATATACAGGGTGACCGACGTTGTTGGAAAACAGGGAAAAGAGGGGAATTTTGTACCTAGAACTATCTCAGAGAAATTACAGGGGGGATTCGTCGGTAGACATCGTTCAGGGTGGCCAGGCCAGCAAGCGGTCCAAGAAAACCTGGAAATGTATGAAAAATATGTAAATTTTGGGCGTCATAGAACAGTCTGGGAAATCGAGCGAAATGCTATAAATGCCTGGGAAGATCAGAAACACATTTAACAAAAATAGTAACGTCACAATATCTGGTGACACAGTTTTGATTTTAGGTATTCTATCATCTTCAAAAATGTTTCAAAAACAAGATCTTCCCTCTCGCTTTGATCGCCTAGACGATGTTATTTATTCTAGAAAGTCCATAGTAGTGCTTTTACGGCCTCATATTTAACTAGGAGACTTTCGCGTTTTGCTCGTTTCGCTCGCAATGCTCCTAAATCCAAGCGGTGGTATTTGTGGCGAGTTGTCCGAAACAACGCATTTACGGCATTACCTTTCCCCGAAAAGGCCGTAGCTTTTCGCTCGCCCCGCTCGAGATGATACACATTTTAGGCGGTGCTATTTAAGCTGAAAAATGTAAATTAAGTCACCGCTTTACGGCCTTAATGTAGAATGGGATGCATTCGATAGCGCCAAAAACCGCAAGCGCCAACGCCGCAAACGTCAAATTTCATAACCGCCAAATGATAGGAAGGCCTATCATCGTAGAGGTTAGGTTAGTACAGCGGTTACGAGCTTTGGCGTTTTCGACTTTCCTCGTTTGGTGGTTAAGGATTGGCGCATGCGGCGTTGGGGATTATGGTTTTTGGCGCTTATGACAGCTACCCATTCAGAATAAGACCGCAGCGTTTCGATTGCCTCTCTCCAACCGCCATTTTCTGTGGAAAAAAAGGGAAAAATGAAATATTGAAAATTATTATTTGGTGCGAAACACTTAATCCGGCCTAGTTAAGTTTTGCCTGAGGCCCGCCAAAGGCATGAAATACGTCTCATAAATAGCCAACAACTTTTGTTGTTAATGTTTTTTTATTTTAGTAAATGCAGAAGAAATGAATCATATCTCTCTAAAAACAAAAAGTTAATAGTAAATTAAACGCGTTAAATAATCCGTGCTGGTGGTAAAGATATGTAAAAAAATTAATCTAGGGAGTGTGTATTTTGATTGGGGAAAAGTGTAGGAGAACTAGGGAGATTTATGCGCTTTGGCCACCCTGTTATTTCAATAATTTTCCATTGCGTGTTTCGAGCAATAAGCTACCACCTCGTAAGTTTAAAACCATGCATTCCTTGATTTTTCTTAAGTTTCTTTTTGAGGTGGCGTTCATCAATTTTTTCTTTACGTGAAAGTAACCTTAAATTTACAAAAACGACTCGTTACGCACCATTACTATTTATTTCAGTGTAAATACCCCTATTTTTGAGACATATGATCTTTTTTTCTTGGAATCATTTACCATTTCGGGGAAATTCTTTTAGCACGGGGAAATACTCAGGGAAATTACAGGGAACAAACGGAGAATTTTTCGGTGGGGGGCCGCCGGTCACCCTGATTTAGTATCAAGATCGGAAGGTATTGTTTTCCAGTCATGGGACGAGGCGGTGCTCATTGTAGCGTACCTAAGGGCGACTTGTTGTGGCGCCACGAGAACCCGGCAATATCTTTGGACAGAAAAAGCCCTTAAACCTAAAACTTGAATATTTCAGAATTTTGACTTTCCAAGTGTGTTTTTTGTTGAATCTACAGGGTGTTCCTATTTTAGTCTGCCAAACGAAATTGGGTGTTAGGGCTAACAAATTTAAAAAGATTTTGTTTAAGGACCCCTGTCCGGAAATGAAAATGATCATGCGTCCAGACGCATGAAATTAGTTCACAGTTACCTGTCACTTTTGTATAAAATATCTCCCGAGGAAAACCGTCGATAATTTAGTCGCCTTTCGTCGTTTTAAGAAACTTTTATTCAGGACATTTGTCATACCTTTGAGATTTGAGGTGGTAGAAGCCAGAAAGAAAACGTATACATTGTCCCATCGGACGCTAAATTTTCATTTCATAGGTTTCTGGCCTCTACCGCCTTTGATGTCAATGTCATGACATAAGTCCTGAAATAAAAGTTTCCTGAATCGATGCAAAGTGACTGAATTATCGAGAGTTTTTCTCGGGTGATAGTTACCAATGCCAAAATGACAGGTGATTGAAAAACTCATTACATGCGTCTGGACGCGAAACGGTTCATTTTCGGACAGGGGTCCTCTGGCAAAATCTTCTTAGACTTGTTATCCCTACCACTCTATTCCGTTTGGCAGACTAATAAAGGAACATCCTGTTAAAGAAAAATCCGTAATAAATTAACTAGATACTTTTTAAGTGACGATGAAAATTTCTCTGCCACTCCGGATGAGTCACCAGATAGTACCGCTATAAATTAACGCCGTCGGCATCAGGACGGGACGCTTCCAATCTTTGATTCGGAGACGTATTTTTGTCCGGATATTCGATAATATTTTACTGATGCATCTTTGAATTTTTCAAGGGTTCCAAAATCCGTCTCGTGGGAGGTATTGGAGATTGACTGCGGGCGGTAGCACCTTGTTTATTGTTGTTCCATATTGTAGGGCTGCAAGAAGCGCCGGGCGATGCAGACAATGTCGACGGAGAGCCGGCGAAGCACTCTTCCGCCTCCCAGGCCTCCCCCGAACGCTCCCCCAGAGACGGCAGCCGAGGCCGGCGCGGGGGCCGCGGCAGCTCCTCCGAGCGGCCCGACTCGAGTGCGTCGACTAGTTCGTCGTCTAGAGTGTCGGGCAGGAGGAAAAAATCGAAACGGAGCAGGGACTCCAGGAAGAGGAAAGATAAAAAGAGAAGAAGTAGTAGCCGGGAAGACGATAAGAAGAGCAAAAGGAGGGATAGTGTCGACAGCGCTCGCAGGGGGAAGAGTAGGAGTAGGAGCAGGAGCCGATCGGGCAGTGGTTACGACCGATCACGGCGCGATCGGAAACACCGAGACTCCAGCCGGGAGAGTTCGAGGCGTGATCGTTCAGGGCATCGGGATCGGGGCCGCGATAGGGACAGCTATTATTATCGGGATAGGGACAGGGATTCGAGACGGAGGAGAGGGGGCAGCAGACGAAGGAGCAGCAGCAGGGGCAGGAGCAGGAGTAGGTCGAGACGCAGTGATAGCAGATCGAGGCGAAGCTCAAGCCGTGTTCGGAGTCGAAGGCGGAGTAGGAGCCGCAGTAGAAGTCCGAGCGTGGATTCTAGGAGGCGAAGGGACTCGTCGGGATCTAGGTCTTTATCTCCGAGCAAGAGCAGGCGTCGGAGGTCGCGCTCGAAGTCGAGGTCGAGGTCCCACCTCAAAAGCTCCCGTCGAAGACACTCGTCTGAAGGCAGTTCAGAGCGATCGTCTGGTAAGAGGTCCAGGCGCAGGCGGAGGGACTGATCTGCTCACTTCAAGGTGGTACTTTCAGCTGAAACTTATTTTATTTTTAATTTATCTTAGCTTTAAGAATAAGAGGCTTGTCAACCCTATTTCCAACAAACGCCTTCTAGAAGCTTTGCTAGTTTTTTGTCGAGACAACTTTTGATTCTGGCTGGGATGGAATTGCGTAATTCTCGACTGAGTTTGCCCGTCAGTTTCTTGAATCTTGAATGGGGATTTTGATCTAACACATTGACGTCAAAATTCGGCTTAAATTTAACCAGTGCGCAAACTTCTTCTTATTTATTTCTGCAATATGTTCTTGCAATTTCTATACATTAATTCATGAAACAAGGAGCTGGATAACTACGAACTTGTCTTAATGACATCCCAACTAATTCAAAGGTGTTGTAATCAGCAGGGAATCAGCTGTAAAGGCTGTGCCTGTGCCTAAAAAGCACGATGGAGGGAGACCCGGTGACCACACTCGCAATGCCTGCCGTGCTTCGGAGTTGAAGCCCGAAACGTCGGCAGTTGGGTCCAGTTTCCGCCGTCTGCCGCTAGATGGCGCTGGGCGCCCGAAGCCCTGTTTACATTAGCGCATATGGGACCGTGCATTTCATTTAATTATTTCTTGGTAAGTAATCGTGCTATAATAAAAGTAACCATAGT
>Ga0058701_10005356_pt1 | contig 10629 bp, 8 predicted proteins | sample AgamicOrMae_FD_97039 | JGI IMG/M metagenome (GOLD analysis project Ga0058701, IMG submission 97039) | Agave microbial communities from Guanajuato, Mexico - Or.Ma.e | ecosystem: Host-associated > Plants > Phyllosphere > Phylloplane/Leaf | place: Guanajuato, Mexico | collected 2012-06-04 | reverse complement strand
TTGGTATAGTGCCTTGTGTCTCGCTCCGCTATCGCTCCGCTCGGCTGTCGCCAAGCCTGATGCCGCTTACTTCTCGGCGCCCCTGAGCGGGCGCCGAGAAGTAAGCGGCATCAGGCTTGGCGAACGTTTAGTTGGGTAACCCTAGGTTAAGTTAGGTTAGGTTGCGTGGCTTGTGCCTCGCTCCGCTCGGCCTGACGACGGAGGGTAGCACCAAATTTAAACTAAAAGGTTGAAAATGCTACCCTAAAAAATTACAGTGCGGCTGGAATATGATTAGGTACGGGATTATTCATTCGAAAAACTTTGAAATAAATAGCAACCGAGCGTTGACGGTAAGTCTGAATTTGCTACCGAGCACGATTTAGTGTTTGTACATCGTGTTTACAGGTGTCTTTCGGCCACACGTGTCAGAAAGGTGTTCATTGTGATTCATTGAGGTTCGGAATGGGTGAATGCACTGTGAATTGTGAAGGTCGAATCATCTTACCTCGTGAACTCTACCTTCACGCAAAAAAAGGCAAAAAAGTAGAGGCATCTAACGCGTTAGTTAGCGTAGCAGGTATTAATTTTAGCAAAAATTTGTAACTTTTTAGCAGCTATTGCTAACGTTAGGTGTAGCTGCTAAAAAGTCAGCAAGGGCTACTAAATGACGCGAAATGTCCGCTTAGCAGCCACTGCTATTATTTTGAATGTTAGCAATTGTTGCCAAATAGTTTCGCTATAACTAGTAGTGCATGCTATTTCAGCTATCGTGTCAGCTGCTTCTGCCGTATGTTTTGCGGGTTTCGTTGCCAACACGGTATAAAAGGTTTTGTTATACCAACAAAATCATTTGTTAAAATAGGGATAACATAAATATTTTGTTACAACAACAAAATGAGTTCTATCAACAAAACGTTTGGTTGTTGCAGCAAAACTTTTGGTTGCTGCAGCAAAATTTTTGGTTGCTGCAGCAAAATTTTTGGTTGTAGCAACAAAAAAATTATTTGCTGTCCCTAATTTTGTTGCCGTAACAAAACCATTTTCTCCCGTGAAGCTGAGGGGAGCGACCGCGGAGTAGGCAACAGGGGTAGGTAATATAACTGTTGGCGTCAAGCCTCTTGCCGCTTATACCTTGGTTGTCGCATCGCTTCACTCGATCCACTCGAGTGTCACCAAGCTTATAATACCGGAGCTTGCTTCTAAGTATCCGGCTCCTAGAAGAATATACAGCATCAGGCTTGGCAATCGTTGAATTAGTTAAACTAAGGGTAGGTTGCCTAATCATTCCCTCAGCTCAGCTGGGCGATGAAGGGTGTAAAACATAAGAATGCAGTCTCTAGAATGTTCAGTGTGGCACTCACTTCTCGCACCGAGACTCAAACATCCACGCAAAGATTGCGTGATGCACTTCTGGTATAATTTTTCCGCTCCTGAATTAATTTTCGGTTCCAAAATGACGCGTGGTTCCACCTTGTGCTGCTAAGGATGGCAAACTGTGCATGTAATACACTGTCAGTCACGTTCCTTCGATGTTTTGACGCAGTGCGTCCGTTAATTAAAAAGTCTCTTTAGTCCCACTTATTACCGCCAACCTCCCCTTTTTTCGTGTGGTTACTTCTTATCAGAAAGTTTTTCCATGACTTCTTTCAGATGTTTGAAGAACGTCAACTCTGAGGAGCCGTGGCAAGTTGTCTGAAGAGTTTTCCTCTGACTTTTGAAAATTTACCTTAACTAAATATAGAATTTTAACACTGTGAGTGCTGAAGTTAATTGTTTAACGGATAGCTTGAATGGAGCCTTACGTATGGGGCGCCGAAGTCAGCAGTCTACTCTCTATTTTTTTAAAGTAGCAATTTTAACCGTTTGGTCCAACCTTTGGTCGTCAAATCGAGTGGAACGACTGCGGAGCGAGGCAAGAGGCATCCCACCCAACTTAACCTATCACAACCAAGCCCCTTGCCGTTCAGCAAGATTAGTTGAAGTCACTAGTGCCTCGCTTCGCTATCGCTCCGCTCGGCTGTCGCCAAGCCCGATGCCGCTTCTCGGCGGCCCTAAATCGGCAGCCGAGAAGTAAGCAGCATCAGGCTTGGCGACCGTTTAGTTAGGAAACCCTAGGTTAATTTAGGTTAGGTTACGTGGCTTGTGCCTCGCTCCGCTCGGCTTAACGTCGTAGGGGTGAACCAAAAGGTTCAAAATGCAACCTTTAAAATTTACAGTGTATTGGCCTGGAAGAGCATCCCAGAAGAGTTTGGGAGGACGCTTGAAGATTGATTTCAGTCGAGATGAGCGATAGTGAGTGCCATTGCCTGAGAAAATGGGTGGAAGTCCTTGTGTCGAGTGTAATCCCGGCATTTAAATTCCACACGGTCAATTAGGGCGCGCGTACGTCTCTAGATTAATCACGGCTAGATGCTAGGTGGCCTTTCTGTCCACAGTCATTGGCTCATTCCGGCAGTGTCTGATCGTGTGACCCCATGACTGATTGGCTCGGTATGCCCATTTATTTGCGGGGTGCGTTCGGGAAACGTCATAGCAACTCGTTTGTTCCCGCTAATGTCGACTCCCTCCTAATTCAAATGGCGCTACGATTCTATTGAAAATTGGGAATACGATACAAAAACCCATACACGAAAACTATTTTATTAAAGCTTTTGCATTGACGCATTCTCTTTGACGTACGCTGCTTGTATAGGCCTACTTGAAATATCTTAACTTAGAAAAAATTAAAACCAAACTAAAACTAAACTCTTAAAACTAAAAGAATCCGTATGTAAGTCATGGAAAACCCACATTTTATCTTTGAAATTCCATGGATTTCAAAAAAAAAATGTGTCAATGACCGAGTTTAAAATTTAAAGAGGATCGTTCTGAATTACTCAGAATGTTTCTCGGAAGTTTTTTTCATGCTTTACGGATATTCTAAAATGATTCTTAACGCTAGGTATGGCTTTTATGGGGTCAAAATCAGCTGAACCAGAAAACAAAGTCCGTAAAATGTGCGTAATTTAAAAACATCTTGTTTTAGGTAATAGAAGACGTTTAGGTCTGAAACTATAAGTTCGCCAATGTCGATGACACCTATAAAAACGTCTGCAATTTCATCGTTTAGCTCGGCCACCTGATTGCAGATGTGCAGTTGCATCCAATTTCACTTACCTGCAGACTACCTGCCATCACGACTCTCATCCCGCTTTTTCTTAACAATTACGCCCTTTTCCCGTGGAACGATGGCAGTTCTGGCGATGACAGAAACACAAATTATTTTTACTCGGATTTTGACATATTTATTGATCGTTTTTCACTTTGCGCTCAATCCCCATCTGCAACATGGCAGACTTAACCTGCCCAAAGACATAAACGACGAAGCTCATGACAATAATTTTTATTTACATCGAAGGCTGGTTTACGCTTTTCATCAGATTCCTGTCGAAAGTATCAATGTCGGTGTAGAAATTCTTTGGCGCACTTACTCGTCATAAAATTAAACTTGACTATTTGACAGCTACATAATTTGAGTCTCCCTAGACTAGAGACAAAACGGCGTAAACGAACCTCTGTGAAATCTTTAAAGGACACCGACAAAAAGTTTACCCTTATTCTGTACAGTCGTACACAAAAGTCCAAGGCAATGGCCCAGATGAATGTGCCTTTAAAGTAATTCAGGGGACTGCCCCCTTTAACGGCACATTAGCTCAAGAAAACTTTAGCGAAAAGTTACGATACCCGAACTTCACAGCACATGGTTACTTCATTGATCCCCATAATGAAATTGATGGTTCAACCAAGGTATAGATCACGAGGTATCAATGCAGCCTAAAACTGAAAGGGCAGGCCTGAGTTCGGGTCAAGGTTATCCATAAAAGTTGAACTGGAAAGAAATTCTGTTGGTGTTGGGTGAATACTATTTTGACAGAAAATTGGTTGAATTAAATGTATGCTGTTTCCGATTTACATTAAACCCAAAAATATGGATTATAGTCATAGTGGTATCCATGATTTGGTGCTGACGGAGGCGGTGGTCGGGGGCACCTTATTCGTGCGTTGAACCGTTTCGGAATTTTCGCGAAAGATGAATTAATGGCAATGTGCCTTAATGCCAACCCTTTGTGTTGCAGGAAAAGGGCGGAAATGGACAGACCTACTCTTCAACTAAAAATGCAACCCGCTCAGATCTCAGTCCCGTTTACGGTAAGTGCATTAGTCACGTAACGTTGCTTTGCGTGTCATGGGGCAGATGGCTTTTTAACATATCCGTGCCTTGCTGAAAAGAAAGGCTCCTTGAATGGACTGCGTCGAAACCTGACGTGGAATCGGGCCAATTATCGGCATCTATAGCTGATTTTTGATCGAACCTAAAACTTTGTTGCTCGATTCTTTTAAACGCGATTCGAAACTTTTGATTCAACTAATTTACTATTTTGTGGAACATACCTTTGTTTGGGACTTAACCCATAACAGCCCAAAGTATTTAGAATGAAATTGAGCTTAACAGAAATTAAAAGGGTTTTTCCCATTAAAATACGCAATTTTAAGCTTTGAAAAATCCCTAAATAATTAAATTTCAGGTTTCCAGAGGGGTGAAATTTTTTAAATTGTAACAATACTAATCTGAAGAAATCCTCTGAAATGAAGTTCTCTGTTACCGAACGGCATCGCTGGGCGGTACTGGGTTAAGGGAAGTTGTCTTGTCACGGTGAGGTGTGGACCAAACGATTAGAAATGTACAAGTAAGATGGGATATTTGAGTGTATAAATGAGATGTTGAAAGTTGTTAGCCACGTTCCCGTAAAATGTTTCGTTGTTATCTGTAAGTACAACTGATTGGCCATAATAAGTATAGAGGTAATTTTGATTAGTCTTATCAGTCTATATTTTATGTGCCTTCTTTTCTAGGCTGAATAACCATCCGACTGTTCGGTACATGTAGCAATAAGCAGTAGTACTTTTGAAGTAAAAGTCGTTACTCGTGGCCAAGTACTTCCTTTGTGACGAGTAAATGTGGCTGATTGGTGATGGGGCCCTTGTGTGAAAGTGGTTGGCATGGCACCCGGCCGGCCGAAGAAGGCCTGTTAGCGTGTGAGTGTGCCCTCCCGGGCCCTCTTTGTTTTTTCGCCTCTTGTTATTTTTATTAATTCGTTTCGGTAACGGGCTGGTTAAGCCGGGCGAGCGACGCTGAGCCCCGAAACGAGGCACCAGACAAGCAGCGCTCCATGCGGTCCGACCGGCGCAGCGCGGCGAGGCTCGCCGCAACGCCGCCGCCGCAACGCCGCCGCGGCGTCGTCGACTTTTTAAGAAGGCGCTGGCCTCGCCTCTCTCAAGACGACAGGGTTCAATACGAGGTGGAAGTGTTTATGTGTAAGAGAGAGGGGAAAGGAAGGGTACTCAGACACAATGGAGAGAGAGACAAGGAAGGAGTGCTGCTGAGCCCGCTCGACTCGGCTTCACCCGTGCTTGGACTTACAAGGGATGGGAAGAGTGGGGAATTTGAAGGTCGCGCGCTCAGAGCGACCGGCCGGCCGGCCGGCAGACCGGCTGGGCCTAGCTGCGCCGCCGCCACCAAGACTCACTGCCTGCTTCCGTCGAATCACGGTAACGACTTAACACTCTTGCATTTGTCTCTTATAGCCCACGGAATCGCCTGTGGTCTATGCCATTATCATGTGAATGTCCTGCGACGATATCTTGGATATTTGAACTAACATTCTTGGACTGCTTATTTGTTCAGGTATTGACGATTGAGGTCCCCTACCTGTATCAGAAAAGCCATTCGTCACGGAAGCAAATGCTTGGAACGGCGTTCCAGCTTTTCCAGCAATGAAACGGGGCAGTTGGAAACCTCTTTATGGAGACGATGTCATCCCTGAAGTGAAAGAGAAGTTAGCAATGGGTCTGCACTCTGCTTTGAAGTGGATGAAGCGCAGGTTTTGGAACGCCTTGAAATGCGTTGCGCTTTGTCGATGACGCCATTTTCGGAATTTGCGAAGCCTTTCTGATCGGAGCTACAGCACTTGACGTCTTTTAATCTGGACGTGATTGAGGACACAAAGCCGCCGCACTTTGGGAAATGAAGATGGTCCCTAAGCCCAGGTTGGACGCATCTGTCGCGCCACATATGGGAACAGGATGGCTGTCGCGTCTGTGGTCCCGGGCCCAGCCCGACCCGGCCAGGCCTGTTCCCGGGCCTCGGCCCCACCGCCCGCCTTTCCGCCGTCACCACTGCACTGATTCCAACCGGAATGGTTGACAAAGACGGCTTGCTGACGCCGAATGAAATGATTGCACCAACAAAGTCAAGTCCATCATGTCTATCCGGACGGTAAGTGATTACAGTGCGGCAGGTTTCTAGCCATGTGGGTGGTTTTCCGTGCATCAATCGCGAAAAGCCAGCCCTGTCTAGAGCCTTCTCCATGCTGTTGATGCAAAATCTGACGCAAGACTACGTCGCCTGGGTTCTTGCAGAAGTTGGCGAGGTCGGTGTAACTTCCAGGCGCTGGACCTGTGCTCCGACTTTGGGTATTTGCCAAAATCCAACTGACGGCTTTTGCGAAAAATTGAGGGAACGGCTTCTCGCTGAAGCCCGCTGTTTGCTCTATGTTAATGCAATGGGCGAGGTTAATGTGACGTAAGGACGCGGAGCCGGCCGTTGAAGGATAGTGAGCATTGACGCTACAGGTGATGTCCCCACTCCTCCTCGGCTGGCTACTGCTTGGCAGATTGGCCAGCTTAGGGGCACAACTGGCTGGTTAGCGCTGTCTGGCGGCTGCCGACCGTCCCGTCGCTTGCTTCGCGCTCGCTCAGGCTTTGTTGATATGGAAATAGAATTCCGCTCCGTCTGTGCTCACCACGGCCCGGCTCCCCAGCCGGGCTGGCTCCTCAGCGTGGCGGGCGCGACTGGGACTGGGCTTGGCTGGGGTCGGCCGCTACCGCTGCCGCTGCTCCGCCGCCGCCAGACCGGACCGGCCGGTTCGGGCGCGCTCGGTCCTCCTCGGCGTCCGGTCGGCGGACTTAGGGTCATGACGATCCTCGCCCCCGCAGCAGCTCGAGAAGACGTAATGATAGCAAGACGCCGCGCATGTTGCGGCTTGCCTAATTTGCAGGCGCTGTGCATTAAGGTGCAGGAATCCGCATTACCGTGGGAACGACCATCGATTCATGCCGACAGAGAAGCCGTATTAGAGATGAAAACCTGAAAAAATGTATTGACAAAGCAGTTTTGACGTATAAGATCCGACCCAGACATTCAAGGCGGATCGTTGAGGCGACCTTGAGAAGTAATTTAGAAACAAAATGCCCAATTATGAAGGAAAAGGCGCATCCAAGGGGAAAATCTAATAAACTAGAGAAAAAGTAATCCATAGAATAAAGGAAGTTGCATTGAAACAAGGCAACCACACAAAATATTGTCTAAGAAGAGATACTGCAAAAGTGATCAGAGAACAGATTTGATTTACAGGGTACAATAGAGCTGAATTAGAGAAGGCTAAAGGCTTGTTCCTTCGAGAGGAAGCTCGATTTAGGAGAAAAGAGCTTGGTTTAAAAAGAGGTAAAAGTTTGGTAAGTGCGTTACCGTGGGAACGGTAAAGGCAGCTTCATGGACCAGCACCACCGACGTTCATGGTCAGTCCATGTTTGCTCGCCGGTGACGTCTTAACATTTATCCGACGGTCAGGAGCAGCAACACAAAAGAGAATCGCCGTGGCCGGCCAGCGCTCGTTGAATGGGCGCACTTTATATCACACTGGTGGATCAGGGCAGACAGGCACTTTGTGCGAGCGAAGTCGGTGAGAGAGACCTGCTTCTCGACACCTGGTCGACCAACCGAGCACCAAGCAACGTATTCTAATCAGACCCTCCCTAATGTAGCTTGATTGAGAGTGCGTAATTACCCGCTGTTGTGGATCTCCGCAGCGTGTTAACCTATTAGTTGAGCGATTAGCTCACACGCAACCGTTGCCGGTCCTCTCCCCCTCACACTTTCATTGGAATGATTCATGGAGATGTCAGCCACTTATCATGGATTCTACGGATGGCACCACGTCTTCCAGGACTTTACTTACTCGGCTTGACAACTCGTCGCTGCCCACTTTTCATACAAGGCAGCTTTCTCACATTTTAACACAAAACACAGCAAGAGATCCCGGACACACTCAGACGTTACGTTTTTTTTACGAGGGAGGGGGGAGGCATGTTCTTACTAAGAATTGAGGCCTAAGTTCACGACACGTATTGTCACTCCAATTGCAAAGTCAAAGTTCAAGCCAAGAAGTAAAATTGAAAATTTTTAGCCTAGCAGTTTCAAGGGATAAAGCTTCACATGTCCGCGGAACATTAAAGATCAAATTCGTCAGTAACTGGAACAAGATTAAAGATAACCTTGTCCATCAAATATCCGATCAAAAACGTAAAAATACAATTTATTATTATTACACGAAACCAAGTGTTTTTCCATGCGCCTGCTCCACCTCATCACTAGTTCAATCTTCCAAGTCGAATCTTGGAAAGTTCAAGTCAATCAAGCAATTATGTGCCGCCTTAAAGGGCTGTTCTGCCTGTCCAATGTGAAGCGTGCGGATATGCTTCCAGTAACTTATGTTGCGCAGCGACCTGTGCAAAACAAATGACATCGCCAGTTTTTATGGCCCACGTAATCAGTAATCAGCTGGCTGAAGCGGCACGCAAGAAGTTTCGGCATTCGGCAGCGACTTAACGGCGGACACATACATTCCAGGCCCCTCCAGGGAGAAAAGCGGCTTTGTCGTGGACCACTCCGCCCAGCCGACGACCGGCGCCGACTTGCCGCGGAACCGCAGCGGAAACTGCGCTGACCAATCCGCGCGTAGCCGGTCTCACGCGTGCCGCACGTCTTGTACGCGTGCGGTTTGCCCGTACCATGACGTCATCGCCTTAATTGTCACCAATCAACGGAGCGAACCATTATGCAGTGAGACGTCGGTAAACTCGCGCTATTTACTTTGCAAATCAACGCTCTTCGCCAATGTCACAAGCTCCCAACCAATGAGCACTCCTGCATGACTTTTCTTGTTACTTCGATTTTATGAAAAATGAAGCGCTGTCAAATGGACGTCTATCTCGCTAGAGTACCAGCAAACACGCTATTTGCAAAGTTTGAACTGGAAAGACATCTGAAATAGAAGGTTTTGTTGAATTTGTCAAAGGCACATAAATAATGTAAATATGGTCCAACCCTCGTCAAGTCTCCTTTTCTCCATTAGAAAATAGATTTTTGAGTGCTTGGTCTAGTGGGTCGAGTATCATGTGCCGTAAAATCTAGTTCCTTTAGCGATCCAGTCAGCTCAACTTCTTTATGAAATCTTTATCGTTAATGTGTAGGGGTTAGCAACGAGGGCTTTTGGATCCCTGGTCAAATGGGACGAGCCCGTCACAGACGTAAGTCCTATCAGCTTTTGGGGCCTATCATGAAAGATGTCTTAAGGGAGGCGCCAAGGCAATCCGATTAATCTGGCGTCGCTAGTTTTGGCGAATGGTCGAGGTGCGGTTGTCATTTTCGGATTATAACGCTTTTAGGCAAAATGTCACTTCCACGCAGATAAAATCAGAAATCGCCTTTCGGATCAAGGGGATCGCTGACGTCTGTTGTGACTGCTGCAACTAATATATCGCTTCTCCGAAGAAAAGGACCCATCCGAGAAATCAGAAATCCCTTACGAAGCCTTTCAGAATGTTTTCGTTCATAACGTGACCTACTTATTCTACTATCGCTCAGTGATACCATTCGGAAGCGGCCAAATTTTTTTCTTGAAGGAAATATTTACGCCGTATAATAATGCACAGCAATACTACCCTCTCAGTAACCCTGAGTTCTATATTTAATTACTTTCAAAAATTCCAATATGCACCTATCAAAAAAAATGTGTTGCTGTCTCAAAGTCAAAATTAACTAAAACGTCAGAAACTAAAAATTCAGTATTACCTTATTTCTAAGAACCCCCATTTTCACACATCAATGAAGAAAAAAACTGTTTTCGAATTTCACCTACTATCCGTTCGACAGTGGTCGGTCAGTCACCCGCGTTTCGAAAACTCTATATGGACGGTAAAAAAGGTTTTGTTATACTAACAAAATCATTTGTTAAAATAGGGGTAACAAAAACATTTTGTTACAACAACAAACTGTTAAGTTCTGTCAACAAAACATTTGGTTGCAGCAAAACAATATCTGTTGTCCCTAATTTTGTTGCCGTATCAAAACCATTTTTTTCCGTGTACAGTGGAACCTGGTTAAGAGAAATCCCGAGGGAAGGGGGTTAGCATTGCTCTTATAGAGGTTTTTCTCTTACCCGATGTTTCTCTTAAATAGGTCGACGCCCGGAAAATTTCCCTTAAGGAGGTTTTTTGGAGACCCGGGTTAAAAGGATTAAATGTTTTAATTTTTTGTTTTTGCTATTGAATACTTTATTAATACTAAAAATCATTGATTTTGACTGGAAACTTAGGCCGAATTACAGAGATTACAGAGATTTATGGTGCCCATAAACTATTAATTTTAAATTTCTAATTCAGGAGCATCGGATTTGCGCTTCCTTTTTACATTTCCATGCCCTTCGGCACATTCTTCCCTAACTTTATCACTTTTTTGTATGATTTTACACACCGTCGACGCACTAA
>Ga0058701_10005355_pt1 | contig 10629 bp, 5 predicted proteins | sample AgamicOrMae_FD_97039 | JGI IMG/M metagenome (GOLD analysis project Ga0058701, IMG submission 97039) | Agave microbial communities from Guanajuato, Mexico - Or.Ma.e | ecosystem: Host-associated > Plants > Phyllosphere > Phylloplane/Leaf | place: Guanajuato, Mexico | collected 2012-06-04 | reverse complement strand
TGAATTGTCAATTGTCCTCATTTCTTTTCTGTGTCATTTAATCAAAGTGATAAGTTTTTCTACCCCTACCACTTATCAAACGCGGAAGATGTCCGACGGGCAGTTTAGTGATGCTGCATCTGATGAAGTGTATGTAGAGCTTTTGTTTATCAATTCTTTTGAGGTTATGTAGGTGTACGTTGGAGTATTTTGTAGCTATGTTAGAGTGAAATTGACTCGTACCTTTTGAAACATCCCTTTAGGGTTCCTGCTGTTAAACCACAGTCGTTTGAAGCGTTCCTCACCAAAGGCGTCGCTGATCTTTCTCTAAAGCCAGACGTAGAGTCCTCAGATGAAGATGAAGATTACGAGTATTTTGGTAGGCTTGTACAGATGACTCTTATGCGGCATCGTTAGAGAACCTTAAAGGCTCTCTAGGCATTGTCTCAGTGAGTTCTTCTTCTTCTTGTAAATAATCAATATGGATGGATCATATTCTTCAGATGAGATTGATGCCGGATATGACGACGAGCACGTACCCAATCAAGGCAGTCACCCTAATGCACAAGGTCGGTCTCAAAAGATTGCTAATTACCAACCACAGGACAAAGTAATGAAGCGATACCTCGAACGCATCAATGTGGAGAAATATGAGGGCCCAGAACTGCCCAACCATGCTGCCAACACACTTATCCAGAGTACTAAAAAAGCTGAAGCAGACAGGTAAATCAAGCTGTCCCATACAGAGCATTATGGCATTGTAGGTAAACATTCATGACATACTTTAATTCATTTTTCAGAATTAGAACTAAAGATAAACAGGACAGAGCCACAGCTGAACAGGTGATGGATCCCAGAACAAGAATGATTCTCTTTAAACTTCTTAATAGAGAGTTTATACGGGAAGTTAGTGGTTGTATATCAACTGGCAAAGAAGCAAATGTCTACCATGCCATTGGCCGAGATGGCCAAGAGCTGGCAATTAAAATATACAAGACATCAATTTTAACATTCAAGGACCGTAATAAATACATAAGTGGAGAATTCAGGTATGCTTTTTTCTCAGAAATTTTCCTCTTGAACTCATGAACCTATTGTTAATTATTTGCTGTACTCGAAACTGTTGTTTTGCAGGTTTCGTTATGGATACAGTGGAACAAATCCACGGAAAATGGTCCGGACTTGGGCGGAGAAAGAAATGAGGAATCTTTTACGTATGCATACCGCAGGATTGGCGGTTCCTCAACCAAAGCTTCTGAAGGGAAATATCCTGCTTATGACGTTTATGGGAGAGAATGGGTGGCCTGCTCCAAAATTAAAGGTATTCTTACAAAGACTCCTACTGTAGTTTTGTCCTTTTTTCTTCTTTTTTTAAAATTTAATTTAAGATACTATTACATATAATATGGGACTTTGACGGGATCGGAAGAGATGAGCCTCTTATGAAGGATATAGCCAGCATTTTTCCTAAAGACACCCCTAAAAATGACGCTGTATACACTATTATACTATTATACAGTGTAAAATAACGCAAAATAAATTTATTTTCAGGACGTTGAAATCTCATCATCGCGAGCCTGTAAACTATACCACGACATAGTTGTTAGCATGTGGAAAATGTACAACAAATGCCAACTAGTGCATGCAGACCTCAGCGAATTTAATATTCTGTAAGTATACAACGTACCGGACAAGTTTATATGCAAGAAGGTTTTTATCCAATTTTGACGAGCGCTGTGAGATAGATCGTGTCTTCCGCGTTTTTTTTTGTTTTTTTTCTTCATGTGTCTCAATCACTTTTAAAGAAGGTGACACAACTCTCTATGGGGATTAGCAACTCAAGAATGTGTTTAAAAATCCATGATTTTTTTTTATCAGATTTTCTGGAAGATCACCTTTTGGCCCAGCACCATAATGTTGGGAATTGGCTCAACCAGTAAGGGCTGCCTTAAAGAAAGCCCCGTATGTAAGCTTGTGAATCTGTCGTAATTTTATAAAAGCGTTATTATCCCAAAACATACATTTTGATACGAATGTTTCGGATTAAAAAAAAATAAAAAAAATAAAGAATTTTACTCCGTGAACCCTGTCGAATTAACGAAAATATGATACACAAGTATGTGAATATTATAATGGACATTCTTCGGTTGATAATCCTATTGAAATATATCACCACGAGAACTATCTTGAAAGGTGTCAATAACGTCGAGAAAATCGCAGTGATCGTATTTTATACTCCTCTAGCATGTGTCATAGACATCCGCCACTAAAAGCTACGAACGTTGAAAGTCTTCAAAAAATATCAAGAGTAAAAGTCAAGATTAGGATCCCTCTCAAGATGTTTTTTTGGAGATTTAATGACAAAATCGTTTGTCGACTTTTTCATTAAGTTGAGATTAAAACAGGTATTTATTTGCTACAGTTACCACGAGGGTCGAGCTTGCATAATCGACGTGTCCCAATCGGTTCAACTCGACCATCCGCATGCGCTTGAATTTTTGAGGAAGGATTGCACAAATATCACAGGTAAAAATATCAAGCTCTTCTCTTATTGCACAGATGTCACAGGTCAAGAAAGTCAGTAAAAAGTCAGAAAAAAAAAGTTGGTGAGGAAAAGTCAGGATAAATGGCTTCACAGTCAGTAAAAATTCCGATTTTGACAAATATTTTTAAAACTTTCCTTTGTGACCGAGCCGCCGCGCCGACAGACACAGAAATCCTCAAACGGTTTTCGGAGCTCGGCTAAGGCGGGCCGCAGAAAAATTGATCGAATTTGGTCAGGAAAAAGTCAGAAAATTTCAAGAGTAAGATCTTGTGACAACCCTGTTATTGTTTTATATCTATTGTGTTTTAACATGGTTCAACCTTGTATTACATAATGACGATTAACGACATACAATCACGTTGGTAATGTTATTCTAGGTCAGGTAGCCTAAAACTCGATTCTCTATCGCGCCGCTCGGCCGTCGCCTAGCGTGATGCCGCTCCCCTCTCGGCGGCATACTCCTGACTGGCATAAGGGAGCGGCATTAGACTGAAAGGCCGTTAAAATTAGGCTAACTTCCGTTGGGGCAAGTGCCTTGCACGGCTTTGTGACAAACGGTGGTACACTGGAGGCTGGAAACGCAACTTCAGAATGCTATTTCGGTTTTGATTGGTATTTGTTTGTCTGCAGAGTTTTTCCGAAAACAAGACGTGGCCACAATGACGGTTAAGCAACTCTTCGACTTTATAACGGACCCACTCGTAACTGAGGAAAATATGTCGGAATACTTAGACAAAGTATCGGAAGTCGCAGTGAAACGCCACGAAGAAGGGATGTCCGCGGAACAGGAGGTCACGGAAGAAGTATTCAAGAACGTCTACATTCCAAGAACTCTTGATGAGGTAAGTCGGAGTTCTTCCTTTTGAGGTGAAGAAGAGCCCCGTTTGACTTTCCCTACCTTCTTTTTTTGTGCCGTGACTTTTTTTTCCTAAACCTTTGAAGTAACTCGTCGTTAACTGGGTATGTTAGATTGAATGTAGATGTTTTCACAAAAGTTTCAACCGGTTTATCAATTAAATTAAAATTTAATGAAAAAAAAATCTCTAAGGACATTCCGGTGCAGGAGACTCAATTAAAAAATGCAATAAACATTTGATTGAGTTTTTGGAGTGAATGAAGAACGTGAAAAAAAAGTCTGTGTAATTCATTCAAAGTTTTAGTAATGTTCTGGCAGTCTTATGTATAACCGCTGGCAGCAATGGCGTTTACTGGTTAAACACAGAAAAGAAAAATGGTTGGAAAAAATTCTTGTTCACTAACCCCAATGATAAAAAATTTATTAAACCTAAGTTGTATACCTTTGCCCATCGAAATCAAACAACGCAAACTTCTAGTGTGCCAATGAAGCAACAATTCATACTATAACGAATTCTAATTAAAAAATAAAGAGTTTAGTTAGAAAAAAAATGAGAGAAGGTCCGATTTGTCATGATTTAAAGGATATTCCAGCGTATTGGGCCAAAATTAGACGAGGACTGGAAATTTTCAAGATTAGTTGAAAATGTGTGTATCTATCGTATGGCGAAATAAAAAAAAAAATGACCGTTCCGTTTTTGCGAAATTAGATTTTAAAGCTGGGAAAAAATGCATGGGCTCGTATGGCAGCTCCGAAAAATGGCGCTCAGTCTGGTGAATTATGATTGATAGCGCCTGATTGAGATTAGATAAGGAGCTTCAAAACTATTTCCGGGAAAGATTGTACTTATGAAAACAAGTTAGACAAGTTTGATCACCGTTTCGTTATTTTTAAACGCTTGAAAAACAGCTTCATTTTGTAGAAAAGCGAATCAAATCAGCAACATAACGATTTTTAACGTAAGAAAAAAACTTTTATTATTGTGGAAATAAAATACGAAGAACAGCTCCGGTAAATGTTTGTCAAAAGCTATACTTTTCTCAATTTTGAAATTTTTAACACCCGTTTTGAATTTTTTGATGAACTTGACTAGTCAGAAGCGCTGGATTATTCTTATTAAGAGCCAGATAAAAGAATTCGAAAAAACAAACGGCCTGCTAATAACAAAATTCCAAGTATTTTCGCTGGGGGAAAAAAAAAGTTTTTAAACGACCGTTTTATGCCCTTAAGACACATCGTTGCGCTCGGTTTTAGATTCCTATAACGTCAGAACGAGAAACAAATCTGTTTGAGAAGATGCTGTACAGATATGATCTGGCATTTATATTTTCAGGTTTTGCATGTCGAAAGGGATATAAAGAAAGCCAAAGAAGGAGAGGGAGGAGATTTGGTATACAGGACGCTTATGGGTCTCACCAATGACCTAGCAACGGCCGAAAAACCTGAAATTTTGAATAAAGAATCAGGAGAGGATGAAAGTGAGACCGAATCAGATTCGAGTGAAAGTGAAGATAATGCGGAAGTAACTGGTGAAAGTAAGCAGAAGACTTCTTGTGCAAGGCCTCGGGATGAATCCCCTAACAGCAGACGGGTGAGTTATCGATAAAGCGTGAAAAAACTGTGGAATCCCAAATCCTGACTTTGGCGCCATCTGGCGGCAGCACCCTAAACTGCTGACCGTCTCTAGGCTGTAAGGCCGTCAGTTCGGGCTGCTGCGGCTAGATGGCGCCCGAGTCAGGATTTGGGATAGTTTTCCCTTATCCTATCAACTGCACTGTGAATTTCAAAGGTTGCTTTTTCTACCTTTTGTGGTACACATCTCGTTGCCGAGCGGAGCCCGGCGCATATGACACTCAACTTGATTTAATTTTACCAAACAGTTGGCAATCCTTATGCCGCACACTTTTCGGTGACAGTGACTTGCCACCGAGAAGTAAGCGCTATCAGAATTGGCTACAGCTGGGCGGAGCGATAAGGGAGCGAGGCGCAAGGCGCAGAACCTAACACAGGTTAACCGAACCAAGGTTAACCTAACTTACGTTAGCCTAATTGACGCGGTTTCATGTCGTTAATCCTCCCAAAGAAACAAAAGGTTGAACGAAAGTGGAACACACGAGGCAGATAACACAACTTTTAAAACTGAAAGAGCGCGGAAATATTTGAATAACTGAAACCTTATGTTATGGTTGCAGGCGAGGAAGAAAGCTGTCAAAGAACAACAAGCAGAAAACAGGAAAACAAAAATGAAGAAGCACATCAAAAAGAGAAAAGAAAAGAAGGGGAAGAAGTAATGAAATTATTTATTACATGATTATTATATTTTATAATGAAAAATAAAGTGGTTAACGATTGGGAGCTAGACTTGTAATTTTTATGAGCAGTATTAGTACCTCATTTCTATTAATAATGTGCGTTGCTAGGTGCCTTCTTCGTTTCTATTTTCATGGTTAACTCACAAATGTTTAAGCAGCTAGTATTTTGAAATTATCCCTCGTTATTAATTGAAAGTGATTTCTCTGCCTTAACTTCTTTAGAGGGCGCAGTGAGCGTTCTCTTTCTAAATTCGTCCTTAGCCCCGAAAAAGACGAAAAATTAAATGTGAGATCCTAAGCCTTACACATCCTTTGGTATCGGAGTTTGGGCTCTATACGCGGATAGGTGTATGCACGAGAAAGACGTTCGAAAGTGGTACCGAAAATTTCTGGCTGGCTTCGGAGTTCACGACGAGGAGCGGTCCTCACGCTTTTATTTAACCGCGAGTCTAGGGTTAATAATGAGATGTGACTCAATTGCGTATTGCCAACTTTTAGGGGCTCCAACCTTCAGGTTGCCCACCTTCAGGGGACCGCACTACCTTTCAAAAAGCAAGCATTGTGATAGCTGTTTGACGGATTTCTTATCAGCGGTCAAACCGCCTTCAAAGTGACAATCCAATATAAAAGGTTTTCATCCCACAACATTCCAAAGTATTTGGAGTGAAATTTAGCTTGAGAGAAATTAGATGGATTTTTTTCCACGAAAATACGTAATTTTAAGCTTCTTAAAATGCCTAAATTATTAAATTTCAGGTCTCCAGAGGGGAGATATTTTTTAAATTGTGACAATGCTGAACTGAAAAGTTCCTCTGAACAATTTTTTTTCTGTTTCCGAACGGCATCGCTGGGCGGTAGTGGGTTAAATTGAACGAACTGAAGGTCGCGTGATAGCTCCTGTAGTCTGCAGGTCGTCTGCTGGGATTCAATTATTTCTTACTTGCTCTGGAGTTGCCTTAACTCATTGTCAGCCGCCCTGCAAAGTACTGAGTAGGCAACAGCAACACACCTTAGTAACGCATGTAGCATATGCTGGACTTCGTAGGCGCTCTCTGCAACACTGTGAGCCGAAGCGCTTGCACTTCCTCCCAGCTGTCGCCAAGCCGTTGAGGAGCCAGTACAGTAACTGCTGCTGAGTGTGAGAAGAAAGCCGCTCTGTTTTTTTTTCTATGACTTCATCACTGTGGGTGTAACGGGTAGCTGTCATAAGCGCCAAAAATCACAAGCGCCAACGCCGCAAGCGCCAGTCCGTAACCGCCAAACGAGAAAAGTCGCAAACGCCAAAGGTCTTAACCGCAATATTAACGTTACCTAACCTAACTTAACCGAACTTGACCTAACCTATACGAACTTTGGCGTTTGCGACTTTTCTCATTTGGCGGTTACGGACTGGCGCTATCGAATGCCCCCCATTTATTACGGGTAATGACTTTTCTGACCATCTCTGACGGGAGCAAAATCAGAAAGATAGGAAGAAATCGAGAGGTGACCTCGTCTTCAGTACATCAAAAGCGGCAAAGACTGCTCCTCACAATCAGAGGTGTCAATAGTAAGGGGGGCATTCGATAGCGCCAAAAACCTCAAGCGCCAAAGCCGCAAGCGCCAGTCCGTAACCGGCAAACGAGAAAAGTCGCAAACACCAAAGTTCGTATAGGTGAGTTCAAGTTAAGTTAGGTTAAGTTGGGTTAGGTTAAGTTAGGTTAGTATTGCGGTTGAGAACTTTGGCGTTTGCGACTTTTCTCATTTGGCGGTTACGGATTGGCGCTCGCGGCATTGGCGCTTGTGCTTTTTGGCGCTTATGACAGCTACCCGATAAAGACTCTGAAACAGAAAGATCTCGATATTTTCAGTTGTTGCAAGTCCTTTACATGTATATGGGGCGTACTCTTTTTTTAATTTTTGAAGCAGTCACGTGGTAACCATATTTTATTTCACATCCTGTGAGTAATTTCATTTACAAAGTCGTAAAACATACTTAGAAAGTTGTTCGCATGCACGATTCTGAGAGCCAAACCGAGCTTAAACGATCCTAACATAAAAAACGGGGGACAGGAAAATCACACTGAACATTGTTTAGTTGTGGGCTTATTTCAATATTGTTTTATTACTTAAAAAATATTGATAACAAAGCTCGAATGTACGTAGATTGTCTGATTAAAACATGCTTACTTCAAAGATGCACATGACATTATAAGAACCTGATTTCCTCGTATAAATAGCGCCAGTGTTACCACACTGCCAACATGTCTCTTAACGTTAAGCTTTTCAAATATATTTTGTACGACAAAAGAATTGAGATCACTTTATTAATAGTATCTACATCCCGCTCAGTCTTCGTCTTATTTAATTAGATCTTTTACAAATATATTTACACTAATGGAAACAATCATACAAAACAGCATACACGTAATTGGTGATTCAAACAGCTACGGTAGCGCTCCTAGCGGCCACTCGCGAACTACCGAGAAGGTGACCCAATCGTCGGAAATGCATTGCTGAGATAGTTCTGACAAACCGTCGCTTGCCATTTTATTATTTTTCAAGGTATTGAACCGTGGATTGCTGCATATGAAAGGCCAGACTCTCAAGATTATTTTTCACCCTTCAAAACGCAAATCGGACGAAAAATAAAAAATCCGCTTGCGACGACAGCGCGCAGAGAAGCGATTTTTCGCTAGTCGTTCGGAGGTAATTAGCTGTCTTGCGGCAAGTCGTCGCTAGCGGATTTTATATTTTTCGTCCGATTTGCGTTTTGAAAGGTGGAAAATAATCTTGAGAGTCTGACCTTTCATAAGCAGCAATTCACGGTTCAATACCGTGAAAAAAATACTAAAATCGCAAGCGACGGTTTGTCCGAGCTCCTATCCCGGCAATGCATCTCCGGCGATTGGGTCACCTTCTCGGTAGTTCGCGAGTGGCCGCTACGAGCGCTGCTGTAGCTGTTTGCATTGCCAATTGTAACACGTTATGGAAGTCATTCCAACGTACCACTTCGCTTAAAATTGATTCGGAATGAATAAATTTAGAACTCTTGTCCTAATTTGACTAGAGAAATGACCGCTTCAGTCTAATTTTGACATCAGTAAGCGTCATTCCTGTTGTGTTTCAAAATATCGGCGATATTTGACGGTGGTTTCGACTTCAATCATGGGCTGTCGTACATGCCGACACTTAATAAGAGATTACGGCGCGTGAAGTGCAGCGTTAATATTGAAGAATTCTTTGTAGCAAACGATTGAAGCAAATAAGTGTCAGTATTTTTCCTTACGTCGGGATTGTGAGAAATATTTACATCCTCCAAAGCGACTTCTTCGGCAAGGCGAGTGAAGTCCCACAGCTTGATTGTGCAGTCCGTAGATCCTGCCAAAGGAAAGACAAAAATAAAACGCTCTTCATTTTTCACGATGTATTTCCTTCTTCACTGTGTTGCCAGATTTCGCGATTTTGGAAAATTTCAACCTCGGTTAACTCGAGAACCACTAAAGATAACCTGGCATGTTGGATATGTTTCAGATCGCTGAGCGAGCTGAGCAATCCAATGGTAGGTTTAATCACTAGGTTATCTCTCCTGGTCAAGAATTTAACCGCGTTTAAATTCGACCATGTCGCGAAATCTGGCAATGCTGCTTCTTCTGAATTCCACCTTTCCTCACTAAACTGAACGATAACGGAGCGAGTGAAGACACTGAACATAGAGCAGCTTGGAAGGATTTTTCGATTAAATACGAAATTTTAAGCTTTGAAAAATGCCTAGATTGATAAATTTCAGGTTTCCAGAGAGGTGATATTTTTTAACTTGTGACAATACTGAACTGAAAAGATCTTTTAACATAAATGTTCCTGTTTCCGAACGGCATCGCTGGGCGGGAGTGGGTAAACCACGCGTGGCCAGCGAATATTTAATGATACAAGTTTTCTTCAAGGTTCATTTAAGGCTTTTTTAACTCGTTCCAAGGTTAATCCTCTCCTTTCTGTGCTTTAAAGGTTTATTTTTAAAAACAAATAACGACTAAATTTCAACATTACACACAATATTAGATATCAGCCTATAATATCTTTAAAATAAAAAGGATGCAAAGAAAAAAACGCTTGATCAATATTTAAATTAATGATAAAATAAATCTAAATCTACTTTATTATTAAGGATTTGATATGATTGATGTACAATAAAAAAAAGGATAATTTAGGCATTTTTCAAAGCTTAAAATTTCATATTTCAATAGGCAAATTCCTTCCAGTTTCTCTTAAGCTGAATTTCCACATACTTTGGGCTGTTATGGGTTAATTCAGTCTCACTCAAAGTTGATCGGACTGACAATTATTACCTGAGGTGAGGATAGTTCCTTCTCTACTGAACGACAGGCATAAAACGGGGCCCGTGTGCGAAGCCAATTCGGCCAGCAAATGGCCGTGGGCCAAGTCCCACAGGAGAACTCGACAGTCCGCTCCAGCAGACGCCAAGAAGCGGCCCTCGACGGAGAAGCACAGGCAGAAAATTTGGCCCTGAAAAGAGTGAAAACAAATTAGCTCAAATCACTCTCAACACGTAGCTGACAGGTCATGTCAATTCTAAAGGTGGCATTATCTACTTCTTGTGTTCTGCCCCCGTTTAACCTTCAGTGCATTGCAAGGATCGACAACATGCTAACGCCCAAGTCCGGTTAACCTAGGTCACATCAGCGTCAGCATGGAAAGATGAGGCTCCTTATGCCTCACTTAACTCTCCGTTCCGTAGCCAAGCCTGATGCGGCTTACTTCACGGCGGAAGGCTGTTAACTGAGTGGAATCTCGCTTGGCGACAACTAGGTTAGGTTACATTTTCTTAGGCTGTTCTCTTAGGTTGTTTTCTTCGGTTGTTTTCTCAGGTTGCTTAAACTAGGTTAGGTTGAGTGCTTTGTTCCTCGTGATGCAACACGGAACACACGTGGTAGAAAATG
>Ga0058701_10005354_pt1 | contig 10629 bp, 5 predicted proteins | sample AgamicOrMae_FD_97039 | JGI IMG/M metagenome (GOLD analysis project Ga0058701, IMG submission 97039) | Agave microbial communities from Guanajuato, Mexico - Or.Ma.e | ecosystem: Host-associated > Plants > Phyllosphere > Phylloplane/Leaf | place: Guanajuato, Mexico | collected 2012-06-04 | reverse complement strand
TTTATTTATTTTTTTAAGAACGTAAGTATACAGTCCAAAAAATGGCCCTGACTGTGAGGCTTCCAAGAGGAGACATAACATCCTTCTTATATTGAATAATCTGTAAACCATTTTAGAGAAATGCTTGACAGACAATATGCCAACTTACGGACGGTCTCTGGAAACAGTTGGGCCGATCAAGGCCTCGACTTTCGACCAATTCTCAAAAATGGTTACCACGATCGTAGTCGTGAGGCCCGTTGATGGTAATTCCTCCAAATGGATCTCATATGTCATCACAGTTCGGCAGAGACAATCCGAATATGGCATTTCTTTTTTCTTGTTTCTCATCGGATCATATTTATTTTTAGAAGGCCATAAAATGTGAAACACTACATGGGTATCCATCTAACTTTCGAAAGGCCAAAGATGATGATGCTCTTTATTAGGATGGGTGGGTAGCCCCTGCAAATGTTGGATTTGGTATTTCACGTTACCCCCGAGGCAGTCTGTCACTTAACAGTAAAATTTTAGATGAAATTCGAAGCAAAATTTTACAGTGCTGCAAAATCACGGTTCTCCATATTTTTTTTTACAAATCTCATAAAAATGACTTGAAGTTCGTGTCAAATTTTTGGAAATTCTTGCACTTGCAACAAGATATTGAAGCAAGGTATTTAATGGTACTGTGACTTCCAGATGCACACGTTCTTGGACTCACTGATACGACATATGAGTATAATTAGATGCACTTTTGCTGTGAAAGACCAATACTTTTTATTGCTTTGGACTTAGCAAGGGACTATTACTCACCCGAAAATGAGTGATTACTCGAAGAAAATATATCATGCAAATATAAACAAGGATTTTTTTTTCATTTCGTTGGGACTTAAACGTTAATAAGCAGGCAAAAGAAATCATCCAGTGTATTAAAGAGACTTGAATGAGATCACTTCAGTTAAAACCTAAGTTTCTCAGAAAAAAATGTGTGGTATGCAAAATCTTTATCGGCACCTAGTTTTGTAGGTGGGAAAGAAGTATCAAACTTGCATTTGGATTACATGGGCTTATGTGGGTGTTTCATGTTAACTTTTTGATTCCTATATCCATTTTGATAACGAGTTTTATATGCGGGAGCCTTGGACCTCGCCTTTTGGCATCCTTGTTTAGGCATAAGCGGTGTCTAGCTATGCTTCGGCAAGAAAACAAGGCCTCCATTTTTTCAGAAATCCAGATTTTGTCGTGAAATGACATTCTTGGACTTCGCAACACATTTAAGTCAAAGCGGCACGATCCCACCTTTATTGTATAAATATCAATGCAAGCGTGCCAAACAGTGTGACTCTCGCTTCCATTATTTCTGATTCGAAAAAAAAACTTTGGTTCATGCCAGTTTTTTTCTAAGGTATCTACGTCTAAGTACTGTACAGTTACGTATAATTTTTGAAACAGTGAGGATCATCCATTTTTTTTGCATGATGAATCAAACTTGAATCAATAGACAAGGACAAAGATGAGGCTTTTATGCAAACGTTGATATTTTTCCTTGTAAGACTTGGCGGCTGAAGAGGCTAATTTCGAATGTGAAAGTAATGGCGCTAATATAGCTGAAATCCATGAACTTTTCCAGGTGCACCTTCTCTAGAGATGCTCCTTTGCCAAAACATGACTGAGGTCATCGACCAAAAAGCGAGGATGGGACAGTTGGACAGGACTGGACACATTTTTAGAGCCCTGGCACCGAAAAAAGTTTAAGCGGGTGGTACAATGCTCTATTCACGTGTAGCATTGTGGGAGGGTACAATCATGCAATGGAAAAATAGGAGCTAGCTTTATTTCTAGAAGTCAAGCGATGGTGGAAGTCCCTTTTTCCGGTGGTAGAAAAACTTCGGACCTAAGGCAATGTTTCATCAGCGATCTGCGATTTGGCTACTTTTTCCTGACAACAGGCATTGGTACTGGGATGTCCCTCGTGGTTTCGAAGCCAGAAAAAGTTGTCTCACGAATATTTCATGGCTCGTTCATCTTACTTGCTAAAACGTTTGGTATTCCCGACAAACATCGTCTATACCATTGAAAGTTTTCTGGTTCACATTAAGTGAACTTAAAGAATCGACAATGAGCAAGGTTGTTTACAATTCTGATCACTCTAAAATCGAATTAGCCCAAATCTACTAATTGGCATAGAGATTCTCCCGTAGGCAGAATATGCATCATATCGCTTTGATTGAACTGATTACAAACACTTTGCAAAGCTTTGTTCTCTCGATCGGATTGACGTACAAATTACGTTTACTGCGCGTGCAGTATCATTTGTGAGAGAAAGGGATCATACAGCTTAGGTAAGTCCCTCTTAGAAACGCACAACAGCAATATTATTGCCATAGAGACAAACATCATAATCTTCCAGAGTCGCGTGTTAATGACATACGACATGAGATGAAATCCAGTGTTCGTATCATGCAAGCGGTTCCTCATCCTTGGTTGTTGAATAATCTGTTTCAGATCATTTACCTAATTGAATGATCTTATGTTGCGTGTGAAGAGGGCAGCATTGACTTGCAGTCTACTGTATACAGATGCTGTAATACCGAATGAGGCTTGGCTAATATGGGTCGGATATGTTATGTCAGGTAGGGTACGTTTAGGATGTATTTAGAGTTTTGACTCATGAAGCTAAGGTGGATTCGGTAACGATGAACTCGGCTATGTTCAATCTCATAAGAGCAGACCAGGATGCCACCGAAAGCTAACTTTCACCTGTAGATCACTCGAATCGAAAGCAGATTTCGAACCAGTTCAATCAAAATCCTGATCACTGGCCAAGAGTGTGTTAATATGAAACGAATTTCGTCTTGCCAAGCCACATGCAAAGAAAAGTAAGAGATTGCAGTGTGCAACAAGACGTCGATCTTTTACGTTTGTCTTCCTCTGACATAAACTACAATGTCTGTTCTTTGTTCCAAAATGATTAACAGAAGAGGAAAGATTGAATGCATTTTTGTAGTTGACCGTTAAGCCCGTTTTATGATCCGGAGAAATGTTTCCGATGCTTCACAGACTCTGCTGCAGTGCGGAGGTTAGTTTGGAAGTTCCCTCTAAATTACGACGTTAAATTTGTGGGCAAGTAGTCGACTGGACTATTGGTCCAGTCGTTTCTTCCCTACTTTTTCCGGCGATTCTTCCTTCGACCGCAACTAATGGTCCCCGGAAGAAATGAGCTAAGGACAGTTTCGGTTTTCCTTTAGTAGAAACAATTATAGGACTAGGGCTGACTGGGTTCGATACAACCGGGCTGGTATTAATTGCTACGGCTTTAAAATGGCCCCTCGTGTCTTTAGTGACCGCAAGGAGCCCTATGACCTAAAATTGATTCAATCTTGAGATCACATTTCGTCCTCATCCTTGTGTTACCCTGAAAAACTTTCTTGGCTATGCATCTGAACACTTGTTGTTTCAATCCTTCCCTCCCCTTATTTGTCTTTCATCCTTAACTGTACACCTCCTACACATACGGAAACAGACGTTTACCAGGGGTGCAGAAACTTATTTTGCGACACATGTTCTTGGAATTTTGACATGATATCTGAGGAAAGATATTTATTGACTCAGGTGTCAAATTGAATCTTCTTGACGCAGAGTCTGGGTCCACGCTTTCACTGGCGAGTGTTCGTACTGTTAATCTTGTTTTACCCGATTTCAATTTGTAATTGTTTTGAAGGTACAAAAGTTCAGGTCGAATTTGTGAAACTATGTTAAAGGTTCTTTGTTACAGGCTCGCTACGATCGCTCCCAATAAAAATCCACCAAATGCGAAATGCTTATCCGCCGGAAATTCCACCAACTGCGAAGTGCTTGTTCGGAAAATCCACCAACTGCAAAGTGTCTGTACCGATACCCCACAAACTCCTAAGTGCTTTTTCTAAAAATCCACCAACTACAATTAATTTACAGTTGGTGGGTTTTCGGATCAAGCACTTTGCAGTTGGTGGTAGGTACAAGCACTTTGCAGATGACGTATTTTCCGAATAAGCACTCTGGAGTTAGTGGATTTTTCGAACTAACACTTCGCAGTTGGCGGATTTTCATTAGGAGGGGTTGACTTGTCTTACATACAACGTGAAGAACACACAAGGTAGGAACCTTAAACCCTAAAATTCACATGGTGGTCTGCCTTTGAAGAACATACTTATTTTCAAATGATACAGTACACGAATACACGCAAAGGCGCATCATAGGGAGTAGCTAGAAAAAGAAGACTAATAGGTAAGACTGCTCAAGATCTAAACCTCCCGTCGTGGCGCACTGTGACGATTCCTAGTGACTCCTTCAACCTGCAGGCAGTGCCACCATCCCATCGACTCACAAAGCGGCCTCTGCTCAGTTCATCCCCTCGCAACTTTTTTTAAATGTTTATTTTCCTTGCGTACTGTTTGCAATACGTCATCTGCTTCTTCCCACAGAGGACATCTGTCCATTGTTATGACTACGTCCATGAGACAATGTGAGCCGTTTCACTTTAACATGATGTTTAGTCTAGAAATTATTCTTCTTACCAACATTCCCTAATTGACATTTCAATTGTTTCACAGACAAGGCATATAAGACTACTCATTTTTATATTCTCAGGAGATACAGAACAGAGTACCCAGAGGCAAAACACCCCTTCACCAACTTTGTCTGACGCTGGTCCTGTATCCTTTCCATACTATTTTTCTCGTATAATTTTCCCTATTTTCTCTTACATACTTCGCGTACTCATTTCATAGACTTGCTACAAATCCGCGTACATTTCTCGGACACCGCTGAGCAAGGAAGCTTCGGAGTTTGTTCGGAGTTTTGTAGTGTTTGAATTTTAACAAGCATATTTGTATAAAAGTACGCTCTTTTTATTTTTGTTCGTTCATTTACAGTAACTTTTCACAGTAAAAAAGCAACCCATCATAAAATAAAACCATTTACGCAATCGCACCTGGAGTGTGATGCCTTCTATCAAAAAATTGCCTTCCCATAAAAAAAAGCGTACATGAAGAACGCTTACGTTTTGTTTTGAAGATTATCAGTATCATGAAAAAAAAGTTCATTCTCAAATTCCCTCGCAGCAGTTCTCTTCTTTTACTCTTTACTGCACTCCGACACTTTCTTGCTTTTCCCCAAAGTCAATTAAATTGTTCAGAGCAATGAGCGAGAGTGATTGGGCCATCTATATAAGCATTCGGTTTCATGTCACAAGAATGTTCAGCTTATGACCTTCCTGGCAACAGCCCAAGTACTGATTTGATCCTTCCCACACACAAAGGGCTAGGTGAGTTCGTTCTACGATACAACGCTCACTCTTGATTACTGCATGGTAAATGCAGAAGCTATTCATCGTTCCACAAAATTAAAAGGACGAACAAAAGGACGAGCTTACTTGGTAATCATAAACCGAAGAAGCGGCAGCAAACATTCCGTCCCGGTATCGTAAAGACTGCTTAAGTCGTCATACCTTCCCTTTGGGCTCTCGCTGCACCGGCGCCTTAATTACGATTGTTTCTCCCCGTTCCCTGCCATTCTCCTCTGATGTTCTCGTTTCCCTTGAAAGGAAGCCACGGAGCAAAGTGATTTCCAGTGGTCTCGAGTGAAAATAATACTTCATTTCCATTCGTCTCTGTCAAGTCGATCTTAGCTACGCGTTGCGCCTCCCGAATCAGGGCGATGCTATCTAGGAAGCAGTTTGACTGCTCGCAAAGTGGGGCCACACTATATTTTCAAGGTTGACATTTCCATTTCTTGTGTTCCGCCTTCCGTACCTAAGGCACTAGTGAGGCATAAGGCCCAAGTCTCAACAAACCTCGCAGTCACCCTCCTGCTCTCTTCTCGCAGCCTGAGGCACCGAGTAACAGTGTGGCATCAATTGGTGACGGCCGAGCGCGAGCAACACGAGGAACCTACGGAAGTCTAACTGAAGCTACCCTCGGCTATAACTTGGTATTATCCCATCCATCCGCAAAATTGAAAGATTGAGCGAGAGAGGAACGCAGAAATGCAACAAACCAGTTTTGAAAGTGGAAGTATATCATTGTTTAGCCGGAGGCTCGCATTATTGACAAGACCAACTACCCAGTGGTTTCCCGTCTCTCAAGAAAAAAGCTGGGCGAAGAAAGGTTTGGGCGAGCAGCCTGAGGCGAGGCCGTGCCTAACTAGCCTTGACCAATACCCTCGGCTTTTGTTGGCCGGCTATATTTTTATTACGCGGAAAAGTTAAGCGGGAATAAGGGAACGGCCTTTGTAAAAGTCAGGATGATTTTACTGCTTGTCCGTGCTTTGGCACCGCTGCATTGCTGGAATCGAATTACGGACAGCATTCGTTGGCGAGGCGAAAGAATATTATGGAAAAAAAAAAATAAAATAAAAAACTCGCGGGGAGCATAATGCACACGTTAAAGTGTGTTTTAGCTTGCCGTTTAAAAAGGGCGGTTAAAGCGATTTTACCTGACATCTCGAAGTATCTACCGTATGAGAGATAATTGGAGTACTTTTAATTCAAAAGCCTTGATTGTATTAGCAACTTAAAAGGGCACGATTAAAATTTCTCTGCACATGCCATCAACGCGCTCTACTGTTGAAAACGTATTTTAAAACCGAGAAACAAAAATAAAAATCTGACGCTGAGTATTTTTTATGAGGTCAAGAATATTAAATTATTCTGGGAAGCCTTGCGAGAGGCTTAACTAAACCACTAACGTTTATGATTTTAATCTGTATTAAAGTAATGACCATAGGAATTCTCCTCACTTCATTTTTTTTCTTTTCATTCACAAAATCTGGTTGTAGTTTCTACGTCAACACGTGCGTGGAACGTATCCTGTAAGCACGACAGAATAAGTTCTAGCGCCCCAACGAAAAAATGGACGTTTGGTTGTTAAACGTCTGTTTGCGGATTTAATTTATTGTTAACAACTTGCAAAGATTTAACGCGTTCCCGGCGGAATGATTCTAGGCGTGAAAGGTCGTACTCATCATCAAGTCTATGAATGTCAATAAGACACATAGCAACAAAAAGAATTCCTATTAATACGAAGAAAAAAATCGAAGGGATTTCCACACATTTAGTGGCACTTATACGCTTAACATTTTTTAAATGCTAAATAATATGCGGCATAAAAATTAAAAACGTAATAATTTTCATTTTTATGTTTTATGCATATACTACACATTATTTACTATTACATAGGTCTATGAATTGGTTTTTATTTCAAATTTGTTCTTAGTTAATATTTCATTAAAAAAATATTCAGTAGATTTATTTACAGCTGTATTTTTATCCCCAATTTATTATTCATGTTTGTTTGATGTCCATTTAATCCTTTCCTTCCTTGAGTCACGGAAAACACGTTTGCTTTGATATAAGAATTTTCTTTTGAAAGGAGAACGCATGAGAGGAGTAATGAAGGCTCAAAGGAATCTTTGAATGTGACTACAGCATCTTTTTGGGAGGGGGGGGGTTCGTTGAAGGAAGGGTTTATATGAAAGTGGTGTATTTAACTAGATTGGCCCAGGATCTCTTTGACAATGCTCAGCCTTGCTCAAATGTGAGAGTGGCTAGCGGCCTTAAGGCGCAAAGCAGGCATCTTACGAGGTTTCCATGTGACGGAGAAGGTCACCCGCAGGCTCGTTTTCCGGGCATGCACCATATCAACCCCGCAGATGCCTTTTATTAAACCACTCGCAGATTGGCTCACAAGTTAAGCGCCGCTTCTGAGCACAAGGAAATCGGCCTAGAAAGACATGTACTCGTCAAAATCTTGAGCATATGAGGCTTTAACTAGTGTCCCAATTTTATTCGAAAACAAGGTTACATGGATTTTTTTGTTCTTGCTAAAACAATGTGTTTGCTGTTTTTTTCCGAGATTTTCCGAAAATGTCCCGCAAGTTTTTAGAGGGGTGCTGTGAGATGCGAAAGACCCGACCACCTTCGGTAAAATGAGGCATTGAAGGGTGCAGAACATTTTGTCCTTCTAGTCAAATAAGCGGATAGAACAAATGTATCATCCCTGAGAAAAGATTCCAGAGAATAAAATCACATGTGTGCGTGTATATTATACTGCTATGGTCTGACGTGTAAAACCAGTCAGATCACGAGAATGAAACGGCATCCACATATTGCCTCGAAGTTGTCTATATATCGTTTACGGCCCTCATAGCGTTCGGGATAACTGATACGGATTTAGAAGAAAAGAGCGTTGGAAATTATTTTTCTTTAGAAAATTCAGTGATTCTACAAAAAGAGTCGTACCGGCGGTAAAATCACACAAAAATGAATTTAAAAGCAACACTGCCTGAATGCCAAGTCATCTTTGATATGTCTTCTGTGAAGATTAGTAAAAGCGTATATGCTAACGGAGCGTAAAGTGGAATGCCCGGATCGGTACCCATCCCTTTGTCCTTTACTTCACCACGTATCATAAAAAGCCTCTAGATTCGGCGTTATTTCAGCGTCAAGCTTTCATATCTTGTGGCATGTTTGGTTGAGTAATTATTCAGCTCAGCTGAAAAAGTAAGAAAACACTTTCCCTGGGGGAGAATAGGCTAACAAAAATATTACCTCATTTGTTTCAGTACGCTTGACACAAACAAGGCGTGCCCTATGTACAAAACCTATTTTTCATTCCCTTGCAGGTCGCCAAAGCTAATCTAACAGCCAAACAATTCTGCTTCATCGCTTAGCACAGCGCAACGCTGGGCCTGAAAGCAGAACGGCCAACACCAGTACAACATTATTTTCGTTTCTGGGCCCTTCTTTTTCAATGTTCGGCATCTTTGTCTTTGCACGGTCCTTAAGTGACGTGACTTTCAATTCGTTTAAATACAAAAGAGCTTATATCATAATGTCAAAATAAAATCGATTTTGTAAGATAATGTCACTATTACCACATCCATTAAAAGGTGAGTTCTCATACGCCACGAAAACTTCTGCGACATTTCTCCACGCATTATAAAAATGAAATGGAAACCCAAAGTTTCCTAAAACGAACAAGACTTTCACATCAATTTAAAACAAAAGAGCAGATTGTGGCGCAAAAATTTCCAGTTCGGCCTAAAAACTAAGTTTTTCAAGTGGTCCTGGAAAGTTAACGAATCATGATGGATTCTGTCGACGTTCCACAAAGTGCCTACTAATTCTTGGGAAAATCAGCGAGATTCTAAGCAGGGAAGGGTGAGGGGAAAACGTCTAGTTACTGGATTGGCGGTGGTTAAAAAGGTGCTTTTGGTGGTATATTATGACTTCATATCCCGTTTTTGAAAAACGTGGCAAACCTTTTAACGATGCCTCTATAAGTACAGGCCAGCTACTTTGATCCATTGCGGGTCGCAATGTCTAAGCACCGCGACGTGAGCAAAATTTTGTGGATTGTGGTCGCTGATTCCTTTGAGTTTGAACGATCAGGCGGTGCGTTGGAAAGGGGAAGAGGTGGATGAGGACGAGGTGGTGTCATCACGACTGTGCCTTACCCCACAGAACCTCTCTCCTCCTCTTCCAGCCCAAAGTTTTCACCTTGACATCCAGAGAAAGTGATTTCAAAGCAGATGCCTTTTATACAACGGGATCAATAATGCAGAACCCCTTCTAGTCCCAAGTAAGGTTCATTCTTTGGATTAAGTTTTTCTTCTTAAAAATATAAAAAAATACATTTTTAGATTCATTATAAGCACATACCAACTTCAAGTATGCATTATATAACATATGTATGCATTATATAACTTCAAGTATAACACAACAAGTATGCATTTTCTACGTCTCCAGTCATATCTCTCGCCTGTGAGAGGAATACAAGCGAAACATGACATACGACGCCTGGCCTAAATTAACCTAAAAAGTAAAACATTTGTTTGTGACCTCATGTTTCATTAAGAAAGTATACTAATAAACCTGTAACAAAGAGTGAAAAATGTAATCCTTACTTTACAGTTTCGTGACAGTCAGAGAGCAGTGTCAGATCTTCCGAATATCGCATCCAGAGGGACTTGTTAGTTTAATGTCAGGGTCTAAAGATCCTATTTTATGATTGTAAAAAGCTCGTTCAGCCTCATTTCAGCTACCTCAAGCCTTTTTTGACTTTATTTTTCTGCTTAAGCAATACACAAATGTAATGTCCTCTTTTAATAGTCGCCTTGCTTGCTAAAGAATAAACGTAATAAGGCTTCTAAAAAGTCTTTTGTGACCGGAAAAGAGATACGTAGGGAAACGAAAATTATGCGGAAATAAACCCTCCAATTATGCGGGCAAAATCTGACTAATTATGCGGGACGTATATTTGAATTATGCGGCTATTATGCGCGGGTTAAAAATCTAAGTTATGCGGGTTTTATGCGAGAGCTCTGTTTAAATTATGCGATTATTATGCGGGTACTATGTCTTAATTGTGCAGTTGTTATATATGGCATTTAAAACCACACCTATAAACCTATTTTCTATATTTAAGGCTTTGTAAATTTTCTAAATTTAAGGCTTTGTAAGTGACTTATAAGCATGTAATCGTAATGCACTAAAATATAGGTAAGTTAAAAATAATCAAGCAAACATACTATTGGTATTTGGTAATCTAAAACTTTATTGTTTGATGAAAAACATCACGGTTTTACCATCTTAGGAATTAAACTTATGAA
>Ga0058701_10005353_pt1 | contig 10631 bp, 4 predicted proteins | sample AgamicOrMae_FD_97039 | JGI IMG/M metagenome (GOLD analysis project Ga0058701, IMG submission 97039) | Agave microbial communities from Guanajuato, Mexico - Or.Ma.e | ecosystem: Host-associated > Plants > Phyllosphere > Phylloplane/Leaf | place: Guanajuato, Mexico | collected 2012-06-04 | reverse complement strand
TCGACGAGACCTTTTCGTTGATATGGTTGTTGATAGGTTTATCTTCAAAAATAACCAAATTACGCTCTCCCCCTAATACCTTCATACCCAAAACCGTTGCGGGACAATACCCAAAACAGGAGTTAGTTTTTACTGGGAATACCGCGTCCTGATGAATCGCTTATTGATACGTCCTGATATCTCTACGACTGGGGAAAAATTATAGATACAGAAGGAAAGGCTGTTTTTTTTTGGGGGGGGGGTCCGAGGAGAGTGAACTCCCCCTTATCTCATAGAATTACCTGTCGATATCATGTATGGCGTGAGTAGGAAATAGTTCCGATAGCTTTTCAATTAATGAATGCATAGCAAGTTGATTCAGGTGTTGGTGCCTGGCGTTCTCTTTGAACGTCCACCCCAAATTTGCACTTCTCTTTTATAATTGAATTAATGTATCTGGCTAATCACTCTCCGCGCTAAACAATAAACACCGCGCTGAATGTGAATAAACGGCCTCTGGTACGCGTCGAGTGTTCACTGGAAACAAAACAGAAACAGTGAAAAGAGCCTGGAAACACTTTGAGTACGAATCGGAAGGTATGGTTTGACCGTATTACGAAGGTTAGTTCTATTCGCACGCATATGTGAATAGAAGGGAGAGTTGAACGCACAGAAATTAACCCAATGAATTTTAAAAGGGAGGTGACTGGTGACTTGAACGCACGGAAACCAACCTAATACATTTTAATTGGGGCAGCGTGTGAATAGTCACTTCGTTATACGAAACACTTATCTTGGAGGAAGGCTGTAGTCTTCCTTGAAGATCAAACTCATTTGCAGTATGGTGTATGTATATGCCGGACTTCTCTTTTTTTATGAATTGGTCTTAAACCGAAGAAATCGGTACCGGTACCTGAAAGCGTTACCGGCCAGTCCAAGAAGATATTTCCTTAACCGTCCAATTCGCGAGAAGACGTTTCCTTAACCCTCCAGTTCGAGAACCATTAAAGCTGCGTTTTCCGTGATAAGTATTCCTTTTACCGGTATGCCTGTACTTCATTCAGCAGAGGTTGTGGTAATTGTGACAGTTTCTGATGGCCAAAATACTGGTGGATGAAGGGATTTGTGAAAGGAGCAGTTTGAATGGTCCTCGAACTGTACATGTTTAAGAAAATGTAATGCAAGTAATCAGTCCTAACAGCCTGTTTTAGAAAATTAAGGAATAACATTTAATTGAGTCCTGTTCGTTTGAAGGAGGCCTAACAGATTATGAGTTTGTTAATAAAGAAATCAAAATTCATAAAAATCCTTTCAACAGTGAAACATTATCTTCAAAGGGCTATAGTGTGGACTAAAATCTTTACAAAATATGTTTTGGTTTTGTTGATTTTTACGATAGAAAAATAAGCTTAATCCAAAGAGACGCGATTCCTTCACCACGTCGATAAACTGAATTTCGTGTGAAACGGATAAAGTTAGCAATTCAAACATTGGGAGAGGTTCAGGCCGATTCTACGGGAGTTTCACGCGTGTTTAACTTTTGAAACGGTCGTGTGAACTGCAAAATAGCTCTTTAATTCCATGAAGTGCAAATTAGCTCAGCGTTAAGCTGCGGTGTTCTGGAGGTAACCAAAGTTACCCAGTAATTTAATCTCGGTCCTAACTGGATGCTGGCGATCCCATCACATATTCACAAATGTGTCGCCTGCCCCCGCAGGAAGGACAATAGGCTGACCGCCAGTCTTGACTTAGGTTAGGCTGCGTGCCTTGAGACCATTATCCTAGCTCGGCTCAGTTTTCTCTAAGCTTTTTAACCATTCATTGTAAAATCTCTTCGCATCCTGCACAATGGATGCACGCCAGAAAAACAAAAAAAACGTAGCATTGGCAGCTAACGGAGTTTCTTACTATAGCAGGTACTATTATATTGGGTAAATATTGCTAACTTTTCAGTAGCTCTATTTAACATTAGCTGTAGCAGCGTAGCAGCTAAAAAGTTGGTAAGTGCTACCAAAGTCCGGAAACTTTCCTCGTTAGCAACCACTGCTAAACTTTGATCAGCTACAGCTAACTTCAGCAATGACTATTCAAAAATAACCATAATCGCTCAAATTTACAGTACCGCATTTTCAGATAACGCTTTAGCTGCCACTGCTGTTTCATTGATGGTAGTAATGCGAGTTGATTGCCGGAATGAGAAAGCATGAAAGCTCTCTATTATTGAGGTTAGTGGAGGGAATCCAGTCCAGAGCCTATTTTAGCGTGTGTTTAGAGTGTGTTTCCAGGAACGTAATCGAAACGGGCGAAGAGCTCTTCTAATAGGATTGACTCCTTGAAATGCGTTTGCATTTCGTCAACCACATTAATCTAAATTAGTCGTGCTACCACAAGTGCTGTTTCAAGTCCAAAGCCTGGATAACGTATGTGATTAGTAAGGCCAAGGGCGCGTTTTAAGCAAACGGTTTACGCAAAAAGTTTCAAGGGCAAGGTTTTGACAAACCGTCTAGCTTCTGATCCCACCGTACGTAAAAGAGGCTAATTTCACTGTAAGCTTGAGTGTAATTTTGAAAAGTTGATTTTTTTCACCTTCTTGCATTCCATTTTTTCGCCTGCCATTTTTATCGACATTTTGAGCATTTTTCGTTGCAGTATTCTAAAACTAACGACATTTTAGTTTACAAATTGCAGCATTAGTCAAAATATTGAATAGAGGTCCTAGCGAGACTCATACTCGGATCGCTAAATTCAAAGTCTAGAGTACTAACTATTACACCATGGGACCACGTTTGTAAATGATGTGAACTATCAAAAATCTATACGCTGATGACAATTTCATAAAAAGTATAGAGGACTATTCAGAGTGAGGCAGTGATTGGATCAAGTAGAAGAATCAGAAGGTAAAATTTTATTGACTCGTCACGTTTGGATTGAATCCTAAGGCTGTACTTTTTTTCCTTCCCGCTGAAGTATTTTGTTTGATACGTCCCGTACTAAAACAGAGATGTTTTTATTAATTTGTTTTTTCTGTTTTCAAATCCCAACGGCAATTCTCATAACTTCCAAACAGGGTGGAATTGTTTTTATCGCGCGAACGCGTGAACCCCAGATGTAATTGAAGTTCTGAACTGTCCAGAAACCAGCTAGGTCTTGGATGGACGATTCCTCGTTATGTTTGTCCATAGACAAGAACGAGTTCATATGTTTCGCATTGAAGGTGCGAACTCAATGTAAACTTCAAAGTATAAGAAAAGCTTCCTCTTCAGTGATCTTTTAGAAACATTTTGCACCTTAGAACCTTCAACCATCTCTGATATCCAAAGTGTAGATGTAAATAAGGTTCTTCGGTGTACGCGTTTGCAGCGTTGCCAGATTTTTGCTCTGAATCGTCTTGAATCTACACTTTAAAAAGTAGAGGTGGTTGAAGGAAATATGATATGGAGGAATGCCTCAGACTTTGGGTTCTCCTCTACGCAGCTCCACTGCAGTCGGGAAGAATGTCTGAGCTGCAGAAAATATGCGATGTGGAGACTTGGTACCACCCTAGAAAGAACCCGGTTTTGTTCATATTGCGTATGTTTTTGTCCGGTGCAAATGTGGCGTCATGGCTGAGTGGTCCGCGTACCTGTCCATTGATCGAAGGATGGTGGGTTCGAACCTACCTCCGCCACACTCTCTCCTTCTTTTCTTTCGGCGAGGCCTAATTGTCACTAAAGTATACTTCTGAACACCGTCACCGCAAACGCCTTCTTAATGGCCACGTTTTTAGCGTTGCTACATTACCATTGTTGATGTCTAGACTCGGTTAGAAGTTCGTGGTTTAAATCCGCGATTAAATGCCATGGGCAGTCTCGCAAAATCTCGAAATTCCTTGGAATCTGGCCGGGTGGGTAATACCTCGCCAGCCACGGAGCTGCTTGAGAAGACATCCACCTGGCCTCAGATCTGACGTATTGCGCGTAAGGAGATAGCCCCTCAAACACCCCATCCCGATTGACCTAGGAAGTTAAGGGGGAGCTTAACCACAGGCAGTTTTTGTTTTCGTTTTTCCTAAATTTTATTAATGTTGCTATAGATACCGGCACAAGACTAGGGCTAAGCCGTAGACTCTTGGTTTGATTGTTAAACGAGTTGGACTTGAATCCCATATGAGTTTTACTGTGTGCAACTGGGTTTTTATTTTTCTTCTTTTTCCTCTTCCTTTCTTAGAGGTTTCTAACGTTAGTTTTACGCAAATATTTCATCCATGCATGAGATCAACGTACTACAGTATATTCAAAACGCATCTCGTATACTACTGGCCATGACATTAGGACGGCGAACAGGCAAATCTTTGTCTCTTTGTCTAAGCCCTGAGCCGTGTAGCCAAGGGCGACCTATGGGCTGGGCCCGAGGCTGCGCCAGCCATGGGCTGATTGTGAATGAGCAATATGAGTTGCTTGGAAGAGCTTCCACTGAAATCCGGCAATTATGTAAATCAAATAAATATACAGCATGAACGTTGTGATGGAAACGTAAGCGGAGGTCGTTGGCGATGTTTGCACTCTCAATTCCAAACTCTGTATTTTCTACCTCTCGTGTCATTTCTCTTGCTGCGTAGCCGCTGGGAGCGACAGAGAAACAAGGCTCAACAGGACACGTGATCAACGCACCCTAAGCTATGTGTGTCACCGCTCTCCATAGCATAATTTAACATTGAACCGTGGTAAAACACAAAATGTTCTACCAGGAGGGACAAAGTGCAATCTTGAAAACTTTGAATGCACAGCGCATGTTCCAAGGTACACCATTTCCAAGCACCCCCCCCCCCCTTTTTAGTATTGGTGCCGAAGAATCGGTCACCAAATAACTTCAAGGAGGCAAGTTTAATTGATTGGACCCCAATCCTGGAAAGACAACATTTTTTCTATTATTTTGCTCACAGAACTTTTAAATGTTCACGAAATACGTTAAAGATTCAGAAAAAGAAAGATTGGTGTGCGGTTCTTGTTCGAATATGAGTGATAAATGTATATTGTTGTTCCAAGTTCTTACTCGTATGCTGCTTACAAAGAAGTTAGATTTGTTAGCATCAATTTACAGCGAATACGTATCAAAACCCATGCTAAGGTTTTCAATGACCTTAACCTGGTTGATCATTTGCTTTACTTTCCATCTAACCTAATTGAAGGATTACATAATATGTATATTTATCCGAAGCATATTTAATAGTGACCTCGGGTACAGCTTTGCCTCAAGTAGAAATTCAGTATTTCGAAGATGTTATTGTAAGAACTATCAATGAATAAATTCAGCCAAGCTTTAGTCTACACACTCAATTTTTAGAGCTCTCATTATTAAAAAAAAAAATCACTTAAACTTGCAGGTGTGTACTCTGTAAAAATACAATCTTAAATAATTCAGACTACAAAAGTCATCACTGATCTATAAGGAAAATTCAGTTTGATTATTTATTGAAATCAAGACTGGTCGTTTTTAATTTCTATGAATAATTCTAATTTTAAGAGCGCTATATCTGAAATTAGGTTAATATTTTTTGGCTGACTTTTTTTCATTCCAGTGATTTGACTTTTGTTGCATCTGAAATTAGGATTCTCTCTTGACACTGAGACTATCTGAGAATATAACACTCTTAGATGGCCAGCAGTAAGGGGTCTCTGAACTCTCTCTTCTACTTATTACATTTTTCACCGGTATTTCCCCTTGTTACAACCTTTTATCGTATTATGATAATTAATGACGTAGAACACCACGGGTTAGGTCATGTCAACGTGTATTAAGATTATTTCATTGACCAGATTGAATTGCCTCGCTCCACCATCACTCCACAAGGTTTTCCTGGAGAGCCTCTTTGTTAGGGAGAGAGGCAACAACTTATTCCCGCGGTGTACGCTGATTGGGGATACATGAAAACAGCAACGCTGATTGGTAGGATGCAGGGGTGACGTGGCAGTTGACGCCTCTCTACCTGTGAGGCTTTGTACGTTTCACCAAGTAAAAAACCTTGTTTTCAAACTTGTTCTGAAGGTCAAAATATCAAGTCGAAGATGAAGAATGAAAACGCATTGGGAGACAAGTCACGTGCCCAAGAGGTGTTGTTTTTACCATTATAGGGATGGTTTCGCACCGCATACATGGATCAAGTGAGGAAGCGAGGGAGATCGCCTGGCGCGTGGGTGGGCGTCCTCGATTCTGACAGGAGCCCCGAGAAACAATAAATGTTTTTTTCGAGGTTTTGCTATCGTGGCATGCGGTAGAGCAAAGGCATGTGCCACTTTGTTATTCAGGAAGACGCGCCACACAAATGCCGGCAAAAATTTCGTGCCCTTGGTAGGTTATTGAGAAGAACTTCCATCCCTAGCCCCATGTGGCTCTTGGAAGAAAGATCGTAAATCTCAAAGTTTTCAGCATCTTTATGAGAGTTTTCAAATTTTTTAGTCGCGAGCGATTTATGTTGGTTCTTCTGAAAGACGTCATTATTGAAAGAGGAATGGGTTACGATTCGCTGTGCTGAGGTTACGCGACGAATGTTTAACATTTTCCACGTGGCTTACTTCCGGTAAGCCGAGCGCAGCTCAGGGTATCCAATCTAGCGTAACCTTAAGTCTCATGCCGCTTACTTAGGTTCGGTTTCCTTATTGCTGAGTTTTGTGGTCGTTAGCCCGATAATTAATCTACCTAACCTTTGTTTCTTTCGTCTTTTGGGTGATCTTTTTTTTACGGTCTGTTCTATTCGCACGCTTATGTTAATGCAAGGGTGACTTTAACGCACGGCAACCCATCTAACACACTTTCAATAGAGCAGCGTGAAAATAGTCACCATTAAAAAGTAAATAAAATAGATATACGAATAAATTTCAATTACAGTAAAGCCGTTAGCTTGTAGAAAATTCACTTTCTAAAAGGTCATTCGAAAATTTTACCTACGGAAATACCGTAACGAACAATGCCTCTCTCAAACAAACAGCACTAAAAACATACGGATTTTGGACCATTTCTAAGCTAATTTTATTTTGAAATAGTTCATAGGAATTCCTCTCAAATGTGTGCAAAGGATTCAAAAGACCGATTTAAATCGTTTACTTCAAGACATCAGAAATGGCATATGTTAAGCGTGGAGGCCAGGATGATTATTTACTTTGAGTGTGGGACAGTCCAAGATGGCTCGACATGAACTTTGGACTTGGCACCTAATAAGTGGGGCCGACTTAAGAGCCTAGATAAAACCAATATTAGTTCACAAAACCGCTAATATGCATAATTGTATAATTTTTTGTTCAAAAAGGCCTAATCGGCTTGATAAGGGCCCCTGATCAGATTCTGATCAGACACCGATTAAATGTCCGAAAAACTGATGAGTGTGGTGAGGTTTTCTGATATGTGCCTTTATCAGACATTTTCGTACGGGTTATTCCCTTTGTTAGCTTATTTTTATAGTTTTTCTGTATTTTTTTAAAAAAAGCAGATTTTGCTCCAGAACTGGAAAGAGGAACGCCACAGCACCCAAATGATTTTGCGTAACGGCGTAGTAATTGGTTTTCTTCTAGTACATCGCAATTAACGAGAGATTCGTTTACTGAATCTTAACTAAAACAAGCACTTTTAATTGTCTTGGTTGTTATCATTGCGACTCGCGTTCATGACCTTTATCTTCAGGCGCTCACTATTCCTGTCGAAGGTCATGGTTTACCAAAACTACCCTCAAATTAGCAGTTAAATTACAAACTGTATATCCATTGTACGAATCAGATTGCATCTTTGTTATGTAGACGAGCGGGATCATAGAGTAGGAGTGCCGGTTAAAATATGGAGGGAAAGTAAAAGATGCAAATGCAGCACAGTTGTCTCATCTGGGTCATGAAGTCGGAAGCGACGTGGTAAGGGATGCCTGTCTTCTGGGTCGAGAATAGAGCCATGAATAGCTGAGGTTTGCGCCGATTCCAAATTAAACGCCTGGCGAAATCCGTCTCCTTGCAACTTGGCGAGACACGAAAGTTATTCTGAGACCGTCCGAACTTCCGCCCCATTAAACTAAGCTCGGTTAGTTTCCTTTTAGAGAAAACAGAAGTTGCACTAGGACCCGAAGTGCGAGGCCCTAATTGCAATAAGCGCTCTCAGTTGTAAAGGTTAGATTTTCTACCTCACCTTCCACTCTTATTTTTTAAGGAAGCAGTTTTAATCTTTATATTCGACCTTTCGTCGTCAAATCGAGTGAAACGACAGAGGAGCGAGGCAAGATGCCTCTCACCTAACTTGACCTAACCAAGCCCCTTGCCGTTTACCAAGGTAATCTAAAGTCACTTGTGCCTTGCTTCGCTATCGCTCCGCTTGGCGACCGGTTAATTAGGTATAACCCTTTAAGTTAGGTTAGGTTGCGTGGCTTTTGCCTCGCTCTGCTATCGCTCCGCTCGGCTTAACGTCGTAGGGGTTGAACCAAAAGGTTGAAATGCTACCTTAAAAATTTAGAGTGTGGTCCAATCTTTTTCATATCATCATGAGTATTAACGGCGTAAATCACGTAGGTTAAATCGAGGAAGGTTACGCTCCTTAAGCAAACGCTTTCGCTGCCTTTCCGCTTATCAGTAGGCCTAGTCTCCAAGCATGACCGGTGCTTTTGGTTTAAGAAAGGACTTCTTGATCTATGTGTAAAGTTGTTACGGGGTGCGAGAGGGATGGAGGATACCTTGATCATTTTTCCTGGAAACTGGACGAAACTAACATCCTCTCTCTTACTTGCATCCAATGAAAAAGATTCGATCGATCTGTAGGCCTATAAAGTGACGTTTTGTTTATCCGGTATGGTAATTTTAAACATTGTCCAAATAAAAAGCTGTTGTGAAGCGACCGACAATAAAATGGAATAAAAACCAATTCGTCATTTAACGGAGTCTCCCGCCATGGAACATTTACGCCACCAGTGCATTTAACCAACATATTGACATACAGATTCCGAAATCCGGGATTTACTTTCTAGTCCAAAAAGCAACTTTCCCGAAAGATTGCCTCGCAGAAATCCAAATATTGACGTCATCTATCAAAATCAAACCCTTCCGTAAATTTTGTGCTTACGTACTGTCGCCAGTGCTAGTTTCCCAACGACTGACCCAAATCTAATGTAACATCAACCACCCTTACCAATAGCTAGACTTGGTTCAACTTTGTAAGCCTATGACCTAACATAACCCTCATGACCCAACGTTTCCTTGATTAACCCGAGGTCTAACCTATGATCTTTGTTTCGTTATCTATATTAGAAAAATGTTATTTCATTACCCGTGCGAAAATGTCTGATCAGACACTGATCAGATGTTGGATAAACTGTTCAGTCTGATCAATTTTCTAGACATTTGATCGGTGTCTGATCTGTGCCTGATCAGGCACTGATCAGACAGGCACTGATCAGACTCAGATCAGAGTGCAAAAAGGCTTAATCAGCCTGATTGAATAGGCCTATTAAGCCTTTTCGCACGGGTAGACGTTGATGTCAATATTCTACCCCGAGACAAGCACAGGAAATTATTTTCCACGCGGCGAACAAAAATATGGAGACAGTTTGAATTGCAGGTACAGTACAGCCTTAGTTACACCTAAGGCCTTAGTTGCACCTTACGTCTCTGAGCTGTAAATCCCACTTGTATGTACGTCCAATTGGTATAATCTCGTCCAGAATACTTTATATGGCGTTATACGGACGATTATTTTCTCTTGTACATCCCACTCACAATCAGTTCTACGTCCAAATTTTGGGTCCCGACTTGGACGTATAACCGAGATTCCACTGTACTTGCGTTCAAGAAAAACATGAATCGTCTACGGAGAGTGTGCGGTTTACGCCTTCGTCCGGTCCTGACTGAGCCCAGTCCTGGCTGGGCCCGGGCCCGGTAGGGCATTAAACGAACGACTGTAGTTGTCATACACAATCACCGGATCGCGTGATCCAGTCACGGGCCAGACGAATAGCTTGGCCTTCCTGCTTTTGAGGAGATAAAATAAATGTCGCCGTTTGCTGCCCCGTTAAGCTAATTTGTTAACGTGTTGCCCTCCGATCTTTATAGAACCTATTTCAATGAGCTGTACCGCTATGTGGCCTAGTTTTTATACGCGCATTCGGGATTATGGGCCATTGCACGACCCTTCCTTTAAACTATCTAAAAAAAATTGCGAAAATTTTAGTTATTATCACTCTTTTATGTTGTCCTTTTGCTGCGCTCCATGGAGAGAATTGTAATATTTATTTAAAGTGTTGTGATAAGGTCATCTGAAAACAACCCTGATGATCCCCGAGAGGTCGCTAATATGGCTGTCAAGGCAGGTGCTAGTTCGGCCACTCGCCACCAGATGACGCTGCTAAAATAAGCGTAAAACGTGGCGGCAATGGAGGTATCCACATGACGTCACACTACTCGCCTCGAAGTTGAAGGAAAACAGTAAACACACAGACGACTCCCATGATCTTTAGGTTAATTCCAAGCTTCAGAGGGGGGTTTTAACTTTACGGATATGAAAGACTGGTGTAAAAACAAGAAATAATTAATGTTCCTGAAAAAAAGACATTAGGTATGGTGTTATCAGTCAGTGGTATGGTCTTTTTCATTCGTACCTAGGGTAATTTGTCGACAAATATTATCAAGATTCTTTGTCAGTCACTGACATGT
>Ga0058701_10005352_pt1 | contig 10633 bp, 7 predicted proteins | sample AgamicOrMae_FD_97039 | JGI IMG/M metagenome (GOLD analysis project Ga0058701, IMG submission 97039) | Agave microbial communities from Guanajuato, Mexico - Or.Ma.e | ecosystem: Host-associated > Plants > Phyllosphere > Phylloplane/Leaf | place: Guanajuato, Mexico | collected 2012-06-04 | reverse complement strand
GCTTAATATGAACCCTTTAAAAAAATTTAAAAAATAAATAAAAAATAATTTAAAAAAATTAAAAAAAAATTACTGATGACATTTGTTGCGGAACAAGATGTTCTAAAATTTGCTAACAATAAACCATTTACAAAAATTTGTTTAACACAAAGATGAACGCATTTTTAGAAAAGAACTTAAATATTGTGAGACAAACAAAGGCGTTCTACTTTCAAGATGGGTTTTCAACTGCAAAACGTCTCATAAATAAGGAAGGAACTCAAAGAAGACCGTCATATAGAGCTTCATATAAGAAGGCTTTTGCACTTTTAGACATTTAAATCAGTTGTGAGTTCGCATATTTAAAAAGTTAAAATTGTGTTGCGGCAACAAAGATGCATACCATTGCAAAATTCTGGCAATGATATGGCATTGCATCCGTTCTTTTTCTTTCTTTTTTTTCTTTCTTTTTTTATAGCCTAAGCTAACTAACGTAGGCTGACAAAATTGATATCGGTTAAAATAAATTGCTCTTACTGATATTTAACTCGAGTCGTAGACAATTTCATAGCTGATTAAGTCCCTTTACAACCTGAATCATTTATTTGTAGTCGACTGTACAGTGCAATTCGTCGATTATTCTCTCCTGTCCAAGGTACTACTTTAAAAACAGTCACTAGTATTCTGTAACTGTTGATGCCACATTCGCTTCACTGGCTTCGAAAGAACTGGCCGGACTTGGCCGAAAAATACACTGGAATGCCAACGCTATGCCTTTTCGCTGCACGAGAAGAATGCTTATCAGACAAAGAGGCTACTATACAGTCAAAATCTAAAGTTTCTCATCCAAACACGTAGAGTTTAAACCAGTCAAATACGTAAGAGGAGAAGATAAAACATAAAAACTGAATCTGTGAGGAATGTATATCTCATATGAATCAATTAGAAAATACGAAATAGGGTGTCACTTTATCTGGCCATTGTCTCTGGCTTATCGTCGCGTCGTCCCCATACGGAAAAACAGCTTAAAATATCGTCCATCAACTATGATAAGTTATCCTATCCTAATAGGTCTTATTTACGCCGGTTAAATTATAACGCACTTTGCAAGGGAGCAAAGTAATTTCGGCTCAATTATTACACACGTCAACTTTCATTTCAGATATAGGCAGAGAGATCTACCCATGAAAATAAATACCCTAATTCTTGCATGAATAACTGCATCGAGAAGATTACTGATAACAACAGGATGGTGCTGGACTTAATCATGTACATTCCGAGACCACATATTTTTTTATTTTAATATGTGGTGACCCAGAAATGACCACCATTAAAACAGTAAGATCATTCCCATAAGCCCCGCACCCTAAATTTGAATCAATGAGAGTGTCAGATTCAGTGAATTTTCACTGAATCTTGGAGCCTCTCACTGATTTAAATTTAGAGAGCAGTCCAACAGCGGACACATTTTTTTCCTTCAAAGTTGCAAGCTCCTAAGGGCTTATAATAAGCTCTTAAGAGCATGTAATGTTGCAGAGCAAGCATTATGTGCACATGTGTACATTCAGCTTGAAAAACAGGAGCCTTATTCGAAATTCGTTGGTTCAGAATGATCAGGCAAAAAATAGTCTACCGTGCTTGGTTTGCTTTTATGGCATCTAAAATTTTGCTGTGTTGTATATTTTCCCGTCAGTTTACCCTTAGGTTGACCTTTTGCACACACACGAGTCCACTATCCAGTAAAGATCAACAAATACCCAGTACGGTGTGTTGAATGGAATATGGCAATTATCGGAAATACAGACATGGTTAGGAATCAATGTAAAATGATTTCAGGGTAATTCGGGTCGAAGACCAGGCAGTCGGGAAGTAGGAAATTCTGGGTTCACGGATTAACTTTAAACTTATTTAAAATCACCGATTGTCGGGGATAAGGGATTCGTCGATGATTTCCATTCGAGGCTCTGAAATGATTCTACTTTCGCATCAAGTATAAGGTTGACTACGATAGTTCGACTAACGTAGTCGAAAAAAGGTTACTTTATGATCCGATTTGCAACCTCAGATTTAAAGATTGCACTCGTGTTCGTATTCTACCCTTGTTCAACCTTTCATATCGTAATGACACCCGACCGCGTGGCTTAAATTAGGTTTGGCTAATAAGGTAACGTGCTCCACACTGTACAAAGGGAATAAATAAGTCAAATCACTGGTCTGAAAATGTTCCAGTCCGAATATTCAGTGAATTTTAGTTATATTGTTCTCAAAATAAGAAGTTCATCGAAATTAAAAATGATATTCAGTGAATAATTAGACTGATTTTTTTTTCCAGAACAGTGATTTGACTTTTGTTGCATCTGAATTTAGGATTCTCTTTTTACAGTGTAGGCGTGGCTCCGATATCGCTTAGCTCAGCAGTTGCCTAGCCTGAAACAGATAACTTCTTGCTAGAGGTAAGCAGCATCAGGCTTAACGGCGCAGGTCGCTTCGCTACACGCGGGCGTGAAAAGAAGAAAGTTAGGGGTAGAAAATGCAACCTTAACAATAAGAAGAAATGGTCCGATTTCAAATAAATAAAAGGAGGTTTAGGGGGAAAAGTCAGTCTTAGAAGGAAAACAATGGTGAAGATGAGACAAACTAAAAGGGCTTCCTATGAATAAAATTTGAGAAAAAAATTGAAAAAATAAAGGTCGGAATCAATCAAGTAAACACGCAACCGTAGGGGCACAACTTTCAATTTCGTAGCCTACCGACGGCTCACGGTCACGGACTCAAGGCCGAAACTCGTCGCGATCAATCGAACTCACTTCATTCATGCGAAATTTCGCGACCACAATCATTTTCGCGCGCCCGCTTTGTTGCGACAATCGGTCCGTCCGTCTGCCTCGCCGCCGTACGCGCCACTCACAACAATGCCACGTCTGAGCGGACGCCCAGCTGATGGCGCGCTGGTGGAGGGGGAAGGGGGGGTATCTGGCGGGAGATTTGCGGTTGGTGGGGGACACCACGGCGTGCATGATGCATTTTTTTAAATAAAAGATTTCGGTTTCTGGACAACATACTTCTGGTTTTTTGGTTTTCAATTGGATTTGGTTAATTGTGGATTGGCGAGAGTAGGATGAAGAGTTACACGTCTTTATCCCTCGTTGATGTTGTGCAGATGTTGGCAGGAATCCATGTAAACATTTTTCTTTTTAACCAGATCGTGGCTTGCTCGCCATATCTTCTAGTTTGAAACAGGCAAGCCGTTGTTAGAGATAACGATAAGTTTACTATATTTGATGGGTTAAATACCTCGTGTTTTTTTCTTCTATTTTTTCCTTCTTTTTTCCGCCTTTCGTGGCTAGCAAAGCTGCAAGCTTTTGCCTTTTTAAAGGCCTTTTTGTAAGACGAGCGGAGCGCCAATGACGAAATTTAACAGAAGTTAATCTGACGGTCCCCAAGTCTAATGCCGCTTCTTTCTCAACGGTAGTAAATGCCGCCGAGCAGTAAGCGAGATCAGGCTTGTCGACATCCCAACGGAGCGAGTCTTAAGTCAGTCGACTCGCTTGAGAAGTCAGCGACAATTCCATGAAAATTTAGATAGTTTATATTAAATAACGGAATTTTTTTTTACCAAACCGGAAAGTTCAATTAGTCTCAACAAAATTACAATTGCGGCCGAGACAAATTTGCCCTTAAAAATTGCCCTTTTCTTTTGAGCAGAACCTATCCATTTCAAGAGGTCACTCTACACCTATTTGGTGTCGCGCATAACACCGTCGAGGCATTCCCATTTTAATGGGAAAGGTTGACACCAAAAGTAAACAGGTATACTATGGAATGGGAGTGCTGTAGGAGGTATTCACCCGCTTATCGGTGGAGGGAGGGGGGGAGGGGAACCAAATCTACGAAACAAAGCTTGGCATTTCAGGGCTGCGGGGACCGGGGGCGGTGGGGGGACTGACATTTGGCGGGAGGGCCCGTCCCTTTGCCCCCCAATTCCACCCCCTTCTTCCGGCCGAAGCCGCGCTGCTGAAAGGGCACACTTGGGCCGAGCCCTTTCAATACAAATTTGGACGGAACGTCTTAAGTAGGCAACCCAGCAAACATGCATGTCGAGTGTTGCTCGCCTACCATTTCATATGCAATATCGCGTTTTATATCGGACAACACAGTAAAAACTAACCCTTTTTTAGGTAGTGCTACACCTGTTTTTGGTGTGAAGACAAAACAAGGGGAAAGCGTACTTTTTTATTTAACCCATAACAGCCCAAAGTATTTGGAGTGAAATTCAGCTTAAAAGTAACTGAAAGGATTTTTCTCAATAAAATAAGCAATTTCAAGGTTTGGAAAACGCCTAAATAATCAGATTTCGGGTTTCCAGAGAGGTGATATTTTTTAATTGTGACAATACTGAACTGAAAAGATTCTCGAAAATAAATGTTTCTGTTGCCGAACAGCATCGCTGGGCAGTAGTGGGTTAAGATGAACTTACACTGTAAAAGGAGAATCTTAACTTCCGATGCAATAAAAGTCAAATCATTGGTCTGAAATTTTTTCCGTTCAAATATTCACTTAATTTCAGTTGTCTTTCTTAATAGTTCATAGAAATTAGAAACGATGTATGAAATTCAGTGAATATTCGGACAGAAAGACATCAGTGATTTGACTTTTATTGCATCTGAATAGGGTATAAGATTCTCTTTTTACAGGTTATCAACAACCATATCGATGAAAAGATCTCAAGAGCTCTCCAATGATAGTTATTCTTATGGGTATCTTTAAATATAACTAAAGTACGCTCTTCCCCAATTGTACCTTCATACGTAAAATAGTTTTGATTTTTGAAACAGAGAATAAACCATTATTGAATTGGCTTGAATTGCGTTCAATAGACGACAGGTGGAGCACCAAAGGTGGAAAATCCCATCGTCTGAAATTTACAATAAAGAAACTGGTTACTTCTACCTTGAAATGAAACTTTTCAGCCCGTTCCGCGGACCTTCCGGGTAAAATTGGAAGTTTTATATAAACTTCACCGTAGCCATGCAAACGTTGAATGAGTACGTAAGAGAAGAGGTGTGCAAGAGATACTCACTGAGGAGAGCAACAGATAACACTACTGAGTCAGGACAGTGGAGATAATTGTGGATAACTAAGTCCTCGTACGATAAAAAGCGTGGATACCGACGAGTACACAATAATCAAAGTAACTGAGATACAGTGAAAATGTACTGAATTTCAGTCAATATAGCACCACTGAAAAAAAACAAAGGTGCTAGACTATATTCAGTGAATTTTCACTGAATCTCAAATATTCTCACTAATTCAAGTTTAGTGTGCAATGAGGAGTACTTTGAAAATTGTGACAAAACAAGAAAAAGATTGGTATCGAACCAAAACCTGCTTCACTATATTTTTAAAAAATAATAGGAAAAAAATAATCATAATGAGTTGGTCGACCGGAGACCGTTACGTTTCAACTGCGTTTGTATTATCAGCTAGGGATAAGGCGAAGTAGTGGAGGTAGACGATAAGACTTGCTCGTCATTGGTTATTCCACGCGTATTTTCTAAACCTGAAGATGGATTCGACCCTCCCCCTAAATCGACCAAACTCGTCGACGCAAGGAAATCATCGTCAAACGGAAGCGCACCTCATTGTTACAATGACAAATCGAAAGTTGTTGGAACTTGTGCGTGTCGGGTAGCTGTCATAAGCGCCAAAAACCACAAGCGCCAACGCCGCAAGCGCCAATCCGTAACCGCCAAACGAGAAAAGTTATTGCAAACGCCAAAGGTCTTAACCGCAATACTAACCTTCCCTAACCTAACTTAACCTAACCTCACTTAACCTAACTTAACCTAACCAAACTTGAGCTATCCTAACCTATACGAACTTTGGCGTTTGCGACTTTTTTCGTTTGGCGGTTACGGACTGGCGCTTCTGGCATTGGCCCTTGTGGTTTTTGGCGCTATCGAATGCCCCCCGTGCGATATACAACTTTTGATATGCACAGGCAAAACGGCTAAGGCCCTTGATCAAATAGCGATATTTCTTCGAAAATATCTCGATACAATTTGGTATTCCAACGCAGTGAACCATCAGCGAGGAGCTTCGGAAGTTCGCGTCAATTTTGGAAGAGTCAATTTTGAAATGGGTGTGGAATGGCGAAAGCGCGTTGTGGTTGCATGTTCGGGTCGCCCCGACATGTACATGACCCCGCCAATGAAATTTCGGTCCATTAGCGGACCGAAATGGGCGCCTGAAAAAAGTCTAATTTGTCAATGTCCAAATGGATGCAACACGACCAGACACGAGCTGCATAAAAAGTTGGTTTGGGGCCACCTTCACCTGCCGATAGTCCATTCTTCGGCATTTGCTGTCACGAAGCACACCAGTTTCGACGAAGCGGTCATTTAAACGAAAGCATGCAGAGTACTAAAAGTTGTAGAAGAGAACTAAAAAATCCTTTTTCAGTTTAGTATAAAATTAAAAAGAAAAAAAAAGTTTACCAAGGCTTGGATTAAATTCTTGGTGCCAAGAATTTTTAATAATTAAAATCTGCCTAGACATCGATTTTCACTTTTTGCTTCCGAATCTCTGAATCAACTTCGTAATTTTTTTTGAGGTTGAAACTGGACATATTTTAAGTTTGATTCAGAGCATATCAAGTTGTAACACCCATTTCTTAATCTCAAACAAAAAAGTACGACTTAAGAGCGGCAATACTGTTCAATAACTGTATCAATAACTTACCAATCGACCAAAAAAGTGGTTAGCGTGTCAACAGTATTTTTTTATTTATTTATTTATTGATTTTTTATCTTGTAGAAGACTTCAGATATTAATAAAGTTGCTCTTCACTCGAATTAAATGAGGCTTACTGTTTTAATTTTAATCGATTGGATTGCAGGTAAAAAGGGAGTTCCTCTCCCGTGATGTATAGGGATCTTTGGTGTAAATAGCGGCAAAACAGAGTGCAAATAAAGATTAGAACAGGCTTCTTAAGGGAGTGGGCGGGGCTCTCAGCGAAGGGGGGGGGACACATCGCCAAGTTGTTTATATTCATTTGGCCGTCGGATTGACTCGGATCGGGACGTTAAGTGACGAACCGGCAGCCAAATAGCCACTCGCCACGAACCCATTTCCGAGAAGCTAAAGGCGCCTCCATCTTCGTCTAGCTCTTGGCATAGCGCATCGCGCCGTCCTTTTTCATTTGCCAACTCCGTTGCAAGAGGGATGAGGGGCTGTCCATAAAGTGCGACACATTTCCTGGAATCCTTACCCCCTCCACTTTTGCGCAGTTGGAGCTCAATTAATCGAACCTCGTTAAAAACTCACTACACAAAACCACCCACTAGAGAAACCTTGTCCTAAAATGCTAGGATTTCACTTCATGTTTAATCCTGAACCTGTTTGGGGTGTGAGAGAAAAACAAGTGTTTCTGTAGATTTCCGAAAAAGGCATCAAGAAGTATCTCCTTGACCTTTTATACGGTAGATGCCTGGCGATAACATGCCTAGATCAAAAACAAACCTGAACTACCTTCACGTCCAAGAAGATAGAAACACTGTACCCAAAGCATGCCCAAAGTGGGTACTTTAAAAAGTCTATACCGCTTGAGCCCTCCAACCACTGCGAATCAGACTGCAGTCACTCGGACCGAATAACGTTTTTAAGAAAGGCATTAAAATTATCATTTCATGAAATGGTGAAGCGAGGTGAAGAGGCTTGAACGAAAGTAATTTGGTTTGCCGCACAGAAATCAGATTTGATAACCTAGTTTTCAATCCCTTAATTATTTTAAACTTTGAAAAGCATTCTGAGAAAAGGGTGAAGGGCATGTCAAATGGGTTAAGCCCGTGCATCCTTTCCCTGCGCCGTTGCCGCGATGATCATTGTGTCCCTGGGCCCGGCCCCTGATGAAGGGGCTCGCAGAGGGGAGGGGCTATCGTCGAGGGGGCTGCCGAGGGGCTATCGCTGAGGATATCGCCAGGAGGCCCTTTAGGGACACTCGCCAACAGCGCATCGACGTCGATGAAACTCTCGCCAAGAGTAAACGTTTCGTTAGTCAAACGATTCTCTTTAAATAATATAACGAAGCGTAAGAACGCGCTTGAATCAGCAATCAATACGACCTCAAAAGCTACATGGAGAAAATTTGCTTGCCCCTGAATCACGATTGTCTTGCGATTAAAAAATAAGGATGGGGAGGTGGGGTTGATTCCACGAGAATTTTTTTGGAAGTTCGTACAGGCAAGTTTTAGAGGGAAAAAAAAACATTGGCAGCCTTCTTGAGTTCACAATCCGATCAGAGAAACTTAAAGTAGTGACGTATAGCATATTGGTACTTGAGAGTCACCGAAAATGGGTCACTTCGATGAGGTCATCGCAAAACTACAAAAATTTAACTCCATCGGGCGAGACTCTTACCCCTCCGGATCAAATTTACTCGTTCTCGAGTGAAACTCACACAAATATCATAAACAGTATTCAACTTTTAGAGACGCAAGCTCTGACTCGTAACGAGTGATCGATATAAAAAAAAGGGTTTTAAATAATAAGAGAGCTTAGTAAAAAAATTATAAACTTGGGACAGGAGCTAATCCATTGGTTTCGTGCTCTTCCGACGATGCCATCGAATTAGGGAAGATTTTTGGTAACCGGCACGCAATCTTTGAGGGGAAAATATCACAATGGGGTCCCAGTTGGGCGAGGTCGACACCCTTAATGACTTAAAGGTCGGATTCGCGACCTTGGAAGGAAGACCTTGAAAAAAGGGTGGAGCTGGCCAACACGGAATTTGATAGTTTTAGATGACAAATTAAGCTTAGGAATACCCAGGCGAGAACAGAGCAAGCGACCTTGATACTGGGGTTCACCCAGCGGAGGACGCCTTTTGGGGAGATGGAACAGCCCATCGGACAAGCTGACCAAAAGTAAATCACAACACTCTCAAAATGAAGAGTTATAAAGTGAGCCTCTATATACAAATGAGCTGATAAACCTGTGACGGAAACACACCTCTGCCACCTCTGCCACCTCTGCCACCGACAGGCTGAGGTGGAATTTTCCCTTGTGTTCCACCTTTCTTCGCCGATTGGAGCGAGGCACAAGGCATGTAACTGCCAAGCCTCCTGCCGCTTACTGCTCGACGGGTTTAGTAAGCCTGACGCCTGTATCGCTTTAGGTGCCATTAGCACTATAGGCGCCATAAGCCCTACAGGCGCCGGCTGGCGCCTGAGGCGGCTGCATCGACGTAGCGTGGCGTGTGCGAGGCACATACTGGGTCATTTTGGTAGGCCCATTCCCTACTCGCGGTATAGGAAGTGACGATCTATTTCCGTTCCCATGCATCGCATTTTTTCCCAAACAAAATGAACTTTTTTTTTAAGTCGCGTCCCGTGTTCGCGTGAGTAGGACCTCCAGCCTATGCGCTAAACAGCACCAAGAATATTCGGTAAAAAAAATAACAATCCTAAAAATAGCCCTTTTTTTCTTTTTTTTAAAAAAATTCCCAATTTTTTTTTTTTTTTTTTTTTTTTGCTGTAATGCAATACACTATTGAAAGGCGCAAAATAAGTCCCGAGATGTTTAATACATAATGAGTGAATGCCTCTCAGCTTCCAGAAATATCACTGAAATCAGCAATGCAAATTATTTGGAGGTAATAACAAAATTCCTGAAATTCCAGCTCATAGCAAGAGATTTTTATATGACATGAAGATGGTATGAGATTACGAATAATTGAAAACCACGAGCCTGCTTCCGAATCTCTGAATCAACTTCGTCATTTTTTTGGAGGTTGAAACTTGACATATTTTACGTTCGATTCAGGGCATTATGAAGTTGCAGTGCACATTACTCTCAAACAAAAAAGGACGACTTACATAGGGGCAAAATTGGAATGCATCGATTATCTCTATCAAAACCTACTGATGAGGAGTTAGTAATCACAATGTTTCTAAATCGAAAGTTACCGTATTCGGTTATTAATTAAATAAGTTAATAGATACGACCTTCGGTTTATACACGGCGGTTAGACGAATTCGATTTGCGAGCGACACGTTGAGAGATTAGATATTTGTGTGAATAATATGAATTTGGTGTGAAAAAGTAAAGCGAAAGGTGTCTTGATTGATTGCTGACCGGTCGTGACCGGGGCAGACCGGCCCGGATCCGACCGGAGCGGGCCGACCTCGGCGGGGCGCCAATCCTTAATTCGGCCAAGGGTCATCACTTCTGCCCACTGTGGTCGCCGACCATCGCCAAGGTCGCTGCTCCATCACCAAAAGCCCTATCTTCCTCAAGCCATCCAACAAAACAGCCCAACAAAATTAACCCAATGCAATATTTACATATTTTTAAAACAGAAAATTTATGGCGCTCTAATCCGCGAAAACAGCACATTTTAGGGTTAAATATTTTAATTCAAGCCTCGAGGCAGTTCCATATGTATTCCATTCCAAGCATATAACGTATTTTTCTACGTATAGTTCCATGTATTTTCGTTATTTTTTATTTTTTTCTGATATTTCATGATTAATTAAGGGTTAAATGTTTTAATTCAAGCCTCGTAGCGGTTCTATCTGTATTAAATGCCAAGAATATAACGTCCTATTTTTCTATACGTATAGTTCCGGTTCCGTTTTTTTTTCTTTTTTTCTTT
>Ga0058701_10005351_pt1 | contig 10634 bp, 8 predicted proteins | sample AgamicOrMae_FD_97039 | JGI IMG/M metagenome (GOLD analysis project Ga0058701, IMG submission 97039) | Agave microbial communities from Guanajuato, Mexico - Or.Ma.e | ecosystem: Host-associated > Plants > Phyllosphere > Phylloplane/Leaf | place: Guanajuato, Mexico | collected 2012-06-04 | reverse complement strand
TTAAGTAATAGTGTTTTTTTTTTTTTTTGTTTTTTTTTTAAGATATGAAGGTACCATCAGTGGCTAAGATATTGCTCCCTCTCATTTTTTCAAACCTTCATAACATGGGAACGAAAAGAGATACAACAAAAGAGCACGAAATGAGTTCAAAAGATATTAGCTCTACCAATCGATTTTATAGAATGCCTTTTTGTCGTATCTCTTCTCGTTTTCAAGTTAGAGAGGTTTGAAACATACGAGAGGGAGCAATAGTTTTGCCGCTGATAGTACCTCAGATATTGGACAAGACTGAACCTAACCTAACCAAACTTACCTAACCTCGCTCTACCTTGCTCAGCGTACCGTATTTCCTTGTGTACAAAGCTCCTTCTTTTCTACAATTTTAAACACGGAAAAATTGGATCGTGCACTACACACGGGTACTCTTTTGTATAGGAAACATTGGGAGTTTTTTGTGACATCAGCAGGTTAAAACCAGGGTGCCGAAATATATAGGGGGGTGCACTACGGCGTAATCTAACCTCGCTGAACATAACTTTGTCTAAGCTTATTTAACATAACATAACTTGACCTGATTCCGCCTAACCTTACTTTACTTAGCGTTACCTGACCCAACTTAACTTAACCTTGATTTAGAATTTTTGTCTAGACGTATTCGTTTTCGGTCAGGTCCCTTTTCAAACAGTTTGCTTGTCGGAGACCACCCTTCTCGCCGTTACTATTTGTATTCCGCTGGCCTTGAGGCATTCGGAAATCCGGCTAACCGGAGGGTGTTTCCGTCTTTTCAGGAATGGAGCGCCGAAGGTTACCAGTTATGGATGGTAAGGAGACCCCCAGAAATCGACCCTGGCAGCGAAGACGGCCTTGACCGACCAGCTGACACCATTCTCATCTTGGATTGCGTCAAGAGCGCGCTTACGGTCAACCCGTGCATGGTAACAACTTGTTCGGAAACCGTCGGAGCTTAGCTCGACGTTTTTCGCGCGGCGAAATCACTCGAGTGTTCTTTTCCAGAGTCACTTGAGTCACCTGTACCTGCAAGGCGAGGATCGCCTGTACATCAACCTGGGCGGCGGCCGCCACGAGGAGGACTTGAGCCGGCTGCAGTGCCACGGCATCCTGGCGGGCGAGGCGGGCCCCACGCGGCCGAACGCGCCGGCGCAGCACCGCCAGCTGGTTGGCAGCAAGCAGTGGGTCGTCATTTTGCTGCCCTCCCATTACTCCGCTGCCAATTGGCCTATTAGGGTAAGAAACAACAAACCTCTCAGCTTCTAGAGCAACGTTGATTTCTCATACGGACTGCTTAGAACTCCTTTTAAGGTACACCGTAGTGGTGCACTAGCATGTTAAGTGTTAAGGTCACCCTATGATGAAAATGAATGCCTAACTCTAGCAATTGCAAACATCACCGAACGGCAATATTGTACCAATTGCCGTTCACGATTCAGCCTTCTTTTTTTCTAAACGACGTGAATTCGTTCTTAATTTGTCTTCGGTATTTAAAGAAAAGATGCAATCTCAACTTCGCCCTAACCATGAATTTCAACAGTTTCAAAACATTATTCTACAGAATTTAAAGCAAAAGAGACCCCCTCCTTTATTTGAACTTAACAGTATTGAGTTGTCTCCGGGCAGCAATGGTCCGTAGAGATAACACGATTACCATAAGAGAGGCACATGGTGTCGCATTAATACCATAAGAAAAACAAAACAAAAAATCAAATTCATTATAAAAAAAGCATAATGAAGAAGAAGGAGATAAAAAGTAGTTATGTGCTGGGACATGTGGTTATGTGCTTAAACAGACTGCTGGGTCCAATATTTGTATTTTTAGGGGGTTTTGGATTTGTAAATGCAACCGTCTTAAAGACTTAAAATTTTGTTTTAGAAATTGTTGAGAGATCGTTTTAAGGACAAAAGATGTTCCTTATTATACTAAGATTAAAATTTTGTTTCAAATTTCGTTTTAGAATTTTTTGAGAGATTGTTTGAAGGACAAAAGATTTTCAGTATTAAAATAAAAACTTGTAAGCGTCTCTTGGGCCCAATTAAAATTGCGATTAATGGCATGTGACGTCCCATTTCAGTACACTGCGTTGGACGAAGCGGGCGAGCATTTGGCGGTCGCCGGACAGGCCGGCCTCGCTTTGTACGCGATGGGCACGCGCCGGTGGAAGCTGTTCGGGTCCGAAAGCCAGGAGCAGGACACGGTCGTTTCCGGCGGCCTGCTGTGGTGGAGAGAGCACGTCGTCGTGGCCTGCTATACCGTCTCGACCAACTGCGACGAGCTGCGTCTCTATCCGCGGGACGCCAAGCTTGATAACAGCGCGGCCACCATCGTGCCGGTCGACCGACAGGCGCTGCTCATCAACCTACTCCGAGATAATCTCGTCACCTTTTGTGTCGGAGCCACCGTTACTATTTATTCGTTGGCTCTCCGGAATGCTGCTGCCCTAGGTAGGTCAACCTTTTTCGTATCTACTCCTTAAGGATATTCTGTGTTTGCACGATCTCCCCTCTCTCTCCCCCAAACTCCGTAATTTCGCCCGTTCAGGTCCGCCATTTATAATCCGAAGCGTTCTCATTGGATGGGGATGCCCCGGATTACAAATGGTGAACCTGAGCGAGCGAGAAAACGGACTTTGGGGGAGAGAGAGGGGAGATCGTGCCAACACAGAATACCCCCGTAGCAACTAGTCAAGTTCACCTGGAACTGTTAAATGCATGTTTATAATAATCTAGAGCTTAGAATCTCTTTTAGACAAGACTAACATACGGGTCCAATATTTATCTACCATTACATCAGTTGATTTCAAAATTTTCAAAAACTCGACATTTGCTGATTTGACTCATTTTTCACCAATAATGCGTATTCTTTTGAGGTTTTTCTCGGATTTCTCTTAAACTAAAAGGTGAAGTTTCCATTTTTTGGGGTTAAAAGTTTTTTTTAAAGGGGTTTAAAAACTAAAAGTAGTAGTTTTTTACTCTCTTGTCTTTGACAGATATAAATAAATTTCTCGGTTAAGCACTTTCTTTAATGACGTCTTCATATATCACCGTGTATTTTTTGTCACTTTTGGTGAGCTCGAACTCGGAAACTAGATGGTGAAACTTGTTATAATTTTACAACTATGCGAGGATGAATGATAGCTACAAACTGTATCGATTTCAGCTTTTCATCATTTTTTCACCGTCGGCTAATATCCTTAAAGGTTCAACTTGTCATTAAATGGGCATTCTCAACTGCCATGGAGTGACCTTTCTCAGTTTTTTCTTATAAATAATCTGTTGCACTATTGACTTTTGTGTAGGAGCTAGCGTGTCGGTGACTGAGCTCCAAGTAATCGACATGGGCGTTTTCGGCGTGCACCCGACGCACGTTGTCTCCCTCGCTCTCACGGCCATGCGCACCGAGACGGGACGCTCGCATCACTTGCAGCCGTCGGAGAGCGTCGTGCTCAACGTGAGCGGCCGCTTGTTGACGGTCCAGCGGGAGAGCATCAAAACGAATGGAACTCAGGTAGAAAGCGAACTCACCCCCGAATCCAGAAAGCTCAGGAACTTTACCCAAAGTCAGAAATTCATTGGATTCGGAATCATATGCAGCGGTTTGGTTGGGATGTGGTGTCATTTATCGATGCCGGTTTATGTATATGAAAGATACGCAGAGTTTTTTTTTTTTACTCAAACGTTCTGAAACAAGTAGTAACACATAACCTAACTGAATCTCATTTAACCGAATCTAAGGTAACCTAACCTCTCCGGAGTCAACCTAACCCATTCTTACTTTCTTCATCCCATCTAGTTTAGCTACGTGACGTTTATCAATAACTAAATGTTTTAATAGTACAAGCTAAGCCCTGCAAGCGACGTTTTGTTACCGGACAGGGATGTCACAGGTCAGGAAAGTCAGGAAAAAGGAAAAAAAATTAGTTGGTCAGGAAAAGTCGGGGAAAACGCCTGCAAAGTCAGTAAAATTTCCTAGTTTGACCTAAATATATTAAAACTCTCCTTTGGTTGTGATCGAGACGCCGCGTTGATAAACAGAGACACTGGTATTCTCAAACTTTTTTCGGAGCTCGACGGGCGAACCGCAGAAAAAAATGTTCGCTTTTGGTCAGGAAAAGTCAGGAAAGTAAGTTCTTGTGACAACTCTGCCAGAGCTAAGGAATAGATCTTGTTGTGAGTGGAAATATTTTACTATTAGACAGGCAGCCGAGTGCTGAAAGCTGGCCGAAACGTACCGTAGGCCACAAAAGTCATGACTCCTGAATCCATGTAAATGGAATCACGAGTCATGATCTTTGTGACCCACTTTACACAAATCCTTTCCCGAATTATCCTTGGTTGAACCCAGACCATCATTTTCACCTCATACGGGAACCTGAAAAGTTGCCTCAACTCATCTTGTATGAAATATTTTGTGTGGGAGAACCCTGCGTTTTTCTTTTACGGTAGTGTGAGCGTGTAGGTTGAATCGTATAAAGAAGTTCCTCGGAGCGAGAAACAAGACACATGTTAGTGTGTAGGAAAGTTTTTCATGGCCGCCATTGGTTCATGAAACTGGAGGAGAGGCGGGGTGCGTAGACAGTTTGTTATGTCATGTTTGAGTGATGCCCACTGATTTCAGCCATTTTGGAAAATGTTGGGTGATCATTGTTGCTATGGATTTTCACCGTGTGGAAATAGGAGGCGGGGAAGTCTTATGGTAAGAAATTATTGACTGGTTGGCATTTTATCGGCGTGTTGTGCAGGGAACTATTTCTTGAGAGCTCACTAAAAGATAGCTGCCAATTGGGTGGGAAGCCTTATGATTGGTCGCAGCTTTCTGCCTGGGAGCTTTGATTGGCTGAGAAGCGCAACAATCTGGTTTCATATGGTGACGCTCTCAAAACGTGTTTTTCTTTATGTGTGGGCTGTGATTCTTCTATTCGATCATTGGTTTTATTTCCAAATACTCTGAGATTCTTTTTTCTTGTCCCTTCCGCCAAATTTGTGCTTCTGTTGGTTTTAATTCTAACTTAGAGTTGAAAACTCGATATTATTGCAGGTAAATTTTCTTGTGTGTGATCTGGTCGGGAATTTTAAGTAAGATCGCAGGACATTAGGGTGTGACTGCTATAAACAGGAAGTGTTCTAAGAACCCGGGAGTCCTCGGATGGGGATTGTAAGTCCGTCAAGTTTTCCGCTTATTTGTTTGTGGGGACATAACTGGATAGGATGTGTTTTGCGCACGTTTGGCTTTCTGCACCGTTTTCATGCGAATTCACTAATGAGCTTTTACCTGTAACTACTAGAAGTATAATATAATCATTTACCGATATCTTCCACGGAAAGATTGGAAAGGATAATCAAGTATCAGTCGACTAGTCGCGGCTTATCAAACACAGAGAGGTCTTTTCCGGTATTGTGATTTTATTTTCCAATCTCAAGAAATCGGCAACTCTTATCAGACAGTCGAAATCAAAAGTTATGTCTCTCCTCTACCAAGAAGACTTTTGTCCTTAACCAAAAATGTCGGAGGTTTCGACAAAATCGCAACATCACCATATCTGATACGACAGAACCTGACTTAACATAAGTTAACCTCGCTTACTTCCAAGGAAGCCTATCCGACGGTCTTGTCCCTGTTGGAAAACATTTTCCCTCCATATAAGGTACTCCGTTCAAGACTTTTAGATCTAGACTGTACTTTGTTCGACTTGCTGAGAGATTGTGGTGCCAATCTCTCTAGCTGCAGCATCTGATCTAGCAGCACCACCGAAGTAAACCACCGTCTCTGTTTGCAAGTAAATGCGTACCTATGCGCTTCGGGCAAGACGGATTTACCGAATGGGTATTATTTCTTTTAGAAGTGAGTCTGAAGTAAAAGTATGTTTGTGTTAAGTTACAGTGTGCCCCTCCCACTGTGCTGGCGTCGTGCGTGGAGCACGTGTGGGTGCCGACGAAGAGCCGCAGAGACAAGCCCCATTTGACCGAGGCGCTGTGGATCTTCTGCGGGGTCCACGGGATGCGAGTGTGGCTGCCCCTCTTCCCCAAAGCCAAAGACCCGGGACATACTTTTATGTCGAAACGCATTATGTTACCATTCCAGTTACGGATATACCCTCTCGGTAAGAAATAAAATTTACTATCTGGTACAGTCAACATTGAAAGTCATATCGACCTGATGCTCGCAATATCTTTAGAAGAGCGATTAAATCTTCACATTTTGCGTGGAAATCAGTTTTAAGTGACACGCGCTTTACCACCGGGTATCCAGACTATGCCTTTTCTTTTCTTAATGCTAGAGTTTTCTTAAGAAATAGTGTATAACATTTCGTCAAAAAAAAAGTGTCTTCTAAAGGACTATCCCATAGCGATTTTTTGGTCTCCACATGGAATGCACGGATAGAAAGCGCTACAAACGTATTCTGTCCCTATTTGACCCCCACACAACAAAAAAATCGCTATGGGTTAGTCCTCCAGAATTTTTTTTTTTTTTGTCGAAGTGTAATCATTCTGGAACTGACTGAGTTTTCGCTTTAGTTGTATTTGAAGACATATTTTCGGTGTTCCCCGTCTTAATCTTAGGAGAGAATTTCGTTGTTTAGCCAATATTTGTAGATTTGAGAACTGTCAAAGATCATTGTCGTATTTTAGGTTTAGATTAAAGGGGAAGTCTTGATGTGAAACGCGTACATTTTTCCGCAGTCGCCATATTAAAAAAAAAAAAAATAATTTTAGTAAACGCATGACGAGTCTCCTAAATTTATCTTATTTTTATTGTTTCAGCAATCCTTTTTGAAGATGCCATTCTTCTAGGGGCAGAAAACGATACAATGCTGTATTCATCGGATGCGAAAAGCCACTTCTCCTCACCGTTCTGTGTTCTGGAAAGAACGGTAAGTCCTCACACGCCGTCTGACATCGCGGCTTGAACTAGTCGCAAACAGGATGATTTCGACTGTAATGGCGAATTTAGCCGATTCAACTGGAATATTTCCAGAGATTTTTCGTATGCATTGTCGCTTGGTCTATAGTTTTGAATTCTGAAGTCTGCGAATTCTATGAAAATGAACTGGTCAGCCGCAGGGAACCATAATATTTTATTATTTGATTTAAACGCAAGAATCATATTTTTACTCTGGTTTTGTTATAAAATCTAATAAGCGACTTCCATTTCGGCTTTAAAAAATGCTATTATTTTGGAGGGGCGTGGTTAGTGGCAACCCTTCATCAGAGAAAAAGTTAGGTTATGTTCACTTTTCTGGTAAGCAAGAATTCTTCGTTTGTTCCAGAGCCAAGTCTACCTGCACCAAATACTCCGTCAACTGATCCGGCGAAATCTCGGCTACCACGCATGGGAGATTGCACGCTCCTGCACTGCCCTCCCGTACTTCCCACATTCCTTGGAATTGCTTTTACACGAGGTAAGCTCTGTTTCTCTCGGAGGAAACCCGTTTGAATTCCCGCGTTGATCGAATGTTGTTGCAGGTTCTCGAGGAGGAGGCGACTAGCAAAGAACCCATCCCAGACGCCCTATTACCAAGCATAGTCGAATTCATCCAAGAGTTTCCAGTTTATCTCCAAACCGTTGCGCACTGCGCACGCAAGACTGAAATCGCCTTGTGGCCGTACCTCTTCTCGGCCGCGGGAAAACCGAAAGACTTGTTCCAAGAATGTTTGTCTCGCCATCAGCTAGACACGGCAGCGTCTTATCTCATCATTTTACAGGCAGGTGGAGTCTTAACAAAACAGCTACAGTTGAAATGTTGCTTTTGAAAGTTGCGTTTCATGCAGACAGTGCCAATCCTGTAAATGTGAAAGGTGATATTTTCCACTCCTTGGGTTCCACGCTTTTTATATCTTTCATTATACAAAGTGACTATTCACACGCTGCCCCATTTAAAATGTATTAGGTTGGTGTCCGTGCGTTCAAGTCTCCCTTGTATTAACCCACTGCTGCCCAGCGATGCCGTTCGGAAACAGAAAGAAATATTTTAGAGGATCTTTTCAATTCAGTATTGTCACAATTGAAAAAATATCACCCCCTCTGGAAACTTGAGATTTAATAATTTAGGCATTTCTCAAAGTATAAATTTCGTATTTTGTCGCAAACAATCCTTCCAATTTCTCTTAAGCTAAATTTCACTCCAAATACTTAAGGCTGTTATGGGTTAACATTGGCGTGCGAATAGAACTGACCCTCATTATGACGATTAACGGCATGCAACCGCGTAGGTTAAGTTACGTAAGATCTGGTGAGGTCACGTGACTTGTGCCGCTAAGACTCGGCTGTCGCCAAGCCTGATAACGCTTACTTTCTAGCGAACTTCCGCCAAGAAGTAAGCGGCATCATTGCGAAAGTTAGGCTAGTTCTAGGCCTTGGTTAAGTTTGGTAAGGTTCCTAGGCTTGCGCCTCGCTGTTCCTCGCTGCACTTGGCTAGGCAATGAAAGGTGGAACTCAACAGATGGAAAATCCTATCTCAATTTCAAAGACTCCTACCTTTTTTTTAGCATGATTTTTGTTCTTGAATGAAGAACAGTGCTCTGATTTTTGCGCAGAACCTTGAGCCGTCGGTTGTGAGCCGGCAGTACGCCACGCTTCTCTTAGATGCTGCGCTGGATCGTTGTCACTGGGATCTGTCGAAAGATTTAGTTCGGTTTCTCAAAGCAATCGGTAAGTAGCTATCCCCACTTAGAGTAAAATGGCGCGAACCGAGGCGTAATTTCCTCTTTTTTTTTCGTGTAGATCCGAACGACGTCGAATCGCCCCGAGCCTCGTTTGTCATGCCAGCTTCAACGATTCGCTACGGCATGAACCCCCAGTCACCGCCCTTGAGCCCTACCCAAGAAGACTTATCTCTCGTTTTGGGTACCATGCAGGTAATACTCTTGAAATTGCCGATTCCTCAGTCAACAAAGGGCTCTGCACGACTGTACCTTGCTTGGCCAGGATAGGCGACGAAAGATAGAACAATGAAGTTAGTAAATGCAATCTTTAAGTTTGAATGTGAGGTTAAAAAGATGTTTCCTTCGTTTTTCAGTTGTCAAGAGGCCGCAGCTTCAGCACTACCGTCCAACCCAAATTAGAGAGCGGCTCTTTAAGCACAGCCAGCATGAGCGGATCACAACACCGAGACTCGATTTCGAGGGCGAACGTCGTGGCAGACGGAGTCTTGCCTATGAGGAGAAAGCAATCGGTACCTACCGGTCGCACTGATACCAGGCAAGTACCATTCCCAGTTCCGGAACTCACCTGTCTTTCTTTTCTTATGCTGGAGTTTTTTGTTTCCAGAGAGCCGGCCAGATCAGCGGAAGAGTTTTTCATCGACGTGATTCTTCAGCGGCACGCGCGGAACTTGCTCTGCGCGCGACGGCTGGCCGATCTGGGCCGCATGGCCGCCCGCCTGGACTTCCAGCTCGTGGCGTGGCTGGCGCGGGAGCGCGACCGCGCCGCGCGCCTCGACGACCCCGTGGCGGCGCTGCAGCAGCTCCACGAAGACTTCCACTGGCCGCACCCCGCTGTCTCCTTCCCCTTCATTAAGTACCTGGACCGCAAAGTTTCTTGTGAGTATCGGGTCTCATTAACGGGACCCCCAAAGGGGACAGTCGTCATGACTTTGTTCTGTGTTACAGGCACCCTGACTGAGGAAGGTATCCAGTCTTTATCCATGGATATCCATCGGGGTGGGCCGAGTAGCCGCGTCGGTGATAGCGGATACATGAGCCAGTCCGGATTGCACGGGTCCAAATTGCACGAAGAGTTCATCGATTATTCCGGACTTCATAATGTCCAGGAGGCCCATCTATTGCCTCATAATCTAGGAGGTACAACAAACTTTGGAATTCCAAGCCCGACTTTGGCGCCATCGAGCGGCAGCAGCCCATACCTTCGACCCTCCCCATGTCGTAGGACCGTCAGTTTGGGCTGCTGCCGCTAGATGGCGCCAAAGTCAGGATTTGGAATTCCATCGTTTTCTCACGCATTATTGCCGACTCACTATAATTTTAAAAAAAAAAAACACCTGAAACTACTCGAAACCGGGAACGCTTAACACGAAACTGCCCAACAGTCGGGAACGCCAATTAGACTTTTTTCCAGTCACCGAAAATTGTTATCCTCCTGTAAATCATTTAGCTGTTTGTTCGTGGAAGTTAAGAAGTAACTCAACAAAAATCAAAGTCTTTAGTAGACGTTGTGCGGCTAGAACTCGTAAAAGAAAAAGACGATTTAAGATTTATTTATTTTGTTTTGACAGATGACCGAAGTATTTTGAGTGAAGAAAGTTCTTTCTGGGGAGAGGATCGGGAGCGCTCCGGCCACTTTTCAGTCAACGATCCCGCTTTAACGTGGAGTCAAACTTCTACAGATGTTTCTCTAAACATGGATCAGCTTGTGGTTGAATCTACGAGCAAAGGCTCTCCAAGATCAGAAGTCCAGCTAAGGTTAGTATTAAACACGTGAAACTAATGCTCCACATGTTCACTGTAAATTGTAAAGGTTGTATTTGCGGGTAGGTATCACAAACGCCAAATTTCAAATCCGCCAACGCCGCTACCAACCTAACCTAACCTTACCTAACCAAATTTAACCTAACCTTTGACTTTGGCGGTTATGATTATTGGCGCTTATGGATACCGGCAAATGC
>Ga0058701_10005350_pt1 | contig 10635 bp, 5 predicted proteins | sample AgamicOrMae_FD_97039 | JGI IMG/M metagenome (GOLD analysis project Ga0058701, IMG submission 97039) | Agave microbial communities from Guanajuato, Mexico - Or.Ma.e | ecosystem: Host-associated > Plants > Phyllosphere > Phylloplane/Leaf | place: Guanajuato, Mexico | collected 2012-06-04 | reverse complement strand
GGAGCCCTTCACTACGGTTCCGCTCAGAAATCAAAGAATATAAAGGGGAAAAAAGCAACATTTTAATTTTTTTATGATTTTAAAGAGAGATTAGAAAAATGAACGAAATTTTTGTACCCTTTAATTAATTGTCAACATCGTGCTCGAATATTTCAACGACCTGTTCAATTCGGATGCGAAGGCGCAATGATGATAATCGGCGAATGGGAACCAAAATCGACCTTTCAAATGAAAACTTTAAAAGCGAAATAAGCAGATCTGAAATAAAGAGACGGTCGTCCTTTCTGAAAGACAAAAGTTGAACCTTGTGAGCGAAGCGCGGCGGGAGCAGCGGAGCGGCGCCTTGCAAGAAACAACTGAAAGTGTGAATTTTACTGTAGAGGGCGCCACTGCAGCGCGACCATTCAAACAAGAGAGGTTATTAACATGGGAAAAGCTCGTCAGCGTGGGATTCTGCATCCGCGGAAGGTGCTCATCTTAAGCTAACCTTGTGCATTTTCTTTCCATGGGATAATTCAGTTAGGGTGCGACATTGTTGCTTTGTATATTCGAAACACGCGATTAGAACCGGAAAAGTAGTGTTGCATAAGGCCTCGCCTTCGCGACTAGTTAAACCCCAATCCAAACACTCTGCGATATGAGGGCTTCAACCTTAAACATGCCCGTGAGAAATTCCAAACCCGTTTTGGGTATGAAGCCAAATTAGACGTAAAACGTACGGTATTTTGGGTATTGTTTCGAGATAAATTTACCTAAAAAAATCCTTATTGTTTGCTTCCGATCGATAGGAATATTGATAGGTAGCCTATTTTGAAAAGAAAACCTAAATACTTTTCGAACTCTATCCGTATTACGAAACAAGTAAAAGATATGCAGAAGTTAACCTAGTGTTACCTACTCGTACATTCTGCTTTGACTGCGTGCCCTCAACCTATACAAGCTTCCAAAAGCAGGCTGCAAACAGCGCAGATATGCAGATTGCAGCCTTGGCGCTTGCGGTTGTCCCACCGGCGCCGCCGACTTCTAAGGCCAAATGCAACAAAGTAGTGTAAAAAATCGAATAGAACTTACGACGTTAAATTTAGAATTCAATACCAGAGTTAGTAAGTCCTCCATTCTAAGGCTTGCTCTCATTACGCTGAGCAGAATCCTGCCCAAAAAAGGTGACAGTTCGTCTCAAATCTTTTTCATGAGTGCATGCCAAAAATCCGCACGCCAGTTTAAATGTTTTCTGTTCCAGTCCAGTTCCTCGAAATCGCTCTGGTTTTCTGGAGTGAGGCAATAACTGCCAATCACACATATGGAGGGGTTACGTAAGACGTGGTGGACGAGGGACATTGTTCCGGCGCGGCGTCGCCGTAGCGGCGTAGCCGTGGCGGCGTAGCGTCAAGCTGTTTGGCGTCCCGCGTGCGCGCCACAGTTTCTCAAAATGAGAGCTAACCTTGCTCGGGATGACGTCACAGAGACACAGGCGAATAGTTTCCTCTATCGTTTGGAGAGCTGAAGGCAGCTCGGGCCGGCTCCGCGCCGCCAGGCACAGCTCCGGGGAGCCGGCAGGGCGCGGTCGGTCCCTGGTCTCCCGAACGCGACCACCACCTCGCCGACGAGCGCGGCGGCGCGCCAGTCCAGTTATTAGTGACCTTGCTAGATCCCGCAAGGCGGGTACCAAGGCCATCCCAGCCGCCCGCCCCGCCCCTCCAGACTGTCTGCCAGCTCTGCCGGACCAACAGCGCACTCTGTCTGGCTACAACACCAAAATCAGCCAGAATCAATGGGACCTGTTTTGGTCAGCGGCTTTTTGTGCACCAGTGAAAGAAATACATTTTTTTCACCTTAGTGGACTTGCTTTCGGCATTAACAAAGTACTTCCACAAGGAAAACTACCTTTACCTGATAAAAGAGTGCCCTGAGCAGAAATGGAGGCCACGAACTAACAAAAGCCCAATCGTAACAGCGGACGATTCTGGGGAAAGGATTTTAAAGTCCAAATTAGGATTGATACATGAACTAAGCGAGCAAGAGCCGCCGATAAAAGCAATTATTAGTTACCCTTAAACAATTCCAAACATACGACGTTAAAAGTTTTTAAAAAAATCGACTGAAAATTTGAAGGGAGGGAAAAAAAGCAAGGTATCCTTTGCCTTTTCCGATTTTTGGCCATTTTTTTAATATGAATATTTATTTTTTTACGATTGGATCTGATGGACAGAAAGTAAAACTGATCAAAACCGATGAGTATTATTTCATTTTTCGATTTTCAACGGACCGGAGGAGGGGGCAGTTCGCGGCCGGGAAGTTGGAGGGAACGGCTAACTTTTTATAATCCACTTTTTGACGCGATGAATCGACGAAATGAGGAACCGACGATGTTAAACATCATTTTTAGTTTCCCCCAATTAATTCTAACTATCAAACGTTAAAAATTCAACAAAAAGTTTTTGGCTCAAAATTTTAAAAAAGGCTGGGGCCCTATGTTTTTTTTTCCTTCAATTTTTTGGTCCGAAATTCTTTTTTCGGTGTGATTTTGGTCTTCTGCGCGAGGGCAGGCCGCGAATTAGCGATCATATTTGAGGGTCATCGGTCCGCGCAAAAAATAATATTTCTACGAATGAGGCTTACGATGAAGGATCTTTAAATTAATGTCAAAAAGTGAGAAAATTCGACTTGGCTCCGAAAAACCGGGCGTTTTGAAAGCTTCTACTGAAACGAGAGTCTTGAGCGAGTTACGTTACCTTCAAGCTACTTGCCACGTCACTAGCACTCGAGATATTACAATTTAAGGACTGATAGAATGAGACGCCAGTATTGGATCGGAGAAATCGTTCCCGGTGACAATAACCTCACATGTAAGCCTTCTGTTCCCTGTGCCTTAACGACACAGCAAAAATACTTTTGAGTCAGCCATAAGTTTGTTTTTTCTCCTGATTACATTTTTCGATTTTTTTCTAAAAAAAAGGACATTAAAAAAATATATATACATACATAAAAGTTACAAAAAAGTCATACGACAGATTTTTACGGAACAAAACATCTGAAAGAGAAGTGTTGCGGGCGGTTGAACCCACGGGCAGAGACTTTTCGTCAAATTAAGAATAAAACAAAGAATGTTTATATTTAGCTAAATGAAAGTGAAGTGTGGTCACAGTTGGCGTGAGAAACAAACGCTTAGAACAAAAGAAGTGAAAGGATGACGCAGGTGTGGGTGAGGTGAAGTGAGCGAGCATTCGGTCCCTTTCATCCATGAATCAGACATATCCGCTCGCCAATCCGAGCCGAGATTATTGATATCATGTTTAAAAAAACTTCCGTATGAATAGAAAGGTTACTACTTAAGCTTAACTTCCGTGAGCGGTATCCCATCAGACTTCGAGATAATCAAGCGGGGAATTTAAATATCTGTACGTTTACCCAGGTCCTTAAATTATATCAGTATGGGAACTCCTTAAGCCGATGTTCGACAGTTCCCAATTTACTATCATTACCGACTTTGGATTTCTAGGGCTACTCTCAACTGATCACTTGTTTCGGGTTGTAAGGGTAACTTGTTGAACAAAACTAACGGTGATAATCTATGCGGGTCTGGTTGCAGTAATTCATTAAGAATGGGTGTTAAGCTTTCCAACATTTCAATATTGGTAATTTTTAAGACAACAAAGTTTGGTCTTTAAAGAGAGAGAATATAGACTCAGAATACTAGAAGTTGAAATCTTTGTGGGATAATCGGTTAAAATTTTTCATTGGACTACGATTTGTGATCTTTATGAGATTACTAAATGTCTGGTTGAGCTATAAGTTGTGATCCCGCATCGGATTAGTAACAGCAAGATTCTATCTCATATCGAATCACTGATGATAATCCACATCGGGCAACAATTCCAAAATCGTATCATTTGAGATAAAAACATTCAAATTAAGGTGTCAGGTGTTGAGGAATGCAAAGTTCCTGATGTAAGTTAACGCAATGCTGTCGGACAACGCCCTGCTGTTTCGTTGGAGACCCGAACAACCTAAGGCACAACCATTTTCGGAAATCAATTTAAATTGAGGAAAAATTGCCCTCAGCGCTACTTTGTGCTACTCCCGCAGAATCTGCCTCATTAGCAGACCGGACCCTTCTTCATGTTTGAACAGGAGTTTGACCAGATCCAATATCAGCTAGTGCAAGTGAGAAAGAAACATAAGTGGACACGGCCATTCGATCCGAAGGCGAACTCGCTAAGTTAGCTGGCCACTGGCCACTAAACCGGCTTGGACCGAACCGTGCGCGCCAAACTTTACAACAGGAGTACCGGTACCGGAGAACATTTCGACATCAAACTCTCTCACGAAGTTTTACTTCTATCCGACAAAAATAAACATTCTTCGACAATCTTATCAGTTTCTGGTGTCTGTGCGGATCTCTTACGAAAACAATACCTTCATTGCGCACTTCTCACTAAAGGAGAATTTGAAGTCTAATTGCTATTTCATTTGATGAAAAGGTTGTGTTTCAATGAAGTGTGTTATCAAGGGCTTATCTAATTTGCGAGTGGCCTTGTATGGACAGACACTGGACCGTGCGTTGAAATCTCCAATGTGATTTCGCGTTGATTTTCATTGAAATCGCAGACCGTGCGTAGAAGTCACCACTCTGATTTCGCGTTGATTTTCGAGGAAATCGTAGGCCGTGCATTGAAGTCTCCACTCTGATTTCACGTTGATTTCCATTAAAATCGCAGACCGCGCGTAGAAGTCACCACTCTGATTTCGCGTTGATTTTCGCGGAAATCGTAGACCGTGCGTTGAAGTCTCCACTCTGATTTCGCGTTGTTTTCAATTCAAATCGCGGACCCTGCGTTGAAGTCTCCACTCTGATTTCGCGTTGGTTTTGACGTAAATCGCATATCGTTCGTTGAAGTCTCCAATCGGATTTCGCAACGATTTTCGAGTTCCGTGCGTTGAAGTCTCCAATCTGGTTTCACACTGGATTTTTTTTTCTGAAATCGCAATATTTATGTTAGACCCACATTGAAGTCCTAGATCTAGTTTCGCATTTATTAGAAAAATCGCACTTTGAATAGCGCCCATTGCGTTGGAGTCCAAAATCGTATCACGCTTTGTTCTCCGGAATCGCTGCAGTACCGAAAGTCAAGCTTTGAGTTCTACCATCCAACTTCGCCAATTATTTAATGAGAATATAAAAAGCTGGGTTGCGCGCCGACGCCTCCATCGATTTCGCCTTCCCCCCACATAACTTTTAAATCCCCAATCTGAGTTGGCAGCCAAGGTTTCCGAGATTTTTTTTTCTTATTACTGAGTTTGGAAATCGGATCTTTCTGATAAGAGATCAAGTAATTTCGCAATGCGACATTAAAATGCTAACTAAGATTCGCTGCAATGACTCACATTAATGAGGGATATCATTAATGAGAATTTTTACTAGATTTATATGCTGCTGAAGGTTTTTCTGAAAAGCTAAAGCAGTTGGAGGAATTTTCATTCAACCACCCCATTAGCATTGAAACGCTCACGATTGTTTCCTTTATCCCTGGCACATCCAGTTGGCGCCTTTGAGTTGGCTCTCCAAAGCCGGCGACGCGATAAGTCCAATGGCGCCAAGTCGAATGGCTGCAGTTCGAACTGCACGAACGGAACCAGCAACCTTTTGACATTTCTTCTAAGGGGTACTTGCTAACTCATCAGATATAGCTTTCGTCGCATAGGAACTTTGGCTAATGTAATAATCGGTGACCCACTCATTATGTTAAGGAGGAGAATAAATATTGTGGTTTTGGGGAACGGCTTGATAAAACAAGCCCGATCCCAAACTAGACTTGCCCATTTCCTGGGATGAGACTTTGGCTGATTACTGTGCCTGCTGAAACCGCGACAAAGAACCTATGCTAATAGGCATAACTCAGATAAAGAGCCGAAAATGGTCACCGTAAACCAGAGCAAAGAGCAGTGAGTGGCGGGCGACGGAGATGGATAGGAAAAGGAAAGGAAGAGAAAGGGAAAACCAAGTCCGTCTCCCTCGATCAACGAATTGTTGCCAAGAAAAACGCCTAAAAAACCACCGCGAAAAATCCTCACAAAATCGTTCTTTGGAAACAAGCGCATTTCTATAACCGGTAGATAAAAATCTGACATCTTTATTCCGAGCAAATTTTCGGCATAGGTTATCGCCAATATTGGTTCATTATTCAAACGAGAATAGCTTCAGTTAAAGATACCGGGTAGTTATGGCAATTTTATCTTTAGCATAAGTAAGAGATTAATCTTTTAGTTAAAGCGCTATAACCAAGATGAGCACTTTCTGATTCTAACGATTAGCAAGATATAATTAGTCTGTACTCGCACCTCATTTCGTATTGTGAGTAAAGAAGTGACCCCGACGCAAGAATTGAATCTTTGAGCGGTACTTCCAAAATGTCACATCTTTCAAATCTTTTCACAGTTGCTCTTAAATGTAATTAATTTTTTAATGTCGTGTTTTTTTACATTTTTTCAGCCTGTATCTACATGTTCCTTAAAACAAACATTTGGAGAATCCTGTCAAATGGAAACCACACCAAACATCCCACCAGGAAAATTTAACAATGCGATCTATTTTCGGCTACACAAAAAAATTAACTTATTCACAAATTTCCAAGCCATTTTTTTTAAATTGAGCCACTTCCTGGGCTTAATTTGATTATACGTCAAACGTCGCCTGAAACCTTTTTAGTTGGACATCTCGTCTTATACGGCGCGGCGTGGTGCTACTGGAGGGGAAGAGAAGGGGAGGGGGAGGGGGGAGTGAACAGAGCAAATACGAGTGAAAGGCAGCAAGGAGTGTTGCCGGACCAACTTAGTCCAAAGGCTGTTGCAAGGTTCCACGACGCGGCGAATCGGCAACACCGCCGTGCAAATACGGCACCGCCGCACAGCCGCCGCCGTCGCCAATACGCTGCTCCCGCCGCAGATAAATTACCTTCAATTACAACATTTCATAAGCTACCCAGACTCCCAATCTTAAACCCCTATTACAAAAACTGCATTTATGACACGTATATCTCATTATAATACTGTAACCGCAAAATAATGGTCAGACCAACGACTTTTCGGATACCTTCTAAAAACTGCGTAGAGGATAGTGAGTTACTCTTGAAATGTTCTTTTAACTTTATACGCATTAGGACTTTTTGGGATTTTTTTAAAAGCAAGATTTAATACTTGAAAAGTCCCGGAAGCACCAGATCCCTGGTGTAAACCATGCGTTATCTTTTTTAGCCACCCTTTAAAAAAATCACTTGAACGGATTCATTTTATTTATTATTATTTTTTGTACAAAAAAAACGAACTACCATCTTTGAGATGCAAAAGTCCGTTTTTAAAGTAAGGCATCTGAAATAACACCATGAAGACGACGGCTAACAGCATGCGGAAACAAATATACGGACTTTTTTCGTTGGTAAAATAAAAACAAAATTTATCAGAATAAAATTAATTGGAATGGGATCCGCCTAATAACAAACAGAGATCTGTTCAGATAATTGGTTCTGGATGATGGTGGATCATTTGGTTGAGAAGCATTTTTCATACAATGTCTGGGCAAGGTCTTAATACAAAAAGTCAGAGGCTAGAAGAACCTGTTTATACGAACTTTCAAAGGCCTAGCTAGCATCTTTGAATTTTAAGGAAAAGTGCACAAAGTCGCTTGGGCGCCTTGGGTCTTTTGACCAATAAGAGCACTTTGCGTTCGCAAAAGGCTGTCCAAACACCTTTTATGTTTTGAAAACAAGTTCATATCTGACGTAACAAGCATGAGGGCATAAGGTGTCCTACAACCGAGACATATTGAGCGGCACTTCAGGGCAAGGCCGTCCGATAAATACACTTAAAATTTGATAGGTGGCATATTTAACCTCTTGTGTTATACCTTAGTTTAGTCTTTCATTACGAAGATGATCGACATGCAATCGGGGAAGTAAGATTCGATCAACCTAGGTTGTCTCAGGTTTGGTTAGGCCATATATGCCGCGTGGCTCTTTCCGTTAAGGTCACAAAGCTATGCTTCGGCTAACATGCAAGCAGCAGTTACTAACACCAAGAAGAAAGTGGCATCAGGCTTAATACCGTTAGGTTAGGTTAACCTACGTTTTCTTAGGTTAAGTAAACCTAGGTTTGCTTAGGTTAGGTAAACCCAGGTTTGCTTAGGTTAGGTAAACCTCGGTTTGATTAGGTTGGGTAAACCTTTGGTTTTTTAGGTTAGGTAAACCTCGGTTTGCTTAGGTTAGGTAAACCTTAATTTGCTTCGGTTTGATTAACCTAGGTTCGCTTAGGTTAGGTTCCCATTGCCTTAAGCCATTCAGCTGCTCGAAAGGTGAAACACGTAGGATGGGGATCCTCAACTTCTGACTTTACAGTGCGTTTAATTGATTGAAATGGCTAGTGATATAGGTTAGTCGGGGGTTGAGAGTCATTACATAATTCACTCGCATTTGGCACATCCCGCGAGGCTTTTGCCGACGTCGGGGTTCGAGTCGAGGTTTAGAAAAACCCGTTCTGCAGAAAGCAGGTCGCGGCAGCGGCGGCGGCGGCGGCGACGCTCCGCGCACAGACTGGTTGGTCCACGTGCAACCAGCTGCCTATCGACCAGCTGCCCACTCAATCCACTCCCTTTCGAAATACTTTCAATAGCTTTCAGCATCTTCACAGCTTACCAACAAATCTTTGGCTCACCCCGAATAAAATATACCGAATCGAAAGGTTTTCTGCTTCGGCTATAGTCATTAATCGCGTAATAGCCATCAAAACAAAATTTATTTCGGAATAGACACGCTCATTCCTAGCGTGTTTATAAAGAATTACGGTACGTTTTTAAGCTAGCCTTTCCATAACTTAACCCACAACAGCCCAAAGTATTTGGAGTGAACTTTACCTTAAGAGAAATTAAAATAAATTTTCCCATTAAAATACGCATTTTTCAGCTTTGGAAAATGCCTAAATATTTAAATTCCAGGTTTTCAGAGGGGTGATATTTTTTAAATTGAGACAATGAGCTGAAAAGATCCTCTATAATATTTTTTTGTTTCCGAACGGCATCGCTGGGCGGTATAGTGGGTCAAGGAAACTCACATTTCTTCACCTAAAATTTGACCTAATCCAACCTAATTCACTTCACGTAACCTACTTTAATCTAGGTACTCAAGTTCTCGCCAAAGTTTCTATTAAACATAAACTCACATCAAAGCCATCTAAATTAACCCGGACGATGTAGAACAATAACCTACAACTTGTCAGAAACCTTTTTTCTTATTTCAATGCAAAAAATCTCTGAGCAAGTACTTAAACTGAGTACTCCAGGCTCAGCTTGGTTTGCTTATTTACTTTTTGCGGCCGTAAAATAAAGAGAAACGTTCCTTTTAGCGCCTGAAATCTCGTTCTTATGCATGAGTAACACGTTTAATTGGGCCCCTGGGATGCGTGCGATTAAGAAATATACGCGATTACATTGTACATAAAACAGGAATGTGAGCACATGCAGCGACGAGCCATGCGAAGCGATATTCAAAAAATGCCTCGTTGAGTGATCTGGTCTCCTTGACATTTTCCTGATGATATCTCTGCGACTACAACACCACTGTTTCTCCAGAGAATAAATATTTACTGGCCGGAACCCAGCACCAATATTTAGTCAGCTGCTCTCAGAACACGTTTTCGAACGAATGCTAGAGCATGGTCTCAAAGCTGACTGATTGTGAGCGGAAAACCTACCTATCGTCTAGGAAAACTGATTGGGATTTTTTGAAGGGACACCTTAACTGCAGATCGCTGGAATTTCCCCCATTTGTAAGGAAAATAGCGAAAAAGAGATAGAAAATTTAGCCAAAAAAAAATTGATTCCTTCAGATCTGATAACTTTTGAGTCTTTTGTATATTTACTAAATTTGGAGATTCTCTTTCAGAATTTCTTTTTTTTCCACAATTTTTATTTATTTTCTTATTTTTCTTAAAGATGTACTTCTTTATAAAGATTTCTCGAAATATATGAGAGTTACCGTCGTAGGTCCTGTGAAGACAAGACTGTATTACCACTTCAAGGAAAATATTAATTTTAAATTAAATTTTCAAGTACCCTTTTATAAGTCCTTATTTGTCTTGATTGTAAAAGATAAAACCGGTACAGGGCTCATTTATGTTGGTTTTCGAGGTAGACATTTTAATCGAAATATCTCGTCCTACCCTTTCGTTTGATATGGTTATCTACCGAAAACTACACTAAATATGTGTTATATATCTTTTACTTACTCAAAACATGGTACTACCTAAACCGGGTATTCATACCAAAAAAGCCAGGAAAAATAAACCTCTAAAGAGTGAAGCCATCCAAGGCTGCCGTAAGCGCCAACTCAACACACGTAATACCTCTCAAGGCACCGAGGAAAACAAAGACATTCTAAGAGGACAGCTAAATATTTGCGCATAACCGTCCGAAATCAACGGTTTTAACGACCTCTCGTTTCGCATCGTTTCCTGATAAACCCTCACTTACATAAATGCAGCTAATTTAGGGCTGAATTCCCGCCTTCACTCCACGTTTACATCCTTACCTGCGATCTAATTTGGATCAACATTTCATTACATAATTACGGATTGACAATCTACAAACTC
>Ga0058701_10005349_pt1 | contig 10635 bp, 7 predicted proteins | sample AgamicOrMae_FD_97039 | JGI IMG/M metagenome (GOLD analysis project Ga0058701, IMG submission 97039) | Agave microbial communities from Guanajuato, Mexico - Or.Ma.e | ecosystem: Host-associated > Plants > Phyllosphere > Phylloplane/Leaf | place: Guanajuato, Mexico | collected 2012-06-04 | reverse complement strand
TCATTAACGCTATAACTTCTTATGGAGAGATCAATGTATATCACACCGTACACAAGTTTTTTAGACACTGGTGACTTGTTTTTCTTCATTGATTTCGTAGGAATAAACGTTTCCTTTTCAAATTTTCTAACTTATAGCACATTACACCTTTAGTTCAAAGCGTAAATCTTAAAAGGTAGTTCTTTTACCGTGAGATGCTTATCCATTTTTTTTTTCAAACGCCAGCAAAATAATAGAAAAATCTTATGAACGCGCTTACAACCTACTCCGCCAGTATTTTCGTTGAAGTGGAACCATTGAATTGTCGGAACGAAGTGATAAACCACCATTGCTGTCTAATTACAAATTTTTGTTGTTATTGTTTGCAGCTCAACATAGAGCGTTGTGTACCCATGAAGACGGCGATTATGACGTCATTGTAGTGGATGAGAATAATTCGTCCGTTCTAGCTGATCACGATAACCATTCCAGTGGACCTCCCTCATTAAAGGTGAGCTTTTGTCAAGTTATTTTTTCATACTGGTGCTTCGCCTCAGGCATGAGTTCTATGACTTTTGCCGTTAAACTGGGTTAGCGGTTGAGTTCATAGTTTTGCATTTGATTCTTGAGGTGTTTTTGAAACTTTTAATCAACACCACCAGAAGATCTTGCATAGCGTATTTGTTCAAGTTGAGGAAGTGGATGTTGTCTATCCTGGTGATCAGTTTTCATGGGGTTTTTATGGGTTGTCTTTGTTTAAGACCGGCATTGTGCTTTTTCTGTCCTTCTCAAAATTTGAGTATTCTTCCGTCTGTCTACGTATTTTTTAGACTGATATGTAGCCAGCAAGTTTTCCCAAAAAGTTAACCTTGGATTTTTATTTCTTTTTTAAGATGCAGATTTTTTTCTAAAACTGATGTCTTTCCCTCATATCTTATCAACATGGGTTAAAGACGTGTCGAATAATACAGAAATATTTTTTTTAAAGAGACTTCTTTGTTTTATTTGTGCTTCTCAGCGGCTTATATTTGTGACCATTCTATTTTTTCAAAATTTTTACCACCACGCGCAAATTATGGACATGTTTTCTTAAGCTGAACTTGATCAAAGTTTCACAATCAGAGCAAGCTCAAAACACTTAACTTTACGCAAAAAAGTACCAGCGACAAATCATTTAGCAGTGGGTTTCCGGTACGTGAGTTTATGGTGCAATCAATCGTGATTAGAGTAGAAAAAATGCGACTGTCACGGTGACATTGTTTGCGGCATGACTTTTATTGGTTGTATTTAAAGTTTGCTATTTCGACCTACTACTGATTCTCAAAAATGCGGTTACTGAAACAAAAAGCATGGCCAAATCTTGGCATGTTTCTATAAATTACTAGCTGAGTTCTAGTTCAAAGAATGAACTTTTCTTCCCAGCGAGAACGACCGTTTACCTCTGAACCCCTCCCAATAGGCAGAATGTTAGTGAACTTTTATCGAAAACTTACTTCTATATTTCTAACAATCTCTTTTCTTTTGCTGATTGGTGCTCAAACAACTCGGGAACGTATTTAGAGATCTCGTCTCGTAGTTATTTATAAGCAACTCTGTGTTTACTTTCTTACGTTGCCAACAAGTGCGCGCGAACGAAAGTTACACTTTGGCTTCGTCCCAAACCGTTTATAAACTGACTCTAAACAAAGTTGATATTGACAAAGAACTGCCCTAAAAGTTTGCTAAAAAGAGCTATTCAATTTGTCAGAATTATGAGTTTGCGGTTTTCGGCACGCGAATACGAATTATTTTTGATCAAAAAGTGGAAAAGAACGATTTCGCTTGAAATTTATGTCATAACTTATATAATATATATAAGGAATGTAAACCCATCGTTCATTCTAAATTTTTAAGGTTGCATTTTCAACCTTTTGGTTCAACCCCTACGACGTTAAGCACAAGCAAACAAAACGGTTTCAAATAGAGCATTTCCTTAAAAAGGAACTTGCATCCAGCCCCATTTATTTTAGGTCTCTGGCCAATGAAATGACTGAGGTTACAAAACCATTCGTACATTTGCCAACAGTCATTCATGTGAAAAAAATGGGGGAAAAAAGGAAAAAAAAAAGAAGAGAAAAATGAATCGCACAATAGAGCTCAGCAAATTAGCAAAACAATTTTGCACCAATAGTTGAGCTTAGCTTGTTACGATGATATTTTAAAATATCATTTTTCTCCTCGGATACCGCAATGTTTTCTTGTTTTCGACACAGATACAGGTATGACCGTGATTATTAGTTATTGCGTGATGGCGTACGAAGATGTGATCAACGTAAAACTTAAACGAAATTTTGATTCGGTCATTTTTCATCCCGATTGGACGTATTTAACCATACGCCATAATGTCTCTGGTGTAAATAAATCAACTCATCATTCTGTTAAGAATCCCGGCTGTGGTGTACGTCCGCGTTCTCTTTGTGTCAGTGTAGCCACCACAATGTCCTCATGACTTCTACGATACGAGTATCGGTACGTTCCCGCGTAGAGAAAAATGAAGGGTGTCTGTCTTTGGGAAGGTTAGCTTTTTGCTTAGGAAGCTTGTTGCATGCTGGTCTGGTTTGAGGTGGTGTATGAATGTTACTCTTGCTAACGTTTCTGTCTTGTTAACTGGAACCTTACTAGGCCACTGAACGCCCTCGTCCTCGAGCCACTTCATTTAACCACACTAGCTATCCAGCCAATACCGCTTCCGGAGACGCTGAACAATACGCGCATGCGCAGAGGGTTCAGCACAAACAAGTTCCTGTACGCAAGGTAGGTTAGGTTCAGGGACATTTACACCATACATTCATCCCCCTGTATCAAATAGTTAGTGCAAATGTAAGAAGGAACACACTTCCCATCCCCAATCCACAAGTACAGTTTGGTACCTCCGCGATGCGAGGAGGTTAGGGCTCAACAAACCTTTTTTTTTAACAAATACTTGAGTTACTCTGTATTTTCCGTTCTATTTTTCAGTTCTTCCGTCTTCAAATTTTGCCTCCTGTGAAACAATCATGTACCGTAACGCTACTTATTCGTATGGGCTTTCGGGCTTTCTCTGAAGTCTTAAATAAACGACAAAAATCTACAGAATTAAAAAAAATCGACATGCTTCTAAAAGCCAGAGTTTCTTGTTTCAAAACGACCATTATTTTTTTTATTTTTTTTAAATAAAATCCACAAGAATGCTACTTACTACTAATAAAACTTTAATGAATTTCCTTGGCACAGATAGATAATTTTTGTTAAGACCACGGAAGAGACGAATGACTTGCTAACATTGACTTACTTAGTTTGTCGTGCCCTCTCTGAGTTACCGTGCGTGCTTTTGGGCTGGTATGTGTCAATAGCTGTAAATGTCGACATTGGCTCTCTACGCCAAAAAAATAATTTAAAAAAATAAGAAAAAAATAAATAAACATGTTGGAAATTAAATTTTTGACGGCTGAACGTTTCGATATGAATTTCAGATTTGGGGATCTGCTGTCAAGTTTCTCCTATTCTGATTGGAGGGAATCTTCTAAAAATCAAATCATAGCTGCTCCCGTTAAATAGTGTGTATAGAAGATCTTGCGAGCAAATGTTTAATCTTCATTTTGGGTTCGATTTTTTTTCTTCAGTAATTGAATCTTACAAGACTTTTAAGGGTCGTATTTCTTGTTTGTAAACTTTATTAATGACGGAATTTTATGCTTGAATCCAAGCATAAGCGATGTTGGGAGATTTGTCGGTCTCATGTCTATGTCGTAAGTGAGCTGCAAGACCCTGTGGATTTTTGGGAACAGCGATGCTGCCCGCCCAACACGAGTGTTATGCGTGTTGCATGGTACGGGCGTGCTTCCTTTGGTCTCAGCTTGTATTAGGCAACACGCAGGACACTTATCGAGCGGGTTGCATCGTCATTGCAGAAAAATCTCAGGTGATTGTAGCTCATCCGGTACGAGTACATATTTGCACTAGCTAAATCCTTCTTCTGCGCTTTACCATTTTAGTCTCCTTCAAATGCTTATCTTACGAATGTTTTGTACGTTTGTGTCAATGTTGCATGAAGCTTTTGTGTCTTTGCTTGTGCCAGATAAGCATGGCGGTTAAAAAAGATTATGTGGTTATTTCAAACTGTTGACATTGAATTTTTCGATTACAGAGAAGTACATTTATGAGCTTAAACCGTTTTTGCATTAGCAATCTCCATTCCATTCGAAGCCTCCATCGGAACTTTTGCTCATGACTGTACGTTGAGCGAAGCGGCAAGAGAAGATTTCTGGGCTTTTTGAAACAGTAAAGGTGTTTTAGAAAGAATTAAAAATGGGGGTATGAGTGAGAAGTGCCTCAGCTTCAGTTGCTTTTCAGATTTTTTCGCCCAGCAGACCCATCCTTGGCGTGGCTTTGTAAATTTTTAGTTTTAGGATTCGTAGAAGATCTATGCGCAGTGTCTTTATAAGACCTTTGAGTGTCTTTTTATCGCTTGAGCCAAAGCACCATCAAAACAGCGTAGTTCGAGGTTACTGTTCAGTTGTGGCTAGCACTTTATTCCTGCTTGATAAAACGCTGTTAAGACGACCGATAGCATCTAATTGTAACATCATTACCTTGATTGATAGCAAAAGCTTATTGACTGTGTGGAAGCAAAATAAAAACAAACCAACTTATAATATGCATCACAAGTCGAAAACATGCGATGCAAGCGCCGTGTTTTCATTGAAATATATCCTGCAGTAGATAACTTAAAAAGAAATCTGTTGCTTTTTTGGGTGTCGATGCTACATTTTTTATAAGTAGAATAAATATTTGCCAGCTCCGAAAGAAAAAAAGTGAAAGAATATTCAGCTTTTCATTCACTTTATTGACTTAAACATTTCTTTTTTTTGGGAGGAAAATTTCATTTTGGCTTACTTTTTAGTTAATATCAAAAGTTAATCAGTATCATTGCTATTTCTCAGTTTTCAAGCAAAAACTTTCTTTGTGAGATTTAAATATAAACTCGCGAAGCATTTGCCGCGATCTAATAATGTTCGGCAGAAATGTGATGGTGAGACCTTTGTTTCAATGTACTTACAGTTGTGTAATTATTTTTTCAGAGTGGAGGATCGGTTGAGGACGTCAACTCGATGAACATCTTGTCGAACGAGCCATCTGCTGATACGAACGTAACCCTAACTGAAGACATGAGCCAAAACGACAATGAGGACACGCATAAGGAGTTAGAGGACAACGATGATAGCTGGACGGACGTGAATCTAAATGAGGACGGAGACCTGGTCGCCACGGCCCGCATTAAAGGTCCTTGCGAAGATCCAAGGAATTTAGATAATTTAACTCAATCGAGAGGTAAGGGAAAATTGGATTACCTCGTTATGTGAAATTTGGAGGCCTTACAAAGCCGAGAGGGATAAGTGTATATTCATGCATGTCATCTTGCAAAATAACGAGAACTGATACGAGATGCTAGAATGTCTCCAACACGGAATGGAAGTTCTCCGACGAAAATGCAACCTGATCTTATGTCTTTTAACCCTTACGTCTTCAAGGTAACTAAATTCCAATGTCGTCTAAGTTAACCTCACTTCACCTTCACCCTGACGTAATTCAGGGTAACCGCACATAACTCGATGGTCACAAGCATTAACCTTCAAGGTGCGAGTGTCGTATTTCGTAACCATCGAGCTCAAAGTGCCGTTTTCCGTTACCTTCAAGTTGCTGCGCATTACAAAACGACCTTCTTTTATGTTACTACAAAAAAAAATATTCGGCTAATTAGTGATTTGGTGGGTAGATATTGTAGACGGAAAGTCTTATCTACCGTTTCCACCCATTAAAACATTAATCGGCCGAACAATATATATGTTGTTGTTTTTTTAGCGACAGGGCCGAAGCCGTTTTGTGACGCGCAGCAACTTGACGGCCAAGGAAAATCCCATTTTAAAGTCGATGGTTACGAAAAACACCACTCGCAACTAGTCTGTTACTGCTTGTGGATACGGGCTTACCCCATCTGAATTCGCATCATGGAGCCGATGAGGAATAATGAAAATTTGTAGAGAGGTTGAGTGACTTGCATTGACATTGCGTTGCTGTTCAGGGGCTCAACTCGACTCGGAGGGAAACGTTGAGCGCGGAGAGAAACCTCCTCCTGGAGAGATCTCCGTGGTCCGGGTCCCCGCCGACTCCAACACCGCCCCAGTGGCAACTCCGACGCCCCGGCCGGAGGAGCTGCCGATCAAGAGCTTAGGGGAGCCTCTTCCGCTGCCAGTGGCGACGCCCTCGAGGGAGGCGTCCCTCACCCAGAAGCTGGAGTCCGCCTTGGGGTCCGTTTGCCCCCTTCTGCGAGAGATCATGGTGGACTTCGCGCCCTTCTTGTCCAAGACGCTGGTCGGATCCCACGGCCAGGAACTCTTGATGGAGGGCAAAGGACTGACCACGTTCAAGAACAGCCAGTCTGTTGTTGAGCTTGTTATGCTTCTCTGCTCGCAAGAATGGCAGAACTCTCTGCAGAAACACGCTGGATTGGCTTTTATCGAGCTTATAAACGAAGGAAGGTGAGGACCCCTGATATGCGTATAAAATGTATACTTGAAGGAGGTCGATAATGGGGTACTTGACCATTTTTTTTCTGAGATAGCCAATTGAAAGAGCTCAAAAAATAACGAAAAAAAGTCCAAAGAGCACCCTTCTACGATCAGCCGATCGCCCGGAAATCAAGTTTAAAGTTCCCTGTGACGTCACAAGGCCCGATAATTTGTCGGGCCTTGTGACGTCACAGGCAACCTCAAACTCGATTTCCGGGCGATCGGCTGATCGTAGAAGGGTGCTCCTTTGGACTTTTTTTCATTATTTTTTGAGCTCTTTCAAATGGCTCTCTCAGAATAAAAAGGGTCAAGTACCCCATTGATACAGGAGAATCGATGATTGAAGCAACGAGAAAGGATATCTATGTGTAGGGGAGGAAAGGCCGAGCTTGAAAGTTAGGAAGGCTGTAGCTAAAAACCGCGGTGGATTCGTCACTCATTTCCATTTTCCTTGCCCAAAGCCTCTTTGATCAGTTTGCCAGAAATATTGAGTTTTGTTGTGTTTTTCAGGTTGTTATCGCATGCGATGAAGGATCACATCGTGCGAGTGGCCAACGAGGCCGAATTCATTCTAAATAGAATGAGAGCTGATGATGTTCTGAAACACGCGGATTTCGAGGTGAGTCTTGCTTACAGCTATCGTTTTGCGAACGAGCAATTGTCATTACGAAAGGGACCGCCAGGGCTTGTGGTGTTGCTGAACACCTTCCCTGTTGGGAAACCCTGCAGCTTATTGCGAAATACTCATCAATATTTTCGGGGAGAAATCAAACCACGTGTGCAATCGAAATCCGTGAACTTTTGTAAACTGAATTCTCAAAACAGTTTTTTTTCGAATGAAATAATATTTAGCCCATAACAGGACTGAAATTTCAATTTGAAAATTTGGACTGAAATTTAGCTTAAGAGAAATAAGAAGGATTTTTCCCTCTAAAATACTCAATTTTAAGCTTTTGAAAATGCCTAAATTATTGAATTTCAGGTTTCCAGAGGGTTGATATTTTTTTGATTGTGACAATAACAGTTGTCATTGTCACATTTTTTCACATCACACACATCATATTAAAGTGTGACAAATTAACCTTCAAGATCCTCAAATATTTTTTCCTTTTCCGAACGGCATCGCTGGGCGGTAGTTGATTATTAAGAAATATTCGGGAAACAAATCCGTGCTCGGGATACAAAATTCAAATTCTTGCCAGCAGCAATGAAAGGATTGTGTGCGAAAGAGGTTGGAAAATAATTTGTGTGATGCTTGTTCCACAGTCGCAATGTGCTCAGACACTCCTGGACAGACGCGAAGAGGAACGAATGTGCGACCACCTGATCACGGCGGCGCGGAGACGGGACAACGTCATTGCCGGCCGACTCCTCGAAAAAACAAAAAATATTCTATCAAACAAGCTCGGCGCGTGGGGATACATGGATCCTCAAGGAGCGATGTAAGCATTCTCCTCAAAGCTTTTGAAATCTCGGAAACGATTCTTTGAGATCAGTACATTCTCGTGATCCAGTCTGGCTGTATCATGATTCGTGTAATTTTTTTAAACAATTTCGCGCTTTTTATTTCGGTTTAACGCAGCTTACTTTATTTTAGTCCAATTTTGTATGTCGTCGGTCCAGTGATACTTTTTTTTCAGAAGAATTCTTAGCGCCTCGGAAAATTTTAGCGCGGTCAGAAAGCGTTAACGCAAGTTATCTTCTGCCGTAGACAGTGGGACCACCCTAAAGGACAGACGGGCGTGCAAATAAACTGACAGATGGGCTCACAGACGCTTCTCTAAATACTAATTATCTTGACGGTTTTTTTTTAAATGGTCGAGAAACGGAATGCAATCTTATCCCAAATTTGAATTTTTGCGCCATTATGGTAATTGCATCGACATGGAAAAAAAATTCAACATATTAGAGAAGCATCAATGGAAGAAATAATTAATGTTAGTTCGGCACAAAAAGTGAGATCCGATTCCCGTATTTTTCGCTTGTGGTTTGTTCAGCTCGAACTGCTGTCGAAGTGACACCGAGTTTCTCAAATCGAAAAGCTCGCAAAACGATCTGCGCAGGAGGAAGTAGCATTTGTTGCGGAGGTTGTTTAATGTTTCAAGGAATTGATTCTTCACGTACGGTTTATACAGGGAATCGTATCCTATCCGTCTGTACCGTAAATGGATAATTTTACCTGCCGATTTTTCCAAAGACCATGGAAAACTTGAGCAGTAGGCGGAATCATACCTTAAGCAGGGTTTACTCGATATTCGTCAAGTGCACTGTTCCTTTACGTGAGCGACTAATGAATACTAAAAAATTGGTTATTTCAGCTATTAACGTCCAGAGATTAAAGCAAATAAATGCAATGTGCATTGGTTTTAAATGTTCACATATTTTCTTTGGAAAAGCCTAGAGGTTTCAAGGGACTGACGTTTCAGTGCACTCATTATGTACCAAACTAGAAAAGTTGTCCGTATATATTTTCCAAAATGAACGTCTGCCCCTTCTTCGTATTTTTTTTCAAAGAGTAAAAGAAAACCTTCGATTTTGTATTACATTATTATTGTTCATAGACCTCTGAAAGTCATTTCTTCAGTTTTAAGGGATATATATTTATGTAAAATTCTTTCTAATAATGTTGCATACTTTGAGGTTTCTCCTTGGGCTATCCACTGACTACCTAAGACCCAAATAAAAATACTCCCCCCTCCTCTTTTACTGCTTGGAACGTAGAGTTCTCCTCCCCCAATCTATGGTGGCAACGTAGCGCCTTCTGTTTAGAAATCGTTTTATGATGACCTTTTTAGGTCGAATTGATTCGTTGAGGCTATGAAAGAACTGAAGCGCGTTTAAGTTGTGTACTCTACGCCTTAAGTGGTATTGTTGAACTGTTCTTTATTATTTCAACATATTCCACGTTATCTCCAAATCGGAAGTGCCCTCCCCTCCCGTGAAGCCCCATAAGAGTCGCCTGATCTGCGTTCCGGTTTCGTAGTCAGTGGAAGGCTTCTCGCTACTTTCTTTTTAAAAATGCATTATAAGTCAGTTAGTTCACTTCCAAGCTTTGTCACTCTATTCAAACACACCTTTAAGAGAAAGGATAAAACAAAATAAATATATAAGCAACGTTAAATTTTGTTCAAACTAAAAGCATCCAGCATAGGAAGCTTTCCTGACTGTTATCATTGTTATAGATTGAATCAATTTTGGAAACTGGATGCATGGGAGGATGATGCGAGGAGAAGAAAGAGATTTATCCATAATCCGCGAGGCTCCAGTCATCCAGAAGCCACTCTGAAGGCTGCTCTCGAGCATGGAGCCCCAGAAGACGCTATTCTACAGGTAAGACTGCGTTATGCTTAAGAGTCAGCGTTGTTTGGTTAAATTTAACCGTGTGGGGTGAATGTTTAGGCCCGAGAGGAATTCCACGCTCATCTGGCAGCTTCTCGCTCGCAACAGCAGCAGAATATGCAGCAATCAACGGACTTGATGGATGATAATGAACTACTTTCGGATGACCGGGATCTAGATGTTGATCTTGCTGGTAAGAAAACGAAGCCGATATGTTCGCTGAACCGTTGCATTTGGAGATGTCCACAGTGAGGTCTTATCCAGAACGATTCCTCCAATTTGAAGGAAAACGATAAACAAAAAGACGACTCGTCATTTCAGTATTTTGTTGTTAAGAACTTTTCGTTGAGTGTAATTTATGATTTGATGACGTGGAAATTTCAGGGATTTTCTCAAGTTCGTAAAATGTGACAGGTCAGTGACTGCCAAAGCGATATATTCTATGAGGCGACTCTATTTTAGGTTCGAATGAAAAGGAAATTCCACTCACCACAAAACACGATATAATGTCATATTTTTCCAATAGCATTTATTATTTCTGTTTTTTTACACTATTATTTCGTATTTTGAAACTTGAAATCCGCTTTTTGTAGCTTGAAATTAACCTAATGGTGCCGAGAGTCGTCTGTCTATTTAGTTTTCCTTCAATTTTGAGTTGTGTGACGCAATGTGGATATCTCCATTTCCGTCCTTGAGATGGATTTGGTCAATGACTGTCGGTCGGTAAGGT
>Ga0058701_10005348_pt1 | contig 10637 bp, 4 predicted proteins | sample AgamicOrMae_FD_97039 | JGI IMG/M metagenome (GOLD analysis project Ga0058701, IMG submission 97039) | Agave microbial communities from Guanajuato, Mexico - Or.Ma.e | ecosystem: Host-associated > Plants > Phyllosphere > Phylloplane/Leaf | place: Guanajuato, Mexico | collected 2012-06-04 | reverse complement strand
TACTTGTAGTCGTTGAAAATCTTACAGTTCTTCTGCGAATTCTTTCATTCTTCTGATTCTGTTGTTTACATTTTTTCCCTCCTAGAAATCGGAAATAGCTCTTGAATTGCTCGCCATTGACCACACAGTGACGTGAATAAATGTCCTTGATTGTAACTAAGTCTCAGTTGAGCGGCCACTTCAGCAAGCAGTATCGATATTAACCCAAACTCATCGATGCCCTATCAGTGGCTCTTAGCCATCTTGTTCGTGAATTCCTTGTTATTCTATGCGAAAGCCGAGGAAGATCCTGTGCTCTCATATGGCGCTATTGTCGGGCCAGTCTTCGAGGGTGCAGCCCTCGTGCCTGACATCAATGATTATATCCATAGACTGGGGATTAAATACGATCGCATCATGGAGTTGCGTAAGGACCCTTACACAGGAGCCCACATCCTCCAGCGCACGAAAGAAGTGATGAGAAGTACGCCATTTAGTGCATTCGTGAGGACCAAAGTAAAATACCGTTCAGAGGATGTCGAGTCTCTGAGAGAAGCATTCTACCGGCATCCAGATTTATATGCAAAACCGGAACTATGCAAATCCTGGTACTTCAATGCGCTGGACGAGTTTGTGCTTCAAGAAGGAGGAAAGTTTGTTGGGATGACAGAGACTGGCGTCTGCTTATCGGACTACAATACCAATCAAACTTCTTTCATGGGCTTCTGTCTGCCTCAATTCCGAGCAAATATGTATCGCGTAGTCTCGATTGCGCAGATGAGTCAATCCAACCAATTGGTTCTCTTTCTATTCGATGAAGCTGGCCTATGCATTCCTTCAAAGGTTCCAGAAGCACAAAACTCCAGTTGCTTGGAAGGTGCGGGCTTGATTGGGAGACCATTCACTCTGGGTCTCTATACGATGGATGAAAGAAATAAGGAGCTCGGATATACTAAGGATATTCTGATTCCAGATCGGCACACACATGATTGGGTGACACATTTCAACCATTCTATGATCGAATCTATAACCTACTACAGGGATAATTTATACTTCACTCGAGGGTTCAGACTCCTGGGCGACGCAAAGTTGATTCAAGGATATGGAGAACGCTACACCATGTATCTGCCTCAAAGGTTATTCGAATTGGGACAGGAAGAATATAGTATTCAAGCGATGGAGCTATATGAGTTCAAGGAAAGGATATACTTTCACGCGGCTGGAGTGTCATTTGTCGATAGGAAAACCGAACAGAAGCCATTTTATTGGAGATGTGTCACAAGCGTCCACCAAAGTAAAGGTGAATTGATTATACCGAACAAGAAAACAAATGCCACAGTGGAGGGGCCAAATGGCAAGTGTATCCCGAGTACACTCAACGAGTATATAACGCCTGTAGATTTTGTCTTCTATAACGGAACCGGATGCAAAAAATTGCTCGCATTCTATCAATATGCAATGCGCGCTTTCGACCCGACCGCCGATATTGCCGAAGTTGGAATAGATTATCGAGCATATCCATTTCTAATAGTTGAATGGATGAACTTCCACCTCAAAGCCGTCATGTTCCACAATGAAAGGTTCTACTTCTTCACCACTGCCAATAGACTTCTCATCGAGACAACTGAAAGAAGAAACGACTGCTCTGAACTACTCAAGGATCCAAATGTATTAGAGGAACAGTACGCGAGCGAGTTCATCTTGAAATCTATTGCAGCTCTCCGTCACTCAGGCAGCACTGGCTACGCATCGTTAACGAAAGTCAAGTACCAATTTGATCCCCACAGGATAGGTAAACGATCGGGCACTGTTACCATTCCTAAGAGTGGCCAATTCAACGTCACTGACTTCATCTGGAATCCACCATTAGAATACCGAAGAGAGATACCGAAAAGTTATCTGCTCGCCACACCAGTTGAGGACCAGTTGAAGACCAGAAGTGTGGCCCTGACTGTTGTTTATCTCATCATTCTGATATTACTCATATTCGGTATGGGCTGTATCATATATTATTTTTGTTCAGTATCTGACAAAGCTTTGCAAGAGCCTCGACGGCCAAAATTTCTCCCTGGTGGCAACCCGACACAAGTGATACTTGCTTCACCTGTTAGCATGGTAAAGACCACTCGTAGTGCGCTCGCCACTCAAATTAATGCACAAGCTCAACCTGAGCCTCTAGTTTTCAGCAAGGAAAAGTCGAAGAGCGGAAGAAAGAGCTCTAGCGATAAAAACAAGCCTAAAGATAAGCAGAAAGCTGCAACAGCGAGGAAGCAAAAGTCTGAGAGGCAAAAGGGTGGTAATATTGAGGGGGAAAAAGAAAAATCGACTAGGCGAGTCGATTTGCCCGAAAAAATCCCTGCAAATCTATGAGCTGATGTATCATGAGTAACCAGAACGCGCCAAATAAATGCACGTTAGTCCAACATCTTCAACAGTTGTCGTGGATTTACATCTCGACTTTGCTTCACAACCTAATGATATATCAATCTAACATCTGATACGGATTGTAGCTCTTTGATTGGTTGTTCGGAGGAATGTTTTGGAAAATTGAGCGCGATTGGGTTGAAAATCGAGCCAGTGTGTCAAGGAGAGTACATCTATGGCATCTGTGATCGAGGCGTCAGGTGTGCCATCGAAACTGATGAGGCGATACAACTATCAAGAAGCTCAGTTTTAGAAATGGCTGACAAAACGACGCAGACATCCGGCGTTTGTCGAAAATCAAGTCTGGTATTTCTCCAGTTTGTCTATACTTGCTTAAATTCCGCGCCAAGAATGCTTGAGAAAAGAATCTTGTAATGGACAGGGGTCTCATTACAAGAGGCTGTTCCGTGCCTTTTTGGATTTGGATTGCCGAGACCGGCATAGACGGATATCGAAAATTTGTGTCCTCACATTAGATTGAGAACTCGTTCCCTTTCGATCTCCTCATCACCGATGTGTATCATAATGTTCGAAAGATACTCCACTAAAGTTTTATTGACGCTAGATCGATGTGATCAATGCGTGGTCACTTCATGAGTCAAAAGTTGTCCTCCTTCCCTTCCAATGCCTGGCCGAAGCGGACGATGTCCTCTGCTCGGCCGATCAGGCCGCACTCGAAGGAGATGCAATATTGCCTCGTGTTGGAGTTGCGCTCCACAGAGTCAGTATTGCCCTCGGCCCCGTTAACTCCGCTCTCGCTGCTACATCTTCAATGCCGACTCGTGCGAGCCTGCGTTGCGCCTCAGATGGAAACAAAAATCCGAGAAATCCACTCAAATATCGTTCCTTTAACCTTACCCATTCGGATCCCCTTCGTCTGATGAAAAATCTATTCAATATAACCACCCCATTCTTAGAAGTCCCCTTTTCATCATAAATCTTTGATGGGCCCAGCGAATGTTTGGCAAGATAAAGCTAACAGTCATGAGTCTGAGTTCGCTTGGTGCCGATAGAAACCGTGGCCAGAATGAGGGGTCCGCCCAAGAAGGTAATTTAAGTCGATCGATTCCTAGTGCACACAGTTCAAGTCCCATTGGAAGCCAAGACAATCCTATCGAACTGGCTGATGATAATGACTATGACTCTGACAATGACACTTGCAATGGCCTCATCACACCTCCCAAGAATATAATATCTTCGCCTAATAACAATAACATATGTAACAAGTCACCAGCTGAACACGTGAAATCTTCGATCAAGTTTATACCGGAATACAAACTGAATCAATTCTCGCCCATCAAAACAGTTCCAAGAATTATCTCTCGCAACTTCGAACGCCACAGCAAGAACATGGCTCAAGCCCAACAATCGCCCCCGATCACCGGTAACACTATTGCAAGTACTGGACCCTTGAAGACGTATGGAAGGCCATCGACTTCGAATTCCCCCATCGTCAACGCTTCAAGTGCTACGAAGCTCACTGTAACCAATGTATCCAAGTACACTGTGCCTTCAATTTCTTCAAAAAGCTCGTCGACAACGTCTGAGCTGTCTGCTCAGTGTATTATCAGTGCCACAGCGAACTCCAATCTGTTGAAAAAGACAGTGGCTACATCAGAAGCGCAACGCGTTTATCTTGCTTGCACAAGCTCAGAAGACACTTCCGCGGCTCAAAAAATGCCTACATTAAAGTCCTCTCCAACGTGTTCCCCAACTGGCCTGAATAATGCTGTATCTGCTACTTCATGCGCAAATGCTACTAGCAAGAGCAGTGTTGGCGACGGCGACAACCACGGACTGGTGAAAGAATCACTCCCACAGCAAAGAGGCTCTGCTTCTAGGCAAAGAGTTACAGATGCATGCAATACCTTGAGCACAATTCACCGCACTAACCCCATACCTTCTGCTTCTGTTGCTACTTTGCAAGATACGCATTCTAGTCCTATAGCCAGAACCACTGAAGCTACCGCAGACTCAAGCCTCTCAGCTATGCCAAAGAATAGATATGGTTCACATGTGATTACTCCAACATCGGCTAGTTACGCGACGCAAGCGCGTGCTGAGCCAGAATGCCCTCCCCCTCCCAATCCTATCTCTTCCTCGACTCCACCACGTTCGAATCCTATTGTTGAGATGAGTGGCCTTGAGGGTCAATCCAATACCAGTGATGCCACTAATAAGTCTTCAGTTCAAGCCAATCAATCTCAGACGAATGATATCACCCAGAGTAATACGTCTGCGACAAAAACCTTTGTCGCTGGCCTCAGGATGAAATCTCGTCCCAAGAAGAAAGGTCACATGATGGGTCCTTCGACCACGCCTCCAATCCCAGAAGCTGAATATAATAATATCTCCGGAAATTACATTGGGGAAAAAAATATAGTATCAAAAGAAGACATTGCGGTCGAAACTAAAGACGCTCCCAAACAAAATATTCCAGGTGATCAAGAGTCAAAGGATGCACAAGAATCCATACCGATACCCGACAGTAATAAGCTTCCAAAACCATTTTCTTGGGATCTGTATCTCAAGCTCGTTCCGGCGAAAGTTGCACCGAAAGAGGCCTTCAATCAACCCCCCATCTTTCCAAAGAACAATTTCAAGCTCGGTATGAAATTGGAGGTTAGGGACCCACGAAATAGTTTTGGTTGGGGATTAGCTACCGTGGTAGGTATCGAAGGGTTGTATCTCAGGTTACGCTTCGATAACACGGACAAATCAAATGATATCTACGAGCTAGTAGATTCAGATAGAATTCGATCGGTCGGTTCGACCAGCGAGCATTTACTGGCGCCTGTTAATTTTAAAGGTAACATTGCTTATTATTCAAAGTTTGTTGAGAAGGTCTTGTCATATCCAGATACCATCATCGCACCACCTGAATATTTCCCACCGAAACCGAAGGAGCCTAAACAAAACTTGTTCGAGGTTGGCATGAAGTTGGAGGCGGTGGACATCAAGAATCGTGATTACGTTTGCCCAGCCACAATTGGCGCAGTTGAAGGAAATAGCGTCCGGATCATCTTCGATGGCTGGCGTGGATCTTTCGACTACAGTTGTGACTTCAAATCCAGAGAATTGTTCCCCATCAATTGGTGTCGAGACACTGGTCATTATCTACTTCCACCCAATGGATGGGAAGGGCTGGTTGAATCTAACGGGCTGAAAGGGTTGTTAGCACCAGATTTCAACAGGCTGAGCCAATCTTCGAATGGGAAACAAACACCCACTCATAGGGCAAATAATACTCCTGGGAGGTTGCAAAAGCCCCCTTCAAGCAGGTTGAGTGGAGGAACTGTACCCAAAATCAGGATGAATCACAAGTCTAAATCTAAACAGAACTCTAGCGCTCCATCCAGCGTTTCCCCTAAGACAGCGCCTCGACGTCAAGCTGGTCTGGCATCACCCTCTAAGGGTTGCTCTAGTAACGACAAAGCCAGCTCGAAAACAACCCCCGAAACGCCCAAAGAATCAACTCGCCCAGATTCATTGGGCTCAGAGTTCAAATCTCCACCCTCTGTCAAAGAAGATTCTAAGTCACCAGTGTTTTCACCGCCTCCTTTCCAGTGTTCAAGGTCCATGCCTTATACAGAGTGGAAAGCCTACGAACAAGATGTTAAGAATTTCATCGAAAATCAAAAGAAAGAGTCGCGGAGGTCTCCGTTACGAGATGGCAATGACGAAAATTTTGGATACCTAATGGAGAATGGCGACGACAACAAGGAAGAGTCGCATCACGAAAGCGATCAACAAACGGTGATAGAAAAATCCAGCTTTAACGACCCCTCTCTCACTTCTAATCAATCTTCAGACTCCATGGTCCAGAATGACGGCGATCTTACAGACCCGCCTCCCAAGAAGTTTAAGCCTAGCACCGATCCGAGCTATGAATTCATGGATAATGTTTGCGAACTTATTAACTCGAAACCGAGTAAAATCGTAGATTGGACAGTCAGGGACATCGTAGACCTCATATCGACAGATGAGGCTTTGACTAAATTCTCGACTGTTTTCACCGAAAACGAGATAGACGGGAAAGCGTTCATATTGCTCACCAAGGACATACTACTCAAGCATATGGGTTTTAAAATTGGGCCTTATCTGAAGATTGCTGATCTCATAGAAAGAGCGAAAAGGCTTAAATGAGTGGAAGTTGTGTTGATTGTTCGAGTTTTTTGGGCTATCTTATGAAGAAACGCTCATCGAATCACGAATATCTTTAGATACCTCTAGTCCAATTTGCGACATTGTATTTCACCGACAATTACGTCGGATCAAAGTTGTTGATTCTCAGTTAATATCCTTGGATTGGAACCATTGGTGAAAAGTTATAATGGTCTGTCTCCAGAAGAAATCGATTATGCCCTGTGACAAGAATCGCTTGGTTCATCAATAAATTTAACATAATTGAAAGGGAAGTGGCCCACGCGACCCTCCACCTCGCCTTCCCAACAACCATTGACATCGATTTTTGTCACTCTTACAATCTGTCCCTCTTTGAGAGCCAGTGCTGTTCTATCATACGCATTAGGTACTCTTGACTGTATGACAACAGCATTAAGAGGCAATTTACGCTGTAAACTTTGTGTCAGCCTACGTTCATGGATCTGGTGGTCATTGTTCATGCATTTGCTCAATATATTGAAGTCAGCTTGCGCTTCGAGAAGATAGTCTCTCGTGAAGCTACGCTTGTGAGATCGGAAATTTGTCATACTGAGGGACTTTGATGTGGCAGCATATCTGAGTGGAGTATCATCGAGGTTATTTGACTTGTAAAATGCTAATAATGTGGGAATATCGCAAAATATATGGTCCCCTATTTTGAACCGAACCTGACTTCCCTTCTCAGGCGCTAGACGATTAATAATGTAGTGACTGATTTTGTCATTATTCTCTTTGACTGATAGAACGAGATCTCCCTTTGCAGTAGTACTCTCTCTGACCAAAAACGCACCAACTTCATTCTGGCTGGACAACAGGTCGGTAGCGTCGGCCCGAGACATGAATCCGAAGAACCATCTGTCTTCATCATATGGATCAAAAGTCGATAAGAAGTTATCTGATCGATTGGGTGGGCAGATCACATTCAGATTTGCTGGTGCCACTGTTAGTGTCTGATCAGTTGACAACGAATTGGAAGTGATTGTTGGCATGGGTGCGGGATTATTTTCTGGATACTTCAATGTGGATTTCCCCGATAAATTGAATGTTATGTAATTGGATTAAAGTCATCGTCACTAAAAATGTTCAGAAAAATGATGATCATTGGTGACATATAAGATGCTAGCGCTCTCATCGAGAGATTTACGACAAATTTCGCCGGTTCGATGAAAACATGCGAGTCCATCAGCGAAAGCAATTGTTGACGCTTGTGCAGGCGCAGATGGAGAGAATGGAAGCCAAAGCGACTTGGAATCCCCTGTTATGAAGCCTACGCAGTGCTGTAGTTTTGCCGTCATTCGATCATTCACACACTTGTTCCTATTGCCAAAATAACTCTGGCTTGGTAAATTCGACTCGGGATGCGATGAAATGCTATATTGTGGCCGTGATGGCGATTAGCAAATTTCGATGGGGAGTATTTGAAGAAGCTCAATTAATATCCGTGCCCCAGAAACTCCTATCACCCTATTATTAGATAATATCACAAAATGTTTTAATTTTGTGAAGGCCTCAATTTCAAGTGATCAGTAAAGCTCAAAATCAAGGCGGCGTTATAGCAAATATCAGTCACCCAACGCCTGGGTCGTATCATCTAGTTCTTAGACCAATTTATTAAAACATAAATTCAAAATGTGGAAAGTCCGTGAGATGATAGATAAAGCGTGAGTACCTCTGTCCCTATCCCTTTCTCTCTTCCAAAAACGAAGCTGACCATCACGAAATGTCTGAATATATACTAATTCCATCATTCCATCATTTCAGCACAAATATTGTGATGAATTATACCGATATGGAGTCAAAGGTTAGGGAGGCAACGAATGATGAAGCCTGGGGACCCACGGGCCAGTTGATGCAAGAGTTAGCTCAGGCCACGTTTAGTTATGAATATTTTCCCGAGGTGATGGGCATGCTCTGGCGCCGGATGCTTGTAGACAATCAATCAAACTGGAGGCGTACTTATAAATCTCTTGTTGTCCTTAATTATCTTGTGAAGAATGGTGCTGAGAGAGTTGTCACAAGCGCAAGAGAACATATTTACGATCTCAAATCCTTGGAAAATTATTCATGCGTCGATGAAACTGGCAAAGACAACGGACAAAATGTAAGACTTCGGGTGAAACAGCTCATGGAATTTATTCAAGACGATGATGCGTTAAGAGAAGAACGCAAAAAAGCTAAAAAAAATAGAGACAAATACATTGGCGTCTCGTCCGACGGTGCCGCTTCCCTGAACTGTGGACTCAGATACAACAGGTCTTTCAGTGACTCTGTCAGAGGCTTTGAAGATAAACCTAAGGAGAATCCCAAGAAAATGTCGAGTGGAACCAAAACCAAGGTATCTGACGCTAACAATGATGCCTCTGTAGTCTCAGATAGTAAAGATATGGGCGTCAAAGATGCTGTTTCAAACAGCTCTAAAAATCTCCAATCAGTTACATCAACAGGTAAGCCAGCACATGTCAGCGTTGATGCATCTTTGGTTTCAACCGAGGATGAAGTCGATTTATTTGGCGGATTTGATCCAGTTGTTAGCGACAACTCTCGACCGAAGTCATCACCATCCGTTGCGAACGCAACAGGGCAAAGCACAAGCGCTAATAATGACGAATTGAAGGAGATTGTTAAAAATATTGATATTTTTTCCAGCAAGCGACCTAGACCACAGAGAACCAACAAATCATCTATTCCGGATTTGACATTGAACAATCCCAACCCACCCTCAATTGTAAATGGTGGGGTCAGGCGAACGAATCAATCCCCACATGCGTCTATTACAAAATCCAACGATTTCGTCCATTCACCGACTCAGACTGTCAAGTTAAGCCAAACTATCCAGAAAAAAAAGCCTGAAAATTCGTTCCTTCTCAATGAAGAGCCTAAAATGTCCAATGTTACCGTTGTTGGTCTCGATGATACAACCTCCACGGGTCCTGCACGGGTTAGCTCGAATCCCTTAGACGAATTTGACTTGTTATCGATAGGATCTGTGCCTTCTCAAGTGGTCGATCATAGCAAAATCAATGCAGAATCAAACTCGATCATTGAACTTGGTAAACCAGTGAATGATGGCGATCATAAGAATGCAGCGAGACAATCAATCAATATCATGGACGACATATCATCGTTAGGAGATCTAGTTTCAGGTGCTGGCGGCCCGAGTGATGAATTGTTCACACTTAATCAGGAGCCAGTGACAAAACAAATATCTGTTATGGATAACTTCGACCAGGAGGTCTCAGGTCTGATTTCACCTGTGGAGCCGATACCTTTCTCCGACCTTGGCAAGGCCAGTGATACCAGTGCTCCTCTGACTCCAGAACCCGCGGCATCGAAGAATCCTTCTACTAAGAGCAAACTGCCCGATACTTGGAACAACCTCGTCTCGGGTACTAACTTTAACATCGACTTAGACAATTTGTTGAGACCCGACATAAAAAAACCAAACGCCCCGACATTGAATCAATTGGCTCAGAGCAAAAGGGCTCCTGTCAGCAATGAAGACCTCTTCGGTTGAACGGTCCAAAGGGTAGTTACATCATGTTGTCCATGTTGGTTATTTATATATGTTGGTGGAGTGTTTTAAAGAAGACTTTCTTGCCTGAAAGATGCGCCATAACCTAGTTTCTGTCAACACTTCCAATTCCGATGAAGATGAGAATAAAATTTGAACCTAGCGAGAGTAAGCAATATAGAGATATGCTCACGTGTAAGGTTACACCACTCAGAGAATTTCTATCGAGGTCACTGGGGCCAAATAGACTCGCGCCATAGGATATTAGTGTCCCGCTGTATCTAACGGTCGCACCTTCATAGTCTTGTTCTCTTTAATCACTGATATGCTCCTACTTCATCATCACCACTATCGCGTACAATTATCTTCCATCCCATGTTCCTTTGAGTGTAGCTCTGATAATACACCACATCTGGAGTGCTAACATTTGGCGACCATTGAATGATTCCAGGTTGCCCGTTTGGCGAGCAAGAGTAGTCGAGCTTGGCCCTAAATTGCGCGAACGAGTGATGACTTTCCGCTTTTCTAATATCGTTGTTACTCTTCGGCAACCATGCAC